>Ga0179593_1676117_pt1 | contig 15047 bp, 23 predicted proteins | sample CZODoug2_1_08_16_FD_185931 | JGI IMG/M metagenome (GOLD analysis project Ga0179593, IMG submission 185931) | Vadose zone soil fungal communities from Angelo Coast Range Reserve, California, USA - CZODoug2_1_08_16fungal (PacBio error correction) | ecosystem: Environmental > Terrestrial > Soil >... | reverse complement strand
CTGCACGTCCCCTCTTTTCCCATTTTTTTCATGTAGGGAGGTGCCCCCCTTAGCAAATTCGAGGCGTCCTCCGATCAAGAGTAGCTATTGTCAAAAACGTTAAACCCCCTTACAGCCCTTTCTCCACAGGATCGAGTGAGAGTTTCTCTCCTAGGGAGCCTCCTGATGTAGTATGAGTGAGAGGTCTTTTAGTCATAACTCGCCCAGGAGAGCTAAGATGGGCACGTTTTCCCGAGACCTTTTGGCGGTTCCCGTTTCCCTGCTCGTTGACCTTTCCACTCGAAATCTTAAAAAGAGTTTATCCCCCCCAGATTCCCTTTTTAGAAAAGGTCGGCGAGTTTTCTCCCAGTGTCGTTCTTTTCCGATGGAAGCGAGGTGTACGCTCTTTCTCTTAAACCACGTTCCCCCCCCCCCTCCTACGCAGTCGCGAAGTTTTCCCTTCGCGCATCGACCCCATGCCTCTCCCCCCTTCGCGGCTCCCCCGATCACGATCCTCCCCTGAGGACCGCTTCACTTTCCCTTTTTGTTCGGTTTTTTGAGACCCCCTCTAATCGACCGATGCCGTTTTTCCGCATACACACGCGGCTCCCTTTTCCGAGAGGATAAACCGAAGCAGCGCTGCGGGAGCCCCCTCCTTCCCTCCTCTCCGTCTCCCCCTCCGTTCGATCGGGCGAATAGAACTTCCTTCCCATGAAAGATCCTACTCCTCCCGACGGATGAGAGAATCGACCCTTTCCCCCCGGAAACCCCCTTTCTCCTCCGCGACTCGAAGTGTTCCTAGAATACGAGCTTTTTTTTTTATTTCCTGCCGCCGAATTTTCCGCGGTCTCTTCCTTCTTCTGTAGACTTCTTTTTTCGAGAAAGTTTTACTACGGTCGATGCAAAGGACCGCTCCGAAACAAAACCTCGGGAACGGGTATTGGAGGGGCACCCCCCCTTCTCGACGATGCGAAGGATCCTCTCGAGCTGTACTACGACGCATTTTTTTTCCCGCCTGATGGTGTTTTCCTCTCGAAAGGCATCGATTTTTTCTACAGGCACGCTTGTTTTGATCTCCGCGACATCTTTTAGAGGCTCATCTGACGTTCACGAGTTAGACTCCTTCGGCAAAGAAGAATACTCCCGAACTAGCTACAACGATCGTGCCCTTTCTCTCCTTTTTTTGAGACCATGTCTTTTTTCGGGACGGCGCGGCTTTCCCCCTTGGCCCGACGGCGTTGACGAGTCGTCCATCTTCGCCGACGAGATCCTAGGCGGTCCCCCCTCGGCGATTCTAAATACATCGGGCGCGGGTCTCCTCCATCCACGCGCTTTGCGCCGCAAGCACTTTTGGTAGTACTCCCTCTTTTTTTCTTCTGGACTGTTTTTTTCGACAAAACCTCTATTTAGCCTCCTTCTCTTTAGCGTCATAGTCCCCCGGAGGAAGCTTCCCCCCTGGAACCTATCTCATAAAGCACCCTGTTTTTTCTTTTTTTTTTTGCGAAAGAGAGTCCGCGTGTGAGTAGTTCCATCGCGCTGTACCGACCCTTCTCCCCCCCCCCCTTCCTGACTAGGATAAGCCCAACTTTTTTCATGCTGATACATTTTTTTTTTCTGCGGATCCGATCCCCCTATTGCTCGCGATGGCGGCATCTCTTTTCCCCGTCTCGTTTCGGCGGGGATCCGTCACAGGACGTCTTCTCCCCTCCCTTCGAGCTTAGAAAGCCTTTTTCCTCCCGGGAAGACATCTCTCCTTTCTTAAGGAATCTCCCCCCCGTCATTTTTCCCTCACACGCTCGGGCGCCTGGCTCCGACACAACGGCGGTTTTTTCCTCTGATATCTATATTTTACTCCTTCTCGCTCCTATGAGTCGAGGCCTCTACGGCCCAGGTGGTGTAGGAGCGCCCTTTTTCTTTTTTTTTTTTTCTGTGCCGGATCTTTTTCCCTGGTCTTCTTTGACGATCTTCCCGACGTCCCCCTTCCCCCCCGATGCGCGAAGATCGGACCCTTTCCCCCCTTCCCCTGTCGGTGACGACAGCCCAGGCCGGTAAACCGTTACCTTTTTTTTCTCTCTCTGACCGCCATCTGCTTGTCGAAGAGATTCCGATACCAGGCTTTCTTCCTGCTAGAGAGGGTGGGTTTCCCTCTTCGAGCTCGCTTTTTGCTGTCGTCATCGCGCCATCTTCCTCTTCCTTTCCCCTCGGTTCCCTTCCCCTTTTGTTGGAGCTTCGCCGATTTTTTCGATCGGTTCGAATGCGCCTGCGCCGTACCCTTTTCCTTTCATCGACCGGAGGCTACCGTTCGACAAGTCCGCCGCACATTTTTTCCCCCACGCCGCTTGCTGGCGCCGCCTTTTCTTTCTTCGGCCGTTGCTTCCCGCGCAGATGTGATTTCTTTCCCGCGAGATAGTCTCGCGTTCCGTAGGCGTCGTCTTTTTTCCCGTAAGCGGCCCTCCTACAGTAGGGCCGGTTTAGCGTCCTTCTCCCAGAGAGCGAACAAGACCTTTTCCTCCATTTTCTGCAGCCCGTGACGTCGTTTTCGCTCGTTTTCTTTTCTTCTTTTTCGCGGTCCCTTCTTTCGCCCGCGAGTCGAACTCTCTTCCGCGGGAAAGGATGTCGGCTCCCTCTTGCCAGTCGGACTTTTACGCTTTCCCCTTAGAGATGGAGACTTATTCCTGAGTTCGCCCCTCCGTCGTAGCATTTCCCGAAAGAGATAAGGCTTTAGACCCATAGTGACTCCCCCTAAAGTCCCCCTTTGCATTGAGGAGTCTAGAGACCCTCTTAAGGCCAACATGCCGATTTTAACGTGACACTTTTCTCCTTCCTTTCTCCCTTGTGAATTCGGACCCTTCCTCTTTCGTCGCGCCGTAGGGCGATAGAGCCCTCCCTTTTTTTAGTCGAGTAACGTCCCTTCTTTTCGAGTCGCTGACCAGGAGCGAAGGATGTTTTCCTTTTTTTTTTTCCCTTTTCGTAGTCCAGCCTTTTTTTCGCCTGAGATCAATCCTTCGAGGAAGGAATATTGAAGTGCTTTCTTTTTTTTTTTTTTTCTTAGCTAGAGGCCTGAACCATTGGTATGCGTTTTTTTTCTCCCCCCCGGAATCAGGTCGACTTCCTTCCCTCAAGCAGGAAAATCCTTTCTTTCCACCGTTGAAGCTATCCTGAAGACTTCCTGTGAGCTCCGACCCCTCCTCTGAAGAGGCTTAGAGAGAGTTAGCCCCCTTTTTTCCGTAAATAGGACTGGAGTGTGTACTTCCCCTTCCTCAAGCTCGTTCCCGACCTCTAACAAACCCCTCCGGCCCCTTTTTCTTCCTGGTTCTTCTGGGTAGAGGTCGGACGCTTAGCTGCAGACTCGACCTTTCCCCCCCGCCATTCGTTCTCTGTCTAAGGGACAAGGCCCCATTCCTTTTCTCGCGGACATGATGTTTTTTTCCCTCCTTAGTCAGCACGACGACCTTCCTTTTTCTTGCCCAGCGAACGTCTTCCTTTTATCCTGTGCGGTCATAGAAGTACAGTGTTGAGCAAGGCTACGCTTCTCCCCTTCGCGACGCGGCGCTGTTCTCGTCTGAGGACGCAGGCAGCCTTTCCCTTGTAAGCTTCTTTTCATCTTCTTATTTTCTTCCCCCTCCGTGTTAGTTGTTTCGCTCTTCCTCTCGAAGCGTCCACTTTTGTGTGCGACGAATTTCCCCCCCTTGATAGACGCAACGAGAACATTTCTCCCGCGCTCACGTCTTACTAGCTCTTCCTTTCCCCTTCTATATGACCCCCCTTCCCCCCTTCTCCCTGGCCGGCTCAGGTTGGCTTTCTTGAGAGAACTAAGAGGTTTTTTAACTGTGGAGGAGCTCACCCCGAGCATTGCGGAGCGAATCTTTTTTTTCCCCCAATCACTTCCGTTTCGATGTTCGACCCCCTTGCAGGGTCGCCTCGACCTAGGCACACCATCTTCCTGCGAGCCACCTCTTGTCAGAGATATCTTTTTGGCGTCTCGAGATTTTTTCTTTCCCTTGCGCGCGTACACCCCCCTCCCCGACTTTCCGGACGCCTCACCGCGAAGGCGAATTCTTCCGAAGATGACTTTTGAGCGCTCCCGACCACTCCGTACTCGGCGAGGACCTCCCTCCCCTTTCGTGATGGGCCCCCGTTTTTCTGGAGACCGCTCTCTATCTAACTGAGACGGAACGATCCTCCTTCACTACCGCGGGCCCCCCGCGAGGCGGAAGCAGCGCCATTTCTGGCAAGGTCAGAGCTCTCCGGCGAAGCAGCGGATTTCTTCTTTCCCTCCCCTGTCGGGACGAGCCGCACATTCCCCTCTACTTCGTCGAAATAATGCGCCTTTTCCGAATCGACCCGACGAAACTCCTCTCCTCGCGGCACCGGCGAGATCGCACTACGGCGCTACGGGCCTTTTTTTCCCGACGAAGGCAAAGCTTTTCCGACGAGGAGTCGAAGGTAAACTCCTTGTGACGGACGAACGCCTTTCTTCCCAGAAGCAGATGCTCCACCCGAGGGCCGGTTCTGGGCTCCTTTCTGATCGCTTGGAGCCCCTGATCGCGGTGCGCGCTGTCTCTTCTCTGATCGAGACTTTAAAGTCGAAATTTTCAATCCTGATTTCCGGTAGACTTTCCCTGATATAAGAACGAAAGCCTTTTTCACGTACAATTGCTTTTTTAGATGAGGGACTCCTCCCTCGACCCGCTCCCCCTTTTTTTAGTCGAAACGACCCTTCAGGGATAGAAGTGGCTTTTTCTGACCCTTTGGTTTGTGCGCGCTGTTCCCCTTTTTCGGTTTCAAGCTCCTAAGGATGATCCCTTCTTTCGTCCGCTCCGGGTCTCCCCCAGGCCCGATCTTCGGCGGCGACGCCTTCTTTCTACATCACTCGGGTAGTTTCCTTCGCTCGCCCTTCGAGCCCCTTCTGCGTGTTTTCCCCCTGGTGTAGGCGTTTTTTTTCGAAAAACTTTTCCTGGACGGCCGGTCGATGAGCGTCAATCTTTCGGTTTACTCTCCTTCGACACCACTTCTCCACGTCGCGAAGAGATTTTTTTTCCCCCTCCCCGAGGCCGTTTAAACCGCGGTTTTTAGTTTCGGCGCTTTTTCGCGATGACTTCTGCTCGAGCTAGCAGCGGAGGCCCCCCCCGCTCCTAGCACATGAGGCTCACCGCAGGTATCTTTTTCTCCTGATGGCTTTTTCCCTTTCTCACGCGCCGATTTGAAGGAGGGGAATCTCCCCGGCAAGGCGCTTCTCTGTCCTCCTTCGCTTCAGCGGCCTCCTCGCTGGAGTTTTCCTTTTCTCCCGTCTTCTTCATATACGGACCCCTTGGCGCGGAGGTCCCTTTGGGCCGTCGCTTTGGCCCTTCCGACGCAGGGATCTCTCTTCCTTTTTTTTTTTGAGAGTCTTCCCCCCCTCTGCTTTTTTCCCCTTTCTCCGCGACGGCCAAACGAAGTGGTGTCTCTCTGTAGGATGTAGATCGTGCACGTTTCTTCCTACGAAGACGATCTTCTGAGCAATTTTGAATCGAGGAGCAGCGCTGGCTGACCTCTTCCTCGTGGAGCCTTCCCCTTTCCCCCCTCTCTGCGAGATGGTCAACGGACTCCCTTATGGACAGAACCCCCTTCGCGCTCTCCCAAGCATAAAGGCTTTTTGCTCCTTCCTTCTCGAGGGGGGTCTTCGACAAAAACCAAACACCCCCCCCCCAAACGCACGCTGCTCTTTTTTTAGGTCATCTTCTCGCCGATGAAGACGACTGTGCGAATCGGCTCTCCCCAGCGCCTTCGCGGATTCTATCGGGTAGTAGCCTTCGAAGTTAAGTTGACGAGAATAGACAGTAGTTCTCTCACCGGTTTGCCCACGTCGCCCGAAAACGGGGCGGATTTCTTCCTCCTGGTGCGGCTCTTTCCCCTTGCTAGCTCGTCAGGACATCTTTCCCCCCAGAGCAGATAGGAGATTTCTAGATAGTTCGCCCTCCGCTGAAGCTCGTCAGCTCCTTCCCGGAAGAGTAGAGCACTTTTTCTTTGTGAACCGCCGACTTCCCCCAAGAGAGAGTCCATGGTCCCTTCCCGGCGATTCCCTTTTTTCGCTCAGGTGAGAGCTCCCCCTCTCGGTCCGATCCTATCACCGCCCGGCGTCGACCCTGTTCGATTGCGCCTCTCCCCTTTTCGGCGTCTCTGCGTGAAGTCGAACCTTTTTCCTATGCTGGTATCGTTCCCCAACACATCGGAGTGCCTCGTTTTTCCGCCCCGCGCCGCTCTTCGTCTGAGAGAAATAGTGCCCTCTTGCCATGCGTTTGCCTTGCTGTTGAAGCGAACCCGTAGGTCGCCCCCTAACGACCGTGACCTTTCTCCCCTTCGAGCAGAGAGACTCCCTTCGATGAGCAAGACAGTCTCTTCTTTCGCGCCGTTGGCGTCGAGTGCGCCCCCTTTCGCGGATTTTGTCTTTCCCGGGTAGAGTCCCGAAGGATGTCTTATTCCTGCATGCGCTGTAACAGAAGTGTCCCCCCCATACTCCCCTCTTCTAGCGTCGAGTTTCGTGATAAAGAAGCGTCTTCTTGCCTCGAGTTTTCGACCTGCGTGAGGATATGAGTTTTGTCAGGAATTTTACGTCGGCGGAGAGTCCCCGCAGAAAATCCCTTTTCTTAACCTTTTTAAGTCGGTACTCGACCCCTTTATAGCGCAACTCTTTCGGAAGCGGAGGACTTAGTCTATCTTTTCCCTTAGAGAAGTGAGTCTTCTTTCCCCACGGGTCGGCCTTCGTGTTTGAGAGAGAACGATCTTTTCCCCCCCCTCGAAGAACGCCCGGTTTTCTTTCTTCTTTTTTTCCTTGATCCCGAAGAGTGGCTCTTAGCTGTGCTCGTTTTAGGTCTTTACATAAGGCAGATTTCCTCACGCTAAAACTGCCCCACCTCTTTTCATTTGACACGGAAAGCGTTTTTTTTTTTCCCCCTGATAAATAATAATTAGTAAGCCCTTTTTCGCCGGCCTCTCCACCGTCACCTTGAAACCAGAGAGACGGCCTCCCTTCCTAGAGAGGTTTTCCCGGTTTCTCGCCCCCCCCTGCTACGACGCTGCTTTTTCCGCAGAGATGTGATAGGGATCCCTTCCGACGCTCGCTGGCCCGTGTCCGTCGTTCCGTTTTTTTTTCATCCTCCTCTTTTTTGAGAGATGCACTTTTTCCCTCCTTTTTTCCCAAGGGCGAGCGGACATATCTTTCGGCTCTACGGCCCGCCCATCGAGGCCGATCTTTCGTATCGTTTTCTTTCCCACCGTTTAACCGTCCTCTATGACCACAACGGTCTCTTTCCTCTTTTTTTTCGACTGGAAGAGGAGGGATTGCTGACGAATTCTTAGTTTTTGAGTCCGGCCCGAGCTGCGGCTTTTCCTCCTGAAAGCGTATCAACTATTTGTCTTATGGGTTAGCTTGTTTTTCTCCTTTGAATGAAGGTAGAAGACCTCCCCCCCCAGCGGTGTTGCGCAGCGAGCGGATTTCTTTTTCAACCAGTTGGGCGTCTTTCTCCCTTGGCACTAGCTTTGAGGTTTTTTTCTGAGTTAACAAAAAGGCCCCCCCGGACGCCCTCGCGAAGGCGACCTCGAGACAATGTCCGGTCCGCCGATTTCCCTGAGAGATCTCAAAAGCTCCCCCTTTTACCTCGTTCACCTGTCCTCAAGTGATGGTCTTCGTGCTGCGTGATCTTCGACGACTCTACCTGATGAAGATCTCCCCCCCTTTTTTTTCATAAATAAGAGGATCTCCTCCTCCGTCTCTCTACCCCTGATGCGCTTTTACACCGGTCCAGTATACGCGGCTCGACGCCTTTTTTTCCCTAAGAACTTTCTGGGATTAGCCCCCTTTCCCCGCTTACTTCTCGCTGACGGCAGACTCTTTCGTTTGGGACCTACGCGACGTTTTTCCCTCCCGGAAAAAGTTATTCTCCCCTCTTTTCTACGCGATACGCGGGCTAATAGTTCTCCCCTTTCCTGTCGAAGAGGAGTCTCCCCCTTTTTCGTCCGCCTAAGGACGAAGATAGGGGTTTTTTAAGAATGACTACCAGCATTCCTGTTCGGGGACTTCCCCTTTAGAAGATGCTTCTCTAGATTACCGCAGCAGAACTGAGGATAAAGCCTTTCCCCCCCCTTACCATCATCTACTTTACTTTCGGTCGAAGGAATTTCCCTCCGAAGGTAGAGGAGCCTTCCACGCTGCGGACTTCTTCCGGCCCAAGAAGCTTCTCCCCCCGAGACTACCTATTCTTTTTTCTTTCTCTCCGTGATGTTGAGGTCCCCCCTTTCTTTTGGAGAAGGAGAGGAGGTTTCTCCCCGGCTGCGCGACCGCGTACGTCCAGAGTTTTTCCTTTCGAGCTGCTCCTTCGGTTTCCCCCTCCTCGGCGATCCCCCCCTCGCGGGTCTCCGGCCTGAGCTCGCTTCATCCGGGCCCTCTGCGGTCTTGTTTCGCCCATTTCCCCCTGAGGAAGGTGGCCTCAGCATGACGGGTGCTTCCACTCGCTGAGCGTCATCTCGCACAGACGGCAGTCTCAGTACTCCCCCCTCTCGCATCAAGAAAGTTCCCTTTCTCCTTGGGTAGAGGACAAGCCCCCCTTTCTTCAGATGTGGAGTCGTTTCTTTTTCTCGATGAATGATAGAGATAGAAGCTTCTCCCCTCCCACCCGTTAGGAGTCCAATGAGAATCACCCTTTTTTTTTCCTCGAGCGTGCCTCTATTGCGTTTCTTTCTTGCCGCGACGACCGTATAGTTGATTTTTTTTTTTTCTCGTAAACGAAGAGAGGACCCTTTCTTAGCCATACATCAATCTATGTTTGAGATGGAAGCCCCCCCCCCCCCCCCCCCCACATGGAAGATTTTTCGTCGCAGGATTCCAGGGAATATCCTCCTTTCTTCCTAAAGATAGGGGTTTCCCCCACACAACTTCAGTTTTTAAGTAGAGGAGGAATCTACTTTTTCCTCATCAAGTTGTTGTTTGGTTGTCTCTCGCTTCTCTTTCCCCTCCGCGAAGGCAACCCTCCCTTTTTTTCCCCGAGAAAGAGAGTAGTGATGTCTCTTTTTTTCCGGGCTACCCACTCCACGGACGTCCAGCGCCCTTTCTCCTATGAGCGCCTTGACGTTTCTCTTACGATCCCCTTCTCGAGCCTTTCACCCCTCCCCCCGCGGAAGAGCTAGATGGACCTTCGAGATACGCTCCATTCGTTTTGAGACAGAATGGTTTCTCTGAAAGAGAACCTTTTCTTTCTGCTAGCTCGCGCAGCTGGTCTTTCCTTCCCCCCCATAGACGAGAATACTCCCCTCCCGGTTTGGATAGCGGTAGATTACTTTTTTTTGATCGACGGTGTCTTAGCTGCTTCCCTCCCTTTACTTCTGACGTTTCCCTTCCTTTTTGAGGATACAGTCAGGATGCGTCCTTTCCACTTCGCCTGACGGGGCGGAGTACGAACACCTTTCTTGACGCAGACTGACTTTCCTTTTTCTTCCTACACAGCGGCCGATTTTTCTCTCCTGATAGTAGCCGAAGCAGGCGCAGATTCCCCCTTTCCTTCTCCGATCGTCCGAGCACCGTCCTTTGAAACCGCCGGCCCGTCCCCTATTGCGCGACACAGTCCTTAAATAAACGGAGATCTCTCTCGGTTTCGATCCTGAGCTGCTGTCCGGAGACGAGCGTCCTTTTCTCAACGTGTCGATTCTCCTCCCTTCTGTCGGCGTACTCTTCCCTCCCCCTCTTCTCCCGTACAGTCGATGCTTTTTGCACCCCCCCCCGACGAGCCCGCATTCGTCGTAGCTTTTTCGATAAGGATACTTCTTCTCTCCATAGTTTCCTTCAAAAAGAAAGTTGCGTCTTTAAGTCTAACCCGTGGTGAACCTTCCCTACGTACCTTGACCTTCGTCCTCCCCCCTCTCCCCTCTTTTGAGTGCTGCGGAGGCGATGAGACTTCTCTATCCTATTCAGTAGAGTCCGTCACCGTCTTTTTTTACGACGTTGTTTTTTTTAGTCGCTTAATCAGACTCCCCTCTCCCGGTACAGAAGATTTTTTGCCCTCTCGTCAACGAGGGAGATTAGACGAGTTCCGAGCGGAGGACTTCCCTTTCTCCCTTTCCCCTCTGTTAGGCGAGATGCTCCTTCTCTCCTTGATTTATTAGCTGAAGTGATTGGTTGTTTCTCTTCGAGTATCAAGAAAGACGACCTCGTGAACATGTCCGGATATTTCCTTCTCTCGAAAGCGACTCTCGGACTGTGAGGCAAGAGTTCGCATTTTTTCCTGTAAGGACTTTCCTTGGCGTTTGGTACGCTCTCCCTCCTACAAATACAGATAGTCCCTTCACCCTTTTCTCTCGACCAGAGCCGTGGGATTCCCCCGAGGTCTTAGTGAATCCTTTCGCGGAATGAAGTACCATCTCTTCAGACTCAGACCCCCTCAATCGTTCTAGAGTTCCGGTTTTTCTCGCCGTATCTCCTTCTGAAACCTCATTCGTCAGACGACGACCCCTCGGAACAGCGCACGCTGAGCCTGCCCCTCCTTTTCTTTTTCTAGAGCGGTTCACTTTTTCTCCTACGAAGTGAGCGAGCTTGCCGCTCTTGGCTAGGAGCCGCAGCAGCCGCCTCCCTCTCCCTTGTCCGCATAGGAGCGTATTTTTCCTTTTTTTCCTTTCCTACTACTTTTTTGTTTTTCGAGAGGCACAAGCCCTTTCCCACTTTCGCGCATCGTCGGCGGCTGCTTCCCGAGAAAATCGCTTTCCCCCCTCCCTTCCCCCCTCTTTTCTTTCAGAAGTATTTTCACCCCCCCTTGAACCCGTTATGAACAGCAAAGGAATTTTTCGCTGGGAGATTGAGATGCTCCCCTCTCTTTTCTTCCTTTTCTTAAGACCTTCTTATTTTTCCACTCTTATGAGGAGAAGACCTCCCTCACTCCTACTGGGGTTAGCTAAGCCTTGCCTGTTCGTTTCCTCCATATACCCTGATTCAGTCCCTCCCCACGAGCTTCTTTCTACCAGTGTTTGGCGTTCTTAGAGATGGCCTTTTTTCGCTCGCGTAACAACAAGGCCCTTGACCTCTCCGCCGTTTCTCGTGCTCACGCGAGAATAGACCCTTCCCCTTTCCGAGGGGCGCGCTCCCTCCATCGTCAAGGACCCTCTTTTTCCGACGTCCTTATTTTGCTTCTTCCACCCCGCTCGTCCGGCTTCCCTTCTTTCAGGGACGAGGGCCCCCCACTGAAAGAATACCCTTCTAAGCCAGCGCGCCTTACGCGTTTGTAGAAAAGTAAGAGGCGGCCCCTCTTCTCCGCGCGGATTGGATCCTTTTTAATCGGCAAAGTATTGTCAGGCCCTCCCACTCTTCCTTAGAAATAATTGCAGCTTTAAGCGACTCACCCCCCCCCCTCTCTCACATACTTACTTTTTTTCTCCGAATAGACGAAAAAAGTAGTTCTCCCCCCCCTACCTCTTCCGTGGTGCGTACGCCGCCGAAGGCAACAGCGTTTTTTAGAGGAGTCGAAGGTTAACTCCTCGTCAGGTTCTTACCCTGGTAGAGTCGCGCCCCTTGCCGGTTATGGGTGAAACCCTCTCTCTGACCCTGCTTATAGACGGCTCTGTTCACTGATACGAATCTTTCGAGGGTTCCCTTCTCCATCTCCTGGCATTCGACCTTCCTACACGTCCTGCGCCTGATCTACGCCGACTTTTCGAGGGAGCCTTCTACACGTTCGACGTGCGGGCTTCCCCTTCTGAGCTCTTGAGCTCGAAACCCGATCGTCCGTCTTCGTGGATGTTCGTTTCGCGCTATGGGATTTAAAAGATAACGGCCCCTTTTCTCGAACGCGTCTTTCGGTATACTCTTTGACTGAGAATTACTCTCGAGGAGATTCCCCCCCCCTTCCTTCGCGGTTTCCCTCACGCACGCTTTTCTCGTTTCTAGCCGACACGAATTTAATACGAAACTTTTTTCGGGGCGGCCTTTAGCCAAACCGGTTCGCAGTTTTTATTTCTTTCCTCTGTAAGAATTACGGCATTCCGAAACCGATCGCCCCTCCCCTTTTTCGAGAAGCGATGTTAGTAAAACGAGGAATTTATTAGTACGTTCCCTTTGGGCACCGCGATTCTACCATCTGATCAGATTTTCAGGTCTCGGAATAAGCCCTGAGGAAATGATGATCACAGACGTGTTTCCTTCGAGATTCTCGCGATAGTCGTTTTCCTCTTCCGCGACGGAATTTTCCTTTTTCCTCCCGCTCGAGCCACTTCAGTGAGAGAATAGTCTCTCGGATAATAGAGGCGATGGACTCTTCTTTCCCTCTCACCGGTCCTGAAGGCTTCCGGGACCCGGCCCCGAGAGACATACTTCCCCTTTGTTTTCTCCCGGGCCGTTCTCTGCGGGTCCTCGACGAAGAGGATCCGTTGTGTTGTTGAGAGAGCTTCTTTTCCGCTAAAAAACGCCGTGGTGTTCGTCCTCGCCAGAGAGTAGTTTCTTCTTTTCTTCTTACATTGAGATCTTCCCTTCTCCAAGAGATAGAGTCTCTTTTTTACAGATGAGAGACTTGCCGTTTTTTTTTTACCGATAACGCCGAGAGCTTTACTTCTTACGGCAGAGATCCTTCCCTCTTTGGCTCGTAATCCGATCCACCCCTAGAAGAATGTCTCCCCTCGCGGCGGGTGGGTTCGAGAAACTCCCCCCTTCCCTCCGTTCAGATTGGTCCGGTCATAGAGCCCATCGAAAACGACGAACTCCGTCATAGTCTTCGCGACAAAGTCTTCCCCCTCCCCCCCCACCCCAAACCCCCCCCCTTTTACGTGCTGGATGTCGTGGTAGTCTCCTTCTTTCATAATTATGGTTTTATTCTTTTACAATCTCTTTTTCTTAAGGCGCGTCCGTGCTACAAGTCCCTCCCCCCCTCCCCCCTTCGCACACGGCCGGAGTTTTTTTCGCCGCGAGCTCTTTTGATGACTCCTCGCCTCTTGTGAGGTATCTCATCCGCCTCGTTCTCATGCTAGTCGGCAGAGAGACTTCCCTTTTTTCGAGAAACGACGTCTTTTTTTTTTTTAAACGCCCGCCCCTCCAGAGAGCGACCCCATCCCAAAACGGACCCCCCAAGTAAGGAAGATCTTTAGAGCTCCCCTATCGTGCTCAGCTCCGTACAGCGAGTATTTTCCTTTTTAGATGAGAAGAAGACCTCTCTCTTCAGGAGAGTGAAGTATCCTTTTCCACCCTGCCGTTTCGAGGAATGTCTTCTTCCCCCCCTTTTCTACAGCACTAGTGTAGAGTACTTTTATAAGGAAGAATATCTCGAAATAGTGAACGACCCCCCCTTCCCTGAGGGTCTCATTTCTAGATAAACGTAGGAGTTCCTTGAGAAGACAGTGACCTCTTTCCTGAGCGCAGCGTGCAAGAGGCGGCGTCTCCCCCCCTTCTGGCCGTAGGGCGATCGCGCTCCCTTTTTTTCCTTAAACCTCTCGTATTTCCTTTCCTCTGGTAGAGTCGACCGGCCAGGATGTCCTCCCCTTTTTTTCGAGTTCTTTTCTCCAGGCGGGCGATTCCTCCCTTTTCCATCCGCTCGAGAGGAAGGCCCTCTTCCTCCTCGTAGGCTCCCTCCTTTTCCGAGCCCTGCTCGGTTTACTCGTGAATTTCTTTCTTTTTTCCGGCATCATTCTCTTCCTGAGAGCCCTTCTAAGCCCTCCTCCTCCCCCCAGTCCCCGCGTTGCCCCCCCTAGATCCGGTAATCGTGATCCCCCTGCGCGCGCCTCCTCGGTCAGGCTTCCTTGTCGATCGCAGGAGGTCCCCCTCCCCCTTCTAAGGTTATTGTTCGTCCGGCAAGTATTTTGACGATGGGTAAGCCTTTTTCCAAATAAAGCTCTCCCTTCCCTCTAAAGCCCATTTTTCCTCTTGATCCCAGTATCTTTTCATCTGCTGCCCCTGTTGTAGTTTTTCACCTGCAAGGCAAAGAGATGCAGTTCATCGTTATAGAGCTGGAAAGTCCCCCCCCCTTTTTTATGTGCGTCGGGCCTGCCTCCTTCCTTCGTCAGCACCGACGAACTCGTAGGGCTCTGGAAAAGGCGCATCCCTTTTTCTTCTCCGTTTGCGGTCATAGAGCTTTCCTTCTAAGCTGTTTCTCCTCCTTGCCCGAGAGCGCTCTACTTCTTTCTTTTTTTCGCAGCAGCCGGACGACGATGCGTGCGCGGAAGTGCATATAAATGTTATCCTTGTTGTTGTTGATCTTTCTCCCACGTAGTTTTTCCGCTTCCCCTTGATTTTTTGTTTTTATGTATAGTAGGAGTTCTTTTAGAAAGAGAAAATAGGCTTTCTTCTCCGCGAAACGGCTTATCATTATTCCCCCTTATGAAATAACTTCTGCGCCTGATAGCTTTGTCTCTTTCTCATATCGTCCGGTATAGTAGTGATGACTCCTTATCCAGGCCACTTTCGTGCCCCGTCCCAGCCGGGCCGGTCAATTCCCCCCCCTATTGGCGCGTTTGAGTCTCATCCTCTTCAGTTCTTCCCCCTCCCCCGAGGCCACTCGAGAGGCAAGAGCGCTTCCCCCAGTGGATTTCTTCTGCTTTGCTTTTCCATTTTCGCCGCGTACACCGGACGATTTCCCGACAGCAGACTACTCGCCTTCCTTTTTCGGCGACCTCCGCGAATATCCCCCCTTTCAGACGATGCCCTGGCGCGCTCCCCGTACCCCTTTCGTTTAGGACCGCTCCCCTGTCTTCTTTTCTGAGAAAGCTCGCCCCCTTTATGAACGGACTATTCCCATTGCCCTCCCTCCTGATCTAATCGCGACCCACTCATAAGCTTCTTTTCTTGAGAACTCCTAGTTGCGCGGTCCTAGAAGAGCGGATTTTTTCTTTTCGGAGAACCGAAAGTAGCAGACGGTGACCTAAGATTTCTTAGAAATCCTCCCTCCCGGGCTCTCTAACCCCATAGACCACCCCGGCACCCCCCCTGTCTTTTTGACGAGACTTTAAAAGTAGGAGAGATCCTTTCATGAGCTTAAGCTTCAGAAGGAAAGATCTATACCTCTTTTAGTAGGGGTTCACTTTTTCTGTGGACCTTCAAGAAGAGGGCTTCTTCTCTTAAAAGCAGA
>Ga0179593_1566990_pt1 | contig 15047 bp, 19 predicted proteins | sample CZODoug2_1_08_16_FD_185931 | JGI IMG/M metagenome (GOLD analysis project Ga0179593, IMG submission 185931) | Vadose zone soil fungal communities from Angelo Coast Range Reserve, California, USA - CZODoug2_1_08_16fungal (PacBio error correction) | ecosystem: Environmental > Terrestrial > Soil >... | reverse complement strand
TCTCCTGTGACGCCCACCTTTCGAGATTAGTTCCTAATCTGTTTTCCCTTCCTAAGTTTTTCCCCTAAGTGGCTTTGCTGAAAAAAAAGAAGTCTGTATTTCTTAAGTCATACTGGTCGGCTCCCCCGCGAGCCTTTACTCGTCTGCTCTCTTTTGGAGCATGAGACATCCTCTCTCTATATGAGGGGCCATAACACACAATTTCCTTTCAACGTTGAAAACTTTCCCCCCTTCGAGTCTGCATAGATTTCCCAGTTGACAACCCAGTACGCGGACCCCCGCGGCCGACGTGAATGCTCTTTCTTCTGTTCTTAACCTTGGTTTACGAATGCATGCATGCTGCATGCCCCCCTTCCTTGAGTTCTAAGTCGCGGGATTCTTTCAGCCAGCCTCTTAATCCGCATTCTAACCGCGCTCCCTAGTAGTTTTCAGTACAAAGTTAAGAGTGTAGGTCGTGGCTCCTACCCCATAGGTACCTCGCCTTTCCCCAAGCTGTCTCCCTTGACCAGTGTCCAGACCCTTTGACCCTACTAAGATGAGCCTGCTGGCTTGATTCCCTTTTATGAGTGGCCTACTTGGAACAGTGATTTGGATGCTGCTCCTCTGACCTTTATTTCCCGTCGAGCCTGCAGGAGTGGTATTTCCCTTTTAGAGGGGTATCGGCCTTAACCCTTTGTGGCCCACTAATGTGTCCCCCTCTCGCCCCCCATACATTTCCCCGTTTTTCTTAATTATCCCCTCATTTAGGTCTTACACCGAAAGGGCTCAGGTACAGACGGACGCATCTTTCCGGTAACCGGTCGAAATTTCAAGAGCGTTCCCCCCACAACCGCATTATCAACCCCAACCCGAGCCCTTCAATTTAGAAGTTTTTCCGTCGGGTCTTTATCGTCCCCTTTCTCCCCCAAATCCCTTCCTTAATTCCATGAATGATCTCTAGGGTTTTGTTTAGGGTTGACTCTCACCCCGGTGTTCCTTCCCGCTTCAATCTTGGCCCTCAGCCGTTGACTTCTATTCGTCTCTTCCTATCACTTTCTCTGTGGAAGCTTTTTTTTCTGGCCATCTCTTCCCCGTACCGATGTGTTCCTGTCAGTGCTGATTCTTTAGTCATACCTCCCCAAAGCCCCTTAGTGGGCGGTCCCCTGCCCGTATTCGCATTTACTCTTTCATCGTTCATGAACTGTTTGAATTTCACTTTCCCTCGGAATTTCCCCTCAAGATATCACCAGGCGTGCCGACTTCACCTTCAGTTTTTTTCCATCGCGGTCGCCTCTTACTTTTGTGGGTTTGGGGGGTTGTTTTTGATGATTAGTTTGATTTCAAAGTTAAATATTGTTGTTTTCTGGCTCTGAGAGTCGCTTTCCCTTCCCGCGGCGAAGCTTTTTCTTACGTCTTGGGTTTGGTGTGCTTTCTATGTAGTGATAAGAGGGAAGGCCCGCGCGCAAAGAGCAGTCTTTTGGGTTATCCCAGCGCCAGCTAAAACAATTTGACAGTAGTCCTAAACCAACCCGAGGACTCACTTTTTTTTTTTATAATTGCACGACTGTATTTTCAGACGTTGGGTGGGAAGTGCTTTAGGGATCCTTCCCCGAGCAAGCTTATCCTCGACATCCTTCATTAACTCTTTCCCTTTTCTATTTGCCCGAGGACGTCCAAGTGTTTTTCCTGGGCTCGACCTGATATGTGCCAGTCAGTAACGCGATCCGCCCTTAGGACACAAGGAACTCCCTAAGAAGCGGTAGTCCTGTCATGGTGGCGCATCTACTCTCTTCCCGCTTCTTCCTCACAGGTAGTTTTTAGAGCCCTATAGGGCAAAGATCGTTCATGATTTAGGCGAAACCGCTATTACTGACGACCAACCGCCTAACCCCAACTACAGTTCATGCTCTTCCAGATGGATTCTTTTTTAGTTACACCTGCGCCCCCCGAGTTACCCCCCTAAGATCTTGTCCTGTCACGGCTCGGTGACCCCGAGTTTGTTGTAGTTTTTTCAGCGCGGGGACCCCTAACGGGCCGAGGTCCGAGTTTTCAGATGAGTGGGACTGTCGGTTTTTCCCGCAGGGTTGGGGGCCCCCGATAAATGGACCCGAGATTTTTTCTTAGTACCCGAACTTCTAGTGTAATAGCGATCAAGTATCTCTGTTATGGGGCGGGCTCCGACCCGATGGACCCTTGAGCTTGCCCCTCGAGAATGTGCTTGAACGTTTCGTTTCTTTTCTCTCGAGAGCTAGAACAAGCCTACGAGAAATTTGTTTTGCATCTATCCTATCCATTGCACTGCCCGAGATTCGAGTTTTTACCTCCAGCGGACGGGCTTTTTTTTAAAAGTTCCCAAGAAATATGTCAAAGTCGGCGTTTTTCGCTCCCCCCCCCTCCGACCGTTGCTTTGGCTCAGCTCTTCTTCTTCCGGCGGCTATATGAGGAGAGGCCTAATAGTTAACCTTTTTTCCGCGTCCTCCCCCCATCTCCCCCATTTTTTTTCGCCGCAGACTTGCGTGCTTATTGATGGGTCGCCTAACCTCTTCATCGAACCTTCGTTTTTTTCCTCCTTCCCTATTGTTTTTTAGTGTCCTATCTGCCATGGGATTGCGGTTCTTTTTTACGGCATGATGGGACTCCGTGTTCTGATAGTGCTTTCCAATTTGTTTTTTTTAGAAAATGAAGGTACCAGATGGAGCTCCTTTGGTCTTCACCTCTCCCCCCCCCCCTTCTCTAATCATTTTTTGAGGTGCCTTTTTTGTCTGATGAACACCTTGACGTATGACATCTTTGTTCCTGCTCAACCTCTAGGTGCTTCTTCGGCTTATTTTCCTTTTCCTCGTGACGTTTTTTTCCCCCTCTTCATGGTGCTCTATACAGGAGTTTCGGGTTCACGTCAGCCTTGCGGGAAACTCCAACGAGGGGGTCCCCCTCTCGCAAACCTTCCCTTCTATTGATGTTTTTTTCCCTGTTTCACTCAGCGTTCCATTTTTCCTGCCTCACGCGGGGGTTTTTTCCCCCAACATGCACCCTTTTAGACAGCCCCTCACTGTTTTCAAGCTGGCTCCTCTCTCCGTTGTTTTAGTTCTCAGTCCGGACGGCAACAGATGCGGTAGACCACAGTATGGCTTTATCGTGGGCCGCAGGTGATACCCGTTTTTTCCTAGAATCATCCCAATTATTTTTTGTTGGATGACCTAGTTTTAGTCGAGTTCCCTGCTACCGGCCGATCCTTCTCTGGATCCTCTACTTTTCATGATTTCACATCTTCCCAAACGGGCTGACGACCAGCCACACCTAGCTTGCTTTTTTTTTCCCCCCTCTGATTGTTCAGTCGGGTGTCCTTTACCGGGCGGCACCCCTTTTTCCCTTGGAAAACTATTTCGGTGTATCGTCGCCCCCTATGTTTCTCCTTCCGTGTGATACAAATGTAAGCAAAGCACTCGCGGGCGGGAAGGTTGTCAAACCAACGATGACGTACGTTACAGCCCATGGGATACTCGGCAAACCTGCCTATTCTCCCTTCTTTTTGCATTCCTCCTCATGTAAAGTGTCGAAGGAATGGGCGTTCGTAGTTATGAGCGTATACTCGCATGAACAGAGCCCGAATCATCTCTCTACCGCTCTTGGGAGAGTTTCACGGTTTTTGAGACCCCTAGGTCTACTTAAATCCTCTCTCTTTTTGAACTAACTCCCGCTGAGAAGGACGGCATTTGCACCTCCGCCACGATGTTCCCCTTTGCTTCTTGCTCAGTACGGCGCCCAAGTACGCTGATGTGTGGAAGCTTCTTAGATGATCCTTCCTGCTTGCGTGGTCCTATGCCATGTTTCTACGGCACGTCCGCTCTGTCCCTCTGAGTAATGTGGGGTATCTATTTGTGTATCACTTACCATGCGATCGGATTTTCTTTCTCTTCGGTCTAACAGACCACTTGTAGATCCTTAAGGTCCGCTGAGCAGGCGATCTTCCCCGGGCTTTGTAGTGTGCCCATCACCGACGCTAGGCCCCCCCCGATCCCCTTCAAATTAGACGTCTAACGTCCCCCATCCCGGATGCCGTTAACTCTTGAATAAATGCCGAGGTAGACTCACCATCTCCGCGTAGTAGGTCGTCTTTCTTTCGGAGTTTTTTCTATTATATTTTCTTATATCCGTTTTTCGTTAATCTATAGGAAATCCCCACCTCTCTACGCTAACTCTCCTTTCGACTCAGCTTAACTTTCCGACCTCACTCCCATTCTTCGGAATTCGTTGTCACTTTGCAAGTAAATGTAGCATCGTCTGATTGCATCCCTTTTTTATGTCCCTCTGCCGGCCCTCTCCTCCGCTCTTGTTTCTTTACAAAGAGTTCCTAGTCAGAATCAGTCTGGAATGTCCCAAGAAGAAAAGCGATAGCGACCGGTTTCTGCCGACCACCGTCGACCCCCCCCCCGTTCCCGCGAGCGTTTCTTCGTTTGCCGTAGGTTTTTCTGGCGCGAGTCCCTCGTGATGTCGTCCGTCCGACACCCATCTGAGGTTCTCTTAAAGCCTGAAGAGGTGCATTTCCATGATTTTCTGGGGTCTTCTCTGGTCATTACGGCTCCCAGCTCTCGGTACCCATTTTTTTTTTTTGATTCTGGTTCCAGTGTCAACGACCAGTCAACCACGAGTGGACGGTTCCGCCAGGTCCCCCGGCGACGGTCCCGATCCAGAGCAATGGTTTGCCGCACGCCTTTTAGGGACCCTCAAAACGGTTTTTGGGCCACGACTTCATTTGTGCTGTCGTCGAGCCGAATTCACCCTTGTTTTCCCCTTTGAATTAAGACGTCCCCTGCTAGTCGCGCGTTCCACCATCGGGGCGTTGACCTTTTTCTCCCCAATCCTTAGATTAGTAAGTAACGAGACAAATGAGCAAACCCTATTCCGGACTGGATTAGATTGATCCTGAAAAACTCGGTACTTTTGACTTGCCTGGGGACTGCCGAATTTTTTCTCCGCGCCGTTTTGGGTAAAAGGAATCATTTCCGCCTGGCTTCATTACCAGGAGTTATTTCCGACTTCTAAGTTATCCGACCACAAATCCCCTAACCCCAACATCGGAGCCCAGGGAGCCTCGCGGGAAAGCGTTTTTTTTTTTCGAAATCGTTTACCAAGGGTTTAATGCAGCCATTTTAAGGCCATCAGTGATTTCTCCGGGGTTACTCTGCTACGCGTTAACCAGAATTACCCATTTCTAGAATGTTATGGGGACCCCCAGGTTTGATTGGGAAGGGTTGGCGAGATGACGTCTCGCGGTACGCGCTAAAAGCTTCTACATGCTCTCCCTAGTCTTTGGGCTCATATGGCTACCCCTTACTTATCTGGGTTGAGATAATCTACCATCTCTGTCCTGGTTCTGCACCGATGTAGGGCGCCCCCGACCCCGCACGCGTGCTGGCCGACGTTAGGACGCGAAGAGATTCAATGACAGACGCCTGATCTACCCCGGCCTTCCTCTCCAAAGGTGTCTTCCTCCTTTTTCTGTATGCGCCTTTGCCCAGCGAGGCAAAGGCGTGCGGTTCCAAGCTTTGTAAGCAGGATGCGTGTCTGTTTTGTAGTCCCCTTGACAGAACAACGTCCCTTAGATCTGTCTCAGAGTAGCGCGACTAGGGCTTATTGGATGCGCGGGCAGCAGAACAGACCTTCTCGAGCGCTTCTCTCACATCGACTGCACATCCGTTTTCTCGAATGAAGTTCCTTATACAGAAACCTTTTGACCACCCAGGATTTAGCTGATAGTGTTAATTGAGTTGATGTCTGTGAATACGTTTCTTTAGGCGCTCCTTTCTCCTCGTTTTAAACTCTTTGTAGTTGCAAGGTGGTAAGGTAGCTTTTGGCTTAACTATTTCAGTCCTTTGAAAGTTGGCTACTGTGGCTACACTACGAGAGTATCCGTTTTTTTTTATGTGTGGATTCCCCGCACTACCCCGAACTTTGAGTTTTCCAGATTGGGTCCTAGCCAGCTAGGCCCGTACCGTACCGCCTTCCTCGAGTGCCTTCTTTGGAACGGCGTTTAGTTCTGCTCCTGTATTTTTGTAAAGCCGTTCGAGGGGCGAACGAGGCCACCGGACTTTAACCCCCCGGCTCACGTGAATGATGCTGGACCTACGCCGCCCTTCCCGTATTTTTTTTTACAACTAGACCTTTTTTTTAGCCCGCCTCTCATGAATTGTCGGGACATATATCGGTTCTTGGTTGTTGAAGCTGCCCAGCCGTGCGGCATACGTTCCCTTTTTTTGGGGTTGGTTGTTGGCGGTGTTTTTGCGTGGTTGGGTTTTTTTTTTTTTCCGGTGCGTTGGTTTTTTGTCGACAAGGCAGGTTGTCCCCCTTCGTTCTCCACGGCTCGTTCATCTCTTTTCGTGCGTTGTCCCCTGAGTTTTTTCTATGCATGTTTAAGATGATCCGCACCTGCGAGATCGATTTGTACCAGCTCCTTTTTCCATTTTTTCTCCCCCATGGAGAACCATTCGAGATTCTTCAAGACCCATTGGCGGCGCTCTACGGTCCTAGCGAAAGGTCTTTCGGCGGTCGGGCTACAAGGGCGCAGTCCCCAAACTTTCAAAGCGTTTCTTACGGAGCGTGTTCGGCTGGTTAGCCATCTTAAAGTCTTTCCTTCCTCCCCAGGGTCGTTTTTTTTACCCTGACCGGCCGTCGTGCCGAAACTTTTCCGTCAGAAGTTTCCTCGCCTTGTCACGTTCATTCCGTGCCCCCCTTCTTCGGACGCGGTAATTCCAGCGCCATCCGTGCGAGAGCGTTTTTTGTCGCATACTACTGTAGCTCTCAATGCTTGGCCCTCATGGTCCTTCAATTCTTTCTGCTCGCTTCCTCTCGGCGTTCCCTATTTTTTTTCCCTTTTCCACGATCGTAGAGAGTCCAAAGAAGCTTGTTCCGCTGCTTTTTGGTTCTCTACCCCCGCGCCTTTCCTTTCCTTCTTGTGACTTGTTGGTGACCGCCGCGTTCCCTTAGGGAACGCGCTCCGGTCCCTTTTTGGTTCCCCCTTTTATCTGTGTTTTCTGCGGTGACCGTTTTATTTTGCTTTCATGGAAGTCTGCGCGTTTCCTAACGTTGCCCTCGTTGTCGGTTCTTTGCTTTTTTCTATTGGTAAATTTTTTTTTGTGAAGCCTCAAAGTAAGAGATGCTTCCTATTCGAACGGTAAAATTCTCTTGCCCCCCGCGCCAGCGTTTTTATCAGTCTTTTCTTTCTCTGTAATAATCCTCATGATACCGATAGAGGGGTCGGGTTTTTACACCCTTCACCTGAGACTTTCCCCAGAAGTAACAACCCGCGATAACCTAGATGTCTTCCAGCGGCCCTCGTCTGTTCCTTTTCAGCATTGTTTTCATCTGGATGTTTGCTGAAGAGAATTCATGATCTCTCTAGGGGGCTTTCGCCGTAATAGAGTAGTTTTCCGCCGCGGTTTAGTTTCCTTCCCCCCCTGAATCTTCTCCTTTCAGCTAGTTTTTAAGCCTGCCCCATGGAATATTCTCTCCCCTGTGTTAGCAGATGGCAGGACTCAATTGTATTTTAACTGCGTTGTCCTTGGTCCTTTCGTCAGAAATCCCCCCCCCCCTCATGTTTTTCTTTCAACCCCTACCTTTTTGTTGATGTCGCACGGCTTTTCTCCAATTCACCCAGGTCCATGTGGTGCACAGTACTGTATTTTCCCGTCATAATATTGAGCCCTCAGCGGACCCCCCCCCCTTTCAGCCTCGGGACAGAGCCCCCTGATCCGCCCTCTTTCCCCATTCGTAACCTTCAGAGTCTCCATATCCGCTTCCCTTTAGATTTTTTCCCGGTTGTCAATACTGGTGATCTTTGCCCCTCTTGCCTCGTTGTGTTAATCCTTTCTCCCGCGACTTTCTCTCCTTTCCTAATCTTGTAGTCATAATGGCCGCCCTCTTCTCCTTGACCCAACTCTCCTATATGTTTACCCCCAGCCCTGACAAGACCTTTGATTCTGATTGTTTTCCTCCCTTCCAAATTTTTTTCCTTTCTTCTCATTTTGGGCGACTCTTCCTCATTTCCTTCGCGGTTTTTGTTTCCACGTACCGTGACTGGGTCTTTTGGTTTGGCCTTTTCTCCCTTTCACCTGTCCGTGACACATGTCAGCGCTCCTCCCTCTCCCAATGACCGTTCTTTTGAATGCCAAACCGTGACTGAAAGGTACTTTTTCCCCTGACCTTTCCCTCTGCTTGTGCTGAACCAGCCCGATATCCTGATCAAATAGGGCCACCGACTACCTTCCCTTATGGCTCTTTCCGTTTTCAGCTTTTGAGTCAACCGGGCCCGGGATTTGCCTCCCCCCCCTGCCGTGAGATGAAAAGCGTAATAGTTTTTTACCCCGACGTTCCCCCCAGCTCTTCCCCGAGGAGCACTGAAAGATTTACCCCTCCTACCCACCCTACGAACCACATATCATCCCTTCCTTCTCAGACTTATAAGATTTGTTCCTTTCATCGGGCCCCGTTATACCCGCACACCCCCAGGTTCCCCTGGATTAGCTCTTTCGTTACTACTAAGGTTTCAGCCGGGTTCCCTGAGGGCCGTAAGCTCTCGGTGATTTCTAAACATTCCTTTCCCCCCTGCGTTCCGTCTGCTCCTGAGCCTTTGTTCCTTCCGCTACCAGTTTAATCACCCTTCCTGCTCCCCCCCAATATGGAGAGGCGCTGTTGATTTTCTCCCATAGATCCTCCTCTTTAGAGACTCCAAGCTTTTCCCCCCTCGTCTTCGCGTTTTTCCACGCTATCTGCTATCACCTGACAACGTTCCTCCATTGAGCCCCCCGTACGGTATAGAGACTAAACATGACCCCTTTTCCTCCTTCCCACTTTTCCCATTCGCCCCTAGTATCTACCACGCCTTCTCTCCCGGCCTCGTGCACTGGGAAATGGTTCGTGCACCCCAAGTTCCCCTCCCCCCCTTCCTTTCCAAGTTTCTTTTCCCCTTCTTCCCTGTAGGAGCCGCCCGGAGGTCCCTCGCTAAGCTCTCCCTCTCCTTCCGCTTGCTTTAAGGCGGCCTTCGGCGTTCTCTCCAGGGCGTTCATCCTCTTTTCCCCCCGCTCCCTTCGCGCGCCCTCCCCCTTTTCGTCCAACATTCGTTGTTATCTTGATGTCAAGGATTCTTGATCTCAAGCTCATCCCTCCCTTCTTTCTCTTGGTTTCCGCTCCCTCTTCCTCCTTCTAACCTTAATATGACGTTCTATGGTTGAACCCGAGAGTCCGACGCTAATATAGTTTCCCCTTTCTCTTTCTTTTCTTCCCCCCTTGATGACATTCCAGATGGTCTCCGGCCTTCCCTTTCCCGTTTAACGATGTTGTTTGAGCTGAGACTTTCTCTCCTTCCTCCCCTTGCCCTCCCTTTTGGCCGGCTCTAGGGGTACTCGTCCTTCCCGAGGACTGAGTAGATCTGGAACGGAGTTTTAACATCTCGAATTTTCGATTTTCCCTTTCGTTTGGTGCCCTCGGTTAATTAAAGCCGATCGAACGTTTTTAGTCTCGTCCTCCTACATAACCCCTCTTCCCCTCCCCTTCTTCCTTTCTGCAAAAATCTCCTGCTTTGTGTTTCAGCACCCAGCTTCTTCCTCTTATTCCACGATCCCCTTTATGTGGAAAAAATACCACGGTTGTCGACCGCCTCTCCTTTATGAATTTTTTCCCCATCCTTTCTCCTCAATAGTGTGAGATCTGCAGGTCTGATAAGTTCTTTTTTCTATAAACGTTTCTTTTTTCTTTTCCCCCCTCGAGGGTGCCCACTTTTTTTCCCCTAGGTCTAACTCTTCTTTCTCTCCCAGAATACATCTTTCCTTGTTGGTTGCGTGGTTCCCCCCTGTTTATCCAGTATTTTTCCAACGATCACGCTCGGTACCTCCACACGTTCCTCCCCCCCCCTAACCCCACCTCTCTTCATTTCCAAGAGACGAGGTGTCTTTTTACTTTGACAAATCGTCTTTCTTCTAGGACCACCCAGGACTCTTCAGATCTTCTTCAATACAGGGAGACCAGGTCCTGAGATTCAACCCCTTTCTTATTTGACTCTGTTCCCTTTTCCTGACCTTATTCCGAATATTTCCTCCTAGCCTCCACCCCACTTCCGCACCGGTCATGAAGACAACTCGCCCCCCCCTTCAACTTTCTTCTCGTTTTCTTTCCACCCCCCCTTTTCCCTTCATTCATTCTTTTCCATCTTGGATAACTCAGAAGCCCTAACCCTTGTCTTCGTGAATCTGTTTTGATTCGCAGTGACAGCAACTAATGTTCCCGGTACTTGTTCTTTTCCCTGAAGTCTCTCTTTCCTACGTTCTGTAGGACCACTAAGCATTCTCTATCCGATCCCTACTTATTCAAACAGTCCGTTAGTTTTTACTTTCCCCCCCTTTGTCCGTTTCCCCTTCTCCCAAGACTCCTTAACCAAGATTCTTAATTGCAAGCAAAGGTACCTACGTCCATTTTAGTCTGAAGTGCAATAGCTTAAGCCCCCCCCTTTTTCTCTCTTACCCCCCCCCCTGTCTCTTCCTTCCCTTTAACTCGTCTGGAGAATTTTCCTCCCCCCCCTTTTCTTTCTCAGTAGCTAAGTTTACTTCTTCCCCCTTCGCCCCTCCTCCCCCCCCGTCGTTTAGAGTATATCTTACTGCCAGAGTTTCGTCTTTTCCCCCCCCAATAGTCCTGGCCCAGTCCTCCCGGACCAAAATGTGTAGTTCCCTCCAGGTTTCTATTTCAAAGACCGCTCAGGAAATCCCGTAAGTCCTGGTACCGTCTCTGTACCTCACCTTTCTTCTGACTTTCCCTCCCTTCCCCCCATACCTTTCGAGCCATCCGCTTCCGCTTTTGAATGACTTGTAAAGATGTAGTAGTTCCCTTTGGCCCGGCTCTCCTGCGCCTGTCCTCCCCTCAGATTTTCCTGTTGAGGGAGCTCAATTGAGTTTTTCCCTGGCTTCCCCCGGTTGGCCCCGTTTTTCACTTTGTTAACCCCTTCTCCCCTTATCGGTTTCTCCCTTTCGGGCACGCCGAGATTCTAAATACGCTATGACTCCATCCCCATTCTTATTCTAGTTCCTCCGATGCGACCCCTCCCTCCTTTCTGTCTTTCCTCCCCCCAATCCCCTTCCGACAGGCGGAAAATCTACTAGAATCCCCCTTGTGTCCCCTCCCTTAGACATACGGCATGACTTCATCCCGGAAATTTCACTGATTCTTTTCCTGTTTAGTCCACTTTCCCACCCCCCTTCGCTTTTTCCCCCCCCACTGTCCCCCGTCGAAAACGTCCTTTATTTCCCCCTCTTAGATTTCTTCTTCCGCTGTCTTCCCGTAGCTTTTTTTTTTTGAGCCTACTCCCCCCCCCCCGGTGGGGGGTCGAGTATTCGTTACAAAATCCTATTAGTTGATAGAATCACGCAGGTAGAATCCTTTTTTCCCTTCACCTCCCCTTGGTTTTTTTCTTCTTTCTATCCCCGCTAACCGATAGATTCACCCCCTTGCTATTATTCTGTAAACCCGGAGTAACACGTATTTTAACACCCTCTTTTCTTTACCGGCTTCCAAAAACTAACTTCCCCTGACGCCTTTTTAGTTGACACAAGCCGTTTCCGTTTTTGGCACTAATTGTCCATGGAGACAGTGGTTTTCTCCAAGGTCTACGGCTCACCCTTCTCGAGCCCCTATCTTGAAACCACCTCCCCTCTTATGTCAGCCTTTCCCCCCACACGGTTTGACGAAAGGGTTCACGAAGGTACTCCCCCCAAACTTTAGAACCCTCCCCCCCAGTATTCTCCCTCTTACATATTTTGACCCAGCAATAAGACGACAGGGCTGGTCTTTCCTTGTTCTCGACGAAACCTTGTGTTTTTTTTTTTTTTTTGTTGGTTTTTGATCTTCTCTTCAGTTTTCCCTGCACCTCTGTTTCCCCCAGAGAAAGAGCGTTTCCCACCCGTTCATCGTTAAAGACTTCTTCATTCCTCCGATCTCTCCCCTCCCTCTCTTCAACTGACAAAAACGACCCCAACTCGTGCTTAAGTTTCATGCGCCTAACCCGACCAGATGCTTGAACATTGGGTACCCCCCCTTTCCTTTCCTCTTTCCCCCTCGAACCCCAAGAGCTGATTCTACTGTCTCTTTCGATCGCGGTTGACGTAATTCCTCCCCCCCCCTTTCCTGGGTCCAAATCCCCCTTCCAGGGGGACGCGGTCTTCCTTTTGACGTTCGTTTTCCCCCTTGGAACCTGAGAACTAGCATATGGACCGAGGATCCCTTTCTCCCCAGTGGCCTCTTTCTTATTCTTTTAAATTTAATCAAGTCTCCTCTCGTCCTTTTTTGTCTTTCTCCCTTCCCGATGGACGAGTCTTTTTGCGTCGAGTGCTTATCCTTTTCCTTCCCCAATGTCTCGCAGAGTCCTTCCCCCTCCAACTTCCCCAGTGAAACATCAGCTCTCCCCTTGTTTCCCCCCCAAGCCCGAGGCAGTCTCTTGGAGGTCCAGTCAGTCTTTCCCGTTTCTTCCTCCCCCCAGTTACAGACATTTTTTCAAGGGACAATCTGTTCCCTGCCCAAGTGACGAACCTTGACCCATCCTCTTTTTTCCTCCCTCCCCTGGATTGTCTTTTCTTTTTTCCCGTTCACTCTAGGATCAGTTTTTGCTATCATTCCCCGCGTCGAGTCGCCGTTAGAATGCCCCCCCTCCGGTTACTCCTCTTCCTTCCCACTTTCTTTTTTTCTTCGTCCGTGCAGAAGCGCTTCTCTGACGGTGCTCATCCTCCGGTGGCCTTACCCCCCGATAGCCCCCCCTGTTTTGAAATCTGGTTTCTCCCTCTTTCCTGGTCCTTTGGTCGAGTGTCCCTTGGAATGCTCTTGTTCCCCTCTTTTTGGCTACCGCGTCGTCAAGCGAAGTCTCTTTTTTCCTCTTTTTTCTTTGACCCAGTTATGCCTTCCCTCCCTTGGCGATTCTTGGTCCTCCTCTCGATACGTAGTACAGCTTGCTCCCCTCTCTCGGGAAGGGATTTAGCCCCTTGAAACTTCGTGGGAGTGTGGTTCTTGATCGTCCATCTTTCGGGCAGCTACCTTCCCCTCTCGGCTTTCACACCCCCCCCCTCCCCCCAGAATTGAATTTTTTTCTCCCCCCCCTGCTCCTGATGCCTTCTTTTTTCTTTTCGCGACCCGTCCCCCCCCCTTCCCCTCTTGACACTCTTGCCCCCGCCCCGATTTTGGCCACATGCACAGTGTTCCTTTGAGCCTTTCCCCGTTTATCCCCTCTTACTCCAGTTAGTCATTCAGCTCCGTTTCCTCATCCGTTAGATTTTTTTCTCAAACCTGGTGAAGTTTTTCCCATCGAGGGAACGAGCTCTATTTCCCAGTAGTTTTTGAGTCCCCCTTTCCTCCCCCCCACTCGTCCCTTTTGACTTTTTTCTCTCCACTCGATGTGGCTCGAGTTAATCGCTACTGGCGCTGCTTCCCCGTCTCCTTTGATACGGAAAGAACTACCCTTACTCCCCCCCCGTAGAGCCCTGCTTCCCCCTTCCCTCAATCCCTAGGCTCCTACGTACGAGAGGCAACCTAGCTGGTCTTAACCCCCCCTCCTCTTCCCTGAGTCAATTGGCTTAAGGGATCCTACTTTCGTCCCCGCACCCCGCGAAGAATACCTGGATATCTACTTTTGCTTTTTCAGATCATGCTCGCCCTTTCCGTTACAGCTTCTCCTTTTATCGGGCTCCCGGGCGCGACTTCCCCTCTTTCCAACGTCTAAAGTTTTTCAATAGACCTTTCCACTTTTCTTCAGTATTTCACTCTTTTCATTCTTTCCGACGTATTTTCATGCGACACTCCTTTGTCTAGAGTTGTTGTGGTTTCTCTCCCCCTGTAAACTCTTCTCCTATCGGCTGAATTTTGTTGGTCTCTTTTATTTGAGCTCCTTTTTCTTAGTTCCTGCTTTGTCCCTCTTGGCGAGCCTTCTGCGCGAGCGACATCTAGATACCTCGTCAGCTTGAAGTCCCCCCTTACGTCAGACCCTCTCATTCAATCCCAGCTTCTTTTCCGGGGAACGATCCCTTTTCCCGCCTTCATTGGAAACCGGGAAGAGACGAAGCTTTCTTCATCTAGAGATACCCTTCCCTCTTCTTTCACTTTTTCCAAACCCGATCTTCCTTCTGTAATTGGCAATATGTAGGAGACCATTTTTGAACTTCCCCCTTGACACCCTTCGTGCTTTTCCTTATTTCTGTCCTTATAAAGAGTGCTCGGCTCCCTCCTACGTCTCTATTTTCTTGATGTTTCTAAAGGGACAACTAGCAGGGATCTTTTTCCCTAGTTCCAACCCCCCCTCTTCCTTTTTCCCCCATTCTTTTTTTCTTGTTGTAGTGCCTTCCCTGAAATGTGTGACTCAAAGTAATTAGTTCTTCCTCCCTGGTTTTCCCCTTTGTATTTTTTACCCCAAACTGAGTTCTTTAAGAGTCCAGCGGAAGTAGTCATACTCTCTCTTCCCCGTGCATTTTTTTTTCTTTTCCTCCCCTTTTTAAAGTCTTGCCAACTTTTCCTTAGTAGTGAGCCACGACATTATCTCTCAGAGGGCTGGTTAGGATTGTGGTTCGGTCTCTAGAGCTTCCTATTTCATGGAAGTCCATCATTGCCCCGTTCTTTCCTCTCCTTTGCGACCTGGTAAGAGCCTACCTCCTTTTCTTTCCGTTTTGTCTCCCCACATTCCCTATAGATCCCCCCAGGAATCGTTGAATGTTTTTCAACGCCGCCTCTCTCCCCCCCGATTTATACGTTCTTTTCTCCCCCCCCCCTCCCATGATGGGTTTTCTAAAGGGAAAAACTAGCTCGTACATTTTTTTCAAATTTGCCTCATTAATGGAATTTTTTGTCCTATGTTTAAAGCTAAGCATTTCCTCGTCACCTTTTGCTGCCCCCGGATGCGTCTGTCCCCCCCCCTTGGAATTTATTGAATAAATTCACCTCCGCTTATACCCTTTTCTTTTATTTGAAGTATTTCCAGATTGGAGGACCTCCCCCCCTTTGGTTCTTTTCCTCCTCTTGAGCCAGAAAATAGGTGCTCTATTGAGCGGCTT
>Ga0179593_1524036_pt1 | contig 15047 bp, 14 predicted proteins | sample CZODoug2_1_08_16_FD_185931 | JGI IMG/M metagenome (GOLD analysis project Ga0179593, IMG submission 185931) | Vadose zone soil fungal communities from Angelo Coast Range Reserve, California, USA - CZODoug2_1_08_16fungal (PacBio error correction) | ecosystem: Environmental > Terrestrial > Soil >... | reverse complement strand
TTATCTACTGGCACCTCTTCCGCACGGGAGTCGCCCGTGGCGGGATGAGAACTTTCCGCTGCCACGTGCTTATTTTTTTTATCAAGCGGAAGGGGGGGTCGGGGTTCCTCTGTCAGCCCCGTCTCCTTTGATTCGTTGGTAGGCGTGCCTGAAGGCCCCCCCCTTTCCCCCCGAGGGTTTTTTTGGGGGTAATTCCCCCCCTCCCCTGCCTCTCTCTTGAGCGGGACGACAATCGTTGCCTTCCCCCCTTCAGCCCTTGAGGCTCTTCCCGTTTTCTTTATGTGTCCTTCAAGGGTCTTTAATTTGGGTCGTGGCTGGCGCGCCGTCGCCCTGTCGCGAAACCTATGCCGGTCTGGGTTCTTTCTTTCTTGACTCCCTTCCCCTTTGGATTCCAACGTGGCCTTTCGAAACAGTTCGACGGGTTTCCCTTTTTTGGTGTTTGGTTGTTTTAGGGCAGTCCCTTTTTTTTAACACTTGCCGTCAGGGGACCGGTTTTTTTCAGCTCCACCTTGCGCGCCCCAATTATGTTCTTTTCCGCCCCCCCTGCCCCTGATCTCTCGCCTTTAAGAAGTTGTTCTTGTGCGGGACGTTAGATCCTTTGAAGGGTTGAGTTGGTTCTTCCTAGACGTTTTGTGTTTTTTATTGGCGCGCGTTCGTCGCCACTCGATTCGCATTCTTTAATAACAGGCCCCGAGCTCGTCTTATAGGAGCCGATTTTTTATGTTGACGTTTTCCTGCGGGGTCCCGGCTTCCCTTTTAGTTTTGCAGGCAATCCCCCAGATCGCCCCTTCCCTAGTGGCTTTTCAATGGTAGTTGTCAGGTCAGCCCCGCCTCCGGTGTGTTGTCGATGGTTGACGGATGGGAGTGTTCAGAATTGTATATCTCCTGTTCTGGCCCTTTTTTCCGGGAACTGGGGGGGAACATGCTAGAGAGGGCTGCGCTCTGAACCCTGGATAGCCCTTCTCCAGTCCTCTGCGATGAGTGATAGAACCTCTTTCACGATCTTTGAGGTTACTTTTGGTCCCCATCCCCCCCCCATTCCTGTGACTCCCTCACCCTACGTCATTGTTCGGTATGGCGCTTCCCCTTTTGTCTGGTCAGCGCCTACCTGTCTTCTTCTGGATGCTCCTCGTCCCGGCCTCTCTCCCACCGTCCGGCGGAGTGTTTTTTTTGAAGTTTTCAATTTACACAACCCTTTTTTGACCTGGGGCGGCGGAGCTCAGTTCAATTTTGTAGGGGGGCAAAGAGGTCCTGTCCGCCTTTGCTTCTATTTTTTTTTCTTGACTTGCCATCCCCCTCCCGCTTTTTATTTTTCCCGAAGGGCCTTTTCGTATAGGCGAATGTTTATTGGTTACCTTTGCCTTCCCTTTCTTCTCCTCCACGCCCCCCTCGGCCTGGGGCAAGGGAACAGTTCTGGTTTTCAGGTCGCTCCCCCCCAGCCCATTTTTGACCAGGGGATTCCCGGCCTGACTTGCACTGCTACGCAGCGGGGCCCAGCCCTCCCTTTTTCCCTCTCTTTGGCCCTTGGCAGGCGCCGATGTATACGGCTCGTGGTTCTGCTTTTTTCAAGGGCCCGGATGAAGAGGATCGTTCACCATTTTTCCCTCGTGTTCTTTGGTTGGTCGCCCCGTGTTTTTTTGGTCCAGGGTTTCGGTAACCCGCCGCACGGAGCCCTCCAACGCTACTTCCCCCCCCACGGATGTCATGCCACCCCCCCCCCCAGATGGATGAAATCATGGGAATTGTAAAGAAAGTGAGGAACTCCCCCCGCATCCCCCGGGGTTTTTTTACCCCCTGTTGGACCCCTCTACGTTCTATTACGCCGATGACGGTTCAACACCTCTCTTTTGCCACCCGTTACTGGATAGCCTCGGGGCTTTTCTTTTTCCCCCGACTCCCTTTCGGGACCCTTTTTTGACGGGCGCAGACCTTTTTTCGATTTCACGTGATTCCCCCCCCCAAGGCCGCTCGAAGTGCTTTTCCAGGGTCCTTTCGCCTTCTTCCTGGCTCCACTTTTTCCACGGTTTTGTTTTTGTTCTCCTGGGTATGGCCCCTTTTGGGCGGTGGCTCGCGTGGCTCTCTTCGTTTTCGTTTTTGGAAAGCCCTTTCTGGCCCGCGGAAATAGCGGCCTCCTCCCCTTTTTGGACGACCCCCCGGGCTCCAAAACGGGGCGAATTCGACCCCAGACAGCTTTCCCCTTGCACCTGCTTCATGAGGAAACTTTGGTGCCAGTTTAGCGGGGGTCCCTCGTTCGTTGTCAGCCAACGTGTTGGCGCCCCCTCTGGCGATCAAAACGGGTTCCCCTCGTACCGCTGCCCGATTCTTTTCTTCGGCTGGGTGCTGCTTGGGGTCGGGTATGACCGCCGACCGCATCAGACATGTAGGGGGCCGTGGTCCGGTTTGAACCTAGTGAGGCCGCTTTTAACATTATGATGATTGGCTTCCCTCGACTGGGGACGCTTCCCCCCGGTACCCTTTTCTTGACTTTTTTTTCCAAAGAAGGTGGCGAGACGCAAGTTTGACGTTTTAAGTCGAGTTACCCTTACAATTTCCCTCCTTTTTTCCCACTTCCCTCCTTAACAGGACATGTGTCCACCTTTTTTGCAGAAGGTAAACTTTGCCCGTATATGGGGCTTTTTTTTTTCATATAGGGCGACAGAACACGCAGGGGAAAATAGAGTTCCTTTTTTTCCCGACTTGCGTTTCCTTAAAGTTCACGGCTTGCATACCCGTTCTGCACCCCTCCACGGTCCTGCGTTTGTTTCCTTCTTGTCCTTCGAGCCGACTTATTAATGGGTCCGCCTCACGTCGAGTCTTCGTCCTCGGTGACCTCCCGGTGTTGACCACGGAGTGAACGCAGCCCCCAAATCCTCCATTGAGTTCCTCTTTTCCATCGCCCACCGGTGGCTCCCTCGTGGCACCCTTCAGGTCTGATCCTCAACCGTTCCCCCCCTACGTGGTTCCTTTTGTTTTTTTTTGAACCTGCAATTTTTTTTCCCCCTTTGTGACAGCATGGCGCGCCCAGCGTGCGGAGTAGTGCGCCCAGGTTTCTTCGTTGTGCTGATGAAAGGTTTTTTTCAAGGCTTTTAAAGATTGGCTTCCCACCCCCCCTTGTTGTGTTTTTGTCATCTCGAAGCGGAGCGCACGTCTTATGGTCCCCGCAAACTTGGGCCAGGTTGCCTTTTTTGTCCCCGTCTACGTGTGACGTATAGAGGGTCTGATTTAGAGGTTGTAATGGGCCCACCAGCCCGTTCTTTCTTCTCGTGTTCGGCACGACCATAAGGGATTCACTTTGAGGGAAAACGGGTCTTCACAGATACCCTGAAGATGTTTTTTTTGTTTCTCCCGGTTAACCTTCCCCTGGGTAAAGAGGAACCTATCATGCGCCCTGCTTTCCCCCCAATGGCGAGTGCCCCCTTGGCGAACGGGACTGAATTTAACCTCGTATTTTCGTTGCGTAAGGGCGGAAAGCAGATTGTTATGGATGTTTTTATTCAATTGTATCCCGGTCTATTTTTCTTTTTTTCGGGTTATATATTTTAATAATACGTTGTTGTTTTCTTGAGTAGAATTACTTCAGTCCCCCACCCCCCACAACGCACCTCGCGGAACGTATTGGGCCCTTAGGACTCCCCACCCTTTTCTGGAGCTGTGATCACGGCCCGTTGACGCAGGTACCCAGGTTCCCTGGTTTTTTTTTTTCTCCGTTTTTTTTTTGAGAAAGCGACGCGAGACGTCTATACCGTTTTGTCTTTCCAACCCCCAAACCCCCCCTTCCCCCTTTTTCTAGCTCTTTTCCTGACCCGAGCCCGGCGGACGCAGCTGAGATATTGCTTGAGGTCCCGTTTCTCTGATCCGCTCCCCCTCCCCTCCCCTCTATGGATGAAAGACGGAAAACTCTCCGCTAAATATACGTTTTGGGTTCTATTCTGGATGGATACGGAATAGAAGTATATTAGTTTTGGGATGGGGCGGAACCGGAACCCCCCGGGACGGCTTCCTTCCTTTTTTTCACCCTCAAGAACTCCCAAATCGACCACATAATTGTTTGAAAGAGCTCCTCCTGGTTTCTTGCCTGTAAAGATGGTTAACCCCCCATTGGAACACGTCTTTGACGGTGATCCTTTTTAAGGTTCAGGTGAAGTTCCCACTTTATCTATTTTTCCTTTTTTTTTTTTCGTACACTGCCGCCGTCGGGTGATGGGACCCCCCGGGCCAAACTCCCCTTTTTGAATGTTGACCCACCGCTTTTCCTATTCGTCGCTTTTTTCGGTGTCCCCCCCTTGGAATACAGTCCTGCTCAACGCTTAGACGCCCCCCCTGGGCCTCTCTTCAACGCTTTACTTTTTTCCCTTTACAAGCTAGGACAGTCAGTTTTTTTCCCGGCTCATTTTCCGCCAGCCCCCCCCCCTTTTCTTTTTTTTTTACTTTCACCCAGCGTCGGTCGGCGGCAGCTAGTAGGAGACCCAGTTTTCCTTTTCCCCAGGGTTTTGTGACCCCTGTTGATCAGGCTTTTCCACTTGATCCACCCTGTCCCCTTTTTTTTTTTTCCCCCCCAACCCCAGTTTGATTTTACCCTGTATCGAAAGATCCGCACGTCGGCCCCTCCGTGGAGAGCCCTGTTTTTTCCGTCCCTCATTTTTTTTTTTTTCTTTTTTTGCTGGGAGTTCTCATCCCCCCTCCCCCCCCCCCCAAAAAGGAAGTAGGAGCGCACAGCCCCACCCCCCCCCCCCCTCAATTTTTTTCCCAACTCCTTTGGCGCACTCTTTTAGTCGCCGACAGCTTTCCTGCATGTTCGATCGAGTTCAGTCTGGTGGAGGGATTAACCACAGTCCCCCCCCGGCACCCGTTTTTTTTTTTCAAAGCCACGGCATCACCCAACGAGAACACCTCTACCTCCCGTCCTCCGCCCCGTTGGTAGGCCAGTCACACACCGATCGCCTTCACCCCACACCTCTTCCGGCATATCGAGCGACCCTAACGTGAGATTGTTTCCCACATAATGGGAGAGGATACCACCGATTGGCATATTCCCTTCTTCCACGTATCACCACCCTCCTTCTGGACCCCTAAAAGCGATCACTCCTGCAACACCAAAATGAGATCAAGCTAAAAATAAGAAGGGACGAGTCTTTTTATCTCCATCCTCCTCGCGGACTTTCTCTTTTCTACCACGAGCGTCTGGCCACTGAAGGGGATAACTGATGCCCCCGTCCCCTCCCCACGTCTCTGACCTCTGTTTTTTTGGTTTGTTTTGTTCCTTTTCCGGGTGACTTTTTTGCTCTAGTTCCTGCGGCCCTCTCTGTAAAAGACTTTCCCCCCGCCCCTTTTTTTTTTCCAGCGATGGCGAGCCCCCCGCTGCAAACACATCACCCACACCGGTTTGCCACTGTGTGCGGTTAGTCGTGGTACGATCCTACAAGATTTTGCGCGGCGACTCTCTCTAAATTAGTCTTAACAGCGTCCTCGGCCTAGATAGCGATAAAACACCCTCGTACCGCAGGGCCAATTCCGCACGGCTACATTCTCTTACACCTCTCCACGCCCCTCCCGAGGTTGCTCACCCGCCCTCCTCCCCAATCGTTCCCCGACGGCTTTCACCTTCATTTCCCTAGCCCTCACCCTGTTCGGCGGAGGTGGACACCTCCTCCCATACTAATTCCCCCAAGTTTTCTCAATAACTCCACCTTCGCCCTCCCCATCGAAATGTTTCCATATACAAGCCAACGGTGCCACCTGTTGTCACGTTGTGCCAATCCTCCTCATTCCCTCCCTCCATCGCGATTTTTTTTTGCCTCCTCTCCCTCTTTCTACGGTTTCCCCGGACCTGGCGAATACGATGTGTCCCCCTCTTCCTGGTTTTATCACCCCCCATTCAAGTCATACCCTCTACCTCACACCCTTTCTCCTTCCACCTCCCCTTTATCTCTCCCCCCCACCTTTGACCTGCCGGCGCATGAGAGGTTCAAGGGAATACCACCCTTGGGGTGCACTGGTAACCCGCTGTGCCCCCCAGGCTTTGTGGTTCCCCCATACCGCCCGAATCCCACACCCCCCCGTACGGCAAGTGAAGGACCTTCCTAATCAAGTACTATAACCACCAATCAAGATCCCCCTGGGTCTCAGGACGACCCCCTACCGGATTCCACTAGCACGCTAATTCCTGCACACCCCCCAACCCACCGCTGTCCATCCCCTATTCGTGCCACCTGAAAGCGATCAACCACGGTCCGTCACGAGTTACTAAGTGGAGGTGAAAAGGAACATGTCAGGAAGAAAGGGCAAAGGTCAACCCGGTTTTTAACTAATTCAGATACCCCGATTTACCCTTTGCGGATTGGAAGGTTTCATGCCTTGCCACTCAAGTTTCGGAGATAGATCGGTTCGTTTTCCAGTGGACCTTGCATTTAAGATGCCAAGGGGTTTCCTCGTTCCATTCAAGTAAAATATTAGTGGAGACTTGATTGCCGTGAAGGAGCCATGCGAATCGGACCGGCCTTTTTTTTACCCCACCCCCAGAGAGAAGAATACCCCGGCCGGTAAATGTAACCGGATGGCCTGACTCCTGTGTGTAGGAGTTTTTTTCACTTTACCTCCCCATCGAATATAACGAGGTTTCGGTCGGCTCAAATATACGTCCCAGACCAGTAGGCTTTTGCGGCTAATGGGCCTAAGGACAGCAGGATCCCCTCCCGTAGTTTTTTAGTAGTGGACGCGGGGCGTTTGCGTGCTTTCCGTCTGCGAGTAGTGCAGTTCTTTTTTTGCCCCGCTCCCTGTAAGGCGGTCACCTCCCCCTTCCCCGCACTCTTCCGCTTCCCCGGGCTTCTCTCGTCAGGGTTATGTATCTCTCTCCCCTCTTACCACGTTGCGTTGTCCGGCCCCCTTGCTCCCCGTCCCTGGATGTTTACTTTTTCGCTTCTCCTCCGGTAATTTATTCCCCAACCCCTGCTCCGCTGGACCCGCGTCTGCGCCTGCCCCCGTCCTTTCCCCTCTTCCCACCATGAATGATCCATGTTCGCCCCGCCTCACCCGCCCCCCCTCGGGACGGTGCCCGGGCGCTTCTATGGCGCTCCTGTTTGACCGCGCGCTGCCTTCCGGTCTCTCCTCCCTGTCATCTTTTTTCGCGGCCCCCCTTGGGCCATTGCGTCTCGACGGACACGCCCTACCTGGCGCCGTTCTCACGTCCCCCCCATCATCCCTCCCGTGTCTGTCCCTTCGGCGCTGGCCCCGATTCCTCAGCCCTTATAATTGGCCGCCCGCGCCTTCCACCCCGTCATCTGCGCGCGGCGTTCTTTTTCTCGCCGCTCCTCAGGCTTCTGTACTCCCACCTTCCTCTCCTTTCCCTATCCCTCCCGCCTCTGCGTGCACTCTTGGGCCGCTTGGACCCTGTTAAGTCCCCTGCTTCCTTTTCCCCGGCGTTCCGCCACTGATCGCCCTCTCCGACCGAGTGTGGCCCTGTTCTTTTCTGCCGCTGCCCCCGACCGCGCTTAGCCCGCGGTTTGCTCCATCACCGACCCTTTCTCTATGGCCTTCTTCCCGCCTAGTGTATGCCCCTGAGACGTGGGCATCGAACGAGAGTTTTTTTAGGTTTCATTGAACCCGCCCTGTTTTCCTTCGTTTTTTACGTGGCCGGACATTTTGCAATATCTTGATGTTCGGCATTTATGAGAAACAGAGTTTGGGCGTTACCGGACCATCGAGTTTTAGCTACCCCCGGAAAAAGTCAACCCCCCCCCACGAGTTTACCCCCCCTCTTGATGTCCTCTTCTCTTTTGGCATCTTTTTTTTGAGCTGATCTTTTTGTGAGTGGCGTTTTGCAACGGACATGTTTTCCGCCGTGGCCCCGTTTTTTTCACCTTACCCTTCCCTCGGCGCCTCCCTCATACGAGCTTCGGGAGGAGGAAGATCTCCTTGGCTCGAGCCCTCATTCGGCTCCATTTCCCTCCTTACCCCTCCCCCTTTAGTCTCCCGCACAAATCCGCGGGCCCGTTCTACCAGATAACATCCTTTGATCCGCGATCGTTCTACGGGGTGCTTTTTGCATTTTCTTTCCTTCTGATCCTTTGGCCCATGCTCCAAATTGGAACCCTCCTGCCCCGACCTTTACGACAAAACGTTGTTTGCCGGTTTTTGGTGACAGGTTACTCCTCCTCCGGTTTTTGGCATTGAGCAATCTCTTCCGCAGGATTTTGAAGGGGTCGGTCGAGCGCCCCATTTTTTCATGTCCCCCCTTGACCTTTCCCCCCGGGGCTTTCCCTTTGAGGTTCCCAAAATAGTCCCTCGACCGTGTCTTTTGAGTTGGGGGGACCCTTTCCTTGCACCACCGCGAACCCCTCCAGCCCCCTGAAGGAGGAAACACCGGCCGACCCCCCTTTTGTCTTTTCTAGTCCCCGTGTCCTCTCTTTTTTTTACTCCCCCGGAATTATTTTTTTATCGCATGGGCGTTTTCCCCCCCCCAGTAGAGATCTAGATTCCTCCTCACTCCCTTTCCCTTTTTTTCGAGGACCTTTTTTGTTATTTTAGCTTCCCTTGGAACCGGCCATGTGATCACCGCCGTTTCCGGAACGGTGCTGACGAGAACCACTGCGTTGCCTGTTTTTTCTGGAGAGCTGCGTTCAGGGTTTTTTGTCTTTGCTGGTTGTTCCGGCCGGGTAAGAAAATTGCTGGTGGTTGTCCTCCCTGGTCCCAACGATTTTAAAATTTTTACCCGCCACCGTGGGTCCTGCCGTCTTGATGATTGCCTCACTCAAGCCCTTTTTTTCAGGTTCCGGGTTTTTGAGAGGAAGAAGGTGTAAAAACCCTTTTTTCCGAAGAAAGTGACTGCCTCGCTGCTTTTCGCCAATGCGAATAGGATGCGCACGTTTCTGGTTATTGCTTTCGGAAACGCTCATTTCCGTGAATCGCCCCTCAGAACCCCGAACATCAGGTTTTAGAAGGCGTTTGGACTGGTCCTACCCGTCAGTTTTTTTTTGTCCCTTTCTGTTTGCTCTGACGCGATCCCCTTCACTTTCTGGATTGGTCGATTCGACTTTTTTGAAGTTGTGCTGGTTGATTCCCCCTAGTTTTTTTTTTTTTCGGCTTCCTTGGAATTCGGCTTTTCTGGCAAGTACTTTGGAGCGATTCAGGAAATCCGTTCGATTCCTCCGTTCTGAGTATGAACCGCTTTCTCTCTGTTTGACTTTCCCCTTTTTAGGGCGGGTCCACGGCGATCGCTTACAATCTCTTTCTCCAGACTTGTCTTTCAATGTCTTGGAGAGATCCCCCAAGAAGATAATTTTGTTAGTTGTTTTTGTGAAGTATTTCGCGGTTAGGCTCCCCCGTCCACCTTTTGTTACCTCCCTCCCCCCCCTGTGCTCGATAGTTGGCACGACCTCTTCGAGTTTTTCGCCCCCCTTCCGTTTTTTCCCTTTACGCGCTTCGGAAATGTACTTTGGTTTTGCTTCCCGGCTTCGCTTGCGTGAAGTGGTTTTAATCCACGATTTCGAATTTACAGCTCTTCCTGTTCTTTTGCCTTTTTTGCAACCGTGCGGCAAGTTTGTTTTTTTCTCCTCGAATTCTCTTTTTTGCTGCCCGCCGCTTCCGCTTCTCCCAGTTTTCGTCTTTTGTGTAAGGAAACTCCACAATTTTTGGGGTCTTCCAGAGTTTTCAGTTCAAAATCGGTTCATGGTCCTTTGGCTTCCTCGACCAGATCCTTCCTCGATATTGTTTTTTGCTTACTTTCCCGAGGACCGGCCCCCCGTTCCTGGCTCTCCAATTTCTCTTTTTCCCTCCGTGGTTCCTTAAGACTCCCCGCGTGCTTGGAGCGCCACCCTTTTTCATACATCTGGGAATTTCGTGTTTATGTAGTCCCTAGAGTCAAATTTTTTTGTTTCCAGGTGTCCTTGCCGCGCCAGCCCCGGCCCCTGGCGTCCTCGGTCCGCCCAGCCGCCTCCGCGGAGCCTTATTTACCTACGGGGATCAGTTTGTGGATTTTCAAATGCGATCCTCGGTCGCCCTCCTCCTGACCGGAGGTCTGTTTTTTTTTTCGTAACCCCCCTTGGTCCCGGGCGTAGGTTTCCCCACCCCCCCGTTTTTTTTTTACCTTTTTTTGCTTTTTTGAGTGGCCTCCACTGGGCAAGTAAGTTTGTCCCCGCTGGCCCGCGCCCGAGCGGGGGAGACCGTCCTCGTTGTCCTCCCCTTTCAAATGTCCCTGTCTCCCCATATTTTCTTGAAGTCCTTATCTGCTTCGGGTGTTATTGTCCCTTAAGCACGCATCTTTTTGCCAAGCCTTCTTTTTGAGAAGCCTCGACGCCCGCACCGTTTCCCCTCGTCCCTCGCTAGTTTCTTTACAAGAAGTTTTGGGGACCATGGGTCCTTTTACCCGTTCCCTTTCCAGGCCCAATTTCTCCCGACCCAGGTATCAGAATTTTTGACGCGGGGGCTCTCGTTTTCATCTTCAGTGCTTCGTGGACAGCTTTAGTTCTCTTGACGAAAGTTACGGACAGTAAACGTCTTAGCCCACGATTGACCGCGATTCGCCCGGTCCTTCAGGCTAGACCGGGGTGGTATTTTCGTCGTTCTAGTTTGGTAGAAGTGGGGCTGACCCTCTTATTTTCCACTTTTTTTTTTTTCCTAGACCCCCCTCAGCCCCAGAGGCTCTATGTGTCATTGACCACTGCGTATGCCGCCGCCCTTTCTTTTCCCCCCTGGTTTCTTTTCGGAGACCCCTTCACAAGGAGTTGGTGGTGGAGGGCGCTTCTCTGCTGATAGGGTTTTTTTTGAATTTTTTTCCCGTTACTCTCTGTCCCCTACCCTTTCTCGCGGTGCCCGGAGTGACTCCGTCGAGTCCCCCCGTGCCTCTCCGCCTTTTTTTCGTCCCCTCCTGTCCAGGTCCGTGCTTCAAGGACATCGAGTTAACAAACCACCCCACCGTACCCCTGGCCCTTATTGCGTTCAGACGAAGTTCCGACGAACGGGTGCCTCCAGGGTCACAGTATCTCCGATAGTTTTTTTTTTGACAGCCTTTTTCATCCCTCCCCCGGCCGTTTGCCCTCTCACTGCGGCGCTCTTTTCTTTTCCTCCTTTTCCGCAATCCCCTTCTCCCTGAAACGCTTCCCTTTATCGGTGGTGCAAACAAAAAGGGAGGTGAACCCCTTTTTCCTCAAGATTCTTCTTCCCGAGTTTCCCTGGGAAGCCGGGGGGCTTCTTCTACTTCAAAACTTCGTTGTAATGGTGGTGAAAAATTACATGTAAGATTCCTAGGGGCTCCCTTTTTTATGGGTTTCCCATGGCCGCTTTCTGCTGACTTCCACGCTTGCCGTGATGCATGCCTTCTGTCCTCGTTTCCTGGACCTCCCTTTCGCAGGCCGGTTCTCGTTTGCCCCAGGGCCTCCCTTTCGGGTTCCCTTTTTTTATGATTTTTTTTAGATTCCCCCTGTTGAACTCCCGACGGCTTACTCGTGTAGGTTAGCGCGATTCCCCGTTCGGTGGCCGGTGATACCCCCCCCCTCTTTGGTTTTTTTACGTTCCCCCCTCCAAAAACTTTTATCGATAATGTCGAGTCGCTTGGTCCTGAGTCTGTCCCGAGGATCCCCCCCTGAGTCTCCCGTTTGTCGGTTTCTCCCGCATCAGGGGCAATGGATGGGTTTCTTTATGCGCAGCATTTTCGGTGGTTTTTTCTCTTTCCTTTTTTGTTTATTCTTTCAGCCCCCGGCCCCCCCCACCACCCATCGTTCAGACCGATGGTTCTAGACTCCCCCATGCCCGATGGCTTTTGGAGGATGACCTCCCCTTGTCCGTGACGCATTCCCCTTCAGCATTCTCTTTCCTTTTGTCCCCACCCTGGTTTTTCTGCAGTCTCTCTCCACCCAGGTTGAGGTACCGACAACCCACCATCTGCCGGAATAGTGAAGAGCTGGCCAGCCCCCTTGTTTTTCCCCGTTTGCCTCCCCAGAGTGGGGTTTTAGATCTTTCCCTTACCGCTGGGGGGGGGGGGGTTTGGGGCTTCTTTTTTTGACTCCCCGAGATTCATCCCGGAGTTCCCCCTTTCTCGCTCTCCCCCCTTGGGTAGAGAGCTGAAGAAGGCCCCTCGGTCGATAGGTGGTCCTTAAACCGTACGCGGGGCAGGTCTCCGTAAGGTTGACTTTCAGACACTCCCCCCCCATATCCTTCCTTCCTCCCCCCCCGCCCCCTTATTTTTCGACCCTGCTGAAATGATTTACTGTATGGTTTTAACCCCATGCCCCCCCCTATTAAGTTGAGATCCCTCCCCATTCCGATGGCCCCTCCCCCTTTCCCCCCCCCCCATGTCTTACCCCTCCCCCGGCCTCTGGCTGGAGGGGATGGGCCGCTTTTTTGCACCTCCGTTGCTTTCATTTTGACAGGACGGCTTCCTCCGGGATTCTTCCATCCGAAGTCCCCGATCACTCTCTTTTACCCGCCGGCCCCCCTGGTCATCTGGTCAAGGAATCCCGGAGATGACTTTTCCCCCCATTTTCTGCAGGTCCGTTTCTCTTGTATAAACATGCTGCTAAACGGGTTTGACATGTGGTTCGGCGGCCTCTTCGTGCTCATCCCCTTTAATTCCCCCGGGGTTCAACGGCTGGCTCGCTGTTAATTTACATTATTTCCGTCCCCAACTTAGTTTTTTTTGGATTCGGCCCTTGTACTCGCTTGAGGCGTTCCCCGTCTTTTTTTGAGACTGCCACCTTTCTTCTCTTCCCTCAATTTTTTTCCTTTTTCTTTCCCCAGTTCCCTCCCGGCGTTTTCCTTCGGTACCTTTTTTGAACGATCTCAGGGTACGCTCCCTTCCAGCACCAAATTGGCTAGTCACGCCAGAAGTGCCAGGGTACAATGGATTTTTTTTTTTTTTTTTCCTGTTACCACACCGCCCCTCCGGCCTCTTAAACCTCGGGGGAGCAGGGGGGCGCATGGTAGAGTTTTTTGTGTTCGCGTCCCTCCCTGGGCATATTCCTCCCCCTTCCGTGACCAGCCCGAGGCCCCCAACCGCTCCTGAAAAAAGAAATGCTGAGGCACTGACCATTTCACCCCGTTAAATTTCTACGTGTTTTTTAGTTTTGGAGCTTTTTTTCGCCGGGTTTTTCGCCCCTTTCTTCCGAGGTCCTAAAGCTGTCCACCCGGGCCACGTAGCCGGTTCCGGCCGGTTTTTTCCCAAACGTGGTCGTAACACCCCTTTCACGTGAAGGCTACGAGCGCGGGACCTTTTGGCCCTGGGACGTCAGGGCTGACCGGTCTTGGCATCTTTTTAACTGTTTCCCACGGACTCCCCCTGGTGTGCTTCCACCTATTCTCGTCCACCCCATTCCAGCCATCGTCTCGCCCAAACGAGGACGACGAGTGCCCTAGTCTCTCAAAGGAAATGGGGTTGTGACCGCTGACAAGGAGGATGATTTTCTCAAGACTCTCCCCCCGGTGAACGGCACCATGTTTACCCTTGAGAGGTCAGGGGGTTTTAAGTGCACGCATTGCCCCAGCGGTACCACGCCCCCAGCTCCGTTGATGTAAATTCCCATTTTACGGCCTTTTGCCCCCGTCTCACCTGTTTTAATAAGCCGACCTTTTGAACTTGATTACTGGACGCTGCCCCCGTCTTAATACTTATTAGTTTTTAGGGGAGACGATATATTTCTCAAAGTTTCATTTTCTTTTGCCCCCGTGGGACTCCGTCACGGGCGCATTCCCAAGTTGAACATATCTGTTTTACCCACGCTTTTTCGCAAACCCAAACTTTTTTTCTTTCCGGGATTCGAGGATTTTAAACCTTCCCCCTTTGTCCCTTCTAACCTTTTTACCCCTTCCTCTGGTCGGTCCTCTGAATGTGAGTGGGCCGGCTAACAGGATTATTGGTAAAATTTCCCCCCTCGGACTTTCTTTCTGAGCGCCCCCCCCAGGAAGAAGTATTTCGTGTTTTTTCGTGAGTAGATTCAGGAGAGGTCACCCAACTCTTTTCTCCAGTTGTTCCTGAGCTTTTTTTCTGGAGTTGTGGCTTGCCCCGGCTCCTGGAGACCGACTTTCGGCGATGGCCGCGACGGTTGGGCGCGCCCCCCGTACCCTTTTAATCGGGCCCTTCCGGCTTTCCCTCTTCCTTTGATTTTCCCACGTAACCGCAACGTTGATCGACAGAGGTCCCCTTTCCCCTCCCTTTTGACACATGGTGGCCCCGAGCTCGTTCCCGTGGTTCCCCTCGAATCCCCGCAGTTAGATGGGGCATGTATGGCGGGTACTTTTTTACCGCCTCTTCTTCCCTCTCATCTGCTTCCTAGCTTCCCAGAGCCCCACTTTTTTTTTTTTGGAACCCCTTAAGGAATTTGAATATCATACAACTTTCCTTTTTTTTTCTCTGTTGGTTGGTATTAGTTTAGTGTGAAAAAGAATCCTTACCATTTCCCCCGGCATTCCCCCCCCTACCACCCATAATCATTATTCTAATAGAGAATTTAGGAAGTGGCTTTGCGGTAATGCCGCCCCATAGACTCTTCCTAACCCTTTCTCCCCCTTCAATACCCCCCCCAATAAATACAAACGGAACTGTCTTTTCCCCTGAACCCCGACCCTCCACAACCTTTTTGTCAACCAGATAACTTTTTTTTTTGAGGGTTGTTTTCTGACCCAACCTTTTGGTTCTCGAAAGTAGCTGCCCACTTTGCTCTTTTTTTTTGGCTGTTTCTCATTTCTGCTCCACCCCCTTCTTTTTTTCTTCCCCCGTTGCTCTATCCCCGGCCAGGGTCGCTCTTACCTCCCCAATCCAAGAACCTGTGCTTCGCTTTTCGAACTCCTCCCCCTCTCCTTCTCCATTTACCTCCTCCGACCCGGTCCCCCTGCCTCAAGGGCTTGAATTATTTTCAAACTGTCCCGAATTCAAGGCCTTTTCTTTTTGCTGGGGTTTTTCCCCCCCTTCTTGGGTCAGTGCCTGGAAGGGAACGTTCACCTCCAGAAATTCTCAGTGCCTCAGCCCCCCTGTTTCACCGTTTTTCCTTTTTCTCAATCCTTTTTCTGGGACGTCTTTTTTTTTCTTTCCCCCCTTCCCCTGGTAATTTTTTCCAGATCCT
>Ga0179593_1514281_pt1 | contig 15048 bp, 14 predicted proteins | sample CZODoug2_1_08_16_FD_185931 | JGI IMG/M metagenome (GOLD analysis project Ga0179593, IMG submission 185931) | Vadose zone soil fungal communities from Angelo Coast Range Reserve, California, USA - CZODoug2_1_08_16fungal (PacBio error correction) | ecosystem: Environmental > Terrestrial > Soil >... | reverse complement strand
CTGTGTTCGAGTCACGACGATGGCCTTCTTCTGATACCTCTCCCCTGGTCTGGTTTCCCCTAGTTCATCACCTTTCCTGAATTCCCCCCTCTCACTCAAAAGTTTCGTTTGTGACGGGAATATTGCACACGCCGCCGTTCCCCCCACTTAATGCTAACGTCATGATGGACTTGGGACCTCATTTCTTTTCCCCTTTTTCTTGGGACGGGCGTAGCGGCCCTTTTTTGCTGGACTTTTTAGTTTTCCCTTTCCTTAGTTGGAGGTTCGGGGAGGGGGGGACGAATTTCCCTTTCTTTTTTGCTTCGTTGGAACTGCCCCCTTCTGCTCCCTGTCATTCACGCTGAGTCCAGACCGTGGTTGCCTTTTTACGATTTTTTTTTCATGGTGTAACCTTTTCCCCTTTGTGACCGGCATGTCGTCCCCCCAAGGCTCCGAGGTACGCCGCTGAATTTAACGACATCTTATCTTGCTCGGTTGAATTCCTCTTTATTAAGCCACATTGTTTAGCTAGGCGTGGGATCCGACTACTCACGCTAGATATCCGTGGGACCGGTTCTTCCCCCTTTCGAGACGTCTCTCAGGGTTCACCTGAAGGGTACCGCGACCGCCTTGACAGATTCACCGTCGAGGCGATTAGTTGAGTTTGTCGTTCTCCCCCCCAATTTGATTTTGTGTCCATGGTAAGTGACTCTCTTCGGACGTCGCGTTCTTTGACTTCCCCTTCAGTCTCCTACCTAGATTTTCAGTGACCCGGACCCGGAAATCTTTGTTGTCCTTCATCTGTCTTTTCCCCGAATGAAAGCTTCAAAATCACTAACCGCGAGTATCACCCTTTTCCACCCCTTCTGTTGAAGGTCGAGGGGACGCGGTTTTTCCAGCCTCTGGTCAATGGGCCCTCAGTCAGCCTTCCCTCAGATCCCCCTGCCTTTCCTTGTACAACCCACGGCCCCCAACGGGTTCGTAACTACCGCCTGCACACAGAACTCGTCAGACAAGTATGGATCGAGACCTTTTCCACGTAACTTGACGGAAGTTCTTCCTCTCTCCCTCTGATGACCCCGGGCCAGCACTTTCCGGCGTCTATTTCCTTGAGTTTTTTATGTTTCCCCCCAGGTCTTTCTTCAGCGTGTAATTTCCGCCCCTCTTCTCGCGAGTCAGGGGCTATCTTCTTTTTTTCTCGTTTTTCTTCAGCGCCTCGATTCCCGGTTCGACAGCGATTTGACCCTTCCCCCTGCTCTTTGTGAAATCTTGTCATTTCCCTCGAATTTATTGAGATGGTGTGGCCGTCCGCTCCGTAGCTAACCTCCCTCCTCAGGCCGCCATTTCACCCTTTGTGGGAACAACGTCGGCGTCCTTCCCTTTCGCATTCCTTCATTCCACGCTCATGCGGGCGCCGGTTGTTTTGGTTTCGAAACCCATCCACTCTTCTGCGGGGTCTTTCCAGGGGGTGGGCTTTTCCTCGGCTATCTCACAGGCGGGGGTTTCAGTTCCTCGGCTCTCATTTCAGGATCTTGCTTGGGAAGGTCCTCTTTGTCGGTCTAACCTTCGGTGGTGTGGGAGTATAATTAGAAAATCTTCCCCCTCGGCCGCCATCTGGTGTACTTTTTTGTATTCGCCTGAGTTTCCTTCTTTCAGCCACGCATGCCGGCCTAAGAGAACGAGGAACCTTGTCTTGGTCTCCGGACTGAGCTTTTTCCCTCCCTCCTTCTGGACTTGTCTTGGTTTTTTTGGGCTTGACCAAAAGCGACTTTGTCTTTGGTGGGAGATTTTTCCCCTTCTTTTAGGTCTTTAACGGACTTTTTGCTGGTCAAATGGCGTGGACAGGTGCGTCCCCCAATTCTTAGCTTCCGGCTTTGCCCAAAAGTGGTTTTTGTAGTTGCCTGCTCTTCAATAGCAGATTTCTTTGACTCTCATCCACCACAACACAAATCGCAGTCTTTCTCTTTCGACGAGGCCCTTTCTTCGAGAGCTACCGCCATGGACCCCTGATGGACCCTCAACGCGGAGCCATTTTTGTTATGCAAAGATTGAAACACAACAGTTTTCCCGACATCAATCCGATTCGTGACTGTGCTCCTGAGTGTGCACGGTGACCCACGGGACTTTTTTCGCCTTGCCTATCTCCCGCAACGAAGTAGACTTTCTTTTTCAAACGATGAGGTGCTCCCCGATAACGGACTGGGTTTTGTCAATCTTTTATTCGGACATGGTGTTGTAAGAACCTTCTTGCAAATCGCCCTTACGACCGGTTTCGAGTACGCGCATCCCAGTCGTCCATGGCGTGACCCTTACCTTGTTCCACGACCTTCCTTCAGTCCGTTTATCCCACAGATTTGGGTGGAGGCGAAGATCCCACCCTGATAGGCCCCTCCCTTCTGATGCCCGCTCAGCTGCGTCTTTTCTTCTCGTAGAGCTCTTTATTGTTTTTGCGCTTCAAACTCGTGCCCTTTTGTGGACCCCTCAGCAGACTTCTGCAACGTGCTGCTTCCCATTGAGGTTTTTTTCCCCAGCCACTTCCTCCTCCCAGGAACCCCTTCTTCCTCTTTCCTCCTCCCCCCCTGCTGTTTTTGCCCCCAAAAACAATTTTTTTTTGACGCAGCTAGCTTCAGTTCCTATTCTAAGCCCCCCTCCTCAGGTTCCTCTTCCTGTAATCTTTATTGTGCGGCTACGGCACCCTTCCCGAAACCCCAAAGATCGTTGTCCCCTGCCAACCACTCATGCTCGGTCGCAAGAGCCCTCCCCCTATCGGGACGCTTGTGTTCTTTTCTCCCTCCCATCGCCCCCCGAAAATTCGACCCATCAGGAAATTACCCCCTTTTCGCAACTCTTGACTCTCCGCCTCCCAATGATAGGACCATAGTCATCCTTCTCTCTTTTGCGGCTCCATTCAAGGTTCTACGAGCAGTGCGGAATCCAACCGCCCCCCAGTGGGGCCTCCCTGCCAGGCCCTCACCCCCTTTCCTTGGACTTCGTCGCCGCAACAATCGCCCAGACCCTCCAATTTTTAGCCTCAACCTCTTTTCTTCAAGAGATATTTACCGCTGTGGCCCCCCCTCAGTCGAATGTCCCGCAGCCAGTTGACCGCCCAGTCCCGTCCCCCCCACGTTTCTTTTCCTCGATAGGAAAGAGCACAACGCTCGGTTTCTTCCTTCTAGGGCGACGAATGTTTTCCTGCAGGTCCTCTCAGTGGAACCTACATTTACATTGTGTTTTCCCGACCCCGTTACGATTTTAGCTGCTTACCTCCTCCCCACCGCCATCTCATGGTTCTTGAACACCAATACACTGCCACAGCCACATTCGCCCCCTCTGAATCCCGCTCCGTACCGATAAGCCTCCTCCGGACCTCCCCATCTTCCCCTGTCTCCACCCACCAAAGGATTCCATTACTTCCCAAGGTCCCTCTTCTACCGGTTACCAGCAGATTACTTCGGGTCGCGAATACAAATAATTGAAGCTCATGAGCGTGGGTCCCAATTTTTCGAAAATGGTTCCCCGACCGCTCCTTTTTCCCCTACCAATTTGACACTGAGGCTTCCCCTTAGTTTTCTAGCTGGCTATTCCCTTCCACGACATCCCCCAAGACCTTGGGCGGCTTTTTTCCCCCCCCCTTTACCGAGTCCCCGCGTCCCTCCTCCCCGCTGCGACACCTCTCCGATTTTTTTTTTCCCTCCACCCTCCACCCCCGATTTCAAGACTTTTCCCCTCTAGTCGCTCCCAAGCTGAACTTGTGGTGCCGCCCCATCCCAGCCTGGAAAATGTAATGAAAATGGACAAATCGAGGTAATAGATCGTCCCATCCTCTCCGAAGGAAGTTCCAGAACATTTTCTTCTCCCCTACTTCTCTTTGATTTCCTGGGGCGCTTTTTCGTCCCGTTTATTTTTTTTAACCACCCTCTCCCGATATCGTCGTAGGGTGTGAAAAAGGTGCGGTCCATCTCCCCCACCACCCCAAGCTTCGATCCCCCGGTACCCTCGGTGAATCCCGTCAACCTCTTTCCACCTGTTTGATGCCCCGTCCAGTCAATCACCAGCCTGGTTCCGCGAAGTGGATCTTTTTCGATTCCCCAGCGTCGAGTTCTGACATTTCCTCGGGGACGCCTTGTGGCTTGCAATCGTTGGACCCCCTTTCCCGCCACCAAGTGGAAAAAGACAGCATAACCTTAGTCCCCTGTTTCGATTCCTTCCCTTACTAGGACATATCCCCACCCCCCCTTTTGGAATCTACACGACATCAAGCGTCTGATAATCTCTCTTCGGTGTAACTTTGTGGCTACGAGGTAGATTCCCCTACTTGCGTTGAGCCTTCTTCAACGCATCTGTCCCTCTTTGGCATCCGTCACGTATATCTCGATGATTAATTATTCTTCCCCAACTTCATGAACACCTCAAACTCGTTCTGACGTAACTCCACCCGAGATATACGTGTCCGCCTGTGCCACACATTCAGCGGCCTTACGGAGACTCCTTGCTACCCCTCAGGCGCTTCCTTGTCCGGTTTAAACCATCTTTTCAACGCCCAACGGTCCGCGGTTATTGTAAGAGTTGAATGCGTCCGACAAACCCGCTGGGAAGTTGCAAAAGCAGGGACCACCGACCCGATTAACCTCCCATGTCCTGCCCCGCCCCTCTTCCCTTTTCACGCAAACTGAAAGTGACCGATTCCCCCCCCGAAAAGCGTAGGAGCCGATTATGGCCCTGTCCCCGCTAATTTTTAGTTTTTTATCCTTTCCTTAATGGGCCAGTCTCTTTTCCGGAATTGTTTTCAGAATCTTTCTTTTCCACATTTCTTGCTTCCTCAAAGGAAAAGTTTCAACCTGTTTCCTTGTGGTAGACGAGTCGTGGGCTACGACGACGAGCCTTTTCTGTCCCCTCCCTCTTCTCATACCATATATCCTCTTTTCCTCATCTTTGTTTAGACTCTCTATGGCTTTTTATTCTACGACTGGCGTCCCTTAGATAACGACCCTCGAGTTAACACTAGGGAATTCCACTTGAACTGTTATCACCCATAAGTTTGAAACCTCGTGTCCGGGAATACCTCCTTTCTTTACGTCCGTAGATTCACGAAACGATTTGATTTTTCTTCCCTCCTCCTGAGGAAAGGTTTGTTTTAAACCGCTGTCGTTTTCAAGCTTTTTCCTTTTTAAACTCTCGAGGTGAGGCCCCGGGAGGGGGGACTCCTTGTTCTGTTTTTCTGGACCCTTTTGGAACTTCAGTTTTTTTTTTTATGGCTGGCCTATTCACGCTGACCATTTCCTTTGTTTTTCGTTGTCTCTGTGTAAACAGTTTGTTTTTTAAATGCTTGCGCGTCTGCCGCGGCCGCTGCTCCGACACAGGAATCCTTTGGCCCTTGAGATTTTTCACAAAGACGTTTTGTGTCTTGCGATGGCTCAGGAGTCCTCTTGGCCTTTTCTTCCATCCGAGAATACTTGTATCCCCCGTCCCAGACCAGTAGGGCTTGTATCAGGGCCCTTTCAAGGAGGGTCTCAAAGCACCCCCAGCCCCTTTCTAACCCCTTCCGTTCCGCGCTTGCTTTCTGTTTTTATTTTTTTTTTCGCGATCACAGTTTTTGCGGATTTGGTTCGAGAGGGTCTTCTTCGACTCTTTTTCCCATTGCTTGGAGCTGTGTTGACGTTCCCCCCTTTGGCAGTATTTTTGCAACTCGGTTCCAGCTGGTCAACGTCCCTCTCCTTCCCCTTCAGAATATTGCTTTTCCATCGACCAGTCCCAAAGACCCCGCGGAACGCGGCTGGTGATTTCTTCTTCACTCCCAAGCTCTGCTGATTAGGAGACGCGTTCTTGTTGCCCTCCTTCATGGGATGGAAAGTTTTTTCCCCTCCTTTTGAGCTTTCGATCACTTTTTCGGACCCCAAGATGTTTTCTACCCTTTTTTCCGATCTAGCCGCCAGCCCCCTTCGAAGTTTTTCCCCCTCAATATGTCCACCAGGTCCCCCCCGCCAATGTTCTTTCCCGGTCGACAGATTAGATTATTGGCAGCATTAATGCGTTTTGTCTTTTTTTTTGGTTGAGGCAAAACGGCTTATCAGGATTTGTTCTTCCTTTTTTTCGCCCATTATCGTCCTGAATTTCATCTTTCGTTGTATGGTAAGCGCCCTCCCCCCCCCGGAGTGATCGGTCTCCAGATCTCCCTGACGGTTTTCCTTCACGGTTGCTATCTGCCCTTGATTGCGTGTACTTTCGTTTTTTTTAGAAACAATAATTTCCGTCCTTAGGAGATTGTCCCCCTCTGTGGTAACGTCGCGTCCTTAAAAATTTTCTAGTTCCGAAATTAACCCCTTCCCGTCCGGGCTAACCGAAGGGGCGCGGGATGGTAGATACCCACCAGAAGTTTTTTAACTGCATTTCCTCCTTTCTCTTTCCCCGGAGAGAGCAGGGACTGATGATGGAAGCTCTGCTTGATCTGCCTAACTTGCTGTGAGTTTATTTTCCGCTTGATTCCGTTTTTTTTCTCTTTTTTTTCGGACTTTTTTTTTTTCTTTGGTCCCTGACCTTTTTCCTCCGGATTTTTGCTATTTGCGTGGCTTTCCTTTTCGACTGGGACAGGGGGTCCCACATCCGTGGACTTCTCCCATAACTTATCTTTGAGGGGGGCCATATGCCGTTAATTCGTTCAAGCCCCCCTTAGATATGGTTTGCTATTTCTATGCGCTGGAGGTCCATCCCCCTATTTTTTCCTTTTTCTGATGCTTCTTTGCAGAAAACTTTGACCCGTCAAACGCGTTCCGTATCTTCCTTTATGTCCCAGTTTTTTTTTCATAGATTTTTTATGAGTTCAATTGGCTGGCGGCGACCCGTTCTTCCGCATTTTGGATTTGATGCCATTTCAGGCTTCACCCAACCCCTGTGTTGGATTCCGAATTCTTTAATCGCCCCATCAGGCAGCGGCTCCCTCATTTTAGAGTCACGAGCCCTTGTCTCACGTCGCCTCGTTCCCTTGGACCGGGCCCTCTCTTGTTCTTTAACTTTTTCGGTTTCTCGATTTGGGGAGTGCTAATACAAACAACCCGCTAGAATTCATACTCTGCTACTGGGAGCCGTTTACTTTCTGTGGTGTTGGTTAACCGGATTCTTTTCTTTGGTACCCCTCGCCCCGGTATGAGCACTCGGCTGTTCCCCTTCTTTTTCCTGTCTTTTTCCCTCGACAATATATTTGTTGGGTTTTCATTTGATTTCAATACCCCCCGTAAGGAAATTTTTCAAGGATAAGCGTCTCCGGACGTAATTCTTGCTTTAGGCTGCGCCAAGTTGGTTTTCTTCCTTTTCTCGAGGCCCTGGTGCGTATCCCCGGTTTTTCTAGCTTTTCCTGTGGTTCTTCCTCAAGATATCTTCGTGCTTTTCCTGCCGGAAATTGTATTTACTCAGATCCGCTTCCCTGGTAGGGCTCGCGTGATCTCTATTTGCATTTCTCTCGACGTTTTCGCCTACAATATGCTCTCCTTTTGGTCGACTTTCCTAGCGGGCGTTTTTTCGCGTCCAACCTTCGCCGTCTTTCTTTCAAGGCAAATTCCTCGACTTTCCCTTTCCGTTACGTTTTTCCAGAGTATCCTTTTCCTTTTTGAAAAAATTAGGTCCCAACCCCCTCTCACCCCACCCCATTGATTACGCAGGAACCACCCCTCCCGATCCTCCCTTCGAAGCCCACCCACTCAGCGGGCTGCAGACGTCGATCAGTCGTTGAGCGGTTCCGGATGGTCCCAGTTTGCTCGAAACCCCCTCCCCTCCGGGTTTCAGTGCCCCCTCTTTCCTCTTGGCCCCCACTCGCAATCATTTAGGCCCTTGTTGAAGTTGTGGTTTTTCTCACCACCACGCCTCCGCCCCCCCCAGTTCTCCCATCATTGACACTTCCTTTTGCGGGCGCGCTTTTTCTCCCTGGTATTGGTTTGGACCCTCGAAACGATTTTCTTCGCTCCACAAGGTCTTCTGCAGCAGGCGTTTGGAAGCACCTACTCAAACCCATTTGGGCCAGCCTTTTTCACCCTCAAACCCCCTCTAATTGGCAGCTCGCGTACCACCTTCAAATTTATTTACCTTTCAAGCAACCCTCAAGCAAGCCAGAAATTTTTCATTTCCAGCTTCTACAAGAACTTTGGAAGTCCACCTCCTTACCCTCCCTTTATTGCAGCCCCCGCAAGCCAGAAGCAATCACAATCTGATGACGCATATTAAAGTATCACAGGCAAGAGTCTTTTCAATTTTGAGGATTGCCGAATTCGGCCCTTTGGATGCCGTCCCCCCCCAGCCAGTTAGTGGAACCCATCACTTCCATTGATTTGGTGGCGCCCTTTTCCCCAGGCCATTTTAATTGAACGATCCACACTCCTCGTGCACTCCTTGCGACACTCCGCTCATTTTTCCCCCCTTTCCCCATCCGCAACCCCGAAGACGCGCTCCTATATCCTCCTCCACGTCTACCTTCAATAAAAGGAATGTTAGCCACACCGCAAAATCGTGTGGCGGGGCCGCAATGCCCGACTTAGAAAACTCGCCCCATCTTTACTTTTGAGGACTGACAAGAACTTCTTTGACACCATCCGTGAAATTTGAGAAAATGTGACTTTCAGTCTGTGTTTCCTCCCCCTGCTTTTTTTTACCAACTACCAATACCGGTTCAATATGTTTTTTTCTATAGATTTGGCTTTACAAAATCCACTTCTCAGATGCATTGATATTTCTTTCAGATTTCAACCCCTAAAATCAGCTCTTAATAGTCTGCTTTTTCCTTTTAACCCTACCGGGTTTTCGCTTAACGATACACCCCCCCCCAAAGAAGCCAATTTAAATCCTGCCCTTGGACGGAGAATGTCAAAGAGAAAGACTGGTTTTTTTTCACCCCCAGACTCCACTTCATTCCAGAGCTGCGAACAGGTTTCCCTTTCTCTCTCGCTGCATTCCTTCCCCTCCCCCGGAAGTCCCTTTTTTCACAAGCTTTCTTCCCCCCCCGCAGTTTAACCGTTGTGGCCGGCGTCTTGCCGCCTCACCTTTCAGTTTTCCGAACAACGCTTTTTTCATTTCGGAGTCGTGGGACCCACTTTCTTCCCCATTGGATTTTTTTTAAAATAACGCGTCCCTCGATCTCTTTCCTTTTTTTTTTTGGTCCAGTCCTCCCCCTCGTTTTAGCGTGAAGGGGATTCTTTTTTTCTCCTCCCCATTAAATGCATCTGATGCATCTGGTTTTAGCCGTCTTTGGCACCTTTGAACCCTCGTTGTTTCCTTCCCCAACTGGGACCAAATTCCCGCCTATTTTTCTTTCCTGCTCGGATCCTTACTTCGTCCACCCACTACCCCCCTAACTTTTGGGACCCTCCTCGACATACGACCTACACTCCGTCGAGTTCCGCCTCCCCGGGGTAGCCCTGTTGCTTTCCCTCGGTTAGTTTCCTTTTTATGCTTGCCCCCCTACTTTCCCGAGCGGAATCACGTTATATTCCTCTTCATTCGCCTTCCCTCTGGATCGACTATCCCGGCAATACCCCAAATTTAGTGTGGGGGATTGTGAGGCTCCCCGAGCCTCGCCTCTTTTTCGTAAAATTCTATTTCCTTGTGCTGTAATGGGCATACATTTAACCATTTTCACACAAACCATTGAAACCTTTTTCTACCCCCCTCTTTCACCCGCCCTGCACCGGTCTCAGTGTGTAATAGCCATAATTTCTCCCCACGCCTCCTTTGCCAACGATTCCAGTTCCACTCCCACTCCCATTCTAAGTCCGCCCCTCCGAGACCATCCAAAAATAAACCATTGACCTCTTCCATTCCATTCGGATCCCCCATTTCTTCCCTCCTAGTCTTATCCGCCTCATCTTCCCTTTCGGACTGTTTCCCCTTGTATTTGCCTTTCCGTCCTTTCCCTTTTTTTCGTGTTGAAATTTTGTCCATGCTTTTCATTTTTTGTCCTTGCAGCTCGTCTTCCGCCGTTTTTTTTCGACAGATCCCATAGTCGTCCTCTAAATCGCCCCTCCTACTCTCTATCTTTCCCCCTTTGTTTTTTTCTCTCTCTGAGGACGATATTGGCCCTTCCGATCTCACTTTTCCCAACCAGGCGGCGCCACTTTCTCACCCTTTGACACCCTTGCCATGAATTCACGATTGTGAAGTTTAAAAGATATTCCCCTTTTTCCCACTCCCAGTCCCCAGGCACGCCATCTTCCTTTTATAATAAGACCGAGATTTTTTAGCGCTCAGGACGTTTTTGGCGACGCTGGCTATGTGAAGCGTCCCCTTCTTTTTTGTTGACTTTTTTCCCTTCTCCTATTTTTTGCAGGCCGGCGGGATCCGCATTTTCGGCCCCGTTCCTCGTTTGCAAATGAGTTTTTTGCTCTCTGTTGATTCCCCTCTTCCCTCGTTGTTTGCCTTACTTTTCCACCTTTCTCCCGGAAGGAGGTTCCACAAGCCTCAGCTGACCTGACCCCTTCTCTGACCCTTTTCCCCGAACACCCCTCTTTATCTTCTGGCGTTGTGTGCGGACTTTTACTCTTCTCCCCAATCCAAACTTTTCTTTTATTTCTTTATCTCTTAGGAGAGTACCTTCCCTTTTTTGGAATTCATCCTCCCCTTTCCGGTGTTTTCTTCACTGATTAGAAGTCGTTTCGGGTAATTGTTCCCCCGTTGTTTCCCGAGACCCTAACCCAAAGAACTTTTTTGGGGTTTTTTTTTTTTTTTGCTAAACTTCTCTGTCAATTCCCGTTTTGATTCATGTCGGATCAACCCGTTTTCTGTCAGTGTAGAGTAGTCTGTTGCCTGCACCCCTTTTTTCATTTGAGTTCTGCGTTTCCACTTTGACGGCAAAACTAGGATTGCCTTTACTTTGCGGTTCCCTCCCGCTGCAATGTCGAATCTTTCTCTTTCCGAGATCACATTCTTCTTCATTCTTCTTTGGTTTTTTTGTGATTTTTTCACTTTCAACCGGTGCCTTTTTAGGTTCCTCGGGGTCCTCTTTTTCCCGCATCTTTTCCCCCACCACGCCGCTTTTCCTCTCCGACTATGCTTTACACATCGGTGTTCTGGAAAACGGAAAGGAAACGTTTTTTAGTGAAAATTCCCCAGATAAGTGTCAAAGTACGATCGAAACTGGACGATAAGTTGAACCCCTTTTTTTTTTTTCCCCCGTTCACGGAAGGAGAAGAGCTGCTAGTTTTTTGTCGGACCCTTCCCATGCGCGTGCGGCCCTTTCTTGGTTATGGTTTGTGGCACCAAGTAGCGTTGTCGGTTTTTTTTTTTTTTTCCCTCTCTTTCTTGGAAGGTCTCGTTCGACTTTTTGATTGTTTTCTCTCGAGCATAGCCCCCGGTGCTGGCGACGCGATTGCCGGTGTCTTTTCTGTGAACTAGCTGCATCCTCCGTCCCCCTTTTTTCTTAGATTGGGTGCACCGAGCACGCCCCCACCCCCCCCCTTCGACGCCTTCGTTCTTGTAACGTTTGTGGCAAAGAGAGCGTCATTCCCTTTTTTTACGAATTTCCACGCTCCGGAGTTTTCCATTGGGTCTAACCAATTACTATTTTTTTCCGGGTCGCTTGCGGGACTGATGAGTTTGCGGAATTGAGGTCATCGTTTTTTTTCCTGGGATTGCTCGTGAAGTTGTATCGGTCGATTGAGGACCCCCTTTTTTGGCCTTAGGAGGTCGGTGATTTTGAATTTTCCCCCTCTAGATTTGCACGGTGTTCACGACTTTCCAGGCTCAAGATTACATCCACCTTACCCCAAGCACCCATCAATGTTCATGGGTTTTATGAAGATTCACTCCTCGGGAAGAGCGCCTGACGGAGGCCCATTAGCACTTCCATGAAGAGAACATTTCTAACCGACGTCGTGTTGTCTTGCGCTGGGGCAAGTTTCTCTATTTATAGCTGGTTTGGCTTCTTCGCACTCCTTGCGTTGCTGACACCGGGGATGCACTTGTCTGAACAGTTCTTTTTCTGATTTATCTATTTTTTTCTTCAGATGCGGATACTTTCTTCCCCAAATGCGAATTTGTGCTCTGATCTGTTAAACAAACCGTTTTGGACGCTTCTACCGCCTGATCTTCCAGACTTTGAAAGCTCGCATTTTTCGATACGAAGATACCCTTGACAATTCTTCACGCCCCTTCACGGTGCACACTGAATTTTCTTTTCTCACCTCTCTTTTTCGGGAGGCGCTTTTTCTCAAGAGGAATCTTCCGGCCCCTAGACCGCTAGGTACCTTTTCGAGTGGTTGTTTTCCTTTAAACTTCCTTTATTTTTATCGTCTTCCGAAGACCTCCAAGCTCCCGTGAGTACTCTATAGATTTTTCCAACATTTTACTGCGAACCCTGTCCGTTTTCCAATGGCTTCGTTCAGAACAACAGTAGGTGTTTGCCCCTTCCCGGGTCCGCGGTCCGTCCCTCTGATTCTGTAGGCGGAATGCTTTTCGACAGTTTTCCACCCAGTAGAGGACAGTCGTTTCCCCCTTTCTCGCATAGTTTTGATCGCTTTTCCCCTTTAAGGAAAGCTCGGCTGCCCCCTGGCTCTTCCTCGGGCTGTGGCTTTTTCTTCCTCGTAGAGAGTTATTCAAGGCGCACTTTTCCTGCTCCCACTCATCCTCCCTTTTTTCAATCAGTCGTCTCTGTCGTGGTTTCTTCCAACAACCTTTCGCGGACAGAAGGTGGCACCGCCCCCATTCCCCCAGGAATGCGGCTCATCCCTCCCTGGCAGCTGCAAACCCTTACTGTTTTTTCTGTCTCCTCCTCCCTCATTTTTTCCAACCCATTATATCTTCTACAAGTCCCCTTCAACCCCGGTGTCGGCCAATTCTCTTCTCGGATGAGGACTCGCTTCACGCAAGAAAAGACCAGGTGGGTCACCTTGGCACCTTCCGAGGTGCCCCCTGCGCAATGAGCGCTTTGTGGCCCGCTTTTTCCCTCTTGGCGCCAACAACTCCCCCTCCCTCTCCAGGTAGAACAGGAATGTGCCCCGAGGCTGCGTCCCTCAAAGTGGCAATGTTCTCCCTCCCATCCTCTCCCCCCCTGAGCTTTTCGTTCCCAGTCGATTACTTGAGGCTAAGCCAACTCCCCAACGGTTTTTGTGAAAGCATGGCCAGCAAACCCAAGCGTACTTTTTTTATCTCGCCCGGTCAATTTTTCCTAAGCCAGAACCCCCCCCTTTTCCTCGACAGAAAATTTCCCCGCCGGATTTGTCTTTTTTTATCAGTCGTCCTTCAAGCAAGTCCCCGGTCGCAAGTCAGTCCCCGTTGTCTGACCTCCCCGAGCCCTTCCCCCCCAACCCCCCAGCACCCTCCTCCACGGTTGCTCAAGGTTCGGTTTCGGCGTCCCCCTTGAAGAATGGTTTCGCAGGAACTATAAGTTATTCGTGCCACCCCCCTCTGGAGCGTGGTTCCCGCACCCCAGCCCTTTTTTACCTAGAAACCCCCCTCCCCGCACCTCATGCCTTCATTTGCAATTCTGCCCCCCCCCCCCCCCGCAATCCAAGAAGCGTTTTCTTCAATCGACGAAGCTTTAACGTCCTCCCGGCCTTTCTCACCCGCCCCCCCCTTCCGGCAGGGTCAATTTCAGATTTTCCGGCCACCACGTGACCGTTGGTTTGCTTCCCCTCCCCCCCCCCAACCGTTACCACTTGCCCTCGCCTGGAAAGGTCCTTCGTCGCCCATGTTGTTGAATTGCGTTCCACCCCCTTTCACAAGAAAACCCTCCGACAATTCGTCCCTTGCTCCTGACGACGCCCTCCCAGCACCGTGCTTGTTTCCGTGCAATTTTCCGTAAATCCCTGGCGTAATCGCTGGGCTTCCCCTACACTCGCTGCTCTTCTTCCCCACCAAATCGAAATAAGGATCTCAAGAGTTCCTCCCTTCCCCAGCTGATAAGCCTTTTCAAAAACAAAGTTCCCCGGAAAGTCAAACGTCCCTGCGTCTATTAATCTCTCGATCTTCCCGTCTAAAAGTCCCTTCCCTTCCCCCTCCTCGCCCCATACTTTTCTTGAGCTCGTTTTTCGGTTGTGTGAGTGCGTTTGTGGATGGTGTAGTTCTTGTTTGGAGTTTTCTTTTGTTTTGTGGTTTTTGTGTTTGGGGTTTTTGAATTAAAGGCGTCTTTACTTTCTTTTTTTTTTTTGTTTTTTCCCCCCCCCCCGTATGTATCCCTCTTTTATGTCATCTTTTTTTTCTTTTTTCCGGTTACCCTGGTGCTGATTGAACTGTCCCTCCCCTTCTCGTTTTTTCTTTAATATCTTCTTCTGATTGGAAACAGTCCCTTTGATTCGTCCTCCGATTTTTTTCACGCCGTATTGGTTGCCGTCTAATCAAAGTGACAGCACCTCTCATTAGCTAAGTTCGATTCTCATTCCCCCCTTAACTTCTTCCCCCCCAAACAAAACCACCCTTTTTCCCCTCGCCATTTCACCAGTTTCTTTCAATAATCGAAGTTGGTCTCCTATGGTGCATCCTTTTTCTTCCCGTTTCCCCCTCTTTGCCCATTAAAGCCTGCCTTCTCTCCTCGGCATCCACCGTCCTGTAATTCTATTCCCCCCTCCTCATAACAGAATCTGAGAATCAGGACTACAAGCCCTTCCTCTTCCATTTTGGTCTTGAATCATCCCCTTTCTCAGTAAGCAAAGTCCCTCCCTTTGTTTCTGAAAAAGTACGGCTGCGTAGATTATCTTTGGCGTCTTTCCCCTTCACGTTGCTCGGTTTCCCCGTACCCAACCCCAACCATCTTCAGCGTTTTTTTTCCTGCCAGCTAGACAAACTTGTTCCTTTTTCCCCCCGCCACTCCCCGCGCCATAAGGAATTTCAGAACGAGAAGGAACATCGCACTCACACATCGTGAACGCTATGCCCCCGCGTTCTCCTACCCGTTACTTCAGAGGTATTCGCCGCACTCAAGGCGGTATATCGCGACGTTTCCGTGAGTCGTTCGAGTTCCTGGTCCCAACGAGTTCGGTTGGGGACATTTATCTTTTTTGACATTCACCGGGACACAGGTTCCAGGTGAGAGGTTGTGGCAGCCAGCCCGTTGGGAATCCTCCGACGCAGCCCCTAGTAGGCCCGAACATCGCTAAA
>Ga0179593_1413506_pt1 | contig 15048 bp, 14 predicted proteins | sample CZODoug2_1_08_16_FD_185931 | JGI IMG/M metagenome (GOLD analysis project Ga0179593, IMG submission 185931) | Vadose zone soil fungal communities from Angelo Coast Range Reserve, California, USA - CZODoug2_1_08_16fungal (PacBio error correction) | ecosystem: Environmental > Terrestrial > Soil >... | reverse complement strand
CCAACTTGCCACAGCCAGCTACTGTGTTTTCCGGGTCTCCCAGGCGTTCTCTACGCGGGTTAAATGGGCGGTTCCTTAGCCACCCCTCAGAGGAGCAGCGGTTTTTGGTCCCCGAGCCCGGGCTCTAGATTCCTGATGGCTGCGCGAGCATAGCAACTTATTTGTGATGGGGTGAAGCCTGCTACCGGATAGAGTGCACCTTTCGAGAGGCGCATTCTTTAATTAAGGCCCCTTTCCAGTCGGTGGCTTCGCTCTCCTCCTGTAGCTGATTCATCTGGTGATTTGACCCCGTTGCGCTCGTGACGGCTCCGATTTTTTTTTTCCCCAGGGATGATTCGGCATCGCGGCGCCTCCTCTGTCTTCGCCGTCCCACCCCTGAGCTATTCACCCGAGTGTAACCCCCCTCATCTCCTCTTTCCTCGAACGCGTCCGCTGACTCCAGCCCGTCATTTCTTCTCAAGCGCATTCTCGCGAGGTCATCGCACTCTTTTTTAGCCCCCTGCCCCGACATCCCCGGCCCTTCGTCGCGGTTTTGGCTGCTCGCCGCATCCACTATACAGAGACGGCTCTTTTCTGTTTAACGGTGCCTCCAGCCATTGCTCTGTCATGTTTCGAATCAATGGATTATCCGGGGTGAGTTCGCCTCCTTCCGAATGTTTTACCATCCTCGGTGAGGGCCTTCGTTTCTTAAGGATTCCTGGACCCCTTGAATCGGTGAGGCTCTGCTTCGCCACTTGAAGAACATCAATTTCCCTTCCTCTTTATACCCGGTCCAGCATTTTTCCTGTGAAGAGAATGATCTGCTCCGTAAATCAGTTCCATTCGGGCCGTCATCGGCCCTGCCCGTAAACCGCAGGGTTTCGACCACGCTAGCGGTAAGTTTTACCCGCGCGCGCGGTCTTCTCGCGCCTGAACCGTTCCCTCTGCACTCAAGCCCGCCCCCACGCGCATTGAGTCCCCCGTAGACTAAATCCCAGCGTGCGCGTAGGCGGTCTTGGTGGCCGGTTTTATTTTCGGCCCTCCCAGCATGCGTCCCCTGGTCGGCGAACTGATGCTTTTTTTCATGCAGCGAACGCTCCCTGTAAAGCTGTGTGTGCCTGCGCGTGCCCCTGGAGCATGCTCGCCCCTCCTGGCCGCGCGGCCATGTTTTTGTTTTGTGTTTGGGACGCGGTCTCCTTTTCGAGAGAACCAACATTTTTGCCGGCGACTACTCGGCCTTTCGACGGGGCGCTCCTAGCTGAGGCCACCCAGGTTTTCGGAGAGGGTATTCGTGTTATCGCTGTTTGTTTTTTTTGTCTCTCCAGCTGGAAGCCCGACGTGATGTCTTGACCCCGGCACGGCCTACCTCGAGCTTCGGCTAGTCGAAGTGATTCTTGTCGGTGTGGGGCCCTGCGACCTCTCGCTTTCCCCGCACCTGTCTTTGTCTCGCGGCTTTTGACGGGGCGACTTTTCGTATGGCGTCCCCTTGGGTACCCTCAAAGCGTTTTTGAAAATAGTGATCTGTCCGCCCATACTCCTCGCTCCGAGCACCCGCAAGCCGCCCCGGAGGCAGTCATCCTCCCGCACCGGTCGTCTTCTCTCGATCCCCCAGCCCCCCTTCGTGCCCGTTTTCGAGGCCCCGTTCCCGACCTTTCCGGTCCGTAGTCCGCGGTTTTTTCGCTGGCGCTCCGCGTGTTGTTCCCAGTAGATCGCCGCTCTTGGATCCTAAGGCCTATCTTTTCGCTGGGAATCTACTTTCCCGTTTCTTTTGCCCCGCGTAGCACCTTGCGGCCCGCCGAAGGCGAGCTTTCGCTTTTTCCATCCCACTCCTCCGTTCCTCGAAAAGTTGGAGGTCACGCGTCTTCCACCCCTGCCCGACCCCCTCGCGCAATTCCGTTTCATCTTTTTCGTCGCGGACTTCTCACCCCTCACCTCCTCTATTTCTTCCTCGACGCGCGTTCCGCCACACTCCACTCTCACAGCTCGTGAACGCAGCGGTTTTGTGCTGACGATCTCTCTAACAGTTTTTTTTTTTCTGTTCTCTCGTCTGCCCACACCCCCGTTGCTGTGGACATCGACCCCCCCTTAAAGAATGCTATACCGATTTTGCGCGCTCCGTTTCTCGCGAGCGTACCTCCGGAGGTCTTGTGTTTTTTCAATTTTGCAAGCTCCTATTTTACGAGCTGTACCCGGTCTGCAAGTCTCAGCCCCCATTGCTTCCGTGAGCAGCCATTTTAATTGACTATGAGTTGATTGTCTCCCGACGAAAGATAGGAGGGACTCTTTCGTGCTCTTAGGTTTCCACAGCAGGCTGACCCAGCTGCGTGATCTGTGGTATCTGCGTAGAGGCGTCTTTTTGTGTTCCGACTCTCGTGTTATTCGCCGCCCCCCCCGCGCCGGGCGCGAACACACTTTCTGACTTGTAGCAGATTTTTATCGCGGCCTCCTCGGGTCACGAAGTTTGGCCTCTTTCTCCGGTCAGAGGTGTTCTGTTGATATAGATTTTTAGACGGTGGCGGTGGGGTGCGCGGTTGTCGCATCGTTGCTCCGGCTCTTTTTCGCGAATCTTCCCTTGCTGGGGCGTTGCCGCCATAACATCTTTCTCCCAGATAACTACGCGAGCTCCCGAGAATCTTTGACTCCTCCTCGTCCTGCCAGGTTTCTATCCCACCCCCCCCCGGCATCCCGGACACTTCGACGCTTTCGCGTCCCCCCCGCTGGCAGAGGCGATTCGTTTTAACCGGTCGCAAATCCCCACGTCGGGGACCCCTTCAGCCTTCCTCGATAGCCCCCCTTTTACTGCATGCTCTTTTTTTCGATCAGTGCCCCCTGCGAGGCGCTCGCCCCTTGGAGCGCGCGTCGCCCCGGTGGGGCTAGATAGAGTCTCGTTCCCTTTCCGCACCCTGCTTTCGGGCATCAACCATCGCCTTTCTCCTTGCACGCGTCATCTCACAACGTGATTTTCGTATGCGCTGCTGACCAATAGACAGAGGAGAACTGGTCATGCTGGTCTCTATTCTCTGGGGTGGTCCCCCGCGCAGGTTTCACTCTCTCCTGAGGGAGAGTTCGCTCTTCTCCGGGGACGCCTGTTTTAAGCTTTTTCCGGCTTGAGGCCTTTTTTGTGCACTTCCTAGCTTATTTACCTCCAGGCGTTTTTATTTGACCGCTCCGCGGGTAGAGCACTTACTCACCGTACATCTTGTTTTCCAGGAGATGACTCACGAGTAGATTAGGTTACCTGGCGCGCAGTATAGCAACACCCTTCCGATGTTCTGAGACTTTTGTGGCGTTTCCACTCGTCGCCGCCCCTGTGAGTTTCCAAATTTCTTTTCAGGCACACCCCTCCTTCGGCGGTTAACCCAGCCGCTTGTTTCATTTCTATCACCGCCTTTCTTTTTTGTGTTTATTTCGTCACCGTCTCCTTAGCCTCTTTTCCGACCACCTTGGTCTTTCATGTGAAGCTGTAGGATTCCTGGCTGCCGCGAACTGCATGAAGCCGTTCTTTCCCTCCTCGTAGATGGCTTATTCTCTGGTCGGTCCCCCTCCCCACGCTCATACCACCGCGTGTTCTGCTGGGTTGAGGGCTGTTCGGGCCGTGCAGTGGAACACGCATTTCCGGCTAGAATCCCGCCTTCCCTCTTTTTGCGACTCAGAGGTCGTCGGTGTAGAGTCTGAGGAGCGCTGAGCTCTCCAGAGTTGGTCCGACAATGACGGATTAGCCCTCTTTTAGATTTCCTTTTTTTTTTTTCCGGGACACGGCATCTTACCGGACCGACCTGTGACTCGCATGCAGACACGTCGTTTGTTTCGTCCTTTCTACCCTCGAGCGGGTGTTTTTATTCCCATCTTTTTCCAGCCTCTAGCTAGCCTTCGGCAGAGCACGCGGCACCACACTCGTTTCACCTTCGCCCTATCGACCGCTTTGTTTTTGCCCATGGGATAACTTTCCCCAACCCCAAAATGGAATTACCATTGATAGATTCTAGTTTGGGATCCCCGCCAGTTCGAAGTTGCCAGTCCGCTTCCCTCTTGTTTATGTGGAATATGAATCCCAGACTCCCTTCCTGAATCCATATGCATTGATCCGACGAATGCTCGACCCCCCGACCCAAGCAGTCCAACGCTGCGTTATCTAACATAAGACTGTTTTTTTTTTCTAGCTGATAACGCCAGCCCTCCTGAGCGTTAATTTCCCTGGCCGCCTGTTTTGTCCTGCGCCAGCGGAGATCAGGCATTAATGTAGGCCGTGGCAGCCGGGCGGCCCTTAGCAAACCGGAGCGACGGCCGGTGATTCCCCCCCCCCTAGCCAGGGAGACGATCGGAAAAGATGGTAGTCTCCAGACCTTTTTTTTTCACAGTTCTTTTTTTCCTAATTTTGTTGATTTTTTGAGAGTTGAGAACATCTTGCATCGTTTCCGATTGGAGCGGTAGGCCAGTGCGTTTACATTTTTTTGTCAGGCAACCAGTCGCAGTTGGGGTGTTTGAAGGCGTGAGCTTGTCCTGTCGATGTCTTTTTGTTGGATCCAAAACCCGGTAACAGTTTACCTTTCTTGTTGTGACGTGAATGACGTTTGGCCAGGTCGTTTTCCATCATCCGCAAGTTCTCCTATTTCAATCGGCCCTCCCCGATTCCAGGCCGCATTGTGTCCGAGGGCTCAATCTCTAGGACTCCCGACTCGAGCCGACGCGCAACGACTTATGACCGTCCCCCCTTGAGAGAGAGAGACGCAGAAACGCGTGCATGCCCTGCCCTTTTAGTCTTTTCACGCCCTCCCCGGCCCTATACCAATTAGTGGGGGGGGAGCGTTGCTTTCCTCGCCCCCCCTCGCACTTTTGATTCTCAATCCGCTTTGCGGACTAGGTTTTTTTGATCGTTCTGCCGGGCAAATCTCCATTGCCTATTCAGAGAGCGATAGTGCGCCCCCCGGTGTGTCGGAAGAACCAAGACTCTCTATCGTTCAAGCGCACCCTCATCGGTGCCTGATCGAGGCGCCACTGAACCCGCCGGACCGGTGAGGTATGGTGATGACCCTTTCTTCCCCCTTGTTTGAGAAATACTGTTGCGTCGACTTTGGGCCACCGGTGCCAGGTGGTCATTTGTGAAGTCTGCCTTCTTTCTTTGCGCGCCAATGTCATCGATCTCCTCATCGCCTTGCGTTCTTTGCCTACCGATGTCGTCCCTTCGTGAGCGAGGTACTTATTAGCGCGTTGCCCCCCCTCCTCTTCGCATGACCACCGTTCTGCCCCTTTCCCCATGCTCCGCACCCTCGTGACAAATGCGTTATTGATCAGATTTCGTGCTTTGTAGCCCCTTTTTTTCCCTTAGAGTGTACGTCTTTTTCTGCATACACAGATTTTCATTTTCGGCTAGCAGATTTGTTAAGAACCCCTTCAGACCAAGCCCCGGGGTGTGATTGAGCTTATTATTTAACGGAGAAGGACGAGAGGTTTCCAGTCCCGTTCGTGAACTTGACGCTGTACTCGAGGACCTCCCGCTTCCCCCCCCCCTTATGTAGTGATCTTTTACTGGAAGAGGGAGCTATCTCAGGACCCCGATTTTCTTGCAATAGAAGTTGTTCAAAGCCATACACCAGGCGTTCTGCATTGCCTTTTCTGAGTCGTTTATAGAGGCCTCCAGAGGTCTACCGGTCCTTACACGACTTGTGCTTCGCACTTGACGCCGCTCTCTCGCTTGCGAGAAGCTCGCCTGATTGATCCTTTAGTGTTTTTTCTTTCACCGCGCAGGTTGTTTTTTTGGGCCCTAAAAGTCCCGGGGAGAGTAGGGCACGTTTTTGGTGGATTTGGAGCGGAGACTATCGCTTTGTGCTCGGAAAATCTTCAAGAGTTGGAGACACAAGCGCAGGATCCAGATAGAACACTCAGTTTTTCCTCCGAAGCAAGTTAGATCTCCTTAAAAGAAACGTCGAACGTCGAGAGATGAACAGCGATCTTGCCGTAGGGCTCTGCGTCTGCTATTTTACGACTTCTCGTGGGTTTAAGTTGCCCGAGAGGCGCATAACTGCTTTGCCCCTTTTCCTCTTTCCGACTTAGTCCGGACTCCCCCCCTCCCCATCTCCCTAGTAAGAGATCCGCCATCGGCCCCCCATGCAAAGCCCCGCGTCCGCGCTTCGGCGGTCTTTTTTTTCCGGGAAAAATAGGTCCCCTCTTTCTTTCAAAGTAATGGCGGCATCCTTGTTAAACGCAACCGCCGTGCCACGAACCCAGCGCCCAACACCGTTCTGCTTTGCTTTCCCCTTTTTTCTTTACAAAGACCCCTTCGGATCAGGTCTTTTATCGGCGGCCTGCCCACACATGTATTGGTACCATGATAGGTTGGCGCGTAACCTCCATGGATGAAGATATTTCCTTTTTCTTCATTGTGGTTGAGAGAGATTTTTTCCTCCTCCCCCCCCATTTGTGGAAGCGACCTGAGTCTTTTTGACTGTGCTTCCGCAAAATTTTGCCGAGGTTTCGCCGCTCGATCCCTTTCTTTTTGTGTTTATTACGCCTGTCCTTCTAGGGGCGATGGAGAGTTTTTGGGGCTTGTGGCTCGAGTTGTTGTGCGCCGCTTCTCCTCCTATAATTAAGAGGTTTGAATGACTCCTCCTATCTCGCTCGGCGGTTAAGACGCTAGTGATGATGTTCTACCTCCCAGCTTTTCTAGCGTTTTTTCCTTCTTAGTTTTTCAGCTGCTTCTATATTCTTTTGGTAGACCACGGACCACTTTCGCTCCCTCTTCGGGGGGACCTCCCCCGAGAAGAGTCGATCGCTCTGATCTAAATAGCGTGTTGCCTGCTATGGAGAAGATCGCCTCCTTCAAGCCGGATTTCAGAGAGAGGTCGGAACGGTTTTTTTTCTTTTTTTCCGAGATTTTGGCGCAATTCCTTCCCCCTTCGCAGGCATTACTTGATGGAAATTCTTCCAAACTCCTTTTTTTGGTCGAGGTGGCGTCATCAACTTCCGACACTGTATACAAGATCAAAATTCCGACGTGCTCCTAAGCTGTCTTTTTTCTTTCCCTCCCACCCCCACAGCCCCTTTATGCATTCGACGACTCCCTTTGCTCGCGGCGGAAGAGTTCGTCTGACCCCTGAGCACCCTTCACGTCCTTTGCCTGAACCTTTTTTCAGCCGGCCCAGCAGAGCCGTAACCCTGGCCGAGCAGAGCCGGGTGATTCTTCCCCCCAGGAGAGGGATTCCGAGTCGCCCCAGAGAGCAGACCTAGGCCTCGTCCGCTCCCGGTCACTGTTTTCGTCCGCGCCTTTCTTGGTTGGAGGCCGTAGCTTTTCATAAACGAGCGACTTCATGGTTTGGACACGGACTCTTCCTCCACCGTTCAGGTTTAATGTCGCGTGCGTTGTTCCCCCCCCCCCTTAATTCATAGCCCATGTGAATGTCTTGTTTTTTCTGCCGGACAAGAGAAGGTTTACTACGCGCATCGGTCTTTCTCTTTATTCGCTTCTTCCTTCTAGCAGAACTGTGGTCCCCTCTTTTTCTTTTTTCTCTTGATAATTTTCTTTTTTTCTCGGTTAAGATCCGATTTAGATAGGGAAAGCCAGGAGACCCGGCCTCATTCCGGTTCCCCCCTCCCCCTACACGATAACTTAGGAGACTAGGTGAGCTGAGTTCAGTGTTTTTCTTTCTATCAGGTCCCAACCTTCCACACTGCGAAAGGGTGGGTAGTCCGCCCATGGAGGGCTTACACTTCTTCCCTTCAGACCCGATAACTTCGGTCCAGGTGTTACGCCCTCTCCTATCCTTCTTCTCATCACTCTTCTTGTTGTGGATTTACCCCCCCAGACTCCTGGTTTTTGGGTTGAGACGTCACGGAGGACGGGGAAATTCTTTTCTTCCGCTGGTCCATGTGTTTATTATGACACTATCACTTCCCCCCCTCTTCCTAGGAGGCGAGTAGAGGTATTTCATGCGATGGGCTTCCCCAGAAACCCCCCCCCTTACAAACCCCCCGCCCGTGGAGTGTTTAGGGATCGTTTGACATTTTGACTTTTCACGCTTTATTCTTTTTCGTGAGAATAGACCCTCGATTCCGAATCAGACTGGACGTTTCTGGCTTGGCTCTCGTTTTTTTCCGGGAGGTGCGCTTTCGTCTCCCCCCTGATTCGGTTGCAGTTTCCCTGGAGATTTTTTTGAGTGGATGTTTTTTTCTTCGGACCAGGCCATCCGTGCGGCCCTTGAGGGCATCGACTGTCCTTTCTTCATTCGACCCGATACCCGCTCCCACTCCCCTCGATTTTTTGTTTTCTTTCAAACTCCCAGAACAGAGAAAAGGGAACTCTCCCCCGAAGGTTAGACCACGCCTTATTTATACTGCCACTCCTAGTGCCTACCTTCGCCTCTTCCCTCCCCCTCCTGTGTCACGATATCTTTCTCACGTTTGACACAAATAACCAATATTGTCTACCTGGGTCTAATTCTTGAGCGAGCAATAGTGGACGTTGGCATCGCTCCTGGGCGCTGGGACCTCGTTCCTACGCAGACGGTGATTTGTTCTAATCCTTCCCTTTTTCGCTGTTTCCTTTCCCTTCCTCATGAGAGAACAGAATGGGAGAAGGCGCCCGGCAGTCCCCAAGGGCTGCCAGTTCCAGTTCGCCGTGTGATGATGGAGGCGTTATCTTTCCTTTTATTCTCCTCTACTCGATAACAACTGGAATGGACGCCGGTTCTTCCTGGTGTCTATTTGATTAGTCTTCTATCCGGATACCTTATCGGTTCCGTCCATGTCGGCATATGCACCTCCCGAGGCGAGGCGGAAGGCTTAACCCTCTCAGGGGATAGCTCCCGTTACGATGGATTGTCGACGAGCTTTTCCCATTCCTTTTGTGGTCTTTGTTTTTCTTTCTTTGACCTAGGAGAGAGCGCTTCAGGTAGGCACGAGTGTAGTTTGCTAGTATAAAAGGCCTCGGGGTTTTTTGAGATCTCCTGGTTCTCTTTTTCTGTGTTTCACCCCTGACTCGTGTCCCCACCTTTACTTTTCTCTCGTTCAAGTTGTCCTTCCCTTCTTCCCTCCCAAGGTAGATGAAGATAGATGACCGCGACAGATGTAGGCAGGACGTTACCTGAGTCCCCTGGCCGCACCCTCGTCCATTAACGATCCGAGTGACGCCTCCCTCCTCTCTCGGACTTCCACTCCTTTCTTTCCTTGTCGCCCCCCTAAACTTGTATATAGGAAGCAAGCCTCCCTTCTGCGAGGCGAGCGCCCCCCGACCCCCCTGTGCATTGCGCCTCCACTCCCCAAGACACTTACCATCCCTTCTTCTCCGTTTTGTCTTTCTCTGTCTTTTTTGCAGTAACTTAATTTTCCCATACCTAGAATAAGAAGCGCATCGCTAGCTCCCTTTGCGCGTTGCATTCCTCCCTCTCCCATGGCGATGTCTCGCGCTGCTCGAGTACCCATACCCCTTTGTTCCTCTTGGTTGAGTCCCCCTTTCGGCCTTCCTTAGACGGTGAACCTAAGTTAGAACCCACTCATCGGGATGTCCCTCTGCTTTCGTCCACCTTTCCCGCGGAATCGGTGTTTGGCCCCATGATGCGGCATGTGGTTGATCTCTTCCTCCCTTTCTGCCCCTCCCTTTGATTTTTTTTTAAGAGGTCTTATTAAGTACAATAGGCTCCTCGTGCGCCTGCCGCTGCAGTCAGTTAAGGCATGACCGTCCGGTTCTTAGCCCGTGCGGCACGCTCTCTTCTCGGCTCCCCTGCCTCCTCCTCATTAGCCAGACTAAAGCCCGCACCCCGCGTGCCCTGGTTTTTTCCCCCTCGTTGACCTGCTATAACGCGCCGAACCGCTAGTTTTCTTTTTTTTTTTCCCTGGAGAGTTTTTTGAGCCAGTTCCCCTCCCCCCCCCTGAGAGCAGGGTCCGGGCCTCTTTCTTTGGTCGCTCCCACCTTTTTTTCACCGAATTTGGTTCTTCCTTTCTCCTTTCCCCCCCTCAAAGGGCTCCCCCTTTGGAGCTTTTCTGCCGCGCCGCGTTCACCATGGGCCGCGACTCCTCTCCTACGCTTTGGTGCCTACGAGACGCTCGCCTCCTCGCTCTCTTTGAGAGACCCTCTTCCGCTTCAGTGGCGCGCTAACATCGCCTCGGCATGCAGGTATGCAGCGAGGTGTCCGCTTCGCACGCTTTTTTAACGTTCCTGACTTTTGTGTAAGGTGATTTTTTTTTTCTTCCCCTTTTTTCCCCCTACTCTCTCTTAGATATCTCTCCCGGCTTTCCTCCAAGTGAAGGATGGCGGGGAGAGAAAGCGGTATCTCCTCGCCCCACGATATCAGTTTGATCGGTTCTCCCTTCTTATTTCTTATTCCCTCTTCTAAAAAGGTTGGAAGAATCCCCCTGCCGGACCCGCGGCGCGATGCGCCTGCTCATCCCCCTGCGCCCTCCCCGACCGTCGCCCGCTTTCTCGAGCAATCAAAGTCTTGTCTTAGATTTTTTTCCTCTCTTTCCCGCGCAGAGCTCCCCCCTCTGACTATTCTCGACAGAAGTAAGACGGTGGGTTCCGCCCGCCGTTGAGCGGCGCTCACCGCGCTCCTTCACCAGCCATTGATCTGGCAGATCTTCCTCTCCCGCCCCCCCGCGCGGTTCAACTCTCGGGATTTTTACCTAGAGAACGCATGCGGCCGACGGCGCGCTTTCGAGCGTAGTTTAAATTCCCCACGTTCCCTTCTCCCTTCCTTTCTTATCACTTCTCTCAGATGCGCCCCCCCGTTCCCCGACCCGCGCCAGCGCACCGCCTGGCTTCGTAAGGAAGAATTACCCCCCTTTCCTTCCGGTCCTTTCAATTCTAACTTTTCCACATCTCCTTCTTCTATTTCCCCTGTTTTTGAATTGTCTTCACCCCAGATGCTGACGATTTTCTTTTTTTGTGTTGATCGATTTTTTTTCAACACTCGGAGTTTACCGATCACCTTCTCTTCTCTGGACGTACGAAGGACAATGATTTGCCGCGATTTGCGCCGCGCGAGGCCCTTCCCTTCTTTCGTTGCCGTTTGCGAAGCTGTCCTTCTTGTTTTCCTGTTTATGTCGTGGAGCAGCGTTTTGTAACTGCCGCGCGTTTGAGCCGTTCTCTTTTTCCCCCTCTGGAAAGCGGATTTGCCACTGTGGTCCCTATAACGCCTTCTTTTCCCTCCTTGGTTCCGAGGTTAAAAAAGAGCTCGCTCGCGAGGTGAGGGGGACGAGATCTGCAGCTGCCTCTTCTTTTTGCTCACACCCCCACGATAGTCCCCCGTTCGACGGAGTTACCCCCCCTACACCACACGGCGACAGAGTCGATTCATTATAGAGATCGGACTAGCGGGAAAGGATGGAGCAGATGGAATTTCCCCCCTCAACATGGTCGTGGCTCATATCTCCCCCCTGCACTTCGGGCGGAACCTTTTCTTTTTTCTGGTCGAGTCGCTGTTTGAGCATCGACTCTTGCCATCGGTGATAAGAGCTGGAAAAAAGTGGGTGAGCACCTTTTCCTGGGAAGCCACCCCCCCCTCATGGTCGCCCCTCGAAAAAGACGCGAGCGCCAAAGATCTTTGTTCTGCTCCCTTCACCCAGGTTGAGAAAAACCGCTCCCCCGCACAAATTAAGCTGATACCGACCCCTTCCCCATTTCTACGCGCGGTGAAAAGTAATCCTGCCGTCTGTTCTCCGGCCCCTTTTCCCCTCCCTCTATTTTTTTCTTCTTTGCATCCCTTCATGCCTCTGACTGGGTGAGCGAGGAGAAAAATTCTCTTTGCAACCCCCTCCCCTGCAGAGCAGTCTCCCTGTCCTTTCTTTTTTGCAGTACGTCAACCCGTTTGCGTTCAGAAGGCCGCGGCCATGGCTCCCCCTCCCTTCTGAGTTTACCTTTCGACTTTGAGCCCCCTTTTAGGGGGACCCTTCTTCCCTTTTTCTTACGGGTATCGTACTTGCTGACAATTCCACTGCCCGAGTCGACCTGCTCATTTGGTATTCTCTTTCCTCCTTTCCCCCTTGGTGCTCGACCTTTTTTCCCTTTTACTTTGCTCTTACTGATACCACTTTTTGTCATGGTTTGGATGTGCCTGGCTTTCACGGTTCAGTCGAGAGATGGCGAAGCTCTTTATCCTTTCTCTTCTTGGTACGTGAATTCCTTTCTCCCCCCACCTTCCCTTAACCTTTCCGGCGATCGCCCGAGGAATATCATGGGCTGCAGATCATCCCGGTCCCCCTTAAAACATGATGTAGCCCTTTCTTCCATCTTAGCCCTCCTCTTCGCACAGTTTGACTTCTCACCCTTTTCCCCCATTACGGCTGGTTTAGTTCCAGTTTCTGCATCACCGAGGAGTGGGTGCGCTTTATAAACGACGGCGCCGAGGTTTTGCTCACCGGAGGACCCATGGATTTGTTTTTCATCCCCTCCCCTCTGCCTCTCGGCCATCCCTCTTGCATGGATTTATGCCCCGAGCCCCTCCCGATGCCGCTTCTCTCGTTTTTCCCTGATTTGAGCTTCCCTTCTTTCTTTAAACGCGCACTCCCCCCAAGAGCGAATGGCGTGTGTCTTGGGGTGTTTCGGGATAGTGAAAGCATGACTCCCCATTTTTTTGATGCTGCAGTTCCCCCTCTTCTATCCTGCTGCTCTCGCTGCCTTGGTTTAGTGAGGGCTCGTCCTTGTCTGAGGAGAGAGAGTTTCTTAGGGTGCCGCAAAGCTGATGGAAATTCTTTTTCATGGGGTTCTTCTCTTTTCCCATAGCTCAGTCCGGTCATTCTCCCTGTTGTGTTTCTCATCGGACCCCTTGAGCAGTAAAATGTAACTCAGCGGTTGATGAACATCCGCACCCATCCCTTTTCTAAATCTAAGCAGTCATCCTTTCCTTTGTCTCAGTCCCTTTTCGTCGCCTTCCTGTCTCTCGACCGCTGACAGATATCTCGATCAACCATCCCCAACCTTTCATCTACCTGGGGCTAATGACCTTTCTCCTTCCGCCATCCTTTAAGGTCTTAACTGTCTTGGCTCCTTCGGTCGCGCCTCCGGTTTGCTGCCCCTTCCGCATTTTTTTCCGATAAATGACTTCTCCTCTCCCTTTGCAGTCCTACCCCCCCCCTGCAACGGAGGAAAGTAAAGTTGGCTGATTCTTTTTCCTCCTTCTCTTTCATCCTCCTGTTTTAACGCCCCCTACCTTTGAACTGGGAAGGGGGCGCCGGGTGTAGTCCTTTAAAGGGCTGGATCCGTCATTCATTTAGGCCTTTGTTTTCGAAAAGGGCGGATGCCCCCCCTGCAACTTACTTGAGCTCGCTGCATTTCCCCCCGTGGCGCCCGAGCCTCCCGGCCCTTGCGCTCTAGCGAAGATGATCCCACGGAGCAATGCAGGTTGTTTTGGTGTTGAGAAGTGAGAACGCTTCCTTTAGAGTTTTAGATCCTTACAGTTTAGCTCTTCCCAGTGCAGGCGGTTGAACAGTTATGTAGTTTGAGCCATCGTTGTATCTGCTGTGTGCTTTTTTGTCCCATTGAGCATTTTTTCCCACCACGGTGACTTATTTTTTTACAGAGCTGCTTCGGCTTATGCTCATTGTCGAACATTTTTGTTTTGATGCCTGATGCGGAGAATGACTGTTCCTCTTGGCTCTGCCTTACTTTTTATCATAACGCCAGGAAGCTAGCTCTTTTGGGCTTTTTTCCCTGACTACTTGTGGCCTCTTTCCTTCGAACTCCCTTGAGTAGACTCAACTCCCCCGTTGCAATCTTCCCCTCCACGCAAAAGGTAAATTCGTTGTCCTGCTTATTTTTTCCTAGATTCGAGCCAGGTATTTTTTCCAGAACATTTCGTACCTAGCCCTTTGCCCCATGCCCCCCGGCACCCCTTACTCCCGGCGCTTCTGTTGTTATGCCAGTTTCCGTTTTGCCTGCCCTTTCCTTCCCCCCCGCTCTTCCCCGGTTTGCTATTTCCCCACCGCCCCCAATCTTCTTTTTAGCTTATTGACGGATGTGATTGTTACCTCCGCGACTATGTCGGCGATGTTTCGGCCGCAGATTGCACCGCTGTCATCATCAGTTCCTCTTTGGGCGTTTTTCCTGTGTTTTTAGTCCCCGATTTTCCCTCGAACGAATTTTTTGTGAGACTCCGGTGATGCCCGTCTGCTAAGGATGTACCCTCTCTCCCGATCGTTGGTTCGGGTGTATTGAAATGCATGAAATTTCTCCCCAACTTTTTCTAAATTTTCCGAACCAGGGCGACTCTAGGTGGTTTTTCATAGTCCTGCTCCACCCACAGCGCTCGGGCGAATATTAGTTCTTTCTTTGCCTGCATGGGAAGGGTTACCTAGCCCTTTTGAGGTCGTATCGCGCGCTTTCCCAATTCGATAGCCTTCCCCCGTGATTCCGCCTGCAAACCCTCCCCGTTCAACCTGGAGCAAGTTCCTTCAGCAGCGATCCCTCGCTTGCGTAGGCGTGATCCCCTTTTCCAGCCTTCTCACCCATGAAGCCTTGTCGGGAAGATGCATCTTTCAAGCTAGATCTGCTCAATCAACCGCCCCAGAACGGTTTTTCCGAGTCTTGTTTCCTCTGGAGCAGGTCTCTTTTGGCTTCCTTTAGAAGAGGACCCGCGGACTCCCGAGAGGCGCAATGAATACAGCGGTACACTTACTGATTTAGGGTGCGGTTTTTGATTTTTCCCGGTTGCCGAGCCGAATCCTTTTTCATACCCCTTTTTTTCTCGGCATGTTGTAGTGTTGACGTCCCCCCCCCGAGTTTGTATGGCAGCACTTTTTTCCCAGTCTTCTGACTTTTTTATTTCGTTTCTATTAATTTTTCATGTGGTGCTTTCTGTGAGTTTTGATGCCACACTTTTTTCCCCGCCTCCCATCCGAAAGAGTTTTGCTTTCGATGCAGTTTTTTTGCCTTGGGGATTTATTTTTCCTTTCGCTTTGTTTCATTATTCGGTACGAATTAAGTTTATGAGACCGATTTGCATCTGTCCGCTTTATTGGCCCACGGTTTCCTTGCCCCTCCCAGTTTTGAAGTAATCAAGCCGGGTATTCTCCCCCTTGCTTCCCCCCTCCTACCTCCCGACCCGCACCGTTCCGCCTCAATAGAGCACTTTCCCTCCTTTTTTT
>Ga0179593_1538980_pt1 | contig 15049 bp, 12 predicted proteins | sample CZODoug2_1_08_16_FD_185931 | JGI IMG/M metagenome (GOLD analysis project Ga0179593, IMG submission 185931) | Vadose zone soil fungal communities from Angelo Coast Range Reserve, California, USA - CZODoug2_1_08_16fungal (PacBio error correction) | ecosystem: Environmental > Terrestrial > Soil >... | reverse complement strand
TCACATGATTACCCCTTTTTTTCTTCTCCCTCCCCTGAGCACCCTCTCAAGGTCTCTGGAATCCTGGGAGTAGCTTTCTCCCCCCCAGAGGGAGGCGTGTCCCACACTAGCTTCCAGAATAGCCGGTACCGTAAGACCTTCGGGATAAATTCGGATCCTAATTTGCCCCCCTGAGGGATGTTCTATATCCCCTTTTATCTAGATTTCCCTGCGGAGACTGACGCCCTAACCCCCTATCTGTTGAACCCTAGATACGTAAGGAGAAACACGAACCATACGTTTCCTCCTATTATGCCCTGTTCTGGTAGGCTTTGCCCTTCCCGGCCTCGGTAACCCCTCTTATTACCCTAAGGAATTAAAATTCCCACGCCTTCCGGGTGCCGTGGGTCTCTCGTCCCGAACGTTTCTAGAATTTTTTTTTTGGTCTCCCCCGGTGAGGGCTGCCGAGAGATAGGTTTTGCGTCCTCATCGTTCAATTTTTGAGGGTCCCATCACTCTCCCTTGACTTCTACCTCCAATCTTTTCCAACTCCGTCAAAGGAACGTAGCCTGTGATCGCTTCCCTTCTTCCACATGTTTCTCGCCCATTTTTCTTCCCCAGAAAGGGCACAGACATAGATTCTGAGCCTTTATTTTGGTTTTTTCTGATTTGCAGGCTTCCTCTGTTTACCCTTTGAACCCTTACGCTTTGACAGATATCCCTCCCCCCTCTTTTTCTCCCATCGTTTCCTCCAAGTCTCCCTCGCGACCATGGTCCTTTCTTCTTAAACCTTTTTTTTCCGCTTTTGTTCTTCCTCCTGTGTTCTGTCCCCATGGTTTCCCTAAGTATTCCTTACTCCCTTCCCGAAAATATACTGGCATTAAGTCCCGTGGCATCCTTTGTCAGCTGCTTCATTTCCACCTTCCCGTGTGGCCCCTTGGTTAAGGGCGTCCTCCTAACTCTGGTTTTTTTTCCCTCAGTTGAGCTTAGAAACCCCCTGTCCGTTTCTTTTTCTCAACCCCCTTTTTTGTGAAGAAGGATGCGCCAGTCCGGCGGGTGGCCATTTATTTTTTTTTAGCTCGTTTTTTCCCCTCCATTGTCAACCTTTCACTCGCCGGCATTCCCTTCCTCGGCTTAAGGGATATCTTTTCGTAAGTTTTTGGATGCGGGTGTCTCCTTCCTGCGTCGAATTCCGCTGCTCCCCCTTCAGACAATGGCAGTTATCCCCAGAGACCTTACTTGGTGTTATCCCTGTCCCCACCCTGGATTTGGAGCGCAAACCCCCCCAGAAAGGGTCGTTTTTCGCGCTTCCGTCCTCACTGGCAGGTCTCGGTTCTGAGGGGGATAAACAAAGACAGCCCCTTAAGGGGTCTAGCAACCGCAACATCCCTTTTCAAGTTTGGTCAGCCTCCAGAGCGACCTTTGCGTCCGGCTAACGTTTGACCCCCCTAGGTTACCGGATTTTCCCCTCCCGTTTTCACAGAGGGAAAAGGGAAGAAATTTACCCCCTTTTTCCTCTGTAATTGAACTACGCGCCCTTATGTTGATGGAAATGAAACGTCTTCATAGAAGCGTTTTTTCCCCCCCCCTACCCCTCTTCTCAGGCAGTCCAGCTGAGGAAATTCCCTGATTACACCCCGTGTCTTATTAACGAGGCGCACTGGCACTCCCCCCCCCCATGGCATATGACGCCTTACACTTGCTTTCAGGTGGGCATCTTTTCCGGACACGGAGTGGGCCCCCCCCATCCAACCCTCTCCCGTTTTTAAGGCAACTTTCGACGATATTCGCACGAGCCCGCCTTTGGTCAGCTGGCTCCGCCCTTACCTCTTTTTTCTAAACCCTTATTGTGCTCTTAGGCGACTAGCGTAGCCCCCTGGCAAGTTGGCTCGTGATTGACCCCCTCTCGTTAGGAGGTTGACAATCCGATACTTCCTGCCTTCCTAGGTCTGGCGTCTTTTCAGACCAGATCGCCTCTGCTAATGCATTTCCTCCTATAGGTTTTCTTTGGCCAGATTGGTTCTCGGAGCAAGCCCCCTTTTCTACTCTTCCCCCTGTTCCCCTCCTCCTCCTTTTTGGCTTCTCGTTTCCACTACGAGAGACCACCTGGTCTGGTGAACAGATTAAGACCGGCAGTCACTCGTTTTCTGATCGGGAGTTTAGGTGCTATTCGTCCCATGTCCCCAGTGTAGACCACTTTGAATAGTGCCTTCTGGTCCACTTAGAACATCATTTTAGCCCCCGAGTCTCAGAGCTGGAAAAGACCTCCCGTTTTCTTGCTCGTACTACGAGCAGGGGCAGACCCTTGGGACCCTTGGAAAATCCCGCAAGTCCGAAAGACAGTTCACCTTTCCCCTGAGACCCCCGTATACTCCCTTAGATTTGGCGGTTACGCCTCCCCTGACTGGAAAACTTTCCATAGGGCTAGATTGCAATTCCCCTTTATCGCTTTTCTTCCTTTGAGTATGCGCTTATTTCAATTTTTTTTCCATGCGGTCCCCCCTAGGGGACTTCTCACCCCCCTGTCTCCAAGATTTTGCGTCTCGGTCACATTGAAAGCCGCACGAAGCGGAGGTCAATGTTCAGCGTCCCTCCCGGCGTCTCAGGAAGGAGTGTGGCAACTGGGAGCTATGCTTTCAAAGATTTCGCTTACACATCGGACACGAGCTGACCCTATACCCTTTTTTTGTCGGGAGTCCGTGAACATGCAAGACGGGGTGATTTGTGGTCAAACACAGGACAAAATAGCGTGCATTGCATCCCCATCAGCGTCTTTTATGGGTATCTTTCTTTCGTACTTGTGCGAGGGGCGAGCATAGGACCTCTCGCCTTCCCTCCCCAAATCCCTTTCTTACGGCCTCCTAGCGTGACTCTTGGACACTGCTTTGTGTGCCTATGCGAGCTAATCCCGCCCTCTGACCCCCGCGCCTCCTCTGTCATTTTAGGCAACGTCTTTGTGCGAACTTCCCTTTTTTTGAGGTTTCCCTCGTGCCCCTCGTCGAGATTGCAATGACCAACTCGACCCACACCTTCTCCGTAGGACTCCCCGAACCTTTTTGGTTCCAGCTGCCTACCCCCCTTGGTCCCCCTTTGTGTCCCGCACTGGCATCCACTGTAGCGTATACGCAGTCCGTTTTTTTGCTTTATTCTTCTCTTCTGTGATGCGCCATTAGAACATCGGATTCCCCCCTGGTAACTTTCTTTTTCCGACGTACTTCTTTTGATGATTATACACGAACGGCCTTGGGAAAGCCAGTTCCCCAGAGTTGGACTGCTCGGTCTTCCTCTGAGCCCTTTTTTCTCTCGCTACGAACCTCAAGTCTCGCCTCTTCTTTTTTAAACCTTGCTCCACACCGCAGAATGGCCTTTTTTCAAGATTTCCGGGTGGGTGTCTCACATGTGGGGGTCCTGAATCTCCCCACGTCATTAGAGAAGTTGATTGTCACGCCTCGAGCCCAGAGACGAAGCCCCTACCGCTCACCCTTCCCTTTTTTGTCGCGCTCTTATAGACGTGCCGGTCCTTCCGAGTTTTTATGTTAAGGCCGAAGGTCCATTTCTCCTGCTGTGTGCCGGCTTTGGCCCCCGCTTTCTCCTTCCCTGATCCCCCGAGTTCCCTCGTGGGCTTTTGGCGCATTACGGATCCTTTTATGCCCTTTTAATGAGGTTCCCTAAGCCCCCTCGTCCGCGTTTTCTGGCGCTCCCTTGGAAATGAATCGCGAAGTTATTCTCATGGCGGCGATGATTCCCACACCCCCCCCAGCTTGGGGCCAGTTTCTCCTGTACTCTGTCTCCGAGATCTCTTCGAGGTCGCGGAGTTTTCTGTTAAATCCTTAATCTCCCCACTTTCTAGTTTTCCCCCGTCCCCTTTTTTGTCATAGTAACAGGAGCGAAAGGCCTTCGTCCCCCCAAACCTTCTCTTTTTTTTTTCACAGCCTCTTACTCCTCTGGCCCAGGGTCTCTTGGACTACCTCTTTTTTTGGCTTCCCCACTAAACACCCTTCCACCAGTTTCGGATTGATTCTCCCCGCCCCCACACTTCCCACCTTCCGATCCTCTCTTTTCTTACATTCTTGTTTTTAGCAATGAGGAAACCGTCGAGCTTTGTCTTTTTTTTCGGTGTGAAACTGCGGATCTTTGTGACCCCATGGATTTCGTCTTTTGAGTAATTACCCTCCCCCCCCCTCATTTTCCTACTCCTTTCCTTTGGGGTTGAGAGTCATTCCCCTTTTCGTCAACTTTTTTTTCCACCTCTCCCGAAGAAGGGGTTTCAGTACATCGGCGACCTTTTTTCCCGGTGCCCATCGTTTTACTCGTCTCGCGTCATTCGTTTTTTTTGGAGATCAATCCATCCCTGCGGCGAGGTGTTTTTTGTTTTTTTAGTGTAATACAACTACTCATAAATTGGGGGAGACCCCCCCTTTTTCAACTTCTCATGTGACCCCCTCTTTTCAGCACTTTTCGGTTTGTTGGGTGTCTTTGAAGGCCTTTCGTTGGTTCTCAGGTTTTGTTTCGAGAGCCCTTCTTGCTTTTTGCTTTTTTCCATTTTTTCCCCCCCGAAACCCCCCCCCTCCTGCGAACCCCTCTGGTTTATCGTCATGGGATGGGTTCTGTGTTCGACTTTTCCCCCCCCAATTTTTTTTCTGATTTCTGTGAAGCTTCCCTTCGCACGAAGGGCACAATGATCTCATCCTTTTTAGCGATGTCGCGATATATTTCCGCTTTTTTTTTTTTTGGTTCGTTTTGGAACCTGTGAATCCCACTAGATACGGATGAGACCCCCCTCTATTTTAAGAGGTCTTTGAGGCCCCCCTGAGTGACCTTCCCCCTCTGGAGCGGCCCAAAGAAGAGGATCCTTTACCATTGACGCATCTCTCTCGGAGTTCCGCGACTCCCGAGATTTTTCAAGAAGGACGCACGGTATTTCTTTAGCGGTGGGTTTCAATATACCTGCCCCCCCCTCACCCATTCCCAAGTTCTCACTGGATGGTTTTTCCTATCCCCTCTTTACCGCCCCCCTTTTTTTCCACCGCCCCAGTCTTAGCATCTCACTGGTCCCACTCCCCCCCCCTTGTTTTTCGACTTTTCGGACTCCTTACGAGCCCGGCGCAGGCGGCGACGGTTGAGTCCAACGTTCCATTATCGTCCCGTTTCCTTTAGATTTTTTTGCTTTTTCCCCCTTTTTTTGTCAGTAGGTATCCTCCAGTCTCGCAGCCTTTTCCTAAAAGGCTTCTATTCCCTTTCTCCCACCTGATCCTTTGTCTAGACCTTCTCAGACAAGACGTATTCCTTCCCTAAATCTCGCGAACTCTTTTTTGTGCGAGACTCCAGTGGAGCTCTGATGACTTCTTTTCTTCTTTTTTTCTTGGAAGGGAGACCCCTCTCCCCATGATGTAAGCGTTCCCCGCCAGTTTTGTTTTGCTCCTTCTTCAGCTCGAGAGCACTCCCCTCAAATCCTGCTTCTCCTTCTTCCGGAATGATCGCGGCGCTTCCATAGGGGCGGTCTTTTATGATCGCGTTCAAGCCCTTTTGGGCCCCCCTCGGAGCGCGATGCCTGTTTTTTCTTCTCAGGTCGAGTGAGTGTTTGGCCTTTCGAGCTTTGTCGCGGCCCGTCCTATCCCCCCTCTCCACGAGTCATCTCCCACCGAGACGTGTAGGTGTTATGCACTCCCCAACGATTTGGTTTTCGCCCCCCGGACTCCGCCATTTTTGGGATACTATATGTACCAGGGTTCATGCCTGGAAGAGGATGGGTTCCCAACCCGATCCCGGATTAGTCAGAAAGAGTCACGCCGTGGGACCAGAACACGTGCGTAAGTCCACTATTCCATTCGCCGCTGCCCCCAGTTAAACCTTCCTTCGCCGCCGTGCGTTTTTCTGACAGGTGCTGGCTCTTTCTTGCACCTTCCGTTTCATTTTTCCCATCCAAACAGGCATAGCGTTTCTACCTTTTAAAGAACCCAGTCGCCGGGCCGTCCCTTGAAATCTTTGAATACTTAGACAGAGGCTTAGAAATTGAACTCTCAACCAGACCCCGGTGACAAGAGACTCAAGCTTTCCCGTTTTTTTTAGTAAGACCGTTTTCTCGCCACCCCCCTTTCCGAAACACAAAGCGCAAGGGGTCCTTATATTTTTTTTTGCCCATACGAGAAATGTTTTCTTGGCTTAGTCGCGGCTTTCCCGAAACTTCTGGGTTGTGTCTAGTGATGCGTCGGCCATTTGCGTGATCCCCAACTTCCTGCTACGCTATCATTTTGTTTCTTGGACCATCCCCGCTTCCCGTTTTTTTGCGTTCCCAACTCAGATCTCCCCTTCTAGGGAGCGACTAGGGCCACGACCCAGCGTTTTTCCCATGCCGCCTCCCCCCTCACCTCCCTTCGTTTTTTTTGTTGTTGACTGATTCTGGGGCTCGGAATACGAGACAACTCTGGTCTTTTTAACTTCCTTTTTCTTCAGTCAATTTTCTATTTTTTGTTGACTATGCGGACTTTTGAGGGAAATGACGTTAATAGACTAGAAACCTTCATCCCGACTCCCCTGCGCTTTCCGATCCTCTCAATAATGAGCACGAGAGGTCTGGGCTTAGGCCATCCCCTACAGCTCAAAGACATTCCATCGCTATTTCTCCCATGTTTTACACCTCCAAGTTTGAGTGAGTTCCCCTCCTCTAAAGAGGTCAGGCCCAGTGCCCACCCATTCTCGGGATAGAGTTAGCCGGATTTTCTCAAAGGTTTCCCTGTCTCCCAAGATGAAGAACCTTTACTAAAGATTCCCCGGTGCGTTTTCCCGATTGAGCTGTTGTTGCCCTTTCACCCCCTAACCTGCCGACGTTTTGTCTTTTAATCAGCCTTGACGTGGCAGTCAACACCCCCCTTCTAGAAGGTCCCTCGTAAGTCTTCCCGCCGGGCCGCTACCTTTTTTTTTATTCAGTCTTTCTGGTTTCCCCCTCTCTCTATTAGTCTCCTACTAAATCGGGAGGCGATTTAAGGCACCCTTGCTAGTTTCTTCTTCAACCCCACTTTGGACATGGCACCCCTCCCCCTATTTATTGGGGCTAGGGTCTTATTTTGCGATTTCTTCTGGATCGGGAGAGTTTTCTTCTCCCCCCTTTTCCAAGCCTCATAATCTCATTTCATCCCCGCGGTATTTTGATGGGGACAAAAAGAGCTATTGAGTATCGGGCCTCTGAATCATCCACGCCCTTTGCAAAGGACGCGATTCTCTTTACTTTTCCCCTTCATACGTTTCCCGGCTTTCTTCAAACAGTCATGTGAATTCCCCCTGCGCCCAGCGTGTCCCCCCCACTTCGATCACGTCTGGCGAGACTCACCCGTCTCGTCAGCGGTTTAGACTGATGTTTTAGCTCTTTCTTTGTTTTTTTCATTTATAAGTCTCACAATTGGGACGACGCAGTCATCGATCTTCGCCCTCGTCACCCCTTTTGAAGCCCTCAGCCGGCCACCAGCCCCCTCTCCTGGATGGAGGGACGATCGCAAGCGTGGCATCCGTATGAGAGTGCGCTAAACCCCCCCCCAGTAGTTCCTCGCAACGGATGAGAGAACAAATGCTATTTTTTCTATCAAAATTAGGCCTTTTTTGACCCCTTCAGGGTTCAGACGGAAGAGCATCTGAAAACCAAGGAGTGCTCTCGGTCCTCCCTTGATCCTCGACGAGTGTAGAGCCCGGCAGCCTCCCCCCCCGCTACCGACCGTTCGTAGCTTGTTTTTCTTTTCCCCGGCCACCGTCTTGGGAGATCTCGAAGTCCATGACTATTGCTGTGGCCCCTCCTTGCTTGTTCTCTTGGTTTCCGGCCCGCCTCCGATTCTGACCTTTTTTCATTACTTTATCTCTGGCAGTTTTTTATGAGTCGAGGCAGTAACGCATGACGACTCGCCCACGGTCTCATTGACTGATATCGCTAATTTCCTCACTGGCGGCTATCCCTTACCTTGCCAACCACGCGTCTTGCTCCCTTCCCGGGTTCCTCCATAGAGACTAAACCTGAGATTTCTCTCGTTTTCTTTTTGCTAGAAATACTTTCCTATCGGGTTCCCCCATTCTCTTGCGACTTAAGGCCTTCTTCTTCCCCCCTTATAACGGGCAAACTCTTCCCACACCAAAAATGACGTATGGATGACAGCCTTAAAAAAAAGTCCCCCCTGATAGAACCCAATTTCCCTCGCTCTCCCCCTTTATGTTTTTCCCAAAGCTAACCCCTTTTTTTCAGGCTTGATTAACTCCCACCCCCGGAACGTGCATGATGACGTACCGACAGATTTTTAGGTCCTGACTTGAGTCGGGAATAGGTACCCCCCTGAGGAGTTCGCTGTGGTACCCTTTTACTGCGTTCCCCTTGGTCCCTCTTCTCCGTTCCTCTTTCTTTTAATCCCCCTTGTTGAGTTGCTAATATAGAGGAACTACGACAAAAAAGGAATCCTCGTGACCCAGCTTTCTTTAATTAATTACTTTTTTGTCCTGTATCCTTTTTCAGGTCCCCGGTCCTGGTCTCAGGATAGTAATCATACGGGGCCACTTTCGTTGTGTGTTTGCCTCCCATGTCCCCGTTTTTTTGGAGTGTCATAAAACCCCCCCACCCCCCCAGTTCCAACGTGAGGTTCCAATTCTTCTTTTCTCTTGAAGTCCTCTATCTTGATCCCCCTTTTTTTCCCCTTGGTTCTTAGCGAGGCGAGGTCTCTTGAAGTTTTTCCTCCCCTTCGCTTTAGGGTTAAGCTTTTCCCTGAAACCCCGTGCACCAGCCTAGGGTTTAGAGCCGATCGTCCGTCCTGGAGGTCGTCTTTAACAACCGCTTTTTCGCCCCCCCGAGAGCCTCCCTTTGCAGAGCCAGAGGTCTACCTTTACCTTTCCGGTCCCCCCTGTATTATCTTGAGTTAAGGCGAACCCCTTCATGAGGCCCAACCTACGCGTAACGCCCCCCAACCTTTCCTTCCTTATTATTTCGTTGGGTAGTGGCCAGAGCGTGAAAATATTTTCCAGTTCCCTCACCTGGACGGCCTAACCCCTCGGGATGGAAAGTCGATCGCTAGCAGTTCTTCCGTCGAACGCGACTTTCTTGTGCTTTGCTCCTCCGTCCCTTCTCGGTTTTTTTCCAAGCTGTTCTCATTAAAGCACCTGATAATTGACGGTGTTTCAGATCATTTCTAGCCCCCCAAATGTCCTTCCCTCCCAGGTCTCAGCGTCCCAATGGCTCTCCAAATCTTTTGCCCCGCGGTCCAGTCGTCTGTCGTTTCGGATCGATTCCCGCCCGTCCCCCACTTCTTCCCCTACATCTAAGTTAAAGAACTCATTAGATGGGTACTTTGGATTTTCACCCATTTTTTTTGTTTTCTTTTCCTTCTACGAACCCTGATCTCCCCCTGAAGGGACGCCTGGACGTGCGTCGAAAATTAGAACTCCCTTCCCTCCTTTCCTCCACAATCCTCTACCATTTTCCCCAGCTTTCAAGCGGGTGACCGTCGCCGCCATTTCCGTTCTAGCTCCTTCCCAAGGGGCGGCTGCTTTTTTCAGTTTATGATCGATACGAGGAAAGCACTCATGAACAATCCCTTCTCGTCCTCGGTTCATCCCCCATTTTTTTTTCTTTTCATGCGCTTTTCCCATGCTCGCATTTTTCAAATAACCCTGAGGTTTTTCCCACCCGATCAACTCGCAGGCATTTCCAGCGGTATTCCTTTTCTTTCTTTTTGACCTTTTTTCTGCTTGGCCTTCGTGTCTTTTGATCCCCCTCGCACCCCCCCAATAGAGCAGAAAGAAAGCACCCGCCGATTCCAATTGTCCCCTTTTTTTTTTTTCAGAACACAATCGCCAGGGCTGACCTGTTCTTGTTTTCCAGCCCTTGGCCCGGTTCTTCTAGCCCACTTCCTGCAGTTAGGAGACGCCCCCACGATTCAAAGACCTTGACGTGCCCCCCCTCCCCTCCTGCCCCCTTAAAGAGTCTCGCCGTGCTAGTTTTTTTCTCTCACCTCGTGCTTTTTCTCAATTGCCGCAAGACGCGCGGCAATTTCCGTGTCTTTCTTTTCAACTCTTTCAGAGGTGCCAAGCCCATATGAAAGCACAGAGGGGACACAACCACCCCACTTTCTCTTGGCTCAAACGCAGGAAACAATGAGTCACAGGTCTAAGCAGCTTTTCTCGACCCTTATGCCGATAGAAAGTGGTTCTGTGGCCAGTTCACCCCCTTTCGGTTTCCCCCTGGCCCCCCCCAAAACCCCCCCACTCGAATCGTGCATTGAGTACGAGGTCCTCTTTCACCGACCCATGTTTTTTTTTGTGATTTTCAAGTTAATTGTAAACTTTCCTTTAGGAGTATCCTATTTTATTCGATGACCTTTTTTTTCTCTTGTCTTCCCCTGTACGTTCTTCTGATTTTTGCACCATCCGACCTATAAGAATGCTACCCGTAGGGCTCTGTTTCGTTCGCACTTCCCCCCCCCCGATTGAAACCTCCCTAGTTCGCACTGAATTGGGTACGGAAGATTGTCCCACCAACGTAGAGAGGTAGGGAAGCTACCCCAAAACAGAAAGACAGCCTATCCTTTGCTCCCCCCTTGGTGCGGAGAAGACGAGAAGGAGTCGAGTTTTCAGTCTACGATCAACCTGAAAAAACGAGTCAATAACGGACAGTCACATTTTAATCGTATATATTGGGTTCCCTCCCCCTCCCCTACGAGTCTTTCCATTTTTTTTTTTTATTTCTAAACAGTGACATTTTCCGCTTGAACCTCACGAAGGGACAAGATACTTTAATTCTTCGCGGCTGAGTTTCCCGCATCTCAAGGGCTCTTTAAAGAACATGTCCTCGCTTTGCGACCTATCGGGGAGAGTCCTTCTTTTCTTCTCCTTTCGGGACGTTTACCAAGTGAGGACTAAACACTGCCATCGGATAGCTGGTCGCAAGCCGGGTCTTTTATTTCCTTGACTTTAAGGTCCCCTTCTGATCCAGGCTTCCCCCCGCTGGAGGGGAGAGAGCCTTTTTCTGGCTATTCGCCAACGCTCCCCGCTTTTTTCTTATACCCACCATGCCTCTCTGCCAATTGCCAGCGTACTGAAGCCGGGGTCCTGTGAAGCCCCAATCAGAACGGTTTCTCCTTTGCTTCCCTCGGCGAGTAACACCTTTGGTGTGCCGTCGCTCTACATGATTCTTTTGTTACCTTTTCTGAGTTCTACCGAGAGTGGCTGCTCGCGAAAAAGGCAGCAATGGTTGCTCTTTGTTTCTCCTACACAAAAACTTTTTTGAACCCCCCCCGTTTTCCCAACCTCACACTTTAGCGTACGGCTCTGGTGTTCGTGACTCTTTCTTCTGGGAGTATAGATTGTTACTCCTAGCGTCACCCCCTCAGCCTCCCCCTTTTTACTGCCAGGTGAATACCTTATGCGTTCGCGAGTGACGTTTTCCACACACGGCTTCTTTTCTTTGGTCCGATTCAAGAACGTCGCCGCGATTGTGACCCCTTAGCAACCCACCCGTTTTCGCATCTTTTGCCCTTTAGCTTTTCTGCAGCCCCCAGTAGTCTCTGAATTCTCAGCCCCCCCCAAGATTTATTTCTCCACTTTCATGTCCTTTCTTTCTCCAGGACCTTGCAGTTCGACGTTGTCACCCTCTTGGTCCTCAGAGAATTTTAAGTCCCTTGACCCCCCCTGAGTACCCCAAGAGTGCGGTGTATTTCGAGTACCCGCTGTGCGCGCCATTGCGCTCAAGTAATTTCTTCCCCCCCCTTTTGCCTTTTTTTAATTTACGAAGAGGCCCCTAGATCCCGAACGGCACCATGTTTCCAAGCACCGTCCCGCCGGATGTGGAAAGATCTTTCCCCCCCAGCGTTGCCTTTACCGTTGGGCCGTCAGATCGATTCAAAAGTAGCGCGATTCTCCTTGTTTTTAGCATTTTTGATCCGGCCCAATGGCGTCCTACCCCACACTGGAAATGTCGGGGGACCTTTTGGAGGTCCTCGAACACAAACGTTTCCCTCGACTTTTTTCCTTTTTTTTATGGCCTTTCCAGATTTTCGAGATACGCCGAGCCTGCGATAGAGACGGCAGAGCACCCTCTAACTCCCTAGTCCTCCTCTAACTGAAGCCACGACGAGGCAGAGCGTTCACTTTTTTTCCTTGCTCTTCATCTCTTCTTTCACTTTTTTTTTTTGAGCGCCAGCACCTACGAATCCTCTTAATCTATGAGGAGCCGGGTTGGGGGCCGCATCTCTTCTGTTATGCGCTTGACGGTTAGTCCCCCGCAATCCCTTTCCCCCCCGGATGTGGCGACATCTCCCATTTTGAAATGATTATCGCGAATTTCCCTCACTGGCGGCGATTGGGAAGATTCACCTCGACCCCAAACTTCTCTTTTTTTCAACGTTTTTCCCTTTAATAACCTTTCTCCCCCCGCTAACCACCGCGCGTGCTGATGTTTTTCTCTCAGAAATCAATCTAGGGCAGCTCCCCCTAATGAGTCGGCGCTCCCCTCCTCGCTCTTCTTTCTCTCTCCCACGGCGCGTTTCCCCTCCATTGAACAACCAAAAATCTGGTTTGCGACATCCTTAACGTACATCGTCGTTTAACAAAGGGGTCTTAGATTGCTACCCTTCCCTTTCTCGACTTTGTTCCCCACCCCCTCCCCCCCGCGTCCCCTCTCTGATTCTACCTCCCCCACGAGTTTCCCCCCCCTGATATTCCTTCGCATAACTGACGATGAAAATGCGGTTAGGGAATTTATTTGACAAGGTGCGTCCGCTGGTTCCCGAGGTTACCGAAACTTCGTCTACTCTGCCGCCGGACCCTTTTCCCATCTCCCTCCGTTTGTTCGAGGGAGATCGGGAATACTCTCCGGAAAACGTCCCCCCAAAAAGTCATCGTTGGACAACATCCTGGCTACCTATCCGGCTTTTTTTTCCCCGCGCCTTCATCTAACCGATCATACTTTTGAGTCCATCCTGGTGCCACTCGTTTTGTGTTTGGCGGGGGAGAAATCCCTACCTTTGGTTGTTTTTTTTGTCATACAACTCCCCCGTGAGGGAGCTCTATTCGTGCCTTTGGTGAATATCAGCCGTTGACTTTTCTGAGGCTGTCAGACATCAAGGACTCTAGGTTGGTTTTTTCATGACTTTCCTCGGGTTCTCAGGTTAGCGCTTTTCTTGGCGTTGTCTCGTACGCCTTTCCCGGTTTAGTGCCCGAGCTTGTCCTTATTTTCTGGCAGAAAACCTCCGCGACCCCGCGGGCGACTCTAGGACGCGGCGTAGTAATGCACTTTTACTCCAATTTTTTTTTTCTCTCTTTGTTCCACTGTGACTCAGCCGGACGCCCCGTGAGGTATAAATTCTTCGCGATAATCTCCAATGAGCGATGCCAATCGCTTTCTATCCTTTCGTCGCGTTTTTTGAACCCCTCCCTCTCTTTTTATCCACAAATCTATCCTAATGAGCCCACATCCCATCTGTCCTCATAGATTAAGAGGATTGCGCGTGGTTTGGCCGAGTGTGGGCCCCCCTCTTCCCCTTCCACAGCCCCCTCCTTCCTGATGGACCATTAAATCCGCGTTCTCGGGAATTCGATAGACCTAGCCGACTTTATCCCGAGAGCAGACGCGAACGCCCTTTGTGAGCGGGCGGCCTCTATCTCAGGCTTTCGTAAGAAAGCTGCATTCTCCCTTTTTCCCATTTTTCAGACATTCTAATCCACATGTTCTTTCCCCAGAAAATTCCTCGCTTTGTTGAGCATCCCTATTGCCGTTCAATGGTTTTTTTCAAATCGCGGTGGCTCCCCTCCTTCGATCCCTCCCTCTTTTCGGTGTGTCCCCCCCGAGCCCGGCGCAAGGCGACGGTGATCACCAAGATGACAGATTAGTGCCATACTTCCTGGTACTGCTTTCCCCATGTCCCGTTAGGGATCTCCCCTTCCCCTTAGGCGCACTGTTTTTAAATGTTTCAGGCCGATTGTCAGTCCCCCCCCAGACGTCGCCAATGGTTCAGCACAGGACGTATCGAAATCCTCGCTCCATCGGACTGGACTCCCGCTCCCCTTTCCCTCAAGTGACCGCTTCACGGACCTCTGGTGGGACAAATTCGCCGCAAGGGACGTGATCCTCGGCCCCCCTTTTTTTCATGCCTTTTTTTTTCCCGCTTGGGCTGCTGTTTTTTCCTTCAGATCGCTTACTCTTCTTCGCACGTGACATGAACACAACCAAGCGTCCGCATTCGCCCACCCTGTTTTTCCCCTTGAATGAGCCATCGTTAGCGGTTGCAGGGCGGGATGATCGTGAGGCCCCGAGCCTTGAAGTTTTTCCCCCCCTTCTCATCACCGCATAACGACGGTACGTTAGGATGGACCCGTGATTGCGGGCTGGCGAGAGTGACTTGCCTCCTCTCGCTCCCCCTCAATCCTCCTCTGAAGACAGAGAGAGGAGACCGTACTCTTGGTATGAATGCAAAAGCGATTTGTCTTTTGGCCTGCGCCCCCAATAGCACAGCAAGGTCGTCCCCTTTTGATTCCTCCCTCTCCGGTTACTCTTTTTTTTTCCCCCCCCCCGTGGACCCCCTCCTCTGACATAGAGCCAAGCAACGCTTAAGGACCCTCAGCGCCCGTTTTCCGCTGTTCCATGCTCTTAACTCCGATTTCTCTGAACCGGTTCCTCCCCCGGGCCCAAGGGACGGCGTCCAATTGTCTGAAGACGTGGCAATTCTTGCTGCACATGAAAACTTTCCTTGGCGACCTTTCAAAGAGCTCCCTTCAATTTATGCGGAACCGTTCCTTCGCACCCGCTTCTTTCTCGCGGCACCCTCCCAGACGGTTCGCCGCTAGAACGATGGCATTTTGTTTCGTCAGGAAAGGCTTTTCCCCCGGCCCGCAACCACCCGAGCATCGTGATTTTTCTCTCTCTGTTCTCCATTAGTCGTTTACTTTTTTCCGTTCGTGATCCGTTTTTTTCCCGGCACGACAACTTCCGGAGTTTATGTTTTTAGTGCGCGAGAGTAGCTTGCGATATTGGCCAGGCGTTTTTCCTTCGGCCACGAGTCTTTCCCCTGAAGCCGACGAGGTGCCTCCCCTCCTCCTTCCCTCTCTCCGA
>Ga0179593_1531208_pt1 | contig 15050 bp, 19 predicted proteins | sample CZODoug2_1_08_16_FD_185931 | JGI IMG/M metagenome (GOLD analysis project Ga0179593, IMG submission 185931) | Vadose zone soil fungal communities from Angelo Coast Range Reserve, California, USA - CZODoug2_1_08_16fungal (PacBio error correction) | ecosystem: Environmental > Terrestrial > Soil >... | reverse complement strand
CTAACAGATGTAAGCTACGGTTCTTAGCCCCCCTTTCCCTTCAATGGGCTGGCCGCAAGTTCCTGACCCCTCCCGTGATTTCTGTTGCACACCCTGTTGTGCCCCCCTTTTTTTTCCCGGGAGGACACACATGCTTTTTGCGGAGCACGATCGTGCTTCCATTTTTCCTTCATCCGATCCAGTGTCGTCGTCATTGCTTTGGTTCCCGACGCTAACCAACTGGTGCTGTTATTGCCAACCCCTCTCCCCTTCCGTCTAAAGTCCGCTAGGCAGGGGTGGGCACCCCTCTGGCAACCCGAGCGGAAGCCCTGTTTTCGGAGCTTTTTTCAGCGCCGATGAGCGCACGAGCGTTTTCCCCCCCTTCTCCCGATTCACGTTCGATAAGAGCGCGGGTCCGGGGGTGGCCTTCTTTTCGCGTCGTTTGACGACTCCGTCGCGTTCCCAAAACGGTGGTCCTTCTGATAGGTCCCCCTCCTCCGCGCGTGTTGGTGGTCGGGGAAAGTTGCAGGCTTTTTTTTGAAGCCACTCATCAAGTGCAAAACCCGTTTACTCCCATACGAGTTCGTGGCGGCTCTGGATGCCGTGATCGTTGCTGAATAACCTGTCTTCCCTTGTAATTTTCCCCCTCCTTACGGTTGCCCCTGCGTGCCAACAGTGGCTCCGCTCGATATTGGAAAACTGTTTTTTACGACGATTGATCCGCTGTTTAGGGCCCCTGCACGTGCGGACGACTCGTTCTCCTTTCGCTCCCGATGTCCTGACTTCGTAATCGGCTCCTTTAGCTTAACTGCCTCTCTTCCCCTCCTGGCCAGTGACACGCGTGACGCCCTTTCTCCCTTAGAAAAATCGTCCCTAACTACTGGCTCGACCGTGGATTTGAGTTTTCTCATCCTTTACTTGCCATTCTCTCCTGGCCTTTCCGGCGTCGCGTTTTCTCTTCCTTCAGAGGTCATTTCAGGGACACCATTCTTGGGAGTTTTTTTTTAAGATTTGCAGCGAACTCGGGTTCCCGAATATTCGCACTGCTTTGACCTCCCAATGCCTTCTTTTTGAGCCTGAAAGCACTACTGATCAACTTGCCCACGAGCCAATGTGACTATGAGAGGACTTTGAAGGTAAGAGGGACGGTAGAACCGTCTTCGGTACTATCGCTTTTTTTTCTGGTCTCCTACGAGGAAGCTCCAGGCTTTGTTTTTCGCGATAGATTTCGCAGAGCGGAAGTACCCCTCTCGCGTTTTCACCCGAGTAAGAAGAACACTTTCGAAGTTTACCGGAAAGCGCCCAAACGAAGGCCGAGGTTTAGGCCGACGTGGCCCTCCGTTGTGAGGTGATTGTAAGAGATCCTTTGCGAATTTCGTTTTCGGTCCTGAGCGTTACCTCTCCGTTCACTTCTGTGAGTTTCTTGCCGGCCCCCGGCTTGGACGGGCTTTTCAGATTTGGAAAAAGGAAAGCCCAGTTTGGTCCCGGCGTTCCTCCTAGTAGACGTTTCGGACTTCCCCTGAAAGCTGATTTGGCGCAGCTTGGTCTTAATTTGTCACACTGATCGTCATTCGTACCCCCTTTTCGTCTTCTCCCTTGACGGCCCCCCTTTCCATCCAGGCATGAAGCGTGTTTCCGACCGGCGTAACCCCGCGCGTGGCCGCCCCGAAACGATGGAAGGGAAGGCCGGCTTCCTGCACCTTCTGCGACCCCGCATGGCGGGCAGGAGCGCCCCTCGCCTTTCCCCTTCCTGATCCAAGAAAGTATTCGACAAGCCCGGCCTCCGGATAGCGTCGCGAGGGTCGCGTCCCTCCTCCGGCTCGGATCTGCTCAGCGGGACATTCCCCGTCCCTTCTTGTTGTTTCTCACCCTTTTCCCCCTTTTCAGGATCCGGTTATCCTGGTCAATTCGATAGAAGAGCCTTCCCAGTCACGGGATGCGTACGGGGATTGAGGTTAATAGTCCGAGCTTTTGTGGATGAGGCTACCGAATGTTCGATCTGTCCCGAATCTCCCATCCCAGATACCCCCCGTTTCTTACCCCCCCCCCCTCTCATGGAACTGGCCCGGGATTTTCCCTACCTTTCCGAAGTTAGTTCCACTCCTCTTATCACAACCCAACCGATCATCTCTACTGGACCCCTCCCTTTGGTTGATCCAATTGCTGTTTTTTTTTTCATTGTCGAAGTATCCGGTGGAACTCAATGCGTGTTGCGCTCAGGTTTCGGAGTTTCCAAATAGTAATTTCCTATTTTTCCTCAATTCGGTATATACAGGACTCCCTAACCTTCCCATCTTTACACGCGCCTCTGAAACGATTGCACGGTCCTTGTGCGCTTGCACGACTTTCTTTCCTTCAGGAGGATCGCCGCCCCAGTCTTCCCATTCCCAGAGAAGCGGGATGTCGGAATCCTTCCTCCCCAGGCTTGTTCAGTCACGTGTTCTCTCCGCCATCTGATCCGGGTGCGATCTGCGCGCGTGGCCCTCATTTTTGTTGTTGAGAGTCTTTTCCCTCCGTTTCTTCTTTCCGGATCTCCCCTTTTGGGATTCTCTAAGGACGACGTAACCCCCCCTTTTGGACGCCATCGATGTGGCCTCGCGATCCCGCTTTGTAAACTTTTTTTGCGTTCTCCTCTCCAGGAGAGAGTAAAATGCGTGGACCCCCCCCCCCCCCCCCCCCCCCCCCCCCCTTGCGCGCGAAATGCCTGAGCGGCACTCGTTTTTTCCTCTGCGCCTCCTGTGTTCCCCCAGAGGCGAATCGTCTCTTTCCCCCTTCGCTTTAAATGTTCCTCCCCCTTGTAACCTTTTCCCGTGCCCCCGCACTTCAACGGACTCGACCCCCCTTCGCTAACACTCTTAATTCCCCACTTTTTCTGTTGGGGATCACTTTTCTTTTTCCGAGGATTTTCGGATATTTTTTCTCGCGGTGGAAGGGACGCCTCGGCGCAGTAGTCCGTGCCTCCTTTCTCACATGAAGGGACTGCTTTTTAGCTTGTTTTTCGGTTTTTTAATGGTATCGGCCTCGTTTACCGCAGAACAATTCCCTGTGCCGACCTCATCCAGAAAGTTGCCATTGTCTAGGATCTTTTTATGACCTAGCTTCGGACAGCCTTCCCGTTCATGCAGCTGGATAAAGTTAGATCTCCTTTTGAACGAATCCGGTCTTTATCTTTTTTTCGTTCTGAAGCGCAACGCGGATTTTAATAGTATGCCCGCTGCCCCCCCCTTGTCGCCGGCTGCCTTGACCGGAAAACGCTACTTTTTTTTTTCTTGAGCGCAAGTCCGGGCTTTAGCCTTTCTTTTTTGGTAGAAGCGTTCTATCTGATTTTTTGAATCCCATGAGAGGTAGAGCATCCTTCCCCCCGGTCCGCCGCCCCTTCCCGCCATAGTCTTCTTTTCCCCCCCTTTTCGTTTTAAGCCCTTTACACGCTTAGCGGGATCCTCCCGCGAGCCCTGGTCCCTCTTCTGGACGGCCGAACTGAGCTTTTATCCCCCCAGGACCGCAAATGCCGGGGACCCCCTGCTCCCCCCCAATGAAGTTTAATGTGTCATGGATTGCATTCCGCCATCGGCCAATCCGAATCCCGCGCGTTCTCAAAAGCAGTTCCATGCTCGCGTCCTGACACCTCCGACGCCCTTCCCCCTTTCTTAAATAATCGAGAACCTGAAAGGTCCCTCCCCTCCCGAAGCCCATTGTGAGCAGCAGTCAGCGCCGTATTTACAAATCGGCTCCGCCGCCGCCTCCCCTTACTCCCGTTAATGGAAGAATCGGATTCTTGGTGTTTCCGTTACTGCCCTCTCCCGTTGCCCCACGTCGCCGCCGCTATACTCTTCCCATCATAGCGGCCTCCCGCTTGAGATTCTCTCGATTCCGCTTCTCCGATCCAGCCTTTTCCTCCCGTAGGCATAGCATCCGCGTTTTAGTTACAAGAGTTGACCAAACACTTTGATTTTTCTTCTGTCACTTCACATGCGCGTTGGATTTTTCGAATTTCTGTTCAGGCATCCTATCCGCTTGGTCAAGCTTGCAATAGACGAATCTCGATCGCCCCGGGCTGAAAAAGCGTCACACCTCCGACTTACATTCTCATTTTGTTCCCTTTCCCTTCTTGAATCTTCCTGCTCCGACATCGCGACGTTCATCGACTGGTCATTCCCTGAACCGAAATCTGAGTCTCCCCCGCCTCTTCCATAGTTCCGATCGCATTAGTTAAGGGCCGTATATTTGACTCGTCCGCGTCCTGGCCGTTTTTTTCAGTCCTGGGGACTATTCTGCAGTTCACGGAGCGGGCTTTGCCGTGGCGTGATGAGAAGACCTTTTCCATTCGATTTCTCCCGGATAAGGCGTCTTTTTTCATCAGCCCTGCATCCCCCCGAGTACCTCAATTTCGTCGATGCCCTACACCGCTTTCCCATGATGTCGGTTTAGCGCCATGTTGCACTTTGAATCGCGCTCACCGTAAGCTAGTCGACCAGGTGTAGAGGACTCTTGCCGATTTTTCCTCTCCCTGCATCATGAATTACTCCGCCCTGCTCGCTGCCTCAGCCACTGGTATTGCATTTGATGATGCTTCGCGGACTTGCACTCGCTGACCCCGCGCTCAGTTTTTAGTTTTTGTAGATGCCCCCCTGCCCCCCCCCCCAGTGGGTTTCGCGACTTCTTCCCCCAACGTCCGTCAAAGTTTTTGCGTGCCCTCCCCGCGCCACTTTCTTCCCCTCTGATTATCCCCCACTCTTTTTCATGAAACGGCGATATTTAGGTATGGATGGAGCGACCGCGGGCAGCTTGTGCTGACGCTCGCAAGGTCTGCCTTTCTTGAGGGTTTTTTCTCGATGAAGTCGATCTTCCCAACGGGCCCCGGTTGTTGCGTCGGCCTTGGTAGCACCAACCCCTTGAAGATCCCACTCTCGTAGCAATCTTTCCCTCTCGCGATCGGCTCCCGGTAGTCCAGGTGTTTTCTCCCGATTTTATCCACCAATGGCAAAAACCTGGTTCTAACCATAGCCTTTTTTCCCCTTTTAGATTTCTTTAAACGAATAGGGCTTCATGAGCCGCTAACCCGCTTAGAGCTTATGTTAACCCTAATCCTGTCACTTTTTTATAGAGATGCTGAGTTTCCCGAGTCCCTTATATCGTATCTCTCTCGGGAGGGGCAAGGCGCAGTTTTGTCGTGCCCTCGAACTTCCTCTCGCGTTTGTGAACACAAAGGTTGGTTTTCCATTTCCTGTTTGAGTACAACATATGACGTTCCCCGGATCGTCCGAAGCCTGTCCCCTTTACTGTCAGTCGAGTATGTTTTGAAAGACCAGACGCTCAACACCCACGGCTCTGTCCATTGACCGCATCATCCCCCTCGCGAAAGAAGGTGGGAACACTCTGGACACCTTCGCGTTTTTCCGCCTCCTGCGGCCGCGCGTTCGCCCCGCCGATTTACGAGACACGAGCGCCCCGATGCTCAAGACATCACGTCTTGTTTTGCCCCCGCGTTTGGTGGAGGGCACGCGTCTGTTGGTGGTTTTTTTTTCCGAGAACCGAACGTGGTTCCAGAGATGAACCCGCCAACTCCATGCGCGTGCTTTTCGCGGAATTTTTTTCCCCGAGCTAACTATCCTTTTACCCCCGGTTTAGGCGATTCCACAGCTCTTAATTCTGGATGCCGTGATCGGGGTCGACCCCTTTGATCCTCCCCATTTCAGTTGGCAATCATCTTAATGAGGACTTTTTAATTTTTCTACAGCCCGACGATCCTAATGGACGTTTCTGGTGCATACGAAGGATTTCCCTTTTTGTCGCGTCGTGGATCGTCCTCTTAAATTCCCCCCTTTCTCTATGTCTGATCAGCGGCATGTCTCCGCTCTTCCCCTTGGAACCTGCGAATAGTCCAGGGACTTCCGGCAGTTTCATAGAAAAGACACCGCCCTATTCGAGGTCATCTTTTTCTAGACTGCATTCCGTTTTCCGGGCATGGACAAGTCGCTTCGGTTTGAGCAGGCCCTTTGTTTTCAGTTTCCCCCCAGCGTACCTTGGCGGGCGGTTGGAGTCCGTACCCGAGTGGGCGTTTTTTTTTTTCTCTTTCCTTGATCCGCCTCTTGGCGCTTTGCCAGCCTTGATCCCCTCCAGCCCGTCTGAGAGAAATTCGCCCCCACCGTTCATGTGATCTGGACAGTCTTGGTTGCCAGGTTTTTTTTTTTTCCCCCAACCCGCGGGCGCGGTCTACCGTCGTCGTCGAAGTTTCTTTCGGCGAAGCCAGCTTTGCGTTCCGCTATCGTTGCGACGATTCAGCGCGAGTCGCGGGTGTCAACGTCTTCCCCGACCCTTCAGTTTTTCCCCTCGCACCTTCCCACCCCAAGCAGCTTAGGCCGGAGCTAGTCTTACGCTGTCGCGTTTAGGCCTCTTACGAGTCGGCGTATACGTTGCTGCGCCCTGGGGAGGCGCAGTTGCTTCACACTCGGAACGTTCTTTCCCCCCTGTTTATGGACCCTTCCCGCGTGCGAAGATTCCTTTGTACAGGACTTGACGCCGGTCCAAGCAATTCTGTTTTACCGCGCTTCGGCGGATTCGCTTTATCCCTTCTAAATTACTAAATGTTTTTTTTTCTCCAGTACCCCTTCCGCTTCTTGGTGCACGTCTTCCTGTTCCACCCGCTCGTGTCGTCCCCGCGCGCCCATTGTCTCCCCCTTCTCCCACTCTAAGATCCCTCGAAGCTTTACGGTTAAAGTTACGCGCTTCCCTCCTCGGCTTCCGGCGCTCGGTCGGCCCATGCAACTTCGTATGTCGACCACCGAATGCTGGACGTACATTCTAGCGAGCGGCCCCCCTGCCGCAAAAGTTTCCCCCTGACTTGCGATTCTCATGCTCCTTTCGCGACGATTTTACGGCCTTGAGAAAGTCTAGCGGGATTTGCCCTCTCGATCTCCTTCTCGTCTTCTCAAAGGTCACAGGCTCTTTGCTCCTGGTTTTCCCCCCATTCGCTCTTTCTTTTTTCCACTTCCTCGCCAGGGACCAAGTATTAATCGTTCTTTCTCGCTTTCCGCTTATGGTTCCTTTGATCCCCCGAGTTCATCGATCCTCGACCCAGCTTCCTTTTTTGCTTTTAAGGACTACTGTCGATACCGTCCACTCGCCCGATCAAGATTACACCAGTCCGTTCCCGGCTATCCCTCCATTCCTTTCTGACGGACACATTTTTCCTATTGCCCTTTTTCCCTCCCCGCCGGTACTTCCACCTGAGATAAAACCCCAATTCCTCATCGTCCCAAGTATCTCCCCACGAACCCGGTTTTCTTTTCCCCCCGATGTTCGGACTTCTGGCCTTTGGCCTCAATTGCTGTGTGGGTGCTCGCTGAGTGTACACAAATAGTACTTCGCTGTCCCTTCCCATCGCACTAGGGCTAGATCTCCCCATTTCCTTTCGTTCATATAACGATTTTGGTGCATGTTCCGCGAAATTCTGCATCTGCCGGATCGTTCTCGACGCGTCGAAGCCCTTTACCCCTCCCCCCCCGTGGTGATCTTCCGAGGCATAGATTGCTTTTTCACGTACGGTTCTCTTGAGAATATGCGTTCGCTCGGCTTGCGGTGGATCCTCCCTCCTGTTGCTGAGCGGCACAGCCTAGCAGGTCTTCCCGGTCTGCAGATTCAACTTACTGCCCCCCCCCCCCCTTTAGCAATCCCTCTTTGTCCTATCGATCTTTGCTAATATCTCCGGCGTTGCCGCTCCCGGTCCTGGATTCAAAGCGTGGCGTTGCGCGCGCAACTGCTTTCATTTCGTTTCATGAGCGCCGTATCAACCTCCGAATCCCTATTGTTGTCTCCCCTTTTTGGCAGCTTATTCCCCTATTGTCCCCTCCGAAACTGCTGCCGCATCATTGAGTCCACCGGACCTTACAACGAACCCCCCTTCCCTTCGTCAACGGCCCGCCACGTGTTTTCTGGTTTGGTCCCATGACTCTCGGATTTTTTTTTTTTTCTAGCGGTGGACGTTCCGGCGTCGGAGGAGCAGTAAGCGTCCTCAGTCCTTTTTCCCATGCCCATGATTGAGGGTCACCACCGGTTCGGCTTGTGTGGATCTTTCTTTATATCAAAATTAGTATTCTACACTCCTCAGAGTTGATTGGTCTCGGTCTCTTTAATAATGACTTTCGTCACCATCCTCCCCCACCCATGGCAGATGGATCATGCTAGTTCCTCTCTTTTTTTTCAGGTCTCGGCGTCTGCCGTTTACTGGAGGACTCTACGGCCATCCTAAGGAAGGCTTTATTTATCCATTGAGCCCGGACGTGACGACTCGGAATCTCATGGTAAGCGAGCGCAGGGCAGGGCTTCTGATTTACTTGAGCTCGCAGCGGGTTGATAGAAGAGATTATTGAGATCCTGGATTTGGTCTTTCTTCTTTTGAGTGCCTGGTCCGCCGCTTCAACTCCCATCGAGTCCACGCTGTCACGGGTGTACGTCCCCTCGGGCTTAGAAGTGGATCGCAGCCAATGATCTCGTCTTTTTTTTTCCTCTGACGAGCGGTTTTTCTTCTCAATCCCCCAGGAAGCAAATTCGGGGAGCGCTCCCCCCCCCCACCAGCCTCATGTTCTCTCCGGCAACCCTGATGTTCGCCTCCGCGTCGTTCCTTGAGGTAAAAAAATTTCCCGTTTCCATGCCGCAGTCATGGACCCCCCTTTCGCCCCCTGGCCCTGTTTTTTTCGGCAGACCCTTCAGTGTTCCCTTACCGTCCCTTCCCTCGCCCCTTTTGCAGCGTATAAGCGCCGTCTTCCCACTCGCCGCGCTGAAACGGACTGGAGCCCAACCCCCGGTTCGCCTTTTTTCGAACTTGCGAGGCGCTTAACGTCTTCGCTACTTCTCGTGTCGCCACGATAGCGGAACGCCCTTGTTTCGCTCCCTTTATCCAGCCGCAGAGCGGCGGTAGTTCCCTTTGCATTTACCGTCTCTAACCTTTCCCCTTTCCCCTTGGCCAAGTTCTTTCCTGCCAAATTGCGTTTCTTTCATGGCGAATTCATGCCCGGTTGCTTTCCCTCCTATCATGATGGTGTTGCCCCTGCCAGTAGTGAGAAGATATTCGAAGCCCCTCCCTCGGCCCCCACCCCTTTCCCACCTGCCAGCCGTTTTTCCACTGAAATCTTACCTTCATGATCCTCAACACCACACCGCCGAGGTCCTCAGAAACGAATGAGTTAATACAACGCTGGTCCCGATTCCTTAGTTCGGTTTTTTTTCGTGGCGAAATTTTCACGCGTTTCAATTTCGCGAAGTCCCTTTTTCTTGTCACTTCTCCTTGCGTTATTACCGGAGCCGATGAGTCATAAAGCTGACAGGTATTAAGGAGTCTTTGTCCCGTTGCGATCAGATTCCCTTCCCCCCAATTATGCACCTCCACCGCTTTTCCATTCAGGTTTGGTAGCGCCCCACTGTTTACGCTTGAATATCGCAGCCAGAGGTAGTGGCTGCTGGATCGATAATTCCGTTCGTCATCCAGGAATTACTTTTCTGGTCTCGCCTGCCTCGAAAGTATGGTTTGCAGGTTCCCTGATGAAGTTAGCTCGTCCCACGCCGGAAAGTCGCTGCGGGTTTATCTTCTCTGGAACCACTTTCTTTTCGCGAGAGAGCCCTTGTCCGTCAAGCGAGGGACCCGCCATTCCCCTTTCCGGGGATCGCGTGATGTCGGTCGGGCTCTGCTTTCGGTTGTCTGAGGGGCGCTTCCCAATCCGCCTGATTCCCTTCGTTTTTTTGAAGGTTTCCTTTTGTGCAAAACTTGGGGATTTATCCCGATCTTTCTCCGTTTAATGGAAAGCGGTTGGGAGCCGTCCGTCCCGTGTCCCCTGACGAGCTGTTCCACTCCCCGTCGTTGCTTTTCACATTTGTCCCCGCTCGGCGTCGGTGGCGCTTTTCTTTCTCCGTTTCCGGGGAAAAACTGGCCACACGTTTACACTGAGTTGGAAGTTGAGTTCTGCCCTCCCTGCTTTGCCTTCTATCCCCCTTCCGTACCGCCGGTTATTGGACTCGTCCACCGCTCTCTCATCCTGACGCCTCCCTTTTTGTGCTCCGAGGCCTGTTAACAAGAGCCTCTTCCGGGCTTCGATTTTTTTTTATGCTGCCCTTTTTTTCCGCCAGTAGTGTTAGACCCCTCAATTCCTCCGTGATTTTTGTGCTGTTTTTCCCTTGGTGTTACACGTGCGGTACGGCAACCCTTTTTTGAGCAGCCGACTCTTACACCTTTTTGGCCCAGTGTCGTTCGTCATGCTGGCGATTCCCTGGGCCAGGCAGTGCGACCCCCAGTTGCGTCATTTTTCTCTTCTTAAAGCGCAGCCTTTTTTTTTCCCTCGTTTTGCAACCTGCGCCGCAGCGCGCTGCAAACACGTTGCTTCCCCTTTTTGTTCCGCTCCTGGACTCTCTCCCGGCGTTTTTCATGAACGTGCGACCTCCATCCGTTCGATCGCGATTCCGTTTTGGGTTTTTTTGCTCTTTTTCCTTTACGTTTCGCTCCGTCGGCGAACCGAACGTGGTTTCCGAGGAATGAGGAAACCCCAAAACGCTGGCTGCGTTTTTTTTCTCGAAAATTCAGGTCAGAATTTGACCCCCCCTCAATCACCCGTTCGGGAGGCAGGAGGACCCAGGGCGTAGGAATTTTATTCCTCCCCTTTTTCCCCCAATGGTGAATGGCCCGGTTGAGGAAAGCTTTTTTTTTTTGCGATAAGCCGCAACGATCCTGTTTTACTTTTTTGACCAAAGCGGTTTCCGCGTCTTCCTCCTGATTTGCGGTCTTTTTTTTACGCTGTCGGTCTGGCACTTTTACAGACGCTGGATACAATGTTTTTTTTCATGTCCTTCTCCTTCCGGGATACGGTCTAACGCCGCGTTCCAACTTCCGAATAGTCCCAGGGACCGCGGCCAGTGATTCCCGGTGACCTCCCCTTGGGAACCCCCCTTAACTCCTCGTTCACATCATTCTTTTATGAAGACCTAGATCGGGTTTTCACTTTCTGATTTGGATTTCTCGTTTTCCTCCCGGTTTCGGGGAGAGTGTACTTTTCAGCCTGGAGCAGTGGCTTTTGTGGACGACGGTGCCCCTGACCCAATATCGCTTCTTATCTTTTCTTTTTTTTCCTCCTGATCGGCTTGAGACATGATCCGGAGCCCCCGCCCTGACACCTTGCAATGTGAATCTGACAATGGTCTTCCTTTTTTTGCCGTTTATAAGAGCGGGACGGTAAGAGTCTTTCAGTCGCTCGCTGCGTGTTGGATTCCGCATCCCTACGATACGGCGCAGCTCCCTTCTTCCGTTCCGCTATAGATGAGCCCTCCTAGTAGCGATCCCCGTCCCTCGTCTTTTTTCCCCTTTTCAGGTCCACGCGCCCCGGCCCCCATAAGTTTTCTCCTATGGCCAGATTCGGTTATCGCTGCGGAGGAGGCCCGTCCCCCACGATTCGCACATGGGGCGAGAGCCTTTTCTATTTCCCTCATCTTTTTTTTGCCGTAAACCTGCCCTTCCGGGATTTTCGACGAAGTGTCGATCATCCCTAATTCACGTTGCTGTTTTACCGGGAACGCGGCGGTCTTTTAGGCTTCTTTCCCTTAACTCAAGAGAATGTTTACGTGACTCTAGGCCCTCTTTGCTTTTCCTTTTTTTCCGGCATTGCTTCTGGGTGATGGATCCTCCTTGTACGAGCGCAAGCCTCATTGATTCCTTCATGTTTTCCCCCTTTTTGCCGGCGTCCCCCTTGCCCGCTTCGTTGGCCCATACGAAGACGGGGCTTAAGGAAGCCCCAGGGCCCGTACGGCATTTTCTCAGTCGGACCACAGTCCCGGCCCTTTTCTTCCAGAGTGCGGAGGACGCGCAGCCCATCCGCCCAAAGAAGACGCTCCCTTCCTTTTTTTCCTCGATTGGTAACGGCACGCATCCCTTTCTCTGCATTCACGCGAGAGTATCCGGCGTTTTCTACCTTTCAATAATTCATGGTAAAAAGTCCGCTCTGTTAATTACTCTCTTTTTGATTTTCCCGGTGATGCTGTCCGGTGCTTTTCGAGGTCACCCCCCGATCCCCTCAGCTGCAACTTTTAGGGGCGAGGTCGAAGGACCTCTCGATCTCTCGCCGATAAAAGATTCCCCCCGTTGTTTCCCCCTCAGTACTCTTCCTTTTTTTTTTTCACTTCAAGTACTACTGCCCTCTTCCCAGACGCTTTAATTTCGATATCACCCCCCCACCGATAACATCGAGTCCCGTTATGAGTTCCCAGAAACTTTTCTGGCCCTTGGTCGTTGGCCAAGTTGTCCCTTCGAATGTCGAAGTAATCCGGTGGCCAAATTCGGTTTAGCAAGCCCTTACCCCCCTTTTTTCGTCCCACCATGTAGTTTTCTATCAAGTTCTGATTGGGGGAAAAGGAGCTTGACGTTGCCTCCGCCTGTGTTTTTTTTTCGCACGATTTGCGGCTCGTCGCGGAAGCAGTCGTACTACCTTCGGCGGGGATCGATTCCAGAATCCCGAGTGATTACCCGGATTTTTTTACGTTTCACGCCTTTTTTTTGTGCTTATGCGCGGCTTTGCACTTTTTCTCTCTCTTTCCTCCTTCGTGTTTTTTTTTCTCCTAGATCCAACTGCAAAGCAGCGCAGGATCGCACCTCGCATGTTTCTTCGTACGGAAAAAGCTGGGGATGCAACATTTGCATCATGCCGCGTTGAGCTGTAAATTATTCTTTCTCTCCCCCGACTTTTTTCCGGGGCCGGGGATTCAAATTTGCGTTGCGCGCAATGTCGCGGCCATCGTTTCAGATGCGTTCCGGTCCAGCGGCGAATTTGGTCTTTCGTCTTTCACCGGCAAGCTTATTACTATTGGAACCCCCCTACACTCCACTTTCCAGTTTGATCCTTCGTCCCCCCCCCCTTCCTGAACAATCCTCCCGACACTGGCCGTGTTCTGGTGGCCTCGACGTGGGACCGAGATGATGATCGGGTTTTTATCTTCCGTCGTCAGGAAGAGTTTCCCCGCCGTTTTGTGCTTGCCTAATGCCGGAATGAGGTCCTTTTTTTTGTATATGGGCTCTGCTGAGGGTTTTTTCTCGAACTTCCCCTCAGACCGAAAAGTGCCCGGATTCCTCTCTGAAGCCAAGGAACTCTCAATCTGGAAAGTCCCCATTTTTCCCGAATCTAATTTGTAAGGTCCCAGTCCTTCTGTGCAAGAGCCCCCTCGTCTTACGATAGCGGGAATGCCATGCTGGGATGTTCCCCCTACCCGCCGAATCCCCATGCTTAAGTTTTTTCTTCTTCTTTGCTTGTTCCAGAAGCCTTTATGAGCTTTCGCGCGGCGTTACTTAGTATTTTTCCCATTGCTTGGTAGACGGAGAATCCTTCCCTTTTTTTCACGCCATCTTCTTCGAGGTGACCGCGGGTCCCGTTAACCCTCTTTTACATTTGCGTCTCCTGAAGTGGATCCGACGGGCAGAAATGAGCTTGTCTTTGCCGGTTAATCGATAGTGGATAATACAGCAAACCCTAGCGGACCAAAGAGTTTTTTCCCTCCCATGTTTTCTTCCTCCGGCAATTATCTGCTTTTTTTCCCCCGCCGTTGGTTTTAAAAAAGCCCGTGAATTGAATTGTTAAATGCTTTCTTCATGGACCCCCGACCCTCAAGGGCGGGTTACCGTACCCCATCTGAATTCCTCTCCTCCTGTCGCCCTTCAAAATGTGCGATTAGCGACTTCCGTACAAATCGTCTCAAGAAGAAGAGCTACGGCCTTTCGCTACATGGACTGCTTTTGCCTTTCGATCAACATTCGAGTTTTTCTCTTTCGCGTCCCCCACGTAGCACTTTTCCGTACTCTTTCTTTTCGCCCTTCCTCTAGCTGAACGCAAATAGCCTTTTTTTTCGTTGCTCTTACCGCGACCAGACTCCCCGTCCGGCCTCTTCTCCTACTCGGCGTTTAGTCTTTTTTCAAAATTCCCCCACATGACCTGTCAAGTTCATTCATGATCACATGCGCGTTGCATGGCGAACCTTTCTCCGCTTTCATTCGAAGAATATCATGCTTGTCCCCCCGCGTTTACGACTGCGACCTTTCCCCCTTTTTCTCCTTTCGCAACAGGGTGCTGAACGCTTTTCTGCCTCCAACTGCTACAGCTCAGTGTGTCCCTTAAATCCTTTTCGAACCCGCGAAGCACGAGCTCTAATTTTAACCACAGCCCTCTGTTCTCATAACTCCAGTCCGATAGCCCCGTTAAGGTTGTACGCTCCGTGTAAGAACGTTTCTTCTTCATGGCCTTTAGTTACTTATGTCCAGTTTAAAAGACGTCGACGAGGCCGATGAGAAGTCAGTAGTAGGGATGGTTCCCCCCCCTGCGTTGTCCTATCTCTCCAGAGCTCAACTTCTCCCCCAACCCTTTTTTTCCATTCATTCATCTTTTAGCGCAAATGTGCACGCTTGCCTCTCACCCTCCAGCCAGGTGGAGCTGGATAAGATTACGTTCGCCGCCGCTCAAGAAACAGAAGTAAGATCCTCCTTTCTCCCCGCCAGTGGGATAACTTCTTAGCTTCTTTGCGGATCACTTTCCAGCCTACCACCTTTTCTTGCGTTTTTTTCCCTCTTCTTCTGTGAAAACAACTCCTTTTCGCGACGGTGTCCCCCGTCCCCCCCCTTTCTGCCTCTCCACACCCAGCCGCCAATCGGCTTTTGCTGTCTCGAACCTTGATTTTTGGGAGAAGAGTTTGCATGAAACGCGCTTTTGCTAGTTTAGTTTTTCTTTCTTTTCAAGTCGTGGCACGCCGTCGGCGGGCAGCGTTGCCCCGAAGGTTTCGTGTTGAAACCGCGCTCTGCGGGTTAGCTTCTTTTATGATGACTGCAAACTGGTCAAACCCGCCAATTGAGATTATTTTCGTCCCCTTTTCCTCTTGCCGGCGACCACTGGAGAGTTTCCCATTCCTTCTTCGATCGGGCTCGGCAGCAGAATTCCCTCCTCCACAACTGTCAACAACTTTGTTTCAAAAGAAAATTTCCCGCAGTTTTCTTTTCTGTCTATTTTTTTTTTTTTCTGGCGCGCTAGACGCCGCGGTAGGCCAGACTTCCCCCCCCC
>Ga0179593_1680117_pt1 | contig 15051 bp, 19 predicted proteins | sample CZODoug2_1_08_16_FD_185931 | JGI IMG/M metagenome (GOLD analysis project Ga0179593, IMG submission 185931) | Vadose zone soil fungal communities from Angelo Coast Range Reserve, California, USA - CZODoug2_1_08_16fungal (PacBio error correction) | ecosystem: Environmental > Terrestrial > Soil >... | reverse complement strand
GTGGATACGGTTTTCCTTTTTCCGAAGAAGTTAAGTCCTTCCCCCCCCTTTTTCTCCTCCCCTTTTTCCTACAGAAGTCCGCCGGTTATTCTCTTCTTTCTTCACGATGCCGGGCAGGAACGTTCCGGCGGCCCCCCGGCACTAACGAATCATGTGCGACTTTCCTCCTTTTCTTTCAGAATTGCTACGAGAAGGGTTCACCAGTTCTCCTGGCCTGATTGCGATGAGCTCCTCTTCTCCCTTTTCCTCCGGGGCCTAGATGATCTTGTCAGGGACCTCGGCTCATCGGAATAGAACGCCCTTCCTACTTCTTTTTTCTTCCTGGAGGAAGCCTTTCCCTGTCCTAAGGATTAAAGCCCCCATTCGTATCCGATCCTCAAAGATTCTTCGACGGCATGCCGCAAAGAACTTTTCCATCTCCCCCTTTGTCCTGATTTTCTTGCGTGGAAAGACTATGTCGGCATTTTTTAGCTTTCCCCCCTTCCCCCTCGGTAGTTGCCGTTCTTTGAGGTATGAGTAATTCTTCTTCGTGGGAAAAACCTTTTGCTCTCTTCCCTTCCCATTTTCGGTGAGTATCCTGACTTTTTTTCTCTTACGTAGAGTGGTCGTAACTTTCTATCGATAATCTAAAAAAACCCACAACCTAAGGTGTCCCGGTATTCCACTTTTTTTTTCAGGTAGGTCCTCTTTCGACCCCTACTAGCGATGGTTTTAATCAGTAGCAGGGTGAGTTTCGCTTTTCTTTTTTCAATCTACCAAGCGGAAGTTTACCTTTTTCCCCCCTTTTTCCCTTTTTTCCCCACTCCCTTCCAAAATCTCCAGACTTCCCTCCCTCTCCTGGTGAGGACATTCTGCGAAGAAAAGTTAAGGGCTCTTATTCTCCCCGATGTTCACAACTTCGCCAGAGCTTCTCTCCCCCCTCTCCAAGCAGAGCAGTAGTCCTCCCACTTTCCTCCTTTTTTCCTACTCTTTGAAGTTGCGTCCTGCGTGAGTGCTTTGCGTGTGAGAGAGGGGAATTTTTCCCATTGCGTGTTGTTCTAGGCAAGTTTTCTTCCCTCTCTTCTTTTCATTGCGCGAGGACAATTTTGATCTATTCCCCTCATCTGGAGGCTGTCTCCGGTCTCAGCACGGAGTGGAAACGGCCCCCCCCCCCCCCCATGTGGGTGGAGTGAGGACCTTTCGTGGTTTTCGTATTGACGGCGTCCCGTCGATCCGTCGTATGTTCTATCATTTGGAAGTGGACATCTTTCCTTTGGATTTTACCCATTTTTCCCTCCCCTCTTTTCTGGCGAGGTCACTTCCCCTTCTTTGATTCCGACGATCCTCCGAGAAAAGAAGCGCCCCCCTCCGCCCATGACTCCCCCCCCCTCCTTCCTTTGCCATTATGCTTGTTGCTCTCCTCCCCCTAATAAAACGTTTTTGCGTTAAGGTCTGCAACTGCATCCCTAAGGAGATTTGAGTACCTTTTCCTTTCTTTTTTTTCTTCTCAATGTAGTTGGCTTCACACTCCCCCTCCTTTTCTCTTTTGCCGCACTTTTTTTGATTGACGAAGGGTACTTCCCCCCCCTTCCTTTCCACTTAGAAGACGCTCCCCTTTTGTCATCTTTTCTCCTTTGCCGAGGACGCGCTTCCGAAAAATACCTGCAAAACTATACCTTTTCTTTTTAAGCACAGAGAACATTTCTCGCTTCAAAGTTGCACCTCCGCCCTTTCCTTTTTTTGCGCAAGGAAGCCCGGCATTAACCAGCTGAATTGACTTCCCCCCCTACCCTCTTGCTGCTGATGAATCAATAGATGATCTTCTGATCACCTTTTTTTTTCTTCCCTCCCCTTTTTGCTTATGCGCGGACTTGTGCCACCTTCCCCCCTTAGTAGGTTGAAGAGGAAGCATAGGGTTCTTCCCTTGCTGGCCGTACCAAATAGCCGCCTTTTTTTTCTTTTTCCCATTTCCAAAGATGCCCAGTCGCCTTTTTCCCCACTCAACAGGTGACCGAAACTGTATATCCCCCCCTTGGGAATAGAACCCCTTTTCTTCTTTTTTTTTTTTAGGAGTCTTACTATTCTCCATCTCGTCCCAGTGTCGGTGAAAATTGTTCGGGTGTACGTCCTTTCTTTTCCCTTACTCACCGTGCCGACCGGAACTGGATCCTCTTTCCCCGGTACCCGCGGCATTGACTTTCCCCTTTTTCATGTCGAAGAACTGAGGACCTTCTTCCCTCCCCCCCTTCCCAGGTTTGACTAGGAGGAAGAGTTGCTCCTTTTTTTCGTATGGAAGGATGATGCCCCCCCTCCTCTTCATCCGCATTTACTCCTGCCTATCAATGGTGCTGGCACGGGAGGAATCCCCCGTATTGAATATGACAGGAGGGAGCAGTAGCTCTCCCCTTTTTCGAGAAGAAGCTACCCGCAATGGCTTGGGCCATTCACCCTTTCTTTTTTCTTTTTTCCGTGAAAGTTCTGCGAGACATTCCCAGTGGTTTCCTTTCTTTCTCTGCTCCGCCACACGAGTCAACAGCTCTGTTGGTTACAACGGAGAGCGGATGAAAATGCTTCCCTTTCTTATTTTCCTCGGTTAAAGAAGATCTCTCTCCCCTTTCCCTTTTTTTTTCTCGAGATCTTTCCTCCCCCCGTGCCGGTTAAGCGAATTAAGTGTATCAGCTACCTTTTTCCCCTCTCTTTTCGCTCGGGCGGAAGACTTCTTCCCCCTTTACTTGACCGTGATGTCTCCGTGACATCCCTTTTTACCCTCCATTTGACGTTGATGACCACAGTTGGGTAGCTTATTATAGAAAATGACGCCCCCCTTCTTTCCCCTGTCCTCTCCGTTACGGCGACTCTTTTTCCAGCACATACGATTGAAGATCAAAGGATTTTTCGTACCTCTTGTGCAAGAATCCCTCCCAATTCCTCTCCCCCGACTAAGCAAACCCCCCCTTTCTTGGTCCAAAACCCTCCATTCCCCAAAGGAAAGACTTTCCCCCTTTCTTTCTACACGGGAGATCCTTCACTTTCCGGAACTCTTTTCCCCAAAGTGACCGACGAGGATAAGGTAAGAGTAGGCTCCTACTAGCAAGGAGTACCTAACACTTCTTTTTCCCCCTCTGGGACTCGCTTGAAGTCTTCCCTTTCTTTCCGGTGTATATTTACACACTTTCTAGGTTTTATTCCCCCTTTGCTTTGTTCGAAATTTCTTTTTTCTATTCTTTTTCCCTCCGTCCACAGAATACCCCCCTCTGTGCATTTTTCCCAAGAACGTTTAGGAGAGCGACTAGTAAACCTTTCCCCCTTCCTTTGTACCTGAAAATTTAACCCTTCTCTTCCTTCCTCTCTTTTTTCCCTCCGCAAGAAAAAGGTTTTAATCTAGGAATAAGAAGAAAGAGAAGGTAATGTTTCGGCCATTCCTTTTTTTTCCCGTCCATGGGAGCCTGAGCACACTTCCCATTTCTTTTGTCAACTTTTGTATCTCCTTTTTCTCTTTTCTTCGTCATGGGCTCACTCTTCGAGCGTTTGAAACTTTATGGGATGGACGACCTTCCTCCCTTGGAACGGTCTAAAAGTATTCCTCCTTTCCCCCCTCTCCCCCCCCTTACGGCCTTGAATCTGGGCGTGTGTCCCCTTTTTTCCCTCCCGCATTGATGAAAAAAAGAATGGAGGAAATGAAGTTTTTCATCCCTCCATCAATGCGTATAGTCGACCAACCTCTCTCCTTCTTCCCCTGTTCGTGAGGGGAATGACCTTGACGCATTTTTTCTCCCGATATTCGTGAACTCCTAATTCCCCCCTTCCCCCTACATTCTCGGACGATAGCCTTTCCCCTTTTTTTGTCCTTCTTTTCCGTATTGAGCGCGGTCCCAGCAAAATCGTGTTCGTCTGCTCGCCTTTTGGCAACCTTCCCTTTTTTCCCTGTTGTACATCCCAAGACTCTCACATGAGATTCCTCGTTTCCACTTCAATGGCTTCCCATCACTCGGCAGCGACATGGTTTTTTTAGCCCTATTTTCCCTTTCTTTGTTTCCTAAAGAAACAACTTCTAATAGAAAGGTGCCCCCTCTTCGGTACCGCCTCCAGCTGAGGGATTCCTCCTCTTCCCCCCATTTTCCCTCGAGCACATTGCCTTTTTTTTAGAAAACTGACCCGACACACGCAATTGGTCTTCAACTTTCTTTTCCCCTTCTAAACTTCAAATTCCCGGCCTTTTCCCCTCCCCCTTCGCTTAAAAGCAAGTGCCTATGAATGGTCTTTTTTCCTTTCCTCTTGGGAGAGACGAGATATTTGAGGGCGCGTTGTAATAGTAAGCCCTTCTTCTTTTCCCCGCTCCCTTCACTTTGCCTTAGAAGGCTCGCCCCCCCCCTCCCCCCCCCTCGAGAAAGGTATCTCCCTTTTCTTTTTCTTTTAACAGCCAAACCCCCTGGAGACAGGAAAAAGTCGTTTTTCTTCCCATTCTCCAAGCACTGCTTGACATTCCCCCACTCAACGTCCCGTGAATTCCCCCCCCATTGTCCCCGAGGGTTTAGAAATATTCCAGGCCCCTTAATACTTCTCCCTTATGGCGAGGTTGATAGATCGGGTCTTTCTCCCCAAGCGATAGAGACCCTCCCCCTTTCTCTTCGGGCAACTCCCTTCCCCCTCCAGGGAGGTACAGCGTGAAAGACTTTACCGGGACTGGCGATAAAGAGACCTACCCGCCCCCCCCTACAGACGCTTCCAGTCCCCTGTCCGACATTCCTTCAAACTTTTTTTACCCCCCTTTCTTAACAGGTCGTGATGCCCCCTTTTTCGAACATTTTCTCTTATTGTAGGCTGCACTAAGGGGAAATTTTCTTTCCTCTTCCTTTCAGCCATTCGCTGAATCCCGGTCGGACACCCCCTTTTTCCGATGAAGATTAGCCGTCCCTGTTCCTCCTCCTTCCTCTCGGCCACTTCGCGCACATCCCCCCTTCGCTTCTGAATCGCAAAGGGCCGGAGCAATGCACGTTTTTTCCTTTCTTCTTTTTCTGCTGGGGATTCACTCCGAAAAGTAGCATTGATGAGTTTTTTCTTTTTTTTCTTTTTCTGCCCTGTCTCAGTGCACTCATTTCCCCTTCCCCTCTGATGCGGCTTCCTTTGGTAGGTTGCCTACTGTGAATTAGTAAGTCTTCCCCCACCCCCCTTCCCTTTTTCTCCTCGTTGTGTGTGACCCCTTTTCCCCTTTTTGGTGAAGAAGTACGAATTCCCCCCCAGAAGACGTGTCCTTACAGAGGGATGGATGACCCCTGCTTTTCTCCTTTATGCACGTCCAGGATGATAACGTGATCACTACCTTCCCTTTTTCCCTAGGGGACAACAGCCGAATTGCTCCGCTTCTTTCCAGTTGGCGCCTGAGCTTGCGATTAGCCGATAGAGCTTTGCTTCGAAGTTTTTTCCTTCTTTATCTCCGGTAAGGGGCACCTTTCCCTCCTCGGCATAGAACGACTGTACAGACTCTCCCCTGTTCCGCAGCCTGTGATCGCAACGGTAATAAGGATTCACGCCTCCTCTCCCACAGAGGTCGAACATTTTCTCTTTCCTGCCGCAACGACCTTGTTCATTCGTCCCCCTCCTTTTCTGAAGAATTCTCTGCAGCTAGTGACTTCAAGAGACCTTTTTTTTTTCCGTTAAGTTCGGATTTTTTTATAAAGTGTGGTTTGTGAACCCTTGTTCGAGAGATTTCCATTTTCTTCTTTCCCCCCCCGATACGTGGCTTGTTCTATCAGCATTTGGGTAGTCACTTACTCGCATTACTCTACCCATTTGTACTTTCCCCAGTTCAGATTCCCCTCCCTCAAAACTCTCAGTTTTTTCATTAAGTGTAGCGGGTGAGTTTAGCTCGCCCCCTCTTTTCTTTTTTTCTCTTTTTTCAATCTACCCCCAAGCAGGAAGGTTCCGTCTCCAGTTGTTGTCCTTTTTTTCCCCCCCTCCCGTGCAAATCTAAAGAAGAAGTTGACGCCTTTCTTTTTTCTTTCGACGCATGGCACACTTTTACGGGTGTCGCGTGAGGAGAAGGACGCGTGCGTACTCCGTCCCCCCTCATCTCTCATTTTCGCGCAACGGCCTCGCCTTTTCTCTCTCCTTTTTTTAAGCGAGGGCAGTGCGACCTTTTTTTTTTCTCTAGGGGCCAATTCCCCTTCTTTTAACAGAACAATTGATGTGTGTGAGAGGGGCCTTTTCCCTCCTCCCCTTCTTTTTCTTTCTGCGAGGGAAATCGGCTCGATTCTTCTCTTCTTGCTTCGTCTCAGGGATCGACACGGCGGGCACCTCTTTTTTTCCTTGCAGGCAACCCCCCTTTTCGGTTTGGGAGGCGAAAAAACAAGTCGCTCTCTCTCACCTCTTTCCTGAAGTTACATAGTTCGCCAGTCGCATTTCTTTTTTTTTCTTTCCCCATGTGATTCAACCAAAAATGAGCGGTTTTCTTTCCCCGATGTTGGCTTTGCTTAACCTCTCTCCGTAAGAAACGTGCCCTCCCTCCTCTTCCTTTTTGCCATTTGATGTGCACGACGAGCACTCCCCGGCGGCTCCCCGCACATTCCCTTCTCTTTCGGCTGTTTTGCGAAGGTATGACGCAGTCTGTCAATGGGTCTTTTCACACCGTAATTTTCCGGGACGTAATCCTTCGTTATTCTCCTTAGGGTCCCCACAAAGACCAGCCCCTCTTAAGCGTCCACTTGTTCTCTTCTAAGAGAATAAGGTAGATTTTTCTGAGCGGACGTCTTACATCACCTACCTTTTCCCCCCCTAGAACGTGGTCCTCTAAAGATCTGTCCTTTATGATATTAAAAGTGACCCGGCCGCCAATGAAGTTGAGACGGCAGCCCTGGTCCTCCCCTTCACAGTTTTTCCCCAAAGGAACTCCTTCTTTCCCCCCTCTTCCCTCCTAGACAAAAAGTGTTCGTGGTCCTTCTTCCCCTGGTGAGATGATGCCTTTTCTCGTCCCGTTGCCATAGTGTCTTGTCCCCCCTCTACAGCTCGGATATCAAAAATGGCTGCCGTCACCCCCCCCTGGTTTCCGATGTTGCCTCCCTTTACCAAACGATGCTAAAGTTCTCCACATCCGTTTCCCCCCACGGTTGCCGAAACTATCACCTTGTAGACCCCAGTCCCCGGCATTTCGCGCGATGTATTTTTCTCGCGGCCCAGACGGTTCCATTTTTCTTCTGACGCCTTTCCTCCATTGACGACCCTTTTTTCCTCGGAACTGGATCCTGTCACGTTGTCCACGTAGCTGAATTTCTTCCTCTTTCCGTAAAGAAGCGGCTTTTCTGGTTGAACTGCCATTTTCCCCCCGATTTGTGCTTTCACGAGCCTTTCTGGAATTGGTCCTTCGTCCACTCTTTAAGCCAGAACTGAAGCCTCCTCCCCTCCCGTCCTAGGTGATGGAAAGGGAGGAAGTACCCCCCTTCCCTCCGTAGTTATCCCCTTCTTTTGGTGATTCTTCAGGTAGGAAGTGACCTCCCCCCTCAATGTTTGGGCCCCCCCTCTTTCTTTTTGCAGTGAAAGTGATGTCTTTCCCTTTTCCGGTCGACCCCCTACGTCCCTTCCCGCACGAGAAGACACAGCGACTCTTTCTTCCCTCTTCTCCTGAGTAAGCTGCACCGGCACTTCCCTTCCCTGCCGATATATATTTTTAATCCCCTTCTAGAGCTAAGACCGAAGCAATACGTTCATTCTTCTCAGTGTAATCCGCTCGACGTTGATGCACCCCCTCCTCGCTTGAGGATAGGGCGGATCCCACTTGTTCTACCGTTCCTGTTATTTCCTCCAGCACGTTCCCACCTGCCACCGCTTTTTTCTTTTTTCCCAGAAACATTGTTCTTTCTTCTAGAAAATGGACTTCATGCTCCCTTTTCCGGTTCATCAAAATTCCCTTTTACCTCCTAAAGCCATCACCCCCCTTCTCTCCCCGGCGGGCTTAGGGCAGGAGGAAGGACCCTTTGCCTGACCCTTCCTTCTAATCGCCCCACGCGAGCAACTCTTACTCCGGTTTTTCCCCCTTTTGCCGTTTAAACCAGGCACGACGGCCGTTCCTTTCCACTTCAAGGAAGATCTTTTTTCTACCACGGATCCCCTTCAGGATTGCGTAGGAAAGGTCGTTCCCTTCCTTCACAATTTCCCCCTCCCCCCAGTATCATTGACAAGCCCCTACTCGGAGATATATGCCGGGGGTCCGGTTTTTTATCATGAAAAAAGGGGATATACGGCCCTTTCACCGTTGATTGTTATGATTGTTTTCTTTGTTCTTTTTGTTTTTTTTCTTTTTTTTTTTTTTTTTTTTTTTTTCTTTTTTTTTTTTTTTTTTTTAATCTTTTTTTTTTTTTATTTTTGGAAAGTTGGAAAATGTCGCCCCCTGCTATTGGTGTACGGCCTTAGTTATATGCTCCGAGGAGTACCTCGTCAAGCCTTTCTTTTACCCGGAACATTCAAGGTCCGCTTTCCCCCCTTTCGGAATATACGACCTAAGTCCTTTTTTTCCTTCCTCCGACTCCACAATTTCCCCCGGTAATGTTGCAGGATTCATCTTTTTTTTTTCCCTTTCAGGGAGAGGACGCCACCTTTTTTTTTTTTCCAACTTTGATCGCATGGAATCATTTTTTCTCACGCCCTTTGTGTCCCCCCTTTTTTATGGGGCTGTCCTGGACATTCTCCTTTGGCACGGTCTAAAAGATTCCTCTTTAAGTGGAAAAGGAACTGCTTCCGGACTTCCCCGCATGTCCTTCCAAATTCGTCCATGAGGACATACCTTCCTTCCCTTCCCTTGCAAAATAAATTCGTCTCTTTTCCCTTTGAGGATATAGGTTAGCGTTTCTCCCTGGGTGCTTTTGAGTAGTCTCTTCGGCAAAAGCAAGAATTGGACCTCTCTTCTTCATGGGATTTTAGTTTAGCGTATTTTTCCTTCCCCACAAATTATCCGCCTGCCTCGGCTTCCCTTTTCCTAAATGGGACATCAAACTGTGTTCCCTCGAATGATACCCTCCTTCCCTTGAACGCGTTTTTCGAGCACTGTTTTTTTCTCACTAAAGGCTTGGGTTCCTACTGTCTTTCTCTTGACAAGAGTGCTACCGTCTACAGAAGCCAGATCTTCTTCTCCCTCATAAAATTGCCCTTTTTTTCACACTAATATTAGAGGGAGCCGACCCTCCTTTTTATTCCCCTGTTAGCTCACATTGCCTCGCTCACACTCAACTGCCTTCCTTTCCTTTCCTCAACTGCAAAAGGATACACCACTCTCTTTTTTTCGAAAAATGATCTGCCTGTTCCTGCTCGTTCTTTATAATCCCTCTCTTCCTTTCCTCCACGAGACCTTACGTTTCCTCTCTTCCCACTTTCCCCAAAGAGCGAGGTTTTTTTTTTTTTTTCTCTTCCGATTATTTTTTAAACAGACGTTCCCCTTCCAACGGGTCGCTTGTGTCTTCAAAATCCCTCGTGTGACGAGGAAAACTCACCCGTTCTTCCCCCCCTTCTTATAGACAGGGTTCGAAATAGTCACTTCCCCTCCGTGAATAAAGTTCCCCCCCCTTATCTCGAGGACGCCTCCTGACGACCCAATTTCCAGAAAAAAGTATAGAGATTCCCGAGAGATCAATGGGGGTCCAAGAAGTAGACCCTCCTTCTCCGATAAATAGACTGAATTTCTCCGACTAAGTGACTCTTTTAATCCTTCTTCCGAACGTGAAATCCTTTTCACCCCCTCTCTCAACCCATTCGTGCGGCAGGAAGTAAAATTTCTTTTTTCCCTATTTGAGGGAGATGCCACTCCTCTTTATGACTTCTTAGGTCTCCCCCCCCTTTCGCGACAACAGGTCGTCCCTTTTCCTTCTCTACGGCTCCTGGGCCCCTTCCCCCCCCCGACCTATCAACAGGATAGGAAAATTAGCAGCACTCCTCTCGGAGAATCTGCACTCGTGGCCGGCTCACCTCCTTTTTCTTCTTTGGGAAATTAGAAGAAAAGTCGCCTCTTTCTCTCTTCCTTTCTGATCTTGTTCCCCTCCCTTAAGCCATCCACGAGATGCGGTCTTCCACCTTAGTTGTTGCAAGAATTGGATTCTTTCCTTTTCCCTCTATCTCTATTTAATCATACTCAGGTTGTTGTGTTTTTTTGGTGAATCATTTTTTTTTAATTCCCCCTTTTTCTTGCAAATACTACGTGTTCCCTCATCCTTTGTCTTGTGTGGAACCTGAGTGAACGAGGTTTTTTTTTTTTTTTTTTTTTTTTTTGGTGCACGGGAATGCCTTCTAAACGTGTGTTCCCAAGAACCTATGCTACGTTTCTAGAAGGGGCCCCCAGCATCCTTTCCTTTTTCCAAGGGACAGTTGTTCCTTCCCCTTTCGAGAAGATAGAGCTCTCCCTTCTTTTATCTTCCCTGGGCCCCCGTGATCCTTTTTCCCCCTCATCGAAAGACGGACTTTTCAGACAGGTACCTAATTTCCCTAAACCCCTGTTCCTACCTGCTTCAGAAAATTTCCTTCGTCAGCTCCTCCCGGTAGAAATTTTCGTCTTTCTTTTTAACGGAAAGTGGTTAATCGACCCCCCTTTCTCAGATATCTATAGGGCCCACCCCTTCGCAATTTTTCTTTCTTTCTCATTTATAGGAGTAACGGTCACCTCCCGGGATAAGCCTCCTGGAGCCTAGTCCTTTTTTCGTGTGAGTCCTATTTTTATTTTTCGGGGCGTCACCTAGTTCCCTCGGACCCCCTGGTAACGTATTTTCCCCCCTTTTTGTTACGATTTGAAACCCTCCCCCTCTTTTCTTTTTCTCCTCTTCCCTTGTCTTTACTCCGCCCCAAGCGACGTTCCTTCTTTCCAGTGTGTTCCTCCTCCGCGTCAAATATAAAGGCCTGCATGTCCTTTCTGAGAAGTTGAGCGCTTCCCGTTCCTTTCCTGTTATTCTCCCGTCCCGCGTGCGTAGAGGCCCCCCCTCCTCCTCTCCTATCCTTTTTCTTCCCAAGAAGAGCAGTTTAGCTCTTTCTTTCTGTCGTGTGAAGCGAGGGGAAGTGCGTTTTTGTGATCCTCTCTTGAGCTTACGTGAAGTCACCCCATGCGTGTGGCGAGGGGCATTTCCTTCCCCCTCATCTATGTTGCATGTTGCGTTTTTCTTCGATCTGCGCCTACCGCATTTTTCTCGGGGGCTAGGGTGGCACCTGGCTCGGCCGCTTTTCTTGAGGAAACCCCCCCCTTCTGAAAAACTTCTTCCTTTTTCTGACTCTTTCTGACATAGCCCCTTCTCATTATGCTATTGCTGCTTTTTCTGCCCTTTCCCCCCGTTCTTTGAAGGCGAGGAAGGGCAGGTCTCCCTTTCTAATTTCTTCCCAATTAAGCCACCGCCCATTCGATCGAAGAGAATGTCAATTTTTTTTCTTTCCCCTATGAATAAAAAGGAGGGAGTCAGTTTCCCTTTCTCCCTCTGAAGGTTGGACGTCTGTACATTGATGGTCCAATTGTAGTGGCTTCCCCTTTTTTTCTACTTTTTTTTTGAAGACAATGCGGGATTGCGGCCTGTTCCTCTTTCAATGAAGGAAGGTACAATACGAAAGCTCTTCCCTACTTCCTTTTTTGACTTTTCCTCGGTCGAGGAGGCCTCCTCCCCTTTTCCTTTTGCAACCAGAGAGCGTGAGGCCCATGCCTCCCCCCTTTTTTTTGTTTTTTACCCTTCCCCCGTGCCCCCTCCTAACCACATGACGTTTCGCAGGAAGCCCTGGCCGGATCCCCTTCTTCCCCCGGGCCAAAACCAAGTTCCCTTCTCTTGCGGCGGATGAATACTTCTCTTTTTCTTTTTCTTAGATTCGCCATGGTGCTGCGGCCGCGGACCGAATGTTCCCTTTTCCCCCCCTCTTCCTTTTCCGAGGACGCTCGGAGCATGACTCTTTCCCCTCGAAAGAAGGGTGTAGCGTTTTTTCCCTTTAAACCTCTTTTTTACCACGTTTTCCCCCCTCCCAGCTAAAAATCCACGGTTTCCTCCCTCCTCTTTTCCTTGGTGGAAATAGACACCGTCCCCCTTCTTTTCTCTTCGGGATGGCATATCTTCGCAATTTTTTCTTTTCTACTCCTGTGTTCTTTGAATGAGACAGTGCCTACTCCTCTCTCCGTGGAGAAAGTTGTCCCCCTCCTTTCGGAAGAGAGTGTTCTTTGCGTTAGTTGCCTGGAATAATTTTCCCTCTCTTAAGAGTGATTAGCTGTGAGCCGTCGCCTTTTCTTTTTCTTCGTGCACAAAAAGAGTCCGCCGCCCTCCTTTCAAAAAACCAAAACCCCCCCCCCCCCCCCCCCCCCCCAGTTTCTCTTGCATCCCGAATAGGTTCCTTTCCTTTTTCTTCCCCACTCCGTACGGGATATGACGGATTCTTTTTCCCCCCCCCCCCCACCCCCCCCTTTTCCTCTCCGGTTCGAGAAGAAGGCACCGACCTCTTGGATAAACAGCCCACGTTTTTTCCCGTTGCTGTTCTGACATAAACAGGGTCCTGTCTCCCCCCCCTTTCCTTTCTCCGCCCGCCGCTCCCCCCCCCTTTTTTTTCTCAAAAAGTCGGAGCGGTCTGCTCCCTGGCACCTCTTAGGCCCTCCAGATCCTCTCTTCTTTTTTTGTTGTGAGAGAGACTTCCCTAAGCAATACGTGTTCTTGACCTCTTCTTCCTCAGTGTCATCCGCTCCTACTTCCCCCCCCCCCTCATAGCTTTGAGGCTAGGGGCGGTTCCCTTTTTCCCATTGGGAGAAGGAAACTAAAGAACTTCACTTCCAAAGGTGGCTTTTCCTCCCCTTGGGTAGATTATTATCGAACCTGTTTAAAGGAAAGGATTTTTTCTTCCCCCCCTTCCGCTGTCATTCACATTTTACGGCGTGTGGACTTTCAACGTTCCTTTTCTTTCCTCTCCCGGTCTCATTGCGGAGGAATCTTGTGCACCGCAGGTCTCCTTCTACCCCTTATAAGCGAACAACTAAAGTCCCTTTTCAAACATGGGATGGTCCTTGAGCTCCTCATCTTCCCTCCCCGGCGCTGCGAACTTCCATGTGCTTTGACCCCGTGACCGCCATCTCTCTTTTGCAAAAACAGGAGTCAACTTCCCGGTCTTCCTTTACCCCTGTCCCCCGACAGATGGGCCGCTGATTCCTTGAAAGACCTAATCGTCCTGGGAAGGTTTTCCTACGTCAGTGCCTGCAACCCTGTGATTTTCTGATTGTCGAACTTTCTCCTTCCCAAAGGTGGGCGCAAACATTCTGGGACGGCAAGAAAGGTTTTTTACGTACTAGTCAACCCCTTGAAGATGCCCTTTTTTCCCGGAAAACATTCAAGTTTGCAACTAAAAAAGTTTCATAAAATTTTTTTCTCTCCTAGGTAACGAAGAAAATCTACTCCTTTTCCTTCCCTTTCAGGGGGGATGTTTCTTCATGAGAAGGAAGTTTTGACCCCTTACTCGCATCGAGTGATCCTTTTTTCTCGTATGGGCCTCACGGTCTCTCTTTCTGTAAGAAGGAATCCTCTTTTCTACAATTCTTTCCCCCAGCTTCGACTCTTCCCGGACGGCATTGACTTCTTTCTTTTGACTGCAATCCCGCATTGATTGCACACCTTCTGCAACAGACTCTCCCCACTTCCCTCCCCAAAGTACGACACCCAGCTCCTTACTATCTATCCTTTTCTTTTCATGGAACTTCCCTCCTTTTGAGTCAGTAGGAGTCGCAACAGCCCCAGAATTGTGCACATTCTCTTCCCCTCTCCCCCTGGGAGGTTTACATTTTCCTCTTCGAGTATTGAGCACGCGGACCCCTTCCTTTTTTCTCTAGCACCCGGTCTCATTGGGTGGAATCCCTTCCCCCCCCCTCCTCAATAGAATATGAGAATGGATCATCCCCCTTTCCTTCTTCTCAATGAAAGAGGAGCGCTTTCATTTTTAGCCTCTACTACTCCTTCTCCATGCCTCTTCTCCCCACCCTCCTACTAGGCAGAATCCCCCAATTCTCCTCTAGGATGACAAGACCGTGCGAAGCCGTTTTCCCTCCCTTTCCTATGAGGGAGGCGTACCCCCCCTTTTCTTTTTGTGCATTTTTTTTTTTTTTTTTTTTTTTTTTTTTACCCCCCTCCCTCTCCCTTGCAATCTTCTTCTTTTTTCTAAATGCAAAATAGAAAAAACGCAATTTTTCTACCTTGCCCCTCTCCCCCCGCAAAATGCTCCTCGTCCCTTCCCAACTGCAAATAGCGTAAAACGACAATTGATTCTCCCCTGATTGAGTGGGCGCTTTTTCATTTTCCTGGAGTGTTATCTACGCACTCGTCGGATCCTCACGCGCCAGTAACGTTGCTTTTTCCCTTCCCACCAGCGAAGCATTCTTTCTCTTTTCCGAGTTATTTTTCAACAGAAGCTCCCCTTTAATTTCTTTTCCCTCTCTACCCTTTACCCAGCGTGACGAGCTACCCCCTTCCCCTTTTCCCCCTAGGATCGAGAGGTTTTCCTCCTTGAAAGGGGAATACCGTTACTCTTTTTTCCTCTTTCCTCGTCGCCCGTGGACGTGACCCCCATGCGGTTTTTAAGAAATATAAGCACACGACCTTTCCATACCGAGCGAAATGGGGGCCCCCTCCCCTTGTGGCCCGGAAGCTCAGAGACCCTTTCCCCCCCTACCGTACGCTTCCCTTTCCAATATCTGCTCTCCCTTAGTTAAGACCCTCCCTTTGGCGATGGCCACAAGGTTTTCCTCCCCGTAAAAACATGTCGCTCTCCTTCTGAGAGGAAAGAAGGAAATTTTTTTTCAACCCCCCCCCAAACCCCAAATTGCTTTTTCTGAATACAGGTCTCCCCCGGCGTTAGAGGAAGACCGTTAAACGTTTTCCCCTTCCCGCAGATAAAGATCTGGCCCCACATTAGAAGCAACCCTTTCCGACCTCCCTTTTGAGCCTCCCCTCCTTTTTTTTTGTGGAACCCTTGCGTTTTTCCTTCTCAGAAACGTCGCCATAGAGGTTCTTTTCCTTCAAGTGAATGAAAGGGCTCGGTTTCCCCCCCTTCCTGCCGTAGGAAACCGTCGTCTTCTTTCTCTTTCCTCTTCTTCACCACAGT
>Ga0179593_1367011_pt1 | contig 15051 bp, 21 predicted proteins | sample CZODoug2_1_08_16_FD_185931 | JGI IMG/M metagenome (GOLD analysis project Ga0179593, IMG submission 185931) | Vadose zone soil fungal communities from Angelo Coast Range Reserve, California, USA - CZODoug2_1_08_16fungal (PacBio error correction) | ecosystem: Environmental > Terrestrial > Soil >... | reverse complement strand
GTTGTCAGCCACCCGATTTTTTGATGCGTGTTTCGGTGCACCTCTGTCTGTTTTTTCTTCACCCCACCCCCCAACTTTTTCCTATTATTTAGTAACTTTTCTCTTTTTCCCATTTCTACCCCTAGCCGTCCCCAACCTGACTTGTCTCTTTTCAGTAATCTTCCCCCACTTGAAGAATTTACACACCCCTTTTTTTGCGCCTCTGACAGTCTCCTTTTGACACCCCCTGTCTGCCTGTGTGGAAAATTTGGTGTTCCCTCTTTTTGTTGACACCATTCCTGTTCTTTCCTCATTCGACATTCACCCTGCCTGATGTGTTCGTACCCCTTTTTTTCTTGGCGCGGTGTTCTTCTCTCCTCCAGTTCCCTTTTCGACGCCCTTTGCCAACCCACATGGCCCCCGACTGCTATCTCGACTGAGTTTCCCCTCTGTATAACGGACAAATTCCCTTTTCTTTCTCCGGCTGATCCTCTGCACGTATACCCCCCGATCCCTCCCTAGCGCCCATTTCCGGCTCCCCACGATTGCCTAATTCTCAAAGTACTACTTTTGTTCCATGCTGATATCTTTACTTTTTGATGGGTTTTCTCACTTTTCGGCTCTCATTTCCTACCAGGTCGTCCGTATCCCTTCTACCACGGATCCGTGGCTCCTTCAATCCTCTTCCTTGTTTGACGCCCTCCCCTCGGTTCATCCCCCCTAACTCGAATTCTCCTGTCCCCGATCGCTTGCAATTCTTGCTGACCCCCACTTCCTTAATACTTCCTCCGTCGAGTTACGGCTATTTCAGGGTTTTCTGTGGACCCGTCGTTGCCTTCCTTTTTCTTCCCCTCCCCTAAGTTTGTCCTGTTTCGTCGTCTCTTCTACCTTTTTTCGGCGTCCATTGGAAGGTAGTGGATCTTCTTTTCAACTGGCCTTTATTTTTTATTGAAAGTCTTCTTTTTGCCTTTCTTATGATCCGCCCCCGATCACTTTTCTCACGCACGTGTTTGTTTCTTTTGCGAAATTACAAAGTTTCACCTCCTCTATTTAATACCGTTGTTGTTTTTCTTTTTTATGTGTCCTTCTCATGAAGCCCGCCAGTCACCAATTTTCTCTTACCATGTTTCTTCCGTCCCCTTCTTTTCAGCATGACAACAAAAGTGTCAATTTACCTTCCTCTTTCGGAATTGCAAATCACTTTTGCACGACCTCCAATGATAGATCGTGACCCATTCTCCTGTTCGTTAAGGATCCCCTTCTTTCCCTGCGACCTTTTTCTGCCGTCCTTTCTCACTTGCTTTCGACAAAGATGTAGCAAGTTTTCGTTCTTCTTCTCTTTAGGCTTCCCGTTTTTTTCTACAACTTGAAGAGATTCGTCGGTTCTCTTTCAAGGTCTTTTCGACTCGTTTGCGTTTTTAAGACCATCCCTTTTGTCCGTTTTTTTTTCTGATGCTGAATGCTTTGAGCCATTTTTTCCCCAAGAAGGCGTTTTTTCTTACTGGCTCTTTTCCAAACGGAGAGTGCTCCCCCCCCTCCCCTTAGATTTAATTTCGTGAACCTGGTATGTCCCCGGTATTTCTTGCTTCATCTTTTTCCTTCAGGTTTTGCACCTGCGATTTCGCGAGGCTCGTCTCGAGTTCCTTTGCCTCATTAGCCTACTTCTTTGACCCCCCACTTCTCTTATTTCAGATGGGTTTCTTCGACTACCTGGTGTAATAAAAGTTTGCTCGACTTTCACGTTTTATGGAATGGGTCTTTCATTAAGCTCTTGAGTTCGAGGCCTTTTTCCCCCTTGATTTGTGCGCATCCCCCGCTATACGCTTGCCTCTGTTCACTTTCAACTAAGAGGAGTTTTCAGCGAGGTTTTCCCTATTAATTCACGGGGCCCGAAAATATCCTTTCCACTTTTCCTATCCAACCCAGGGATGGGATAAACCGACTTGAGGTCCTTCCAGAGCCGGGACTCTGAGTTTCACGTCTTAGAGCCATCCAGTGGTGTTCGGCTCGTTTTCATCGGGTCTCTGTCCACGTCAAAGCGCATGCCACGAGGTCCTTCCTGTTGCGCCAGGACAAATCTCTCTTTTTTTTTTCGTGCCCCCCGAACGCCTCTCCCCAGGCGTTTTGACCTCTCTCGCTTCTCCTTCCTTTTGCTTTTCTTTTCTGTTCTTCACAGCTATAGAAGGACCAAATTCATAAACTCCTTGTTTGCAGTCGAGGATTACGAATCGCGTCCCAACCTTTCTGCTAGATCGTTATTTGATCCCTTCCTTTCCCCCTTCTTCCAGTCCTGATGAATACCCCAGGTCCTTGCTTTTGATCTTGGGCTTCTCAGATGTCACATCCATCTCACCCTCCCACTTTTGGATTCCACGCTTCTCTCTTTGTGGCCGCTTACTTTTTTTTCTTTGGACCCCACGTATTTTTTTGCTTTTCATTTTTTCTCCTAATTTCTAAGCGCCCTAATACATCTATATCCTCGCTGTCCCCTTCTTTGTTTCTTTCCCTCAGACTCTTTCCCCTCTGTTTTCCGTTTCTTCAAAGGAGGGTACAGGCTTCTCTTGAGAATATATTTTCAGAGTATCGTTTCCCGTCTTTTCTGGATCAGTCAATGTCTCCCCCTTTCATTTTATGAATCGATCCCCCCCTATTGTCTCTTTTTCCCTTCATTCCAAGTTCTTCTTTTCCCATTTGACGTTTTTCCCGATTTCCTGACAATCAGACTTTTTTTTTTAAGCGTCTCTGCGTTGTTCCCCCACCTTCCCCCCTTTTTCTTGCCATCGCATGATTCCCTCTCCTTTTTGTTCATTTCCCTTCCCTTTTTCCTTCCCTTCTTCCGCTTTCCATGGCTTCCCCCTGCGTTGGTCCTTTCGAACCCTCTCCAACATTTATAGTCTGGGACCTAGTGAAAATGGTCTTTAGTAAAATTTTTTGAATTAATGCAAATTCAGGTATTTGCTGTCATTGGCATCCCTTCCCCCCCCCCCCCGTGCTTCCTCCTCCTTATCTCCTTTCCCGACGCTGAAAGAACATTTTTCCTTTTCCCCATATATTTGAACGTAGCGCTCCCTGGCTAATGTTTTTATTGACGGCGGACGCTGGTGATCGTCGAGCAACCGCGGAGATCCCTCTTTTCCTTGATTTCTTTTGCTTCTCATCTACCAAAAAGGTTTTCTTTTTATTAGAGGATTGGGGTTTTTGACTCTCCCTAGGCGGATCTTCTGTTCTTTCAGCACCTTAGCTTCCTCCATTTTTAAACTTCCTGACGTTTCGACGATTCCAGAAGTGTAGTGGCATTACGGTTTGCTTTTTAGCTCATTGATTGACAGTTTATTTAAGTCTTTACTATTTCCCTCAATACACTCTTTCTTCTTTACACATTCTTTTTTGACATTGAAGGTTGTCTACTGATGCCTCCTTTCCTAGACCACCCACCATTCCTTCTGTCTCGATGGTGGCCGTTCCCCATAATTAATTTTTCGTCTTTGGTCTTCTCTTACTATTTTCTTCCTTTTTGTTTTCGAGATGATCCCCTTCTCCCTTTATGATTTTTTTGACACCAAATTCCCCCCCCAATTGAGTCGAGAAGAATTGGTGGCTTGGTATCCGGCGTGATAAGGGTCAGACACCTCAATTCTCCTTTCCCCCATGACGACCATTTTCGATGATTTTCAGCAATAGTTTTCGCCTCTTTCATTGCATCCCAGGTTTGAGCTCCTGCGCATCTAATCCTCTTAAAACTTATTTCCTGTTCTCTTCCGCCGGTCCTAACAGTTTTCCCCCTGAAGTCTTTTTCCTTTTTCTTCTCCCCAAGTCTCTCGCCGGTTGCGTCCCACTCAACCTAGAGAAGAATGACACCGTTTGTTTTTGTTCATCCCGGACATATCACTACCTCGGTCTCTCCTTTCCAAGACCTTCCCTCACCCAATAGGACTTCGTAAAAACCTTGCTTCAAATTCGCGAGTCCCTGTGCACATATAGCTCTGTGTTTAAACGTTCTGGTAATAGGAGACCCCCTCGTAGTATTTTTGCTAACCTCCTTCGTTTGCCCGCAGAACCGTCCTTTCATTCGACACCTTGTCACTTTCACTCTGGTTCTCCCTTTCTCTTTTTTTTTTCCCTCGATCCGATTGTGGCGCCCTTGGTCTCCCATTGAGTAGGAAACATGGACGGCTTTTTGGTCCTTGCTTCTTTTTTTCCCCATCACTTGACCCCCCCTACGCCGGAGCCTGTCCCCTCCCATTTCTTTGAAACCCGACCTCTTTTTTATATTGCTGGTCCGTTCTTTTCTTCCAATGTTTTATCATCACCTCTGCCTCCCCGAAGCTCACCCTTTCCCTTTTTATCCCCTGGCCCTTCTAAAGTTTTCTTTCTGCCAAAACAAGATGCGGACTGCTTTCAGAACAAAAAGACGCGGTGACCTCTCTTATTAGAAAGCGAAAACCCCCGGCTTTTCCCCCTCCTTGACAGAGATTCCACAGTTTGCCACGGATTTCCCCTTTTCTTCATCACTGTCCTTTTTCCACTAGGACCTCCTTATCGGGAGATTTTGATGACATTGGTCTCCTACCGAACCTCTCAATTCGTTATTGTGGCCTCCTCCCTATACCTTGCTCTCCCCAGCCCGTCTTGCTACCAAACCCTGAGGTTCTCTTTTCCGTTAGATTCGTTTCCCTTTCCCTCCGTCCCCCCAACATAAAGTAAGGAATTTCCCCGGTCTGTACCCTTACCCTCCCAACTACTGTGATGAATTCTCAAGAATATCGCCTACTTCTTCAGCTCTTTCCTGCCAATCCCCCTCTCCCCTTTTTCCCCCCATTTCGAAGATCTTTTCTCCCCTTTTAAGCCGGCCGCTCGCTTTGTGGAAAAAGTGGCCAAATATCGAAAGCCGAGCCAGCACTCTTCCGATTCCTACCCGTCCCTCTTGTTAGGTTTTCTTTTTTTCTCCACAACTATGTCTTTGATTCGGGGCGTCCCCATAGTTTTCCCCCATCCTTTTTTTAGGTAGCAGCCTTTTTATTCCCCACCCGACCAGAAAACCTCTTTGAGGAGCTCCCGTCTTCCCTTCTCTCCAAGCTCTTCGGATTTTTCGCTAGGTGCCTCGTTTGGACTCCTGTCCCTTTTTTTTCGGTTCCCCCGGAGGAAAGTTTTCATTTCAACATCCTGTGCCCTTGAACATATTCCCTGTCTCGCGGTGTGTCAATCCCCCATGATCAGTGCTCGACGCTCTTTACCCAATTAATGGCACTACGTTTTGCCTTCTTTTTGGACAAATTCTTCCTCTGAAAACCCCTTTCCCTAATCTACGCCTTTTTTTAAAGTTTAGTCCAGAGCTAACGATCACTTGACTCATCCACGCGCGCCTTTTCACCGGTCCGCCCAAGATGGCGCACGCCACTTTATAACGTGGAAAAAGGCCCGTCCGTGTGATTTTGACGCGGGAGCCCTCTCCGGTGGCGTCTATGTTCAATCCCCATGCTTCCATTTCTCTCTGATCCACTGATTCCCTTCCCTGTTTTCCCCCCTTCTATGATTCCCTTAGCAACCTTGCGACAAATAAATTCCCCTCAGAATATCTCTGACCCTTATTGGTAGCCCCCCCCTTCCCCTTTTCCAATTAACTTAATATAGTGACGATGACTTGCTCTGTGAAGGGGTTACAGAGATTAAGTCTTCATTGAGCTAATTTCTTCCTGATGGAAGTCTTCCCCCTTTCCCTTCTTCTTTTTTCTTCAGTCCTCTTACTTGGTTTTAAGGTAGTTTCCTATATGAGCCCCCCCCCCCTTTGATGGCAAAGGAATGAAAATTTTCTCCTTGCCCTGGGTTTTTCATGCGGCCCGTCCTCTCCTCCGAACTTTTCTAATTCTTGTTATGGGTTTTTGGTCCCTTCACAAGGAATAGAATGTGTCCTTCCCTTTGTTTTTTTCTATCGATGTCTTTATTCTTTGAAGTCTCCACCTCCCATCCCACCTTTTCTTTTTTTTCTTAAATTACGGTTATTGAGACCGATGCCACTCACCACGTGAAAGTACGCCTTTTTCCCTGTTGTCCCTTACCCCTCTTCCGTTATCTTTCCCTCCCCGCCCAGATCTAGAGCACCAGTAGAAGGTTTCTTTTTCCGCTCATCCCAAAATTAGTATGAGATCAGTCAGGATGCCGTTTATTTTCTTTAATGGATAGTAACCACTCAGGTATCCTTCCCTTGTCCCGCGTTTATTCCCCTTTTCCTTTGTTGACCCATTCATTGCCTCTTCCGTCTGTGGGCCTCCTTTCTCCTTTATCTCATAGGTGAGAGCCTAAGTCTTCCGTTCTGAGCCTTGCTTTACCCTTTTTGGTCTCACTCCTGAAGCTAATGTTCCCGTTTTTCCCCTCTCTGCCGCCCCCCTCGGGCTCACCCCAGTAACTTAAGCTATGGAAGTGACGTAGGCCCGTCTAGTGCTTCAATTTGTTTCTGACGTATTCACCTTTTCGCGCCTTTCTTTATTCCTCCGTCCTTTCGCCTCGTCCGCCTTTTCTTTTCACCAAACCCCCCCTGGAGTTTTAAGCGTGTGTGTTCCTCGCCCTTAGAGTTTACTCCCTTCCGTGCTTTCTCACTCTTTGGTAATGATTTTCCTAATTTCGCGTAGCTTGCTTCCTGATTGTTTTCGTTTATCAAATCAAACTTCAAGATGTTACAGAATTAATGCTTGCGTTTCATTCGATGTTCCTCCTCTTGGTGTCCATGAAACTTTTTACCCCTTCTTGACCACCTTTCTGCCACCAGGTTATAGCGTCCCACAGACTTTAGAGTTTTTTCCCCTCCCTGACCTCTCGAGATCCCCTACGTTTCCTTTAGCTACACTCTGGTTCGGCTAGTGTAACTATTAACGAACCTACTTCATCTTCCCAGATTTTCTCCCCCCCCCTCAATCACTCTCTCTGTTGTGTATTCCTCCTCTTAACCTCCAGGCGGTTCATCACCCTAATTTGTATACTTTAACTTTTTTCGCTAGTGTATTTTTCCCCCCCCCTCCCCTCTCTTTCCTTTTTCTTCAGTTTTTTTTTCCATCCCTTTCCCCTGAGCACTGTCCCTCTGATCTTTTTACGAATCTTCTCGCATAGCGCTGCTTCTTCAACGTTCTCCCTCGTTCCCTTTCGCTGAATATATCCCTGTATTCTGTCGGTCTCGTTTTCGAGTATCCTTCTGCCCCCCGTCACATTTGGATCCCCCTCGTCATTTCCTCTCCTCCCCTTTCTGTGTTCTTTTGCTGTCGTAACCCCCCTTCTCATTGAGATATGCGTCATTTTTTCTCCACCACCCCCCAGTCATCATAGAACCTCCCTCCTTTCTCCTCCCCCCTTCTCTTGTACCCCCTGTTTCTTTTTTCTCTAGATCTTTTTTCCCTTGTTTTGTCAGCTTGTCCAAGGAGTGTTAAAGGCCTTGCGCGCGAATATCTTTGACCTCTCTTTTCTTTGCTGACCTTTTTTTCAGTCTTTTTGTCCCTCATTACGTAACTTTTCCTTTTTTATTTGTCCTTTCCTTCCATTACACCAGTGATATTTCTTCAGTTTATGGTCACCACAGAATTGGTTCCTAATCCTTTTCGAAACCAGCCTCCCTCCCCCCCCTTTGCCCTTTCCTTTTTCCTCCCCCGTTGTCACCCTTCCCCACCCTGGTTACTTTAAATGCGCCCCTCCGAGGCTCACCTTTTTCTGCATGTCAAGCAAAGTTACCAGTCTAGTAATCGAATGGAGTACCAGCTGCCCTTCTCTCACACCGCTGAACTTCTGTGTCCCTAACTTTTATTTTTCGTCTCTGTTGCCACAAAGCTTTTGACTGTATTTGGGACCGTTGATCTTTCCTTTATCGCCGATGTCCCCTCTGCGACCTCCCCGCAAAGGCGACCTTTTCAATTAGGTCCATGAAGTCCTTTCGCTTTTTATGGTGCCTTCTAGTTCTTCGTCTTGTATCCCAACTATTTTTTCCCGAGTCTATGCATGATCTCCCCTGATGCTTCCTTTCCTACACACACCGGTTTTGTTGGTGCCGTCTCGATGGTGGTTTATTGAACTTTCCACGCTGGCGCGTTTTTGCGAGATGATGATGTTTGGCTAAGTGCTTCTACTACCGCTCCACTTTCCTCCTCCTAAGGTTCCGTTTTTCTCTTTCTAGTCCTTTCTTTTTTCCTCGCTGCAAGTGACGGACTGGTTTCTCCCCAAGATTCGAAATACATCCTAAGTTCTGTAACCAGTAACCTTGTCCAGGTTGTCTCCCTCTGCCCTCGTTTTCTTTTTCCCCACCCAACCCTTTTTTTTTGTCTTCTCGGCTCTTTGTGTAGTGACCCAACCCATCAAGGCGGATTGCCCACCTCCTTTCCTCCTCCTTTTTTTTTTGTCTTCTTTTCCCCTTCCGCTGCTGATTGTTTTTTCAAAACCACCACTGCCCCGTACTCCAATGGTTTTGTTTGGTTAATCCTGCTGGCATCGGTCCTGCCACCCTCTTTTCTCTTTTCCCCTACGACCCTCCGGTTTCTGATTTTTATTTTCCCCGTGAACTTTTCCTTCTTTGCTTCCTCGTTCGACGACCTGCGCATCTCCCTCCTTCCATCCCGACCAACGTCTTCCCCTCGCTCTCATTGTTTCTCCGGTTCCAAGTCTTCTCAGCTTTTCATGCTATAACTTCAATTTGCCCCCCCGTGCCGTGCGCTCCGCTAGTCAAATTCCCCACCTCTTCTTTGCTTCCCTTGCCCCCCCCGGTTGGATAAGCTTAGCAAATTTTAATTAATCATTTAGTTCGCCCAGAATTATTCCAAGACCTCGTCCGCCTTCCCATCCACATTCGCCCATTGCCTCTCCTCCTCAGTTTTTGAACATAGAGCGCTCGCTGTGATGGTAATTTCCCTCTTTCATCTTTCTCTTATTCCCTCTTTTTTAAGATGCCTCACACCTACCCTTTTTTTCCATCTAAAACCCCCCTGTTTCCCCCCTTGACCATTTCTCTTTACCTTCCGACGCTGTTTCGCCTTGCCCGGGTTGGTCATCCCCTTCTAAGGTCACTCTGGAACCGTTTAAGTGATTTTTGACAGGCAGAACGTTCCCAGCAGTCTCATTTGAAATCATGTTTTTTTGACCCCACCGGTTTCGTCTGCTATATTTCTTCACTTCTCACTTTCCCCTTTTTTGCCCATTCTTTACCCCTTTTTTCCTAACCCCTGTTCCGAATTTGCCGAACTCCTATTCCCCCTCAAGAACCTTGGCTTCTTGCCCCCCTCTTTTGTATGCCTTCTGTCAGACCCTGACGCGGATTTCCCAAGAGTATCGTCCTCCTCTAAAAGCATGCATATTCCATGTCTTCCGCTGACACACAGTGTGGCCCGCCTTCTGCCTCCTTCTTTCATCGCCGTTTCCCGCGAGGATCTTACATCTTTTCTTTGCGTCTTATTCCCTTTTTCACTGGCCGATTTCTTTGAGGGAGCGTCGTTCCTTAGCCAGCAGATCAGCCTGAGAGGGCAATTCCGTTTTGATCCCCCACCCCTTTTTCTTTTGAGTCTGTGGAGATCTGACCACTCCTTTTGCGGCTTCCAAAAACCCTGCCACTCTTTTCTAGACTGGGTTTACCTAGTTTTCTTACACGGATAATTCCATCTTTAAATTTTTTCGCGTTTTCCCTCCTTTTCCTAGGCCGTCTCCCTTGGAATCTTTTCCCCAGCTTTTCAGCGGCTTTCGATCGCTGCACACGTTCTCCATTATTCGCGTTTTACCTCCTTATGATTTTCAGAACCGCGCGGTTTAGCTTGTCGGGTTTACAGCCACCATTCTTTTTGTTTGATTCTTTGCGTCCCCATCGTTTAAATAATGGGTTCTTCGTTAGCATCGACATATGCCACACTAGTCCATACTGTGCGAGGGATATCCTCTCTTCTGCCCTTTCGTACACTTTTCTAGTGGTCCTCTCTCGTGTTTTCCTTCCCCCTGGTTCGCGCGTTCAGGGGTCTATCTGCAACACGGAATGAACGTATCCCTCCTTTCACAGCAAGATCCTGTGCTCCCTCTCCCCCACGGTTCCCCTCTTTTTTCTCTGTCCCACTTTTATCAGGTGACCTTCGCTCTCCCAACCCTTCTTTCCCCATTGAGCGCCTCGCCCTTTGAAACTTCGGTCAACGGAGTTCCCACTAGTTACCGTTACCCCCCGGCGTCGCCGTCGGTCCCGCAGCAACCCTCTAAGCCCTCGCGGACCTGTCTTCCCCCTTCCTCCCCCCAACTCCGCCGGAAACCCCTTTTCACAATGGTGGGATCCCGCTCGACGTTGATTGGATAGGCCCCCCTTTTTCCTTCTCCTCTTTCCCCTTCTCTCGCATTTTCTCCGTTTGATGCTCCAATTTTTCAGGAACTGGTCTTTTAAGTCTGAGCTCACTGTTTCGAATTTGTGTTTCCCCCTTTTACTTTCCTCATTCAGATTTCGCTAACCTTGCCAACGTTCCCCCTAAAGGACCGTCCTGACGGCTACAGGAATTTAAGAGCGCTGTGCTACCCTTTCAGGCACTTTCCCTCGCCATCCTCATTCCTTCCTTGGCTTCCCCAGGTAAGAAACGTTTTTCTAATTTGGTCTACAGTGATCGGACTGGTCTTTTCGATGCCCCCAAGTCCCTGACATGTTCGTCCTTCCAAATGGTCTGCGGTTCCTCTCGCCTCTCACTTTCAAGAAGGTTTTTTTAGGTTTTGCCCTAAAACAGTCATCCGCTATCTATCGTCCGTTGTTTTGTTGTTTCTCTCTGGCGTTTTCTTTTTTTTCCGTGCGTCCCAGCCCCAGAACCTTCTTCTTCATTATAGGCCTCTTCTTTGCCCTCCCGAAACAGCAATTTCCGTAAGCACTGGTGAATTTTTTTTCAAGTTTGAAGAATTCCCGATCTCTTGAGACCTACGACTTTCGTCGAAGCCCGTCCACTTCATTTCTCGACCCAGCGGATGATTTTCGCCCTTTACGACCATGTTGTAGCAGTCCGGCTCATTTCTTCAGTATTGCCGGTTTCCCCGGGTCGTTTTACACTCTCTTCGATAGTTATGCTTTCGAGTTCCCCCTTCCTCTCTTCAGGTTCGGTAAGAAATCTTTTAGATGATGAACTTTTTCCTTCCCCATTCCTCAATGCTCCTAGGCTGTTTCTTCCCGCTCCAGTCACCGTTCTCTTTTGATCCCACATTTTGTTGCCCCCCTTTCTTCCCCCGGTATCTTAGGCAATCTTTTGGAACGGCTTCGCGATGCGGTGCGTCTCTTATCAGTGCCCGCGTTATTAACCCCAAATTCCTCCCCCTCGCCGGGGGTGCTCGCGCAGTTCCCCTTGCGCGCTCTCCTTCTTTAGTAGAAGGGTCTTTTCATAATTCGAGTGTCTGGATGGATTAGCCCACCCCTCCCGTAGCACATTTTTCCGGAACTTCTCTTTTTTTTGCAGCTTTGTTCAGCCTGTTGTCTCCCGCTCTGTGCCCTTTTGAGTTGATTTTGACGGGACATCCCGCCAGCTCGTTTTGCCTTGGCCTAGATCTACGATCTCCTCTGACGTTTTTACTGTTTTCTGGTATTGTTTAAATAGTCCTTCAGCTACGTCAATTCAGGTAAAACCCTTGTTCCAACCCGCCTAACCCTTTTCCCCGTTTGTTTCATCCCTCTCGTTTTTATATACTCCTTTCCTCTTCCTCACCTTTTTTTTCCCCCCTTTTCCCATCTGATAGAAGACGTGCTTCCGCTTTTCATAATCTCTTTCGTTCGCATGTCAGATTGATATTTTTGTCCTCCTCCTCCCCGTTCTTTAGCTGCCTTTATCATCACCTAGCCCCCCCTTTCGATGTCATCTCTCCATCTGGAGTGATTTTGGGTTTCTTCGATGATGGGCCACGATTCTCAACGGTATACACGCACGCGATTTTTCACTTTTCATTCGCTGCTTGCCCAATCATCTTTTTGCTAAAGATTCACGTCGTCCTATCCGCTTTTGTAGCCCCCTCTTTCCCCACCCTCTTGTCTCACGCCCTTTTCAGCCTTTGGACACGCTGTGTGTCAGCTCGGATTTTCCCTTTCGTTCCCATATTGAATCGAGTCTTTTGACCCTCCTTTTTTCCCTTACAGAGTTTTTGAAGAATTCCCTTGTAGGACCTTTCATTTTCTGCAGAGACATCTTTCAAAGTAGAATTAGGTGTTTATTATGTAACCTTCCTCCTACTTGGATCCGATTTTTTTATGACGCCCTTGCCCATTGACCCCTTTCCTCTTCAACCTTTTTTGTCTCCAATGGTTACCTTGAACTTGGCATTTCCGGTAGTATGTTTCTTCTTCCCTCATCCCCTTCAAGGGCCCTTTTTCTTCCTACTCCTTTATAGCGCCAACCTGCTTCTCGTCGGGAGCCCTCCCCGGTTCTTAATACGTGAATAAAGATTCTTTCTGATGGTCGTCCCCTTTGACTATATCCTTCCTCATCCCCTTGCGAGCACATTCCCCGTCCGAGACTCTTTTGCCACAATTCTAGGGCTGTTCCGGCGGCCCCGTTTTCTTTTTTCTTGTCTGCAACAGACGGTTTCTGCGACTCTCATCTTCCTTGTTGCGCCCTAAAAACTTTGTGATTTGCGTGGGGGGAACTCAGTGTGGTCTCGGCCGCTTCTTCTGTTGTCTGACGGCCTCCTTCCCGTTTCAGTCATCTTGTCCGTTCTCACCCTCACCTACTACGTTTCCTGTTAGCTTTGCCTTTCTGCTGGCGCTCACTGATGAAAGTGGAAATCGGCCGGACGATTCGCCTAACCGTGTTGTTGAACCCTCTTTTTGACCTTTCCTTTTATTCCTGAAGGTTTTTCTCTTTGTTTGTTCCGACCCACATTTTTCCCTTCTCCGCGTGTTTGTCACCTCAACAATGGCATGGGATCCTCCCCTTTTGTGTTTAGAGCGACCCGCCATTGCCCCTTTACACCCCCACCTCCTCGTCCTACTTGTTTTGTGGTCTCAAGCCGTGCCCCCAAGGTAACTCTTTCCGACCAGCGGTTATGAGTGGTCTTTCTGACTAGTTCTTTTTCTTGCTTTAGTCCTTTTACTTGTCATCTATTTTTTTCTCCCCCTCCCCTCGCTCGCCTGCCAGCGCCACCTAGTAGTCGGTCGTTTGAGGTGTCTCCCTCCGTAAGACCAAGATACCCTCTCCCCCTTTTATAAAATAACGCGCCTGATCTGCAACCCCCGGGTTTGAGACCCTTAAGCATACTATCCGACGCTTTTTCAAGACTAACGACATAGTCCGCATTCACCTCCAGCCATGGTCTTGCGCCTCGGTTTTCCCCCCACACTGAGAGAGGCCTCTGTTGGTTCATCCTAGTCTTTTATTCTGGGCGATGATTCCCGTATGCCATAAGCATCAATTCATTTTGAATTAATAGTTAGCCAATGTTTTTTTTCCCCCCTGCCGTTTGCTGTGTTCTATGCCCGTTACTCAATTCACTTCATTCTGGACAGGGTAGAAGTTTTTGACTCCTCACATTGATACGATCCATGCGCTTTTTCCTTCCCCCAGTTTTTCTGTTCAGATTTCCTTTTCTATTTCGCTTCCCTTAGTCAATTCAGTTCTTTTTCTAACTATTCAAATGGAACCCATCTCCTTGATCTGATTAATTATCTCATTCCCATGACAGTCCTTTCCCTTCGGAGATGTCCAACACGTAAAATTTCTCCCCCCCATCGCGGCCCTTCCTTTCGAGTTCCAGGCCTGGAAACACGCGACGAGCGGACACCCCCCTCCCTTTCCGCGTGACCAATTCTGCGCCGTTTGACAGTGGATTCACATTCCTTTCTTTTTCTGCCATTGTGGTCTTATCCTCTATGCGGTCTACCTAGTGATTTTATTCCAGCGAACTCATTGTTTTTCCCCAATCGAGGTTAGTTCATTTCCCCAAAAAATGGTTGGCCTTAGTTTTCCATCTTGCCCGCCACCCACCCACATTCTTGTAGAGGATTCCTTCAAACTCTTTGCTCCTTATCACGCTTTGACTGTTTTATCGATCCCGAACCTTTACAGTTCAAGTGGTAAGAGATTTATGAACCCTTTCAGCGGGGCCGTCGAGATTTGCCCCCGCCCAACCCCTCGGAAGCTACCTCTTTTAAAGTCTCCTTAGAGAAATGCTGCGTTGGGCTTGTGTCCTACAACACAGTAGCGTTGTTTTATTGCGTGGGAGTCGTCTTCCATTTTGTTGAAACCGGCGGTCTTTCCTTCTCTAGAGGAAACCTATAATACATTTTAGCCGAAACCCCTCCTTCTCTTGAGATCTTAGACTTTGAATGCACACGCTAGTTCCTTGGGAAGCTGTTGCTAAAATCCTTGGCGCTGGCATTTTTCCTATTTCTTGGTGACACCTTATGAACGACTCATCGACCTCCCCCCCACCCCTTGATGTGAGTTACATTGAACGGCGAAGAGCGGTGTTAGCGCCCCCGGTAATAAGCTCACAGTAGCTTTCTTCCCCCCAATTTGAACCCCCTTTTTCTCTGGCTGAGTTCCTGTTATAACCTTGGGCGATCAAAATGACTACGATGTTTTTTTTAACTAAGGATGACCGAGGCGAAGTCATGCATAAGTGAGCTAGCCAGGCCAAGGTCCCCTTCATTGTTTACGATACCTGGTCTTACCATTAGGCACTTCCTTCCCCCGCTTCGAGTTTTTACTTTGCTATTTTGCTTTGCCGGGCCTACCTGTGCATCTGCTTCTCACCTCCGCATGCTAGGAAAATCCGTTTTTTTTTCTTCCCCTGCTGACAGTCGTCTCTGCCCCTTCCTTCCCGCCGCCGATTCATCGACAACCGTTAACCGGCTATCTTATAATGCGCCTTCCTTCAAATGTTGTCCTTTGGACTCTCTTGTCGTATCATCTGATGTCTCTGAAACTTCTTTTCTGGATAGGATCCCCCCCCCGGCGATGTTTTGTGATCGGAGGTCGCATAGATCTCTTTCACAGGACTGTCCTTTCTTTCTTGTCCCCTGTGGTCGTTTTTCCTGGCTTTTTTTTTTGCATCTCAAGCTGCTTCCTTTGTAAACGTGTCGTTTCTTTCCCTCCCTTACCCCCGTCATCGCTC
>Ga0179593_1594866_pt1 | contig 15052 bp, 18 predicted proteins | sample CZODoug2_1_08_16_FD_185931 | JGI IMG/M metagenome (GOLD analysis project Ga0179593, IMG submission 185931) | Vadose zone soil fungal communities from Angelo Coast Range Reserve, California, USA - CZODoug2_1_08_16fungal (PacBio error correction) | ecosystem: Environmental > Terrestrial > Soil >... | reverse complement strand
CCCCTCCCCCCCCTTCTCTTCCTTTCCCCCTTCCCCCTGTTCCCAGATCCTCTTTCCCCTCCCCATCTGATCAATATGACGGAGTTGCATGAGGTGATTCTCACTTCCCTATGCGGGCTGCGATTGTTTCTTAGCCAACTCGCCCCAATCCCCTTTTCTTTTAATGGACAACCTCTCTTTAAAGCGTTCTCTTTGTTCACGGCGAGCTCTGTCTTTCATTATCTGAATTTCTGCTAACGCGTAAAGCCTCCTGGTAGAGACATGGATTGGAACTGTTACCCTACTTTCTTTTCCCTTGTGCATCCCATCTCCTCCCTTCCTTCCGAAGTTTCCTTCATCAAGGTATTGACATTTTTTTTTCCCACGCTCCCTTTCCCCCCCCCTATGACGTCGCTGAGGTCTCTTGGTGACTACATTTCTCACACTCGCCCCGGATCTCCCCCCTCTCCCTCTTTTACTTTCTGCGCAATCTTGATGAGTCTAAAAGTCGCCAGATTTCTTCTCTGTGCCCCCGGTTCGTGAAGAAGTGCCCGGCTTTCAACTCTTTTGGACCCTTAGGGTATTCTAGTTTTCCTTTTCGAAACCCTCTCTTGAGATTTTTTTCACACTTAAGAACAGATATCACGGCGCCCCCTTGTGACAACCTTGGGCCCCCCCCCCCAAAACTACTCTCTGGAGTTTTTTCCCTAATGCCGCGACCACTTTTCCAAGGTACTATGTTCTGATTCGGCGCCCCGGATAGGAAATGCTGTAAGCTTCTCTTTTTTCCGGTTTTCCGTCTATTTGTCCACAAGGATTGTCGGGCTTTTGCGCAAGACATACTAAAAGAGCCGCCTGGATTTGAGAAGACTCCCAGCGTCGCCCCTCCAGATGCTCTTCCTTGTCTTATTGAGATTTCTCAAACCGTAGCCGATCCCAAAACGCTGCTGGCCTCTGTTGTCAGCTCGACCCCAAGATTAATTGACTGCACGCGCTAAATGTAAAATGTTTTGCTTTTTCATGTCTTTTGTTCTTCCCCCTTTAAGAACTTCTTCCTCCTTGAAACGATCAGTGCGCCGCACGGATCCTATGAGCCCACAGCACCGGAAAATGCTAGATAGTGTCCTCTTGCTTTTGGCTTCAGAGTGCCCTTCTTAGGCCCTTTTCAGTGAAGAGGAAATGACTGACAACTAGAGGAGGATGACAAGCATGATGGTGTCACTTCGACGAAGCGCGACTTACCTCCTCCCTCTAATCTTCAGCCGTTTATTCTCAAACTTTGAAAGGACCCTCCCTCTTCCGAGACGTCGGCCCAGTGAATGGCATGACGAAAAACATTCATTGTGATAGTCCGATGCCTGTACCGGGTATCTCTCTTTTTTCCTACGTCTCCTTCTCGAATACCTGTTAACCCCAGGCCCCTAATTACACTTAACGCTCTGTCATGTATTCCTGAATTCAATTTCGTAACGTGTAGACGCTTTTTTTTTTTTAAAACTCTTTTTATCCGGAGCCTCCTGGCTCGATCGTAGAGTGACAAGTGCAAGATTGAGCACTAATATCCCTTTTAGTATTATTTGCATCTTTAACTGAATTTTCCCCGGGTTTTTTCAGGTCTCCCGCTCTATATGTTCGGGTTTGAAATAGGTGCCTCGCCCAGCATATAGGGAATTTCCTGTTTTTTCATCCTCTCTGTTTCTTTTTTTCAGCTTTTTCATGATGTCTCTTCAAAGTGCTCGGCTGGAATCTGCTTTTGCACCTCTAACTTCCACAGGATCCCCCCCCCAACAACCCCCCCTCTCCCCTTTGAGGGCCTTTGCTTGTCACACCTTCGTCGGCGTCACACTTCGGCAATCTTCCTCCGATACTTGTGGGTTATTCTTTATCTCGCCCAGCGAGTTTTACCTCATGGCGCGGTCCTTTCTTTTCTCCCTAATGATGGAGCGTCAACAGGCTCGCCTTGGATAGTTGATGAACCTTCCCCGGCCCTCTTGAGACCTTAGCCTTCGCCTTACTTCCCCCCCGATCCTCTAGACCCATGCTCTATGTACGCACATAGTACTTGACGTTGATCGCGTTCCTCCTCCGCCTCTTCTCCTTGCTGTTTTTGTTTGGAACATTTCCTTCTTTCCCAAGTGTCGCCGGGCCGGAACGGTTATTTCGTTAGACGTGGCTGTTTACAAACTCCGAGGCTCTCCCCGAAACAGGCAAAGCTTTGCACCTACTCCATTGTTAGAGTTTATCCACGTATTACACCTCAATCATGCCCTTCTCCCGAACCCCCTTCCTCGACACTTCTTTTTTTTACGACTCCCCTTGAGTTGATTCTTCAGTTTTCGTTTATTTTTTTTTACTTGGTTTGCATAGGCCCTTGTCTTGGCGAAATGTTTAGAAGATATTTTCCCCTCTTTACTCGACGCGTTTTTTGGATCCCCCCCTGCGCTTTTCTCTTCGATTATATTTCTGGACTGATTTCCTATAAATGAAGTGCTGGCCATGTAAGGCCGTGCCGTCTTTCATGGAAAAGCCATCCTTTATGTACGCTGTCGCGACCGCAATGCGCGGCCAGATTCGGAACCCCCCAAGGTAGCGGCCAATAAATTTCGCCCTTAACCCTCGCTGTCTGTGCCCCTATGGATTTGGCTCTCTCTCCTCCTCCCGCAGTCAGTGAGACACGTCCCTGACTCTTAGTATGGAAGAGATGGGAGCCGGTGAAGATCTGGCAGCTGCCGGAGCACTGGTTATTCCAACCTTCCTGGCATCTGTGAATTTGTTTCTTTCCCCCCAGTGTAGAGCAAATAAGTCCAAAGATTGCACTCCCAACGAATTTTTTTTTTGGGAGGGCGATGGACTATGCTCAGGCACATTCGTCCCGCCTTTCTTTTACACCCTTTCTCTCTGGGTGAAACGGCTCCTTCCCCCAGGTACGATAGTTTGGGATTCCCCGTTCTTTTGTCTTTATCATCTCTATTTTAATACTTTTTTTTTAGAGAGCCCCTGAAAGAACGATGCTCCCCTCCGTCGTAATTATTCCCCACCCTTTCTTGTTTTTTCCATCTCCACAATTACTCTGACTGGGATTTCCGAAGTCGGAAAAACTTGGGTTAGTTAATGTTCCTAGCTCAGGTCCCTCATCTGCCCTCCCCTATGGTGAGTGTGAGTTCCCATCCTATTTTCTTCTCTTTGTGAACCTTCCTCGCACTCTCCTCGCTTACTTTTTTCCACACAAGTGTGGTCCCATCCGGAACCCGATCTGACAGATTTCTCCTCACATATTATACCTTACTGCGATGAACTTTTTACACGAGTGCTCAATGAGTGCTGATCGGGCTCTATCTTTTGCTCCTCTCCCCCCTCTCCAACATTTCCCTTTCCTTTTTTAAGATTTGTGTTCCCCGTATGCTTCTGGCAAAGACGCACCTTGTGCTCTTTCTTGCTGGTCGCCCTTTCTGTACAGCAGATTCCTTGTCCAGGAAATGGTTTTGGCCCAACTCGACGGCACTTTTCCCTCATAGTTCCCTATTGGACCCCCTTGCCCCATAATCCCCCTCTGCCTGGACGAACTCTTTTCACATACCGTCATAATTTTCGTAGAGGTACGACTACCTTGGAATTTTCGGTCTTCTTTATTCCCCCCTCGAATCCCACCTCACCAGCTTTCCTGGAGGACGTGCGTCTGACCCATCCCCCCCCCCCCCCCCCACCCCCCCCTCGTCCCCCCCACCCCTTTTTAAGCCCCCCCCCCCCTCCACGCTCCACGGTTTTTCCCTGGTGATCGTGATTCCCAGATTCAGTTCCATACTGATCGGGCACTAACGTTCGAGGTGTCATCTCGTCTTTTCCCTTCACCGTTTATCCCCTGAACCCTCCGGTCCACTTTTCTAAATCTGTGCGCAACAACTCGTAAAGGTGCCCCAGCCCCTTTTTCTTTTTTGAAGCTCTTTTTAGTTCCTTCACCCGAATTGCTTCGAAAGGTATTGCGTACGGCGCTACACGTCTATAGGCCACTTTTCTGCAAGAGAAGGGGTAAGCGGTTGAGTCGCACTTCCCAGTTTGCTTGAGGCTTCTCCCCCCGTCTCCAATCGGCCTCTGGATGAGGCAGCATCAATTCATTGAGTCGAAGCAGTCGAACTGGCCGCTCTCCCCTTTTTTTTTCAGGCTCCCCAACTTTTTTAGTTCTCCCCCCCCCAAAACGTCTACCCCGTCCTTTTTGAGGACGCGTCAATTGTGCCGCTCAGTGACGGCATTGCTCCCTTTCCCTTTTTCCTTGCATCCCTCTTCTGCGTTTGCAAAGACCTTCCAGTCCGCCTCATTGTCCGTCTAGCTGCCAAAATCAGTTCAACTTTCGCGAACGGGACTCTGTCTTTTTTTTTCTCCGTCTGAGGGCTCCCACGGACATCCTCAACTAACAAAAATAGCGTGTTTTTTCGTGCACCGGATCCCTTTTGTCCCGTCTATTTCAGTCCATGCCAACCTTGGCCGCATGAGCGTTCAGTTTAAAGTATCCGAAATTCACTGCAAGGGACGACGCCGGATCGCGCCTTGCCGTCCCCCTTAGGTCCCCACAAACTTCTCGCCTATTTCTACGAAGGCAGAGACGAAGATGAACGAGCGTTACTGTGATCCAGGATTTTGGTGAACCCCCCCCGAACCTCTCTCTTCCGCGGCATTTCTCAGTAACGCGGTATTCATTTTCTTCTTCCCCTTTGTTGTTGTTTTTTTATTTGATACCGGTACTACTTAAATAGACTATCCTAGTTCTGACATTTTCCCTCCCGGCCCCCCCCCCTCTTTCGTCCCTTCATTCTACAAATCAGTTTATTTCGGATAATTTGGCGTGGGCGGTTACTGAGAAACCCCCTTGCTTCTCTTCTTCCTTCTTTCGTTCGCTCATTTTTTTGACCGCATCTCCATTTGCGTTTCTTGGTTTGCATTTCTCCTTTCCCTGCAAGAACAGCTCTGTCCCTACTTCGGTTTTCTCTTTCTTTTTTTCCATGGAATCCGTTCGAAACCGATCTTCATTTTACTGTGTGTGCTCATCGCGTTCCGCCGGAAGGTGAACTTTCCCTTCATCGTTTTGACGGCAAACTTTGGAATTTCCCAACAGACACCCCCCACCAAACTTACGTGAACACAATTGTTTTTCTTCAATAGTTTCTGAGGAGCGCTTCCACGTATGAAAATGTAGAGCCAGCTTCCTTGTCTTGTTTTTTTTCCTTTTTGCCGCTCAAACCTTGAAAACGGAGGTCGCGGTTCCCCCCACCTCTGTATAGCTTTCGACTGCATGATTGGAGAGTCTTCCCTATTGCTCTTTTTGATGTCTCCTTGTGACCTCCCCTTTTCCAATTTCGTGTTCGCGACGAGAAAAGAGTAGCAAATTCTTCACAGATAATTTAATATAGCATGAGAAGTGCCTCCTCCCCCCCCTAAATTTAAGTGATTCCTCATCGTTACCTAGCATGTCCCCCCCCTTCCCAGGGGGTTTTGCGTTTGGGTCACAGTTGACTCTAATGTGTCATGGGTCGCGGTCTTTCGTCACTGTATGACTCTCCTAGGATGTGAGCTGCCGAAACGATTCCAGATCTGCTAGTGAAAACTCTTTGAAAGGTAGCCGATCCACTTCTGGAAACTGAGACTCCTTATTCTCCCCTCTCCTACCACCGCGCCCTTTTCCAAATCGGTACGTGACAGCCTCTCCATAATTAGCAAGGTTGCGGACTATTGCAGATAGGTACAGAGGCTGTCTACTCCGTCCTTGACTCCCTCTTTTTTTAAGGTCTCCCGACCTTCTCTTTCCTGCTGCCCGGATTGCTGTTTTTTCCCCCATCTTTAGTTTGGAATCCAGAAATTAGAATCCTTACTTTTCCACACTTATATCATGGGTTTTCCTTTCCCTTCTGGCCAAGCCTCCCCTGCTTTTTCCCCGGTCATCTTTTCTGAAGCGGTCGCGAACCATAAAAGCACGCTCCCCTCAGGTCGTTTAACACCTGAGTTTCGTTTCCTCACCCCTTTCCCGCATTCCCTTTACCCCCTTGCGTCTCTTTTTTTGAAATTATGGAGTTGTTGCGAGTGGGTTTATGAGACAACAGACGCAGCCGCATTCCATCCCCCTTTCTCATTTCACCGTCCCCCCCAATCGCAGTAAGTATTATTTGACAGATGGTCGACGACCTTACTGGCCCCCTCCTTTTTGATGAAATCGTAGCGGCAGGAGGCAGCTCGCTTCCTGTCTGATCACTAGAAGGAGAACGTCACCTTCCCTTCGATTTCACTCAACTCACCTTAGTTCCGATGAGTTTTTCCACCATCCAGTCTGATTTCTCTCGCAAACCCAAGGGACTCTCTAGTCCGGAGACAGGTGGAGAGGATCTTGTCGCCTTAGACCTCCTGTCTTCTTTTCCGTAATCCCTTCGCCTTTTTTACGATCCGGGCTCTCTCTCTCCTTCCTCCTCCAGTTGTTTTGGTTTTTCCTTGATCCCTTCCCGCACCGACGGACTTCAACGATCGTAATTTACCCCCGTTTTTCTGCACACGCGGTTTTTTTCTCCTTTTCTCCTAGACACCCTTGCTAAGTTTTTTTCCCGAAGGGAGGCAAATTCTAATTCCCTGTTTGAATTGCCTCGCAGAGGAACTCTTGCCTCCTAAAATGCGGTATGAGTGCACAGACTGGATTTTTTTTTTTCCCCCTACGTAAGCAATCCACCCATTAAGCGACCATGCATTAATGACTTTACGTGGATTCAACCAACCAGCTTCCAAATAATGACCAGATCTCCTCGCTCCCCTAATCTATTCCTCTCACCTGATCTCGATTTCATCTGTTTTTGTTTTCATGAGCCCCTCTGACAAACGCCCTTTCAAGAGACGTGAGGGTGGGAGGCGACCTTTCTTTGGAGGCCCCCCTCCTAGTATCCCGACCTCCCCCCTTTATTGCTTTTGCTCCCCTCGTAACCCGAATCTCTTTTTATAGTTTAATGGCTTGGACATGCCAATATTCGGCTTTCTTCCTCATTTTTTATATCCTTTTTTCTCATATTTCTAATTCCTGAATGTCTTCATCCCCGAGATTGAATCCCCTCCCCAGCTCCAAACGGCCTCACCGGAAAGTCGATCCCTTCCTGTCATCTTGTCCCGAGTCAATTCTTCAAGCCTCCTCTTCCCAACGCTACAGCCATCTGCAACTAGACAGTCTAGAGAAATTCTGAGGACGGATTCTTAGTCACCCTCCACGATGTTGCTCTGTTGGATTTTTTCAAGTTCGCAAGCTTTTACCTTGGATAGATTCCATTTGAGGGCCTTTAGAGCTTTCATCGTTTTTCTTACTCTGCCCCCCCAGAATTTTCCTCCCCCGGAATTTTCGCACTTTTTTTTTTTCCCTGTACAACTTTCTAGTCAATTTGCCACCCCCTAACAAAACAATTTCGCAAGCTTTGACTGGTATGAGGAGGGGTCACCTCTTCGATGATCCCTTTCCCTATCTTTTCTTCTTTCGAATGTTTTCTTCCTCCCTATCCTTGACTCTCATGTTGACCCGGACGTCTTGGTAGCGGGCAGTCCTGCCCTTTTCGGAGTTCCTCCTTCAATCGCGCTTGTTAGATCTCCATCATAAGTCGTAGAAGGCGAACCTTGTGCTCGTTTTTCCCATTTGCAGTTGTCTATTCCTTAAAGTCAAAACTTTAACCCATCTCTTTTTGCCCTTTTGGCTCTAACTTCCCCCTTTTTTAATGTGAGAGGAAATCTCCCTACTCCCCTCTTGGCGCGCCCTTGTTTAACGTAAGTTTGCTGTTCCTGGACCATCTTAAGCCCCGAACATTGCGTTCTCTATGCCCTTTTTCCAAAGATCATTAAGACTTTGCCCGGACGCTTCACTTCCCTGCCCTTATTCTTAATTCCTGGTCCCGACACATCGAGAAAGCTTGTTTTGGCGACCACCTTTCCCCTAGCCTCATTACCTCATCAAACGACGAAACAGTAGATGCGTTGCAAAAGAATGAGCCGTTTCAATTCGTCCGTAACGCTGCTCCATTTTCTTCAGCCTCTCGGTTATCAAGGGTGTTCTGCCTTTCCCCAACTTATGAGAGACAACGCGTTCCTAACAGGCCTTTTTTTTTCCCACCACACTCTTCCTCTTGAGCGTCTTCCCTTCCCGGGCTGGTGAACCCCCATTAATCTCCGCTGATAGTCCCGTACATTATATAGTAGTCTTATATCTCTTTTCTACTCCTCCCCTTTTGTCCTGTTACTCTTCACCCTTTAGAAGGACCCTCCGCAGTCGAAATTGTAAACTAAGCCTCCTTGGATAACCGTTTGCGTTTTTCTTCTCTGACCTTTTTTCTCCAACATCGGTCGCCATTCTTGTTTTCGGTAAAGCCAAAATTGCTTGATGAGAGCGCTTTCTCCTGCGCCCCCCTTTCGTTGCTTTCAGGACCCCTTTTTAGCTTCAAGCTCATCTCCAGTTTCTTTATTCATTTCTCCTTTCTGAGTGACCAGTCCCTTTTTACCCCACTTTCTTTTTTTCCAAACACCAATTTCCGTACTCTTAGGTTCACCTGCATTAAATTTCTGCTTTTCTTTCATGTTCAGTTTACTTGTCGTAATCAGTACAGGTAGCACGGCCTCCGTCTTTGTTCCCTTTTCCTAGTCCGGCAATTTCTGCGTTTTTAGTGTTACTCCTGGTACACTTTTTGCATCTCGAGCCCCTTTCCCACCTTTAAACAATCTTAGACAGATGACAGTTATTGACTGGCGTGCCTTTAACGAGTGACAATTTAAGCTTCGATCCCTTTTTGTCCCCTGGATTTTTTCCGCAAGTTTTTTCTTTTCTTCCGCCGGACCGAGTCTGAACTGACCGAGGGAATTTTTTCCCGCCTTCTCCTCTGATTTTTTTTTTTGTCATCCTCTGGCGTATTGGATCTGCTGTCCAAAAGAATCAATACCTTTTTTTCCCCTTAGATGACCCTCGACCCCCCCTCGTCGCCCGAGTAAATTTCAGATAGACATGCTTACCTATGGAAGCACTTCCCTTTAAGTGGACAAAGAATTAGTCCTTTATTCCTAATTCCTTCCCCCCGATTTCTTTTCTGTTGGTCCTTCTTGGGGCCCGTTTCTTGTCTCCCTTACGGTTAGGAAGGGCACTCCGTCGGTGGTCTAGCGAAAAAAGGAAAAGCTCTCTTCACCCCCCCTCACGTTCGCCTCCCCGTATGGCACAATCCTACCCTTTTTCAAATTCTCCTTTTTCTCACCGGGGCACATAAGTCAGCCAAATGTCGTAGTGGAAGACGATCATCCGTCCTTCCCCTCTGCGTCTTTTTTTTCCTACTTTTTTTTTCTTTTTTGCGAAAGGGAGCCCCCACTCCCAATCTGAATTTGAACTACGTTCTGCATGAATTTCGTACATTAGATTTTCCAGGCTTCCCATTTCCCCCCCCTTCCGACTTATCTCTGGTTCAAGGAGCTCCTTTTCAAATGACGTTTTTGGCCATGCAATGTTTTGCCTTCTACTGGCGCCCACCCGATTTCCCCTCCTATGCTGGAAGCCGTTTACTCTCACTGGAAATCAGTGGACAGAGCGCGTAGTGACTGAATACTTGTATTTTTCAACTTTCCCCCCCCCCCTCCGCGATCGTGAACTCCCTTTTTTTTTGAGAGTTTATTATGAGCAAACATTCGACTCCCCTCATAGATCAGTATCTTCCCTTTCCGCCCTTTGGGTCTGAGGCGAACTTTTGTGTTTTTGCCTGATTCTTTTTTTCTTCTGGCATTATCCCACTTGGGCGAAAAAACACATAGTTCCTTAGGTGGCTTCCCGGCGCGAGAGTTCTCCACCTCACAATCCGCACCTCACTGTCACCATTTTATTGTGCACTTTCCTCTATAGGCCCAATTTGAACCTACAAGTATGATTTCATTCGCCACAATCTTCTTAGCTTTCCCCCTTTCTGGTTTGGTCACACATTGAAAAATTTGCATTGGAATCCCTTTTTTCCGGTAATTAAGATCCTGACTATGATGCCGTCAGAGTGCGGGATTTATCTCTATCTTTCATCCCCTCCGTTTTTTTTTTTCTAGTCCCCTTACCCCCCGTCCCTTTCCATACCGCTTTTGCAAACAGCGACGACAATTTTCTCAGGTGTGCCCTCCCCAGATCGCGCACCATATGCTCTCCTCCCCCCTGCTGCTTTTGACTTTCCGAAATTCCCTCCCGGTGACCTTCCTAATCGTGTCCCTCCCAATCCAAGGCTGTGAGTGAGTCCCTCTTTCAGGCTGTTTACCTTCGATTAACGTCAGGGCCTCACTTTTCCTTCGGCCTTATAAACCTTTTGACCATTCGCCACCGTTTCTACATTCTTTTTCACTTTCTATGATGCATTTCTTTTTTTCCGGTATATAATGATAGATGAGGGCTTCTCTTTGATAATGAGCCCCCCTCAGCCCCTTGCTCTTCTTTTTCTATTGATGCCCTTTATTGCCAGAGACCATGGTCTCCTCCGCAGAGTGTTGCTGGATTGAGGTCGTAACGAGGCCTCTCTTTATGTCATGTTTTCCAGTCTTTCCAACGTTGTTCCGGCAGTAATTGTTTCATCTTTACTTTTCCGTGTCTAAAGATCTTTCATTCGAATGCTGACATCTAAACTCGGCCGATTCGCCTATTCAATTCCCCCCTTAAGTCCCTTCTCTCGCTTTTTTTTCATCTTTAGCAAATCCGGACGCCAAAACGCTTCCCCAGCCCTATGTCCCTCGAGAACGATTTCTTCAAGCGCCGGCGGCAGTCTGAGGTCTCTGCCCCCCCTTCCCACGGCTTTTTTCCTCAGTTCGTCTTCAAGATCAGTCTCCCTTTTGGATGGAGACCCTCGAGGGTAGTGAGGTCTTTGCCCTTTGTAATTTTTACGTTTCCCCTACCCTGAAGCCCTTCTTGTTCACCTTAAGACCCCCACCCCCGAGGTCGCACTTCCCGAAACTGTTTGAAACTTTAATTACACTGTGACAACCTCCCCCCCCCCCCTGCAGCTTTCTTCTTATTTTAACCCTCCCCTCATAACTTGTTTCCTTTCTCAGGTCGATCGGAACCTGATCGTGTAAGAGAATTATGAGATGAGAGGTTCTGCACTCTTCATTCGGCCTTTCTCCCAGTTTGCTTTAATTCCCCTCAGCCATTCATGCGATTTATTTAAGTCTCCTCATCAGCCTCCCCCCGACGAGAAAGATTTGTGTGAACGTTGCACTGTTACAACTGTCCCTTGAAGGGTTCCCCCCCCCAGTCCCCTTTCGAGCTCCCCGGATAGTATACTTTTTTTTGGGAAGCTCCCCTCAACTTCCTTCCCTAGTGAGGTTTGTCCGACTCACACAACCCCCCCCCCAACCCCCCCCCCCCCCCCCCCCCCCCCCCACCCCCCCCCCCCCCCCCCCCCACGTTGAGACCCCCCCCACCCCCCCCCCCCCCCCCCCCCCCCCCCCCCCCCCCCACCCCCCCCCCCCCCCCCCCCCCCCCCCCCCCCCCCCCCCCCCCCCCCCCCCCCCCCCCCCCCCCCCCCCCCCCCCCCCCCCCCCTGTCCTTTCGGTTCTCCCCCTTGTTCGCCCTGGTTTTTCTGTTCCTAGATTGCAACGCCCCTGCCGAATACTTTGCCCCTTTCTTTCCCAAAGCTACTGCCTACGACTTCACTCACGCTCTGACCGCACCCCTGCAACCTATGAATCCAGATCGTGGCTCTAGGGCCCCTATTCTTCCCAGCTGCGTTTCTTGTTTTTTCTGACCAACGTAGGCGCGCATTTTTTCTGTTACTTTGAAAGGAGAAAATGCAAAGCACTGGAGATGAGGCTTCCACCGCATGCTCCCTTTTTCCGCCGCCTTACCACCGGCCTCGATAGAGCTCCCGTAAAGGGTGATCGGCAAGCCAAAAAGCTCCTCCTTTCCAATCTTTTCTACCTCGAGACTATGTGTCCCGCGTTCCTGTGAGTAGTATGCTGAGTGTGAACAACCTTTAAGAAGACTGTTCCTTCCCCCCGGAGGTCCCTTCTTTTCTTTCTTCCTCCAGTGCCTCTCTCTACTTTTTTGTGGTTTCTTTGACCCGGCCTATAGAAGCCTTATATAAGAATTTCTGCCTTTTGTCTCCCTTCTCCCCCCAGTCCTTGGCATCTTCCTGTTGCCCCTTCTTTTTAGTCCCTCCTTGTAGATCATTTTTGTGGCTTGTTTTAACTTTCTTTTGCTTTCTTCGGCTTCGGTTGTTTCGATTTAGTTTCGACGTGTTCTGCCTCTAATTTGGCATTTTCATTTCATCTTTCCTTTATTCTCTCTCCCTCTGCTTTGTTCTTCTACTTGTACGGTCGACCAAAACAACGCTTTTCGCCTCCTCCACCTCCCCCCCCCCTGGCCCACCTGCCCACCTCCTAGGGTCTTTCGACCCACCCGCCACCGATCACTTTTGCCCACCATTTCTCTTTCCCACTTCCGAGAGCACCTTTCCCCCCCCGCCCCCCCACCGGCTTCAATGCCCACTTTTTCTTACAGTCTGGGCTTGTGACGTGCACTCACCGCTCACACAGCCCCCGGCTCACGCCCCTTCCCCCCCCCCCCCCCCCCCCCCCCCGAGACCACCTAAAACACCCCCTTTGGCCGCCCGCCAGCACCCCCCCCCACACCCCCACCCCCCTTCAGAGACTCTCCCTTCACAGTGGCCCTTTTTCCCTGTCCCCCATTCGCGTCCCAACGACTGAGGCAAGCGGAGATTCTTTTGGGCGATCCTAGTTGACTTGATCCGACCCCTTTTTGAACTTCGGCCAGCTTTAAACCCCCGGTATCGCTTCATCGAATGATGGTTATCAACAACTTCCCCCCTCCCTTTGATAGGAGTCTTATCCTTGGCCTCTTTTCCCAACATGAGATGTCCATTGCTCGACCCTCTTCCGTCTCCCATTTCCCTCTGACTTTCACATAGTTACCTTGAGTTTATCAGAATTCTCTTACCTCCTCACCCTCCGCCATAGTCAGTCAAAGCTTGCTCTTTTTTTTTTTTTCGTGTTTGACCTTTGACCTTCAGCCCCCCCCTTCCCTCCTTTCTCTTTTTCTGATTTTTGATTCAACTCCGAGTCGGGTGGTCAGCGACCACCGTCTGTCCTCTCCCTTTAGTCCTCCTCATGTCGAAAGGCTATTGCTCATAAGCGAAATCTTTCCAGAAAATCCATTTTTTCACTCTCCCCCTTTCTCGCCGAAGTCCCCCTTCAGTCGCACAAGGCGATTCTTCCTCTTTCTAATATGTTCTTGAGGTGGCTTTGGCACCTTACAGTTTCCTTGTTCTACGTTTCCCTTGACTTTCTTTTCAGGCTTACTGTTATTTATTTTGCCATTTCACAGCTCTTTCTCTTCTGTCCCCGTATCATTTTAGAGTATCCCTTTTTGCTGTGCATTGGCAGGTGCCGTTCGATATGGCAAATCTTTTCCTGGCCCCTGCTTTTCCCCCGGTCCGAACTTTTCACAGCGCGACCTCTTTCTAGTTTGACCCCACGAGAATACTGCGTCCCTTTCCTCCCCCCATTTCTCTTCCCCTCGCCCCTCTTTTCCTTGGTTTTTTGCTCTTTGATGAGCAAAATTCCTTCCCGAACCAGACTCGAGTCAGGGACGATACTCAAGTGCATTTCCTCTCTATGAGAAGGTTTGTCTTCCCACGGTGTTCGCCGCTTCCGGCCCGGGATGAAATCCATAGTCGCCGTCCCGGCCTTGAGGAATGGCCTGAGAGTGACTTAATGAAGTTACTGACCCTTCCCTGATCCCCTTGAATCTCCTTCAACAACAAGCAACCCCTTCACGTGGTTCACCCTATCCGGTGCCCGGCATAGTTCCCCCCCTGCACTCCACACCCCCTTTTCCCCTATTTTTTTTCCACCCTACATCCCCCGCAGTATGAGCGTATTTTCGGTAGACCATCCCTTTTCCCCTTATACTTGGTTTTTGTCGATTTCCTCTCTTTCTCGTACATGCTACCCTGGGGCATTGACGGTTTCCTCCCCTTGCTTTCCCCCCCTCGTTTCTCCCTTTTGTAGTCAGGGTCCTTCTCTTTTTTTTCTTTTTTTTCGAGAAGTTGATTTTTAGAGAGATCCGGCCGCATAAGAATGGACTTTCGTGATCTTACAGTTCCTTCCCTTTTCCCCCTGCCTTGTTGACCGCCAAAGATCGTCCCTTTTCTCAGGCCTCCAGGCTGTGATGGTTCTTTGCCGTCCCAGGAGCCATCATCTTTCTCCTTTTTGACCTCCTTTCACTTTCATCCTCCCATACCCTGGGGCTTTTTTTGTTTTTGTAGTGCCATGTTCCTGATTCGTTTCTTGATTCCTTACGCCTCCCAAGGCCCTCCTCCCCATCCCCCGCCTATGCCCCTCATCGCCTCTACCTTCACCACAGTTCTTCTCTTCCCAGTGTTCCCCACACCCCACCACCCACCCACCCCTCCCCCCCCCCCCATGACAACCACGACCGCCCACCCCCCACCCCACCCCACCAAACAAAAGCACCACCCCCGAAAACACACACCACCCCCCGCACACAGTCTTCTTTCTCCTCTTTTCTAGATCCTTCTTTGATTCACTCACGGGTATGCGCTTTGCTTTATTTCCACACTCGAACCAACGTCCATCATTTCCGACCTCTTTGTACGGTGTGCTCAAATTATTTTGAGGCAACTCCCGTCCAGGTTTCTTGTTCACCCCATCGCGATCTGTCGCGTTTGTTCTTTCCTTCCTGCGTCCCCTCTCCTGCGCTGCCATTGTGGCAATCCAAATATTTTCTGGGACACTTGCGCCTTGTGCTGGCCCGCCCCGTTCTGTGGTGTCATTTATCCCCCTCTCTCCCCCGCATCACCCTATAGCGATTGGACTGCATCCCCTCGTGGACTAGGCACGACGACCTCAATTCCGGCAGCAGTCCCGTCGAGTAGCAGCTGTACTATCTGTGCGCCCTTCCTCCTCTTCCCCTTAGAACCCATCTGTACGATTACAGGTGTTGTGCGCCACGTCCTGTTGGGTTGGCGCTCAGTCGTCCCGATATGCACTGATGTTCGACTTTTTCTTACACACATAGAAGTTGTTC
>Ga0179593_1555886_pt1 | contig 15052 bp, 15 predicted proteins | sample CZODoug2_1_08_16_FD_185931 | JGI IMG/M metagenome (GOLD analysis project Ga0179593, IMG submission 185931) | Vadose zone soil fungal communities from Angelo Coast Range Reserve, California, USA - CZODoug2_1_08_16fungal (PacBio error correction) | ecosystem: Environmental > Terrestrial > Soil >... | reverse complement strand
CTTTCTACACAAGGAGGCCGGATATACCTTCTCCAAGTTCCTCTTATTTTTTAACCTACTCCAGATCTCCCCAATGGCTCCTTCCATCAGGGACCTGGTTGCCGAATTTTTTCCCCTCTTTCGGTATTGGAGTTCGGTTTGAACTATATTAAGAAATTTTCTTCGGCTTTCATCGCAGAGCTTCTTTATGCTTTGTTTCAAGCGCTTCCCCCACTTCCTCCTTTCCTTCACACGGCAGCATCGATGCCCAGCCCATCCCTCCTTTTGCTGGTTGTGGACCGCCGCTATGTGATTTTCTTTCCCCCCCCCCCCACTCCCCTCTTTTTATCGCGCTGGTGGAAAGATAGTCTTGTAGTGGCTCGCCGGCACACGGCGATCTTGTCTTCCGCAGGCCCCGCGCCGGCCCTTTCTTCTCTTCGGAGGATTTTCCTCGCCAAGCGGGAAACTCTTCTGGCCCTGATGTGACTGAATTCTTCTGACTTCGCAAATTTGCTTTTCTTCCCTTTGCTGAGAGGCCGTATGGCTTGTTGCCTGGTTTTAGGTTGTTGCCATTAATGTCCCCCTTTCTCTCCCCCGTGCTGCCGAAGTTTCTCTCTACCCTCCCCTGTCTTCAGCTTATTTCCCCCCTTTCCTCAGGAACCTAGGCATATGTGTACTAGAGTGGAATTCGTTTTCGGATCGGGAGGGCTGCCCGCTCTTGTTCTTTTCAATCTCCGTTCAGAGCGATATCCCCCCTACTTGAGAATGAAATACCGACTATGGCGCGTTTTCTTCCCCGCTCTTTCTTCCTCGTTTAGGTCAATCTTCTGAACTTTTGTTTTTCTTTGTTCTCTCCCCGATATAGGGAGTAAATGATGACCTCCTCTGACTCGACATTGCTCCTGTGGCACTTATCAGACTTTGCGGTTATTCTTTTATCGTCTCTTTTTTTCATCGAACTGAAATTACTTTTTGTTTTCTGCCCTCTCACGGAGTTTTTCTTCCGAATTATTTTTCCTGCACCTTCAGCAGATCACGGCGTGTGCGGATGTCTTTTTCTCTTTGGCCTATTTTGTGGCTGGATATTCGTTTCGTCTCGATTTTGCTGGTGAACCATTTCCCCCTTCGCAGGGGCCCCCCCCTCGTCTGGCGGTGTTTTCTCTCTTCTTTTTTTTTTTGGGAGGACTCTGACTTCAAGATGAATTGCTTTCGCGTGGCTGGGCCGTTTTTTTTCAATCCCCCCATCCATGCCTTTTATTTATGTCCCCAGCCCTGTTTTAATAATCCCCGTCGCAGACGCAGTCCTCCCCTCTCCTGACATGCAAGGTTGACCGATCCTAAGACCAACTAGTTCTTTGTGGTTGGCGAAAGTCTCCCTCTGTTTTCTTCTCTGCATGGCCCCCGGGATAGTTCCTTCTCTCGGCCCTTGCTTAACCGTCATTCCTTTCCCCTTCTGCGGAGAAATCCTGCAGTCGATTCTTTTTTCCTTCTCCGTGCGTCACCGGAGCCTCTCCCCCCCTCCGCACCGTCCCCCACAGGAAATCAAGGTGATCGAGCTCGCAGCTTCCCGGCCTTTTCTTTTTGCCAGGCCCCCTTCCTCGCAGGCAAGTCTTATCCCCCCTTTTTTCCTTGAAGATGCGTCAGCGCGACGTATCCACTTCTCCCGTTAAATGCAGATTATAGTCTCTTTCAAGCGATGAAGGTCGATATCAGGCTTCGGTACCGGTCCCCCCTTCGGTTTCCCCCTTGGACGAAGGGCGTCATCAAGCCATCGTTTCAATTCTCGATCTTGACCAAGCTCGAGCAGGTTCCGTAATTTTTTCTTTTTCGGACTGCTCCCTCGTCTTTCCCATTGAAATGTTTGCTGGCCACGCTGCGGTTTACCTGAAGACTTCCTCCTCCCCCCCATCCCGTGCCGTATGGTAAAGCTTCTACCCCATTTTTTTATTGAGCAAGCCCACATTCCTCTCTCAATCCCTTTTACTGGAAGATTTTTCTCTTCTTTTGTACGCGGCGCCGGCCTCAAAAGCTGATTCCCTTCCCCCTTTTTCCGGTACCCCGATTAATGCCGATATTTTTCTTCCTCATTTGTTTGTTTGATCTCTCTCACGTTTAATGATTCCTTCACGGATCCCCTGTTCTGCTGAAACCCCTCTTCTAATACAGCGCCTTGTCTCCTTTTCCTCGTCCGGCTTTCTGAGGACTCGTGGGGGTCTTTTCTTAACAATCGTTTTTTTTTTTTTGTTTTTTTCTTTTTTGTACGCGTGACCATATGGCCCGGTAACCCGGTTTTTTGTTTTTACTTCGAGTCCTTAAACAACGCGACTTTTTTGCCTTTTCCAAACTCTAATGTTGCTTGTCTTTTCTCTCATAGTTCCCACCGATTCTTCTCCTTCCCTAGGGTACGTGGATAGATTGAAGATGTTCGTTTCTTTCCTATTTCCTTCCCAGCGCTCTTGTCCGTGTTCCTCTCCCTTTTCACAATCGGGTCCGCATCGCGTTCCTTCTCATCATTTCCTATTTTGTCGAGAAAGGACTCGTTCCCTCTCATATGCATGAACTTTGAGGTAGGACCCCCTCCCCCTTCCTCCGCCTTGCCGCCCACTTTTTTGGAATCGTCAGAGATCCCCCGTAACCGCTTCCGTTTTTTGACTTGGACTGTGCATTGATGGTGTTGTCGGCGCCGGTTTCAAGCCTAGATCGGACTTTCATCCTCTTCCCCTGATCAATCGGTGGATTTTGACTCCACCCGAAAATCTCAGTCTGCCGTCCAGTCGCACGCAGCCCAAGCTGTACCCCCTCACGATTTTGATGTTAGATCTGTTTCTGGGTTCTGGGAAGTGCCTCTTCTCTGTGTGACCGGCGCTTGATTCATGTTTCTGGTCCCGCCTTATCTCCCTTTTCATTTCCCCTTTGCCCGGAAACAAAGCCCTTTCCTCCGATTCGGCGTAATTCCCTTCTTTCCCCAGCCGCACTTCCACCATGCAGTTAGGTTTTCGACCTTTTTGGAAACTCGATTAGACAAGATCTTCTGAAGTGCCCCAACACCCTACAAACAGACTTCGGCCCCTTGCTCCTCATGTAGACGTCTCCTCATTCCTGAACCCAGTATTCTCCCCTTTCCCCCGACAAAACCTCCTCCTATTCATTGAAAACCTCCCCCATTACACCCCCCCAGCCATCGCCGTCACTTGCTTGTCCTTCGTTCTTGCCATTTCGAATTGTCTTTTCATTTTTTTTTTCTCCTTGGCTTCCTTATCTCCTCCATAAACCCCTCAAAACACACTTTTTCTCGGACATGGCAGTGCCGCTCCCTCTCCCAGCGGCGCTCTTGCCTCCCTCCCCCTTCCCCAGTGCTTATAACGTTTTTCTTCCTCCTAGGCCCGGTTGTGGAGGAAAAATATCCCGCCCGGACCTTCGACGTATCACACGTGCCCGTCCCTCACCCCTAAGACTTTTACCTATCCACTTCGTGCATTCGGCGATCAGACCTGCATCTCTTTTTTATTCTCCTGCATTGACCATTGTTCGAGAGAAACCCTTCCCGGTTCCCTGTATCCTGCAGCTTCTCCCCCGTTCCTCTGCCAAATCCCCCTCCCCACCCTGGGAGACCCTCCCCTCCATTCAGCAGAAGCCTGCTCCAAACACGGCGCCTCAAACCTGCCGACCGGACTATCCTTAATCTCGCCTGAGCAGACTCTTTTTTTCCGCTGCACCTGTCGTTTGCCCCCTTGCGACCTCGTTGAAAAGCGCTTTCTTCCGTTTCCTCTGCCCAGTCGACGATGATGATTCCTCGGGAAGACGCCCTATCCCTCACTCTTTCCAGAAGGCGATGCCTCTCGAGTCCCTTGTTAAGCAACCGCTCTATTAAACAACTGCAGCCTCCTTTTTCAAGTCTCTGCAGGTTTTTCTCTGAGCGGTTTTCCCTCCTCAGGAGGATTTTTTTTGCCTCTTCCCCAATTCCTCCCCCCCGACGCGGCAGTTGCCTACAGGCATATGAGTCTCACCCCCTTTCCTCCTCCCTCAAGGCCGACGGCACGGAGAACGCTTTCGGTTGGCCTGCGACGCGGCGCGCCTGATCCCTAACTCCCTTCCCCCATTGTGACCTGTCGCTCGTTTCTTACCTTTCTAGGCACTGAAAACTTTTTTTCCCGGCTGAGGACTTCCCATGCCCTTTAGGTTTTTCCCTCATAAAGTTGTTGTTGTGAGATTTTTCTGCCTTACACCTGCAGGTTTATTGTTTCAGTTCTCGATTCTTTTCTTGGTCCCGCGATCTCAAGGTAGTTCTCCTCTCGTTTTCGCGCGTCGAGGAGCTCCCATCCCTGGCAAGCCTTTCTCACCGGTTTCCTTATTAGGCAAAAGCCTCCTGCTCTCTTTCTTCTTGTGAAAAGAGCTTCGGGATTCTCCTGTTTGTCTCCCCTATACCCTCTCCTGATTTTGAAGATCTTATTACTTCCCAGGAAGTACATTTGAGCTGAAGTGTGTGACGACCCCTCCTTGACCGTTCTTTCGTTCAACCATCCCCCTAGAGGAGTCCCTCTCTCCGTTTACTGAGTAGTGATCATGTCTTTTCCCCTCTCTCTCTCGAATTGCTCCACGACTTTAGAGTCAGCGCCTTTCTTTTCTTTTTAGCATGTCTTCGTGAGGCTTTTTCCCGAGTCGGCATCGGGATTTTCTTTTTCCCTCTAGGTGATGCAGGGCGATGGCTCTTCTTCCCGAATTTTTTGTTCTTCTCTTCTATCTCGGTTGTCTTCCTTTTCTTCAGGGTTAAATTTTGTTTTTCGATTTCCTTCTCCACAGGTTAAGATCTTTTCCCCAGTGTGCCGCGTTCTTTCTGCCGGTCAAATGTATTAAGAAGCAAATCCTACTTCTTATAGACGGACGATTCTTTCTTATCTTTTTTGGGCACCCCGCGGAACGTATAGTTGACCAGGTGATCCGGCTCCTCGTTCCCCGATGATCGGCTTTCGGTCCTCTCCGTCGACGATCTCTCTACTACGTACCCACTTTTCTTCCTCCGCCTTAGTGCCGCCTTGCTTTCTCCTTCTATTAGCTGTTTTTGATGCATATGGTCCCAGTTCGTCCCAAAACGAGTCTTTTCTTTTGTCTCTTAAATTTCTTCTTTCTAAAGTCCCCCCCCCACGCGCTTTTTCGAGAGAGAGGCCAATTTCTTCTTCTCCTCGGCGTGTCATGGATTTTCTTTCTTCATACTCGTTGGGATCAGCTGGTCGTCTCCCCTGTCGGCGAAATCTTCTGTTATTACCTACATGATTTCAGCCGGTATTTCTATTCGCCGGTGGTTTGCCGGCCTTGATTCTTTTGTGGTCGCTATCCTCTTTACCTTTCCCCCCAAGGTCTCTCTGCTGATTCTTGCCGCACGGCCTCCTCCTATACCATTAACTGAGCCCTCCCTTCCCTCATCCTGGGGAGGGCAGGTTACTATTCCCCCCCCAATGAACGGCACTGGGACCACCTACCGATTCACAGACTCCGTCCTTTGCCTTTTCGGTCTTCCAATCTCTTAAAAGGACAAGATCCGAAATCCTCCTGTGTGTGGGGATGTCAAAGTAGTAAATGTTCCTCGGCCGATGCAGATCTTCGGTAGAAGGTACAGGTTATACCCCCCCACCCAACAGATTAGATCAAATCGATCTTCTGGATCTTTGTCCCCCGCCGTTTAAGGCGTCCCCCTTTTCGCCCAACAAGGCTTGTCCGTCTGTGCAAGGGACATCGCTTGGGTCTTGCTTGCAATAATTGGTTGCTCTCGCTTTGTTGCAGGTTCCGCAGGTAACTTCTTCTGCTCAAGGGCGAACCCTCCTTAGAGGGCCCCAAACTCTTGCCGGATCTTCCTACTCGATTGTCAAGCCTATTGTTCTCTCGGCGCTTTCAAGGCTTCCGCGGTCCGGAGTAAGCCTTTCTTCCTTTCTTCAACTCGATACTCTCCATGATAGGCCGGCGACTCGTATCTAGCCCTCCTCATGCCCCATCTTTTTGGGCAACACGTCGGCCCCCTTTGGCCTTTTTGAAGTAACAATCCTTCCAGCAAAACCTGTTTTCCCCGTTCCTTCCTTTGGTCAAGCGTTTTCTCTCCCGTGAATCAAGTGGGCTTTTGCAATCCAAAGCGATGTCCTCAAGACATGACACCTCTTATTCCCCTTATGACCAGGCGCTTTTCTATAGCGCTCCAAGGCATCAAGCCGCTGGCATCATATACCCGCCGGGAATGCTCCATCTCTCGTTGGCTTGGTGTTCGAGAGCATTCCCCCTGCGGGTTAAATGCTTATCTGGACACATAGTTTGAGGCCTGAACGCTTTTAACCTTGTTCGGGAACTACTCTCAGGATTGTAGACATCGTCCGTGTTGTGGCTTTTTTTCCCCCTCCCCTGAATTGTCTAGCTCCGTGACCAGATGCTTGCGTTCCCTTGGTTTTGACGGTATGATGTGTCTTCTCAGGACACCGCCTTGTGTCTTCCCCTCCAAACAGAGTTACTTTGGTCTTTCTCCTGGTCCTTTTTAATGTACGTCATGATCCAGCTTTTTAACTTATTCTCGAAGATTACGATGTTGATCCTCCCTCCCGGCGCGCCCGCGGAACGTTACCCTCCCCTAGATTCGTACACTTCTTTTTGTTCTCAATAGAGTGAGCAAGTCGCTAAAAGTTGGGTCGAGGATACGGTTTATCATGCCTCTTTCAGCCGACTGACCTGCGCCGCCTTTTAGACAAATGCCGTTGGATTAGTCTTCCGCCGGAGAGTTCAGTTGTAACTTGGAGAAATCCGCTTTTTTATTCTCCCCTTTAAACTTCGGACACCCCTCCCCTCTCTGACCTCTCCTAGCCTTCCCTTGTGATGGACTCAACTGTTCCCTGATACCTCAGTCTTCGGAAGCGTTTGTTCTAATAGGATTCTTCTTTCTCCCCCCGCAAGTCTTCATTTTCGATTACCTGGTTCCTTGTTCGGTCCAGGTTTCCCCGACCGACCATGCGGCTTCGTGTCTTCTTTCTGTTTTGTTGGTAACGATATCATTCCTGATTGCATATTACCCGTCCCCGGCCAACCACTCGTTTAGCTTGCTGTCTTCATCTTCATGCTTTCGTCCCTAGCCATTCTTACTCCCTCCGGTCGGTCTCGACATTTTCCCCCTCTCCGCAATCTCGCAGCACTATATTCTTCCCCACACCGGCGCCATCGAAGCCTTCTTCCTTCTTCTTTTAAGCTCGAGCCTGCGTTCCTCCCTTCCCGCCCCCTGGAGACCCCCCACCCCCCCCCACAAGTATTCCGCGATCCCACCCCTCCATTTCAAAGCCGCCGCGCACCTTTCTCCCCTTTGACTTTTTCAGAAATTGCCGCTCGCTTGTCCCCCCCCCTCCATTGTCGAGCAGAGTTTTGACCCCCCTTTCCCTGATAGACGCGAAACAACCCGAAAAAACACCCCCATTCCGAGGTTTGCAGACAATGGCCCCTATTCGCGACGTCGCACACCTCCGACGGCGCCAGCACCCCCCGCTGACAGTTTTCCCTTTTCCTATCTGTAGTTTGACTCTCAAGAGTGACCGGCTCTGTGTCTCTCCAAGAATCCGTTCCCGCGACACGAGCCAGTCCCTCCTTCCTCTTTCCGCTATCGTTACCCTCTCTGAGATGCTAAGTTCGTTTCCCTCTCCCCCATCCCCCCTTTTCTCCTGGAAGACATGGAACCTTTTTCTTCCAACGGATAATCCCCTGTTTGTCTCCCTCCCTCTCCCTCACATTTCTCCCCCCAGTAATGCCACTGCCCTCCCCAACCAAAGGGAGAAATCACTGCAAAGCCTGCCCCCCCTCGCGGACTCCCCTCGTTTCTCCCTCTGACCTTCTGAGCCCTTCATCAAATCGTCTTTTTAGCCCCTTCCCGATTGAAGCGCGTGAAAAATCCTCCTTTTGCCCTTTCTACCGGAGGGCTTTTCCAAGCGGAAGCTCCAGTGACCCTCTTTGATTCTCTCGAGAGGGAATACGACATCTCAAGTTTCGACTAATCCAATTCATAGATTAGTGGGTTCAGTACCTAAGAAGGTGCGGATTCCGGATTTCCCCCCAACTCCGCAGCAGGTTGACCTTCCTTTTGGGTTAATCTGTAAGATTTTTCCACATGTTGTCTTGGGATCGCTTATTCCCCATTAGCGTGCTGATGACGCCCCGCTGGATAGCTTGCCGAACTTCCAGTCCAGACGAGTTTTCTCTTTCGCGTGCCTCCTCGTTGTCATTCAAGCCCGCTCCCTCCCCTTTCCGCCGACCCTTTTCGATCTGGTCTCCCCCTTTCAAAGAGGTCGGCCGAAAATTCTCTTCCTTCCTCATGAAAGGTCTCCATATATCTATTTAATCGCACTTTTTCTTTTTTCTCAGAGGGACTCAAAGGCTGGCCGGCTTCATTTTTTCATGCCTCCGCTGTGTTTCCTGCTCAGACTCCCCCCGACTCCACATGTCTCAATTTATTGTTTTCTGAAGGCCGCGGCGTGAACCTCTCTCCATCCTTTCCTGAGGTCGGTCTTGGCGGCGTCTTCAGGGCCTCTATGAATATTTCTTTTTTTTGAAGCTCAATCCTAGGTTCTTCGTGTTGATACAGCCCCGATTCCAATCCTCCCTTAATCGCGGCCGCTTTCAACCCGGTCTACTGGAAATCTTGCTGACTTTGGGACCGCCGATCGCAAGTCCCTTTTGATCCGAAAACCGGATTCTCTCGTCTGGACAGTCGTGATGGTCGGCGGGCAAATCCTTCCTAAGGCGAATGGCGAGTTTCCTTCTTCTCTACCTAGTACTCAAGGAGAGTCATCGGCACCGCGAGCCCTGGAAATCTGTCCTTTCCTAAATGGAGGTGTCTGAGGGCCTTCTCTTTCGGCGCAAACGCCGGGTATTTCTTAGTTTGACGAGGCTTTTATGCTTTGTCCACTCCTTGTTTTTAGGGATGTGGCACTTTTTCATTTTTCCTTCGGTACCCTTTCTTTGCCGCTTTTTTCTTCGACGTCAATCCTTCCCCATGTGATCGAGGTCCGCCATTGCGGCATCTGTGCTCTTGCGGTCTAGTGATGGATTCGTGATTTCGATGTTTCGCGCTGATCTATTTTTGGCTCCCTCAGATTACCTTCTCTCTACTAGTCCCTTGTTTACCATTCCGCGCTTTTTTTTTTTCGAGCTTCGCCGTCTCTTTTAGTTTTTTTCGTCCACTTAGCCGTCGGCATCACCTTGTCTTTGGTTTCAAGTCCCTTTGTCAAGTAGACCGCACCCGCTGCTCTCATGCGCTTGATGTATGGGCATGAGCTCTTTTCAAGGGGGGCTTGAATTTTCTCTTGCATTTCGGTATGGATGTTTTCTCGCTTCTTTTCTTGTGGTTTTGAGTATTCGTTCCCCAGTGGTTTTTCTAATATCCTGTCTTCGTCGGCCTTTAGTCATGAGAGGCTTCATTTTGTGTTTTTGCCGGCCATTTTCTTGATCTTAGACCCCGATTGCTGGTGACAAAGTTCGGCTCAACTAATTTGGTCTGGGTTTACCGATGCGGGCGATTTTCATCGCCAGCGATGAAGACGCCCCGCCCCATTGCTAGCGCGTGTGCCGCCTGCACGAAAAGCACCTACCACTGAAGATTTTTCCAAGCCCCATGAACCTACATAATTAACCCCGGCCATCTTCGTCGTTCCCTGTTTTTGAGGAACTTCCCAGGCCCCATGCCAGATCTCCAGAACCACCTAGTGCTCTTGTTTCCGGAATGCCTTATCTGCCTTGCCCCGGCTGGCCGCTCGTTTCAGGGAAAAAAGGGTTTTACGTCACAACCTCACGATGCGTCGTCGTTTCCTCAAACTCGGCAGTAGTATCTCTTTTTTCCCGTGAGTCACCCGTTCAATTTCCGAGAAACCAGACGGATGCAGTCCAATTGTTAGTGAACTCCTTTTGACTCGATCTTCGCTTCACTTCTTGTGTCGTTCGCACACCTGTTTCAAGCAGTGAGGCTATCAAGGGCATGACCCTTCATCGCGCCGCTCTCGCCCCCCTTTCTTCACAATGGCTGATCGCACGCTATTCCTGTCAGCCTAGAAGGTGTAGATCTTCCCCCCCGTTTCCGGGGACGGTCGCGGCTTTTCGACTCTGACCTAAATTCAATCTCGATTTGTCCTCGATAGTACGGAGAACATTTTTTTTCCATCCTCTCCTTCTCACGACATTTGAACAAATTAATGCTGTTTTGGCTGCCAACACCGGCGTTACCAAGACGACTCATCAGCACCATACCTTTCTATCCCCGTAAAAGCTCCACAGTGGTTTATCAGCACCCTCTCCTACAGTTCCGAAGAGTATTTCCTCGGCGTAAGTCGCTGAATCTCGGGCGTTCAAAGGATCCACAGCGAGTTCCTTGAAGGAAATCCGTTCTCTCTCTCGCTGTATAATACTCGTTTTTTTTTTATCCGCTTTGCATTAAAGGGCTTTACGTTTACTGTATACCCGGTTTGAGGCTGAACGACGGAGATACCTTTTACTAGAGGAAATCCTCTTCCTGACGGTATTGAGGACATACGTCCGGTGGATTTTTCTCCCCCCCCCCCCGAATTTGATTGCCTTGAATGAGTCATGATGCACGGTCACCGGGTTGTTTCATCAGTCGGTCTTCAGGTCCCCGCGCGTTTTACTAAAACACCACCTCTTATGTTGCCTTTTTTTTTGGTTGCGAGCCCCTATTTGAGCTTCCTGATCTGTTTCTTTCTTTATCGGATCCCCAGATGGAATCTATGGACTTCGATCTCGCCCTTCTCACCGCAGCTCTGCAACGGTCCTCACGGTACCGCCGCTATGATAGCCAACTTGTTGACGCCATCGCGTGCGATTTTCCCCTTTCCTAAGTTGCGAGGAGCCCGTTCGTTATGCCTCCTTTTCATCCCCCTGGAGGGCGAACGAACTTATTTGTCGCCTCCTTGAGAACGAGCACCGTTCCTGTCAGAGCTTCTCAAATCCCCGTAGGATTCCCCCTTTTTCCCTTGAACCGGATGGTTGTGCTCTGACTTCCCAATCGAGGAACCCCGCGACCAGAGATGCTTCTTTCTGAGAAGTACCGCTTAAATCGGTTTTTTCCCCTTCAGGCCCCTGTCCCCATGAATCCTTTTTTAATCCTCTAGAAGATAGCGAGAAACCCATAGATCTCCTATCGAAGAAAACCCCTTCGAGGTTCGGGGTCTTTCCTCCTGGCATGCCTCCCTGATCCCCCTTTTTGGCCACAATTGACCTTTTATACATGCGTTGATTTCACGGAGTTTTTTTCAATCCTTTTATTGCTTTCTATCCTCCCCGTCGATATTCCGAGCCACGCGGTCGGCCCCCGATAAACTGCCATCGCCTTAGGGACGCCTGACCAGATAGTACGACCGTCACCCCCCTATAGCAGGGAAAATCCTGAGACCCTCCCCCTCCCTTGAACAAACCGTCTCCTATCCCTTTTTTCTTGCATGAACCCCCGGTACTCTTTGCAGCGAAACACCCAGTCCGCTTCCACGTCGCCTGACCCGGCACAACACCCCTTTTTCTTTTCCCTCCTCTGAAACATCCATTGACATCTTCCCCCCTGACTGCCGCATCCTGAATTCGTCTCCAACGGCCTGTCATCGCTTTTTCGTGTGCGTCTGCCTGATAGTTCCTTTTTCCTCCCCCCCTCAAACAGGTTTCCCTTTTTTTAGAGTCGTGTTCCAGATCCCGACCGCGCCAGCGCGAGTTCAAGCACCACGCTCCAGTTTTTCTAGTTTTGATCGAAGATCTTTTCCTTTTCTGATTTTTTCTTCCTCAAGACACCTACTATCCTCCCCCCACTGAATCTCTCGCCACGAAACAAGCCTCTTTCTTCGCTTAAGTCGCCAGATTTATTCGATTAAAGCCCCCATTTCTGTTTTTTCCTCCAATGAAGCGTCGAGAATTAACTCCAGACCGTTAGCGAAGATCCCCTTTTTTTCCCATTTCATTTTCCCAGCCCGACACCACTGCGACCCAAATTACCCTTTTTTTTTTTTTAAGAACCGGCTAATCCCTTCCGACCTTATTTTGAGACGACTGCGTCATCTCCTCGTCCTTGATCCGTGCTCAAGATTTCCCGATGCTTGAGTGTGAAATTCCTCTTTCTGACCCCCTTTTCCCTTTTGAGGCGCGAAATCGTAGCCCCCTTTTCCCCCCCCCTCTGATTGCGCAGCTCCCGCCTAACAATGATAACTGTCCGCCCCTCCCTTTCTTCCTACTACGAGGTAGTTTTTTGAAGAACAGGCACCGCATTTTCCTCCACAACTATTGGCCCATTCTGCATTGTTTTCTCGGATGGGCCCGTTACTTTTTCTTAGGATTTTTGGATCGACGAATTTTCAACTCAGAGCTTGCGCTTCACCTCTTTGGATCGGTTGCCGGAACCTCCAGGCAACTTCTTTTTTAGCCCCCTTCTTTCTCCGCGTTCTTCTCCCGACTTTTTTAACAGAAATACATCAAAGGCCCAATTTTTTCCTTCTTTTCCAGGGTTCCTCGTCCGAAACAGATAGCCCCACTTCCGGTTGAGCAGGGCGGATCTTTACGGTTTTTGATATCAGATTTCTTTTTTGATTAGTCTGCTAGCTTTTAAGGACCTGATTTCCCTTTTATTTATCCCCCCGAGTTGGACCCCTTCCCTCGGTCTGGGCGTGCTCCGCCGGCTCTCCCTCGCGCATTTCTTTTGTGGTCGGACCTCTTTTTTATCCTCGAGCGAGTCGGGTTTGGCCGGGTTTTCCGTTATCAACCCCTCGGATTGGATCCGGCCTGACACGACAGTCATGATAATGGGCCCCCATGCTGTGTGGTTTCCCCCTTTTCTCCCCTTTGCTTTTCGTCCCCACGCCCTCTCTTGACGATCGTTTTTTAATTTTTAGTCTCATGTAGGCGGGGCCCTGTCCCCTTTGTTCTAATCGTCCGAATGGAGCAGGTCATCCTCGCCGGCGATTTCTTCTACGCCATTTCTAGGTCTCCACTCCTCTTATAGTCCCCTATTGGAGTTTCAGGTGAACGGGCATATGCTTCTGTGCCTTTTCCCCCCCGGTTGTGCGGATGATGCGTTTTTCTTTTTCCTTTCTATTGGGTTTTTTATTTTTTTATTTTCACCTGCTTTTTATACTTGCTTGCCTCTTTCTTCCGACGCCTTAATGTCTTAATCTACTCCCCACAATGTTGACGAATCTGATTGTCGATCACGACCGATGAATTAAGTGATGGTCTTCGTTATTTGTTCCGTTGGCGCGGTCTGATTCTGGTCTCCTCCCCCTCTGGACCAGTCAGCTCCCAAGATCCCTACGTATGCTTTCATTTCGCGCGTGGGCGTCCGTCTTCTCCCCGCTCTGGTCTCGGCATCTGGTCCCTTATCCCCGTCATCACGGTGTCTTTTGTCTTTAAACGTTTATCAGGCCAAAGCCAACACGCTTCTCCCAATGCGTTGATGCATCGCGACCCTGCATGTTTACTGGCCGTCGGCTTTTTCCGTGGCATACTGAGGTGTTTTTCCGGCTCTTGGTTCGGAGTATATCTGGGTTCGGCTTTCGCTACCTCTCAAAAGAAGGGACTGACCGGCTCCTCCTTTTGTGTTGACGGCCCTCGTGCTTGATTTTGTCCCCGCTTGTGCCAAAATGTCGACCTTTGGAGGACATGTCTTCGGGGCTAGCATTTCCCAGATGACGGCCGAACCGTAGCCGCGATTCCGGGTTCCTATGCCATCCCTAAAGATTCTTCTAAACCCTCAATTTTACATCCCTTATAGATCTTCTGTCGCCCAATGACTTGATTTCTGTTTCACCCCAAAGAGGAAAGATCTAGCCGACCGTTGTGAGTCAGGCACGTCGAAATATACTGCAAGTAATATTACTTTTTTTTGCTATCCCACCTGGGATGACACCTATAACCCTATTTCTCTTTCTGCTCGACCCCCTACTTCGCTTGCTTTTTTTCGCTGGTAACCGTCTGTGACCCAACATGCCGTACTCAGTTTCCCGTCCTTTACTCGCAGCTGCCCTTTTTTTTTTTTTTTTTTTTTGCTCCCGCCCGGCATTTTTTCTAGGCCCTTGCGCCAGGTCAAGTCTGTTTCTTTTGGATTGACTGATCGTTCACGCGCCGGGCTCCCTCCTCAATTTTTTTTCAACGCGTTCAAGTCAAGCCCCTCCTGAAGTGGTTCTCGTCGGTACCGGGTTTCTCGCGTGAATACTGGCTCCTATTCAACTGATACGTTTCTCCCCCCCCTCCCCCGACGTCGACCCGTGATTCGCGTCTCGTCGCACAGACTAGTCCCCATCCTTTGCAAACAACCCTTTGGTTTTTCCTTTAACACTGATTCATCAAAAAAACCCCCCTTGACCGTGCCTTTCCCGCTTAGTTTCAATATTGGTTCCTTCCCGCCACAACGGACGCTGTCCATCTCGCGTATTTCCCTCAGGACGGCGCTGTCTCTTTTGTTCCTTCACAGGACGTCTGATACTTAAGTACTTTCTTTTTCACTCTCCGATGAGTATATCTGCTTTGATCGATTCAGGGCCTTCCTACCCCACATTTCCTTTGGAATAGTGATAAAAGCTCCTTGAGCCGAGTCCATCTGAGGAAAGCTTCGGTGTTTCTCAGCCAATGATTGATTTCGCCGCTACAAGATGGGCACGTTTCATTTTTTTCAGAGGTCTTTTCAAGGTGTACCAACCAACTCCGCCGTGTTGTTCCCTCCCCCCAAATGTGCTTCATTCTGCTACCTTCCGAGGATCTTAGCTTCCCTCCGCTTTAATGACCGGATCCTCTTCCTCCTTTATATGCATTATTCCACCCTTCCTCTCAGGAACGCCGTTGACGCCATTTCCCTCACGTGACGACAATCGCTCTTCTTAGCTTGTTTTAAGACTCTTTTCTCTTAGCCCTGTTGACGACACTTAAGTGAGCAAGAATTTAGTGCGCATTTTTCCCAATGGCAGGGGTCCAGAGGCCTTTATCGTCACCTTTTTTAGAGTCATGGAAAGTGGACTTCCTTTTGTGTTCTTTTCCCTGTGTTACCAAGTCGGGGAAAAAGCTCCGCGCTCAGCTATTTCGA
>Ga0179593_1548308_pt1 | contig 15052 bp, 14 predicted proteins | sample CZODoug2_1_08_16_FD_185931 | JGI IMG/M metagenome (GOLD analysis project Ga0179593, IMG submission 185931) | Vadose zone soil fungal communities from Angelo Coast Range Reserve, California, USA - CZODoug2_1_08_16fungal (PacBio error correction) | ecosystem: Environmental > Terrestrial > Soil >... | reverse complement strand
GAGAGTGGCGAGGGTCCTGGGGATTGTGGGAAAGAAAGACTTTGAGATTCCTCTTTCCTCCCCTTTTTTTTTTTTTTTCAACCCCCCCTTTTCCCCCCCCCCTATTGGAAGTAATTTTTTCCCTCTGTCCGGGCCTCTGTTCTTTCTCCTCTTTATTGGGCGAAGTTTCATTACGCTGACATGCGGCGCCCCCAAGTCCTCATAGGTCCGTTTCTAAGAGGGCGGGGTGACCCGAAAAGAGGTGTTTGGTATTTTCTGAAGAGTTGTATATATTTCTTTTTCCTGCCAGGCGGACTTTCCTCCCCCCCCTTCACGCAGAAGCTCCGAGATCTTCTGTGACTATTTTTGGACCCCCGAGGCTTCGCCGACGAAAACGCTGGCCTTTGCCCTACCTGCGCACCAATTTCCTTCTGAACGGAAGTAAATAATCTCTTCTTTTATTTGGGCTTTTTCCCTTCTGCTCGATTTTCTCCCCTACCGCCCCCCCGAAAAGATCTTGAAGAGAGGAAGACCTTCGACCCTTTTATGCCTGGGTAGAAGACCACAATATTTTCGTACTCCCTGGACACGACGCTTTCCCCCCCCTCTTCCCGTCTGCTCAGTTGAATCTCAAGAGGACGCCAGCACCCATTTCTTTTGTTTTGGCCCGCCCGGACACCCTGCCCCTTCCCAGTTTTGCGAGATGGTTAACCCGCTTCTTAAGCACCTTCGTGCGATTTATATCGGTCCCCGCATGAGTTTTTTCTAAGGTTTCTTTTCACTTTTCCTCTGCCAGTCCCACGATAATAGTCTCACGAGACCCCAAGTTTTCTCCCGGGCGCGACTCTTTCCTCCGACCTCTGTGTAGATTGGGAGACATTACCTTTTTTTTGCGATTAACTCCCTCCCCCCTCCAGACTACGTACGGATTAACCCGTCGAACCTTCCCCTTTACGACATTCATGGGTCTCCCACTGTGATTCCCTTTTTTTGCACCGGTATGCTTCTTCTTAGCGACTTCGACGACCCCGTCGTCCCGACCCTCCGACATACCGCATACCTCCCGGGCTTTGATTTTTCCTTCGCTAAATGAAACGATTTCCTTTTTTTTCCAAGGTTTTTTTTTTCGGAATCCTTCCTTGCGCTAATGGTTCCTGACGCTTTGCAGGGAAGGACTCGGCCAAAGAAGAGGGCTCTTTCCCCCTGAAGGGTCCCATTTTTTCTTCGCATTCCTTCCTTCCCTCGTTTAGGTTCTCCTTAGAATACTCCTTTATCTCGACCCCCCGATCTGGTTTTTTCTTCTTTCCCCAAACCTTTAGCAATCGCCTCATACAGTTTACCAATTGGCCCCAAAAACGATCTGATCTCCTACTTCCCCGGAGTAATGTTTCTATAAGTAGACCTTTTCCGGGGTGATGAGCCCCCTTCCCCCCCTTTTGGGTTCGACTATCAGAACGATAGTTTTTTTACAAGAGGTAGATTTTCCCGGTTGAGACATTTTTTCCAGAATAATCCCCTTATCTTAACAATCTATTTTCCCAACCCGGAGAACGTTCTTTTCTGGTCTTTCTCCCCGAATTCAGCCTTGGTCACCATTTATAAGGGATTATTAAGAGAGTCCTTTCCTTGCCCTGATAAATTTATCTTTGAATCAGACACCCCTCCCCCAAACGACCCTCTCCTACTCCTGACGTATACACCTCCCAGACGATCTAGACAGGTGTTGACTTTATGCCGGTAGAAGCCGAGGAAATTTGCCCCCTGTCCTGATGGAGAAAAGATTTTCCTTCATTTTCGATCTTTTTCCCTACAGATCTCCCCTCGTTTTCTGGACTGTGTATACGCACAAGTTTAATCCAGACGTCTTCTTCCAGCAGTCGGCGCGAGTTAATTTTTTCTTCACTGTGACCCTTCCGGAAATCCAGAAGGCCTTGAGAACTCGCTTTTTCCCCCCCCCAACGACGTCTTTCGTGGGTCCAAAGTGAATCGGCATTTACTTTGACGTTTCGACCTGTGCTCGACAAGTATAGATTAACCGATTATTCCTACAGAAGTTAATATCTGTTCCCTCTTTTTTTCAGCCTTATTCGTCTCAGCCGGCTATTTGCTCTTTCTGGTAACCTTTTCACACTTCGTTTTTAAAGTCTGCTATCCCTGTGACATAGAAGCCCCCTTGGTGTCCTGCGAAGAATCCCCCCCCTTTTTGTCCGGAATCGCCATTTTTTCGGTTCGCCCTGTCACTTTCATTCAAGTTCCCGTAACTGTCCCCGCAGCCGACGCACTGTTTGAGCCGCTGTGTCCTCATCAAGAGCTTTCCATCCTCTCCTTAGACTCCTCCCCGTCGACACTGCTTACAGGCGATGCGGGTTTTAGTCGCGGAGTGAGAAGACCGGTTATTCGAATTTTGTTCTTCGTGAGATCCTCTCTTTTCGTCAGGTGACATCTGCTTGGAGGGTGGCCCACTGCATATTATCTGGCTCTGGATTTAGGTCATAGCAGAACGCAGGAATTTCCTGCTGCTCTTTTTCTCATCGATGACCGCCTAGCACTCTTTTTGTCTGCGGAAGTCTCCCCGGAGCTCTCCCTCCGGCGATAGGCTTCTCCTCTCGCGTGCTTGGGTCCGAGGAACCAGAGAGAATTGCATCTTCTCTTTCCGCCCGTCATATTTGAAGGTTTTTCTTCCCTTCCCCCCCCCATTTCATTCCCCGTATTCGGGTAGTGGTCCCTGTAGTTTTTCGCGACTCTTTTCTTAGAGAATACATGAGATTAGCCAGTTCGACCCTCTTTTTTTTTGAGCCAAAGTTAATTTAGACTTTGGCAATTCCTCTCCTCTTCAGCCCAGACTTTTTTTGCGAAGGTTGGCTCCCATTGATTTTTAACGTAAAGAATTCGTTGGAAACTGGAGGGTGTTTTGTAAGTACACCTAGGGTCTTGAGTCCTCCCCTCCCTTTTGGTAGATCCAGTGTTACTTCAGCTCGTTGGGAGATTGATTTTTCTTCTGGTCACGCGGATCGAATAAGGTGACCTTATCTCTCCCTCCCCTTCATCTGTTTTTAAAGTTTAGGAAGGGACTTTTTCCTAGACTAGGAGTTTTCCTCTTTTTCTCGGCCTTTTCCTAATTGAGAAAGCTAAATCGGGTCTTTTTCGATGGGTCCCTTGGCCTTTGTAGATTCTTGGTGCGCTGCTGACGATGAATTCGTCGTTTGCAATGTTCCTTTAGAATGGTTTATACCTCCTTCCCGTACCCCGCTCTTTTTTTCTTAGAATAAGGCCTTCCTTTAGGTTTTCAGCCCCCTTTGGTTCCTGGAGGGCCGATGCTTTTTTTATTCTCCTGGGCGATTCTGGTTTTTTTCGATTTGCGACCTCTCTGGGAAAGGAAAGAAGATTTACTTATGAGGCACACTTTCCCTCTCCCCTATTATTTTCTAGAGTTGCCTGCCCGTTTCGCTTCGAGAAGGAAGTCCCTTTTCTTACGAGAACCTATTCCTCCCTTGTTTGGAGGTGTGTTCCCATACTTTAGCTTCTGAACAACTTCGACGGTTCTTTCCCCCACAATCCTCAGTGACTTCTTCACCAGTCCCGTCTTCGCCGTTCTCCGCGCCTCTCGCACCCGGTCCTCACTACGCCGGAAGGGGCCCTTTCTTCCCTGTGGAACGGCCTCACCTCCCAACCCTCTGAGGAGAGACCGCCCCCCCCCCAGCCTGAGTCTCAGGTATCGTGAGTCGGCTAATTATAGCCGAGCCGCGCTTTTTTTTATTCCTCCAACGTGGATTTGTCGCGACCTTCGGCCGTTGGTTTCGCCGTAACTCGTCTTTTCCCCCCTTCAGGCACTCCGACACCTCTCTGGATTTATCGTGTCGACTCGCGCACTTTCCCCCCCACAGTTATGTCCATTTTATCAGAGGCGAACGTTTCGCTTTTGCCATTCTGAATCATTTGTCCTCCAGTCGCTGGATTTACTGGAGTTCCTGCCCTATGTACCCGAAGGAGGGCGATCTCCCTTCGGACCTAGATTAAGAAGACAAGGCCCCCCGATTGACGGCTAGAAAGCTGGGACCGTTCACCCCCCCTGGTCCGTCCCCCCCAACGGATGGCCCATTATGACCCAGATCGAACGATCTTAAACCTCCCTAATCGCTACGCGGCCAGGAGACTTAAGCCCCCCCCCCCCCTTCTCCCACTAAGTCCTTCTCAGCTTTCCCCAACCCTAACTTCACCCTTACGTCTGGCGCTGAAACAGGTCCCTTTATCTTTCTCCTGTCCGGCCTTGATGTCTTTTCTCTGACCCCGCCGATTTTTGCCCACGTCCCTCCGCCTTCCCTTTTTCCCCGATCCCCCCATCCGGGAAACAGAAACAGCTCCCCCGTCTCGCGATCCTTACGTTTTTTCAGTTCTCCACCCTACGCCATCCGAGGAGTACGCCTAAGCCTCCCCAACTCTCCGGGCGACGCGCAAGTCTGATCCCCCCCCTCCTTTTCTTTGTACAACCTCCCCCGACAGCGGCAACGTCCTTCTATAAACAAGAGCCAACCTTCTCTCTTCCCCACCACACCGCTTTTTCGGCCTTTCCGCCCAACCACAGACTTTTCCAGTCTGGCCTTCCGGCAAATCCTTTCCCCTCGACGAATGGACTCTGTCATTCGTTCTCCCCAGACGCGGCGAGTTTATAACGATCAACAACGACCCCCGATTCCCCTTAATCATAATTGATGCCCACTGTTTTTCCCTAGTTTCCCCCTTCCCGCTGACGTTCCCACCAAAAGTCTCCCCTTCTCCCGTTCTTGATTGACTCTGAGCCCCATCCGTTCCCCCGCAGCTTCCCCATGGTTCCCCCCCCCCTCCCTAGTCCGGATGTAAGGCGAGTTGATCCTACCTCCGCTGCCAGAGAAGGGATGTCCGTTCTGCCTGAGTCCTCACAGTCCTCTCCCCTTTCTTCATTACCGATTTTCTTTTAACTCGCCCTCTTCTATGCCGTTTTAAAGAGCAGCTTCACCGTGACCCACACAACTTCTAACCGTAAAAGAATCCCGACCTTGAAGTGTGGGTTTTTGCTTCCCCCTGATGTTTGATTGCACTTATCGTTTTTTTGGTGTTATCAGAAACGGCCGTCTGATCCCCTACCTCCCTTTTGACGTCGATCCCTCTCTCGCTGTTCTCTTTCGATCTGTTTCACCACCTTTCCTTCGATGCTTGAGACGTGACGGTTTTGTTCCTTTCCTCCCAAGGTTCGCCGATAGGAAACCGTTGCTCCCCCCCAATGCGATATTCTCCTTTTCCCTGGTACTCCCTCCCCCCCTCCAAGGAGGCGCCCTCCAACAAAGTTTTTTGCTTCCCCTTCAAACCGATTGGACCCTTTGTTCCGACCCCTCCCAGTTCCCTTCCCCCACTCGGCCCCTCTCCTCTTACCACAGCTCTTGAACAGGCGCTGATTGACTTCTTCAGCTGTCCTAGAATTTTCTTTTGCGGGTGCTCTCCTGAGAGATTCAAAAGGGGAGCTCCCCTCCAAGGCCGCCGCGTTTTTGCTCGGATTTGTAATCGCTGCAGTCCCTCTTCCGTTAATCCTTTCAGTGCCTTCTTTTTTTCTTGTGTTTTTTTTTGTAGTTTCATCCGCGCTTTGACGCCACTTGGCGTTACTTTTAGGACATTTTTTTCTCTCGATAAGCTGAGGATCGCACCGCAATCCTCGTTCCTCCCCCCTTTCCCCCCCGAGTGGACATAGTTTGCAGCCGCAGTTCCCCCCTTTAATATGGGATTGCGGAACGATGCCTCTCCCTTCGGCTTCCTCCCCTTCTTTGGGTACGGAGCGGCATGGTTTTCTTCTCGCAGTTCATAGAATTCTTTAACAATTGCTTCCCCCCTTTATTTCCTTCTTTGAAAGGCCTGACCAGGTTCGGTGTCCCCACTTACTTCCTTGTCCTAAGGCGTCTGAGCTTTGTCTGACTCCTTTCTCCTTCCTCAAATTTGTAGGTACCTAGCTTAATCCCCTGCGAACGCGGGTTTCGACTCGAGAAAAAGAAATTTGTATTATTCTAAACCGTTATACTCTTGTCATTGGTTTTTATTCTCAACGGGCACTTCCTCGGTCAGAACCATTGAAAACTTACCGATTTTTCTTTTTCTGGGCTAACTTCCCCCTGTCTATGAGGCGAGATAATATTTTACATGTTTCTCCTTCCCCCGATTTTGGTGTCGATATAACCCCAGTTGTAGTATTTCTTGGATTACAAAAGATCGCCTCGAATTGCGCTTTCCCCCTCCCCTGAGGAGGGGAAACCTGGGCATTGAAGTATTTCTTCCCGGGCTCATCCTTTCTTTTTTTCTTTTCCTCCCCCCTGAGCGCCCTTTTTGACTACATGATCCCCCCTACCCCTTTTCCGAGGGTTCTTCCTCTTTGGAAGACGCCCAAATGGAGAAGGAACTGTCTCCCGCGTGATTATTTTTGTCTTTGGACTGCAAGTTTCTCCTCGTGAACTTGCGAAATCGCAAAATCCCCTTTTCCCCTCCTTCTCTCCGTGAGTAAAAGTGACTTTTTTCAATTTTTTTCCCCTTTCGGTCTTGAGAGGGTCTCCTACGTCGTCTTTTTTGGTTATCTCCCTCTTTGTTAATCCAACCACACTTCCTACTCTCAGCCTCCTGCGTCGAGAGCACGCCTTCCCCGGCAACTTTGGGGTAGTTACTTCTAAAGGTCGTCTTTGACCAAGCCTGATCGTGAACGGTCCTTCGGTTCCCCCCCCCATCGCTCTTCCCCTCTTTGATTTATTTATGCTCGGGTGAGGTGGAAAGGTTGGGAATATCACGCAAGTCTGTGTAGGAGTCCAGGGATTCCGGGTCCCTTTCTTCTTTTTCGAGGCATGAATGGCCAGGGCGTTTTTTCATTCCTCCTCAAAATGTAGGATTCCCCCTGATGCTTTTTCGGTCTCCCTTCCCTTTGGCTTGGGCGACCCATGGCAGACCCTCCTTTTTATTCGCGCTCTCCAGAGTATGGAGTGGGCGGGTCTTTCCTCTACCCCGATTTAATAGAGGTCCCGAACCCTGTTTCCTTTCGACCTTCCCCCTTCATTCCAAGACGCGTTAACGGCCCCCTCCTCCTTTCGAGGTGAACTCTTCTACTCCCTAAAGGAAGCCTCTCGAGGCGTACGAATATCCGAAGTTCTTTCATTATTAGAATTGGAATTTGTACAACTCAATCTTTCCTTTCTTCCTCTCCCCTGAGAGACACCTCAGTTGCGGGTAAAAACCAGGAGTAGCTGCCGAATATCTTTTCTCTTTAAAGATATGAAGCGTAGGAAAGGTTCCCCTTCCCTTAATACATCCTCTCCCTGCGCCAGGCTTCCGCAGTGGTTGGAGTTCTCCTCCCTAGAAGTCTCTTCGCGCCTCCCCTTTTCCTCCCCCTCTTTCATCCTTCCTTCCTTTTTTTGAGAGATGCGAGGGGGGAGGGGACTTGAGAGTCCTCCCCTCTCGCTACGAGAAAAAAATGAATGAATCATGCTCCCTTTGATTTCCTTTCTGCGCCGAAAGGTGACTGCGTTACGTGGAAGACTATACTTCTTTCTTACACAGGAGTTTCACTTCCTCTCGGGAGTTACGAGGGGCGGATGGGGGGGATACGAGGTCTCTTTTTAACCTTTCTAGCTTGGGATAATTTTAGTTGGGTTCCGCCCTTTCCCTTTTTTTTCCCTTGCTCCCTTCTCTAGCAGTTTGGGCGAGGCAGGACCCTCGAGGGCCTTCCATAACATGTGCCGTTTCATATGCCGAGTAGGCCCGGATATTCTTCGTTTTTTTTCTTTTCCCCTCAAACAAGTATCGCCTTAGACATTGGTTCTATCACTCTACATGACCCTCCCACAGTCCTCGTCGGCGACATCCCTTCTCCTTTCTTGACGAGATGGTCGCCCCGCTCCCCCTCAAAATACTCGTGAGACTCCCCTACCTCCTTTTACATTCTTCTCTAGAAGTTTCCTCTCAAGAAGGACCTCTCCTTTCTAACTGGCCTCCCTGCAGTAAGCTGAAGCCCTTTGACCTCGTGAATGGCGTGTTAAAAATTATCCCCTTTTTGACCCCTCGCAGCCCCCTCCCTTCTTGGGATGTCTCCCTTCTAAACCGATTCTTTTCCAGATCAATTCGTTTCCCCGCCCTACACGAACCCTTTTCCTCCCCCCCAAGAGGGCTCGCGTAATAAAAAAGGCTTTTCTTGTTCTTACTTTTTTTTCTTTTATTGGGTAGGACCTATTTTCTTGTGTGTTCGTGGGGGGTTTTCTCCGGAACCCCCCTCCCCCAGCCCTTCGGAAGTCCAGTCATCCCCGCTTCACTTTCTCTCTTCTTTATTTTTCCTCCCACAGGCGATGCCGAGGGGAACGGTAAGCAGGGAGGCCCTTTTTGGATCTTCTTCCCTCAATATTCGGCAGTCCAATCCCACATCCACTATTCCGGTCCCCGTCCTCCCCATGCTCAATTTTCCCGATGAGCTGTCTCTCCATCAGTCCCCTTGCTCATGAAATTTCGGACGAAGAAAGTCCTTTCGACTTCCTCCCCTTCCCCCCTCTGGGATCTCATCCTCCACCGGCCTTCTGCACTCTCCTCCTCCTCTTTCCGCCATGGTTGAGGATCGGGGGGAAGCCTACTCTTTTCCCACGGATTTTTTTGACTCATGGGCGTTAAGACCCATTTATCATTCCTGCATCGGCCTCATCTCCCTGGGGAATGGGGATTCTCTGCAGTCCCCCCTCCTCACCGGGAGCTTGTAAATGGGTATTATTTCTCCGTAGACCTTTTTTGAATCTTCCCTCTATAACTGGGGTCCTGTCTATACGAACTCTATGGATTTTCTTCCCTCTTCGCGAAAATTGGAGCCCTATGGTTTTTTTTAAACTCCCCTCCCCCCTCAGTACTTTCGCCCTCGTCACACTCTAGATAACAGACCCGGCAGTCTGAGTTTTCCCTTTCTACCTACTGGTAAGACTGGTAAAAAAACCCTTACTCCCCCGGTTCTCCCTTTAAGGAATTTTTTTGTCTCTTCCCATTTTTCCCTTTATACACAAGTTGCTCGGTACACAAAAGACCTTTGAAGCCCTCCCTTTGCGTTAGCGGCCCTTCTCTTTTTTTCGAAAGCGCGATGACAGGGTTGACCCTGCTGCCCCCCTAATTGAGAGGAAAATGCGCTGTCCCCCCCCCCCCCCCCCCCCCCCGCCCCCCACCCCCCCCCACCCCCACACCCCCCCACCTCTTTTAAAAGATCTCTTTTTTCCTTAGATCGAATATGATAATTCTACCCCTCTCCTGTGAATACGCCGTTTAATCCCCCCGATCCTCCTTCCTAAGACTCTCGAGCGAAACTCCCCGCGATTTCACATCCCGGCCCTATCCGGCATGAGAAGCTAATTTTCACAGCTGTGGAAAACCTGCCTCATTTTCCAAAGTTTCCTCCCGTATAGAACACTCTCTCGCCTTTTTCCCAATTCTTGAGCTTACCCCTCCGAATCTCGAGGAATTTAGAGCTCCTACTTTCCCCGTGATCTATACTTCGCTTTTACGTTTACTTCGTATCTCAACGATCTGGTACTTTACCCAATTTTTTCAAGTTACATAAATTTCCTTTTTTGTGCAGCCCGTTCTTCCTAAGCCCCAGTCCCTTCCGAATATGCCTTTTTTTTCCCATTTTCTTCTAGCTCAGGCGAACCTTCGTCCCCTTCCTCCCTCCACTCACTGGTTTTCTTCTTGAGCCAAGGTGCTTAACCCCGAGATCTTCCCGACGATTAGAATATCTCGGAGACACGTCTCCCTCAAAGCCTTGAGGCCCCGTCTCTCTCCCAAGCTTTGCTTTTAGTACGAGCAGGCCGTTTCAAAGAGAGGGAGACAACCTCTTTTTGACCGCGATTTTGGTGTCCTTTCCCTCTGCTGGGATTTTTCCTGGGTAAAAGTGCAGGAAACTGAAAGGATCGGCCTCTTATTTGCGGTTTTTTGGTTTCGTCCCCTTCCTCTCGAAATGGTTTCAGAAAGGCTGTGCATCTTTCCCTCCTCTTTCCCTAGCTGAAAAGACCCAGCCTTTTTCCTTCCTCTTTCCTTTCAAAGCGATGTCCATCCTGGACTTCGGCTTCCTCTCCTAAAGGTCTGGGATTCTCTCCCACAATCTTCTTTCTACGGTGCGCCTGTTTTGGTGGCGCCCGGAATTCCTTCCCTCTCTCTTTCGGTCTGGAATATTGTGGTTTTATTGATTCTCTATGAAGTTCGCTTTTTCTCTCTGTCGACTCCCCCCTCGCACATCGGCTAGTTCCGTCCTTTTTCGCTCGAAGTGCCTCCCTTTTTTCAGTATGTTTTTTCGGCACAAGACCCCTTTTCGCGATTTCTCCCGAATTTTTGGAGCCTTGTGCTTTTTCTGCTATGTGCTGGTTTTGCCGTCTCCCTTCATTTAAGGCGGGTTTTTCTTTTTAGCCCGACCCCCCCCAACTTTTTTTTATAAGGACGGTCGCGGATTTTTTTCTTCTCGTTACGTTACGAGTCACCTCTCTCGGATGTTTTAGTTTTTCTTTCTGCATCAGTTCCCTGAGCGATTCGGATTTTTTTTCCATTTTGGATATTGATCGGGACCTTTTCGTTATAGGCAATATTTGCTCTCCATCACATGATCCAGTGAAGGACGTCCCCTTCTCACTCCCCGGTACTGTTTTTCTCCTCCCGGCGTTACAGCAATGTTTTTCTTTTATTTTTTGTGTTTGTGCTTTCTGCCCTCTTTTGCCTCTGTTTTTTCTTGCCCCTTCTCTGGGCCGAATCGTCATTTATCTCTTTTCCCTCTTTTCTTTTAATAAGGACTATTTTTTTCTATTGATTAAACAGTTGTGCGGAGCTTGTCTCTCCAGGTGTATCGATCCGTCCTCCCTTGCTATTTCGAAGTAGAGTTCTATTTTAACTGGCATTGCCATGCCCCCCATTTTTACTTGGACGGGCCACAGTTCTTTTTTTTTGGGTCCATCCCCTCTTTTGCCCTCGGACGAGCAGGAGGATTCTCTTAACAACGGTGATTACACCTCCCCCCGATATTCGACGCAAGTGTTGCGCGCTTTTGCCTTTCCCCTTTTAAATACGTTAGCGGCAGAAACCTGGGCCCCTTCGTTCCCTGCCGAAGCACCCAAAATTCCCCCCTCTTCTTAGATCAAGAAGTCACGTCTTCTTCAGATCGGGGCAAGGCTCCCTCCTTTCTCCAGTTGCACCAGCCCCTTAATGGATGGACGTTTTTTTTAAGCTTTCCCTTTATCATATTTCATACTCACCTGTGGGTCTTAGAACCATCCTTTCACTCACAATAAAGAAATTACTTTCTCCCGTTCCGAGCCTTTCGAGCTTCTCTCCCCAAACCGGCTACCTTCATTTTTGTATAACAACGTTTCGGTTTTTGTGCGCGAAACGAACCCCCCTGTCCCTTTTTTCCCGTCCCCCTCTTATTTGAAAACTGGGAAAGGACTGACACCCCTTTTTTTTCTATCGCTAGTGTATGCTCGTAGTCCCGGAAACGTGTTAAGCCCCTTTCTTCCCCAGCCGCCGCGCCGTCAGCTTCCCCTTTTCACGACCGAGCTGACTGGCCCCTTTTTTCCTGTCTCCTCTTCTCCATGTCCAGCAGTCAGAGTCGTTCGCTTCCCCCCATTATCCGAAGAACCAGGTCCCCCTTACACCCTTTAGACAGCCCTCCTCACACTGATTTAGAAACAAGATCCTGAAGGCCTTCCCCCCCAGATACTCCCCCCCCCTCTCTGCTCGATACCCAGTCGGCCAGGAGTGCTTTTTGCAATTCTCGACCTTTCCTCGTTTCAGCAGCATAACCACCTAACCTTCACCCCCTCCCCCAGTGTTAGACTATATGAACCCCCCCTTCGCAGACTTGAGCAATTCTTTTTTCCTATTGAGATTTTTTTCGTCTCGAAACGCGATTGGTGCTTCCCGACGTGACTTGCCCGGATCCGGCCCCCTCCAGCAGACCTTCCCCTCGATCTTCACTCTTTCGGTACCCACGACAAAATACTGCCACCCTTCCGCCCACCTCCCCGTTCGCGTAACGTAAACCTCCAGCCCCCTGGGAGCCGCGAACTACTGGGTGACCAAGGTACTCCCTCCCAATCCCCCACCCCCGAACGATTTCCTTTTTTCATTATTTACACTCCCCCCTTCGTGCAGGCCCCCCCCCACCCGACCCCCTTAGGGGATCTTCCCCTCCCCTCCCCCCCCCAGCCCCAAACAAACCCTGCCAATGTTTTTTTCCCTCGAATTGTCTTCTTTTTTCCTTTGCGAAAGACATCTTCCTCTACGACTCACCTCCGCTCCGATAGTTCCTCCCACGCCCAAAAAGAGGCCCCCTCCCCCCTTACTGATGAAACTGGGAATAGCTTCCCTTATCCCCCCCTGCAACAATTCTTCGTACGCGCATGGCGCGCCCCTTCTCGATTTTTCCTTAGAGAAAACGACTTCTGAGCGTTCTCTTTTGTTTATGTTCCTTTTTTCGCGTTTTTCGTTTCCTCCGCCCAGACGAAATGCGATTCCCCTGAGAAGCGCCCCCCTACGAAAGAAGACCGGTCGTAATGCCCGCGTGCCCTCCAAATTCGGCCCGATGAACTCGCCCCTTGATACAAAGTGCCCCACACCCCCCCCCCCCCCCCCACTTCTTTCCCGTCCAACGCAATCGAGCGCCCCCCCCCTCTTTCATTTTTATTTTTTGAGAAATAGAGGTCCATCCAATAATTGCCTTCCCTTTCCCTCCGCTTCGAGCTGGAAAAATAATCCCTGTTCCCTCCTTTTTTTATCTGGAGAGTTCTCCGATGCCTGATTTCCCCTTCGATCTGTTACCCCTGCGGCTGGTCCGCGGGCGCAAGGGCCTTCTTCCTTTTGTCCGTCGTTCCCTTTCTAGCGAGTCCTCCCCAAACCCAAAGTGTGCCCAATTTCATATTCTTAACACTCTCTCCCCCCCCCAGCCTCCCGCGGCCGCTGCCCAAAGTTCTTTTACTTCCCTTGGCCCCTTCTTACGCTCGGGAGATACAACCCCCCTCCCCCCCCCCTTCGCGCTCTCCGCCCTTTTCGCTTCTTACCGGCGAGACCTCGGAGGTTGATTTTTTTGCCTCTCCTTCTGTTTTTTTAGAATCCGTTTCGCGTTCTTCTAACTGTCGAAAACGGCCTGCCGGCTTGGATTTGCCCAAGCTTGAGGAAGTTGTAACGCTGACTCCCTCCCTCCGTTTGAAGTGGAGAATCCTTTCTGCGATCCTTATCTTATTTCCGCGAAGTTTTAAGTGTCTTCCCATTTCCCTGAAAGGATAGGGTTAGTGATCGATTATTTTCTCGCCTTCAATCGGTTAGCCCCCTAATTCACCCTCCTTCTACTTTTTCTCTTTACTAGACCGTTCAACCATGTAATCGCTCGTTTCTCCTCTTCCCCCTCGTCTTCCCTCCTTCTTGAACAAGTTTGTACAGGAGCTGGCCTGGGGGAGCCCCCCTTCCCAGATAAATGGAAACTTCCACCCCCGGCTTCCCTTTTTTTTAGTTCCCCCGTATGATGGTGACCAGCTGAACAGGTCGGGGACGCTGACCCCCCTGGCTCTTATCCCCTTTTTCGTGTGACGATGACTCTCTTCTGGGTCTTCCCCCTTCTAGGCCTTAATGCCCTAATCTCGAACGCGGGATTGACTCCCCGTTCTGACTTTTCCCCCCCCCAGGTTATCCTTTTGAATTTTTCTTTTTCAACTTTGCCTGTACGTAGGACTCATACCCTTGCTTTTTTTATCTAATTCCTCCTTGCTCCCCTCTCCTGTCGATGAGGCGTCTTTCCTTTGTCTTCCCTTCCTTCCCACGCCCCGACTCCGTGGGGTTCTACCTCTTCTCATTTTTTCTTCCACCTCTCCTCAACGTCCCTTCCATCTTGAGATGGGAGGGACACCTGGCTTGATCCTTTTTCTTCGTTCGGTTTCCCTTTTGTCCACGGTCAGTAGTTGCACAGGAGCGCTGGTCCGGGTCCTCCCCAACGTAGGAGACGAGGATTTCGGTGCCCCCCTTCTGGGCAGTCCACGCCTCCGCCCTGGTGTAGTTTTATGTCGGACTGCGTCAGTCTTGCTTTATAATTTTCGAACATAGCAATCTCCTACCGTTGTCCCCTTTTGCTCTTTCTTCCACAGTAGGGACAGGGGCCTCAGTTTGTCCATCTTTTTTTTCATCCTGATTCCGTGATTTTTTTTTCCTTTACTCCGGGGGTAATCACCCCTTACTCGCGCCACCCTTTTTTTTCTTCGTTCCCCAGAGGATTCAGACTTCTTTTTCCCTCCGGCAAGATGGTTTTTTTTCGGCCATAGAAGCTTTTTTCCCGTTTGAGTTTTTTCTCCCCCTGATCGTGAAAATGCGGGTCATCCTTCATCGCCCTGTTCTGTCGTTCCTCTTCTTTTCGGTCCCGTGAAGGGGGGAAATCTAAAGCGTTGGCCTGAGGAGACCCCCAAGGCCTCTTTCTCCGGGCGGTCCCCCTTAGCATGCCAGGGCCAGGGGGCGTCTTTGAGACTTCCCCTTTTCTTCCTTATCTCCTTACTTCCTCTTCCGTATCTGGCAAGGGTAAAGGTATAAAACTGACTTCATTGGGTGCCCCGACTTCCCCATAGTTTTCTCTAGTCCCCTTTTCGTGGTCGCTTAGAGGGAGATACCGATTCCAGACCCCTTTTCCTTCTTCGAGAAGTAGTTCGAATGAATCCCGACTTGATAAAGGGTCTCGATCGTCATAGGCATCGGTTTCTTTCCCAGACCCGGCCGGGCACTATCGAGGACCTTCATCGGCCGCTCTCTTTTCCCCTTTCTGCGGAACGGAAGAAGAATGGATAGTTTATTCCCCTCCCCTGAGATTCCCAACGCTTCCTCAAGATTTCTTTTTGCTTCCCTCGTTGCCACCCCCAAAGCGCCCTCTCCCTCCTCCTTTTCTTCTCGCTGTGCCTCTCCGTATGACGCGGCCAACGGAAAGCTCCCGGTCCCCTCCCTCTTCCGACCCCAGTTATATGAATGAAGTTTCAGCCAGTGGGTCTCCGAGCGAGGCGTTTTTTCTATCGCCTTTTTCCCAGCCCTCCCC
>Ga0179593_1543988_pt1 | contig 15052 bp, 16 predicted proteins | sample CZODoug2_1_08_16_FD_185931 | JGI IMG/M metagenome (GOLD analysis project Ga0179593, IMG submission 185931) | Vadose zone soil fungal communities from Angelo Coast Range Reserve, California, USA - CZODoug2_1_08_16fungal (PacBio error correction) | ecosystem: Environmental > Terrestrial > Soil >... | reverse complement strand
CGCTTGTGCTATCTTCTGACTCTCCCCCGAGTTTGTAGAAAGCAGTGGCGCCTTTGACCTTCCTTCGATCTGTATGCAGGCTGAGTCCAGAAGGACGCCAGACCCCCCAAGTTTTTTATTTCCCCCTTTGCGGCACCTGTTTTCCTAACCCCCTCCACCCAACCACGCTGGAATTCATTTTTCTTTCCTCATGATCGTCGACATTTACGTTGACGCCCAATGCTCCCCGCTCCCCTTCCCCTTCCTCATTTTCCCCAGGGCGCATCCTCGCCTCCTTTTCGCCTTCTCTCTTAGACCCTCCGCTTCTTCGTAACTTCGCCTGAATAATCCCGGCAGCATCCAGTTCGCTCCAGAAATTCTTGCATGCCGTAGAGCCTTGCAGTCAAGTGTCCAGCGTTTCCCACCCCACCCTTTTAGCTTTTCTTTTCCCCAGCACGATACCAGTCATTCCTGCAGACCCCTTTACACAACTCCCTTCTACTCTTTACCGTCTTCCTCCCTCACCGGCCAAAGTTAAAAAAGACGTTTCAACCTTTTCTTCGGTCCCTTGCCCGAGACCCGGCCCAGTCCCCGACGAACATCTTTTGAATTCTTTCTTCACAATTCCCGACCACGCCCCTGCCTCTCCCCCGGACCTACAAATCGGTACGTACGTATTTAGTAGGCGTTTTTGTGTCCTAGAGAGGCCCCCCCTTTTAATACTTCCTCCCTTCGCCTTCCCCTCCTTTCAAAGCGCCTTTAGCATTGTGCACGCCCTTCCTTTCCCTCGTTTTTTCACCCCTCGCCTGACACCCTTCTCTTTTCGTCCCCACAGTCCCCCTTCCGGTCCTCGGTAAAGAACCCTTTCCCCCCCCACCTTTTTTTCTCGCACCGGATTTGTTGTCTCTCACGAAATGTTTACCTTTCCCCCCTCTTTCAGTTGAGGGCCACATCGCCCCCAGGCTTCCGACCGATTTTCAGGCGATGCCCCTTTTCTGTACGCTGCCCCTTCAACTCCGTCTGAACATCTTTCCGAGCGCCCTTTTTCTCTCTCCTGCTCAGGGACACGGTTTTTTCTTCCTACGCTGTTGACTTGTGCGAGTTCTCTCCCCTCTTTGATTTTTTTTTTTCTGCGATGCTCCCTGCAACGCTTCTTCCCCCCTAGGGGCTCGCGTTTAAACAATCTCGCTGTTTCCCAATTTTCTCCTTTCATAAGACTACCCTTGATTCGCACCCAAGATGAGCTTCCCACCATTCCTTTTTTTCCCTTGGTCCATGCTGAGTTCTTTTCGTCCATCGCCCGGATGCGCTTTTTCACACTGTGCATCTCGGTCATCAATTGCCCTATTCTCCCCCCACACTTCCTTCTCGTACCCCCCCCCTTCCCCCCCCCGTAGCTTCCCCACCCCCCCAGTCAGTGCTCATTTCTCCTGCCCCTTAGGAAGCTTTTCTGTTCGACAATTTTGAACCTCGCAGTCGGCTGGTTTCCCCACGCCTCGTTTGTTCCTTTCCCTGGAATACACAACCGCGCGCAGCTTTCCGGCAATCCCTAATCCACTTTTCCGCGTTCCTCCTTCGAGTCTCCCTTTTTTATACCCTCCTCCCCCTCCCTTCCAACACCCCTCCCCTCGCCCGTACTTGATCCCCCTTTCGATTTTTTCATTACAAAGTTCCTCGGGATAGCTGTTGTTTCTCCCCTTTATGCCTTTCCCTCATTTTAGCAGAGTCAAGCAGAATGCTGTCCCCTTCGTCCCTGCTTAAGTAACATCTAGTGCCCCCACGGTCCCCACTCTTCTCATATTTCTTGGCCAACTCCAGCAACTTAAACCTGCCCTTAATTTCCTCTGTTTATAGCCATTGTATTAAGCACTTTCCCCTCCCTCCCCTCCTCTCCTTCCTTTAACAAGGCCCCGTTTCCCTGTCTCCTTAGTCTCCACTGAAAGACCTATGATCTTTGTTTTTAGCTCCAACCATAAACGCGTTCGCGTTGTCAGTGAAAAGCAGAGTTGATTCCCCCTCCTCCTTCTTCTTTTTTTTCCTTCCCCTCTTTCCGCCTTTCGCCTTTCCCAGGGCAAGAACGATTAGTTAAAGCTTTCTATCGATGCACACCAGAGGCGTGTACTTACTCCCCCAACCCCCCCCCCACAAAACCCCCCCCCCGTTCGGCGTCGGCCCCCCCATGCTTTTATTCCGCCGAAGAACTTCCCCATCCTCTTTTCCTTCTCCCCTCCGATGTTTCCCTTACCTTTCGGGCCCCCCTGAGCCTCTCCCTGTTTCCTCGCGTTTCTTTTCCTTGCCAGTTGATCAGGGTTACTTGACCTTTTTCTTTGGTCGCATGCGGTCGCAAGGTTTTCCCCTTCCCGCGCCTCCCCTTCCTCCATCCCCCCCCAATCGCGGGTGCTCTTTTAATTTCTTACCTTAAGCCCCAAAATTGAGATTCGTTTTTGGACGATCTCTTCTCATTTCGACTTTTTTTGTTTCCATAAAACTCCCCCCCTCGCCTTTGGCTCTCCCTTTGTGTTTATCCTGGTTTTTATGGCACCATCAAACAAGTCGCCGTCCTCGTACTCGATCGAACCCCCTTTTGCGTTAAGCTGTAATGTCCCCTTTTTTTTCTCCTTCCAGAACACTTTTCCCCTTTTTTCAACCAAGACATGCCGTCCCGGCTTCCCCAAGGAAGTGCGTCCGCATTTTTTTCCCTTCTTCCCAGGTTAACACCGATGGCCGGGACCTCCTTCTGTTCTTTTCCCGCCCCTTCTTCCCCGTTTTTAATTGTTTTTTCTCCTTGGGTTTTTCTCCTCCTCGGAGTGAACGATCATCGTTGCATGTTTTTTTTTTCCCTTCTTAATGAATTCTGAAGTGCTTCTTTTTGACTGAGATTACCTTTTCCCCTTCCCCTCCACCCCGTCCCGGTACCCCCCATCTTAGTCACTCCCCCCTTTACCTTCTTCTTGGTTTAGTTTCCGCAGTGTTTACCGCATATACTTTTCTTTCTCTGACACGGAGACGTTTTAACAAACTATGAGTTTCTTCCTTTTCTTTTCCCGCATTCCCTCTCTGGTAGATCTTTCTATTTTTTCGACTGTTCCCGTTTTTTAAGGTTTTTTTTTTTCTTTGTTGACCCCCTATTTGTCTGTTCTCCTATTCCGTTTCAGCCCCCCTTCCTTCCCCTCTAGGCAGTTTTATCACTTTTTCTCGGGTTTTAAAACCTCCTTATACTTGGCATGGGATAAGATGAATTGGCCGCTCTTTTCGTCCCTCCTCTTAATCCTCCCCTTGCTGTAACAATCTGGCGAAGACCCCAATTTTCTCCACCGTCCCAATTCCAGCTTCTCCTTTTTTTGTCCTTCGTCCTTCCCCCCTCTTTTGAATCTCCTCGTGGATAGGAGTTGATTGTCTCCTTTTCTGGTTTTTTTCTGCCCTTCTCTCATGAATGTCGGCGCGCCGCCTTCTTGCTCTGGAGCTTTTCATTCTTTTTGTCCTTAAGTGGATACCCAATCTCCCTGCGTTTTCTTTCTAACCCCCCCAGAATATAGTTAGCGCATCCATTCTCTTTCCCCTCTCCGAACTGGTGCGCTCGGCATGCGACCCGGGTTTTACTTTGATTGAAGGGTCCTCTTTTTACTCCCCCGCTTCCATGCTCTCGTAGGCCAATTTTCCCTGCCTTTCGACCCCCATATGAGCTTACAGGTTTCTTCTTTCCCTCAGATTGTTTAGAGCCGTCCTCATCTCTTCTCTCTGGAGTCCCCTCTCCTCGTTCAAGCTCCCGGTTTCCCTGTTTTTAATAAGCCTTTTCGAAATATTGGGTAGATATCATTTTCTCATGTCCTCTGCTTCCCAGCGGAGATTTTTCCCCATTTGCCGACCCTTCCGACCTGCAGCTTGCAGAAGGCCTCCTCCAACCCCTCTACCAACTTTTCCCAGTTTCGTGAACCGCAGTTCCTCTTTCCTTCTGACCTTTTTTTTTTCCCTGCCTTCAGGAGCTCGCTTTCCCTTCTTGGCTTTTTTCTTTTTGGGAAAGACCATGGCACTGGTAATTCCCCCTCTTGAGGCCCGTCGGTCTTCCTCCCGCTGCACTATGCCCCGACGTTCCACCTTTCGTGCGCTTCACCCACCTGCACGCACGACAGCCTCAGCATCCCCCCACTCCCCCCCCCTTCAGCACAGCGAACACGGGGTATAGACCCAAGACTCGTCCTTGCTTTTCCTTTTCCTCCCCTCCCCTTCATTTTGCCTTTTCCTCCTTTTCATCGACGTGCTTTTTTCCTATAGGTTGGTTCTGACCGGGCGGAGATCGATTTTCTTCCCTCGGCAGGAGGCTTCTCAACAGTCGCTGCTTATTTTTTCGTCGTACCTGGATTTGTGATCCGGTCGCGTTTCCCCTTTTGCTGTGAATTCCATTATTGTTTCGTTCTTTTCTTTTTTTTCTCCGAGTCTAGGGACTGGAACCTCTGACTTATGTCCCTTACATTTTTTCGTGTTGCCTCGGCTTGCTGCAACTATTTCTCGTTATGCATAATTGATGTTGTACGATTTGGCACCCCCCCTTTACATCCTTTCTTCAAGTTTCCAGGGTTTTTTAACCTTCTTATCTTCTGTTAAAGCGTTCAACTTACTTCCTACCTTACTGCTTCCCCTCTTTTTTGAGACCGGAAAGAGGTTGTCCTGTTTTTTAGGCGGGTTTTATCCGTCTCCTCCCCCTGGTCCGACAAGCTTTCTATTCCCGCATTACAGCGCATTTTCCCTTTTTTCTGACGATCGTCTAAAAAGGGGCAAGATTTGTTCCCTTCAGTCTCTTTACTCATTATTAACCCAATTTGCACCACTGTTCGTTCCGATTTTTTGTTTGTGGGTACTTCTTCTCTTTCTCAGATCCCATGCCTGCCGCAGTAATCAAACCCTCTTCACTTTCATTTCTTTATCGCTACCTCTCCTGCACTTTCTTTGACTTCTCCTGCTGATCGACATGTTCTAAAAACCTTGACTTCGTCCCCCTTTCACGATTTCTCTCTATCCTACGGCCCTTTTCCTCTTTCGAGTAGAGTCGCTAAATACTTGCCGTCTCCCCTTCCTTTTATAAGCAGGACCGTTTGTAGTACCGAAGTGGTCTCTTTCTTTCCTTTCCACCATTTCTTGAGTCTGTTTTTTTTTCCCTTTTTGGTATTTCCCTTCTAGGGCCTTTCCTTTTTCCCCCCTCAGACTGAATATTTGGTGATGGAATTTTCCTTCTCTGTCCTTCTTTTCTGAAGTCTCGAAATATACCCAGCCCAAAAAACCTCCACGCTTTCTCCATTTTGACGTTTGTACGAATTAGCTTAGACAATGATTCCTCCTTCGTCCGCTCTTTTCTGTCAGCGAGCTTAAAGACGTCCTCATCCCCCTTCCTCCTCTAGAGAACCAAGCTTTCGATCCCTTGTTCCGTCACTTTCGTCTTAATCCTCCGGTTCAAGATTTCCCCCTTCAGTATAAAGACCCCCCAGTGCGGAGCCTTCTCTGAGCTTGTCTCGTTAGGCAACCATGTCCCCTTTCCTCGTTTTTTCCCTCTTCATAACCATGGTCCCTCTTCACGAAGTCCACTCCCCACAAGCACTTGTTCTGGGTCAGCACGCCTTTTTTTTATTGCCCCTTTCTTCACCCCCGAGAGAAACACCAGACTGCTGTCTTTCCTGATTTTCTTTCCTCGAAATCGTCCGACCTCCCCCTCTCCCCTTTTTTAAACTTTCCCCCAGTCCAAGTAACACTCCTCGGCCTGAAACCAAATCCAGGTAAGTCCTCCCTCCCCTTGTATCGCGCCCCCCTTTTTTGCCCTCCTGCGGTCCATCCTCTTTCCCTTTGTCGACTGATTTCCGTCCGTTTTCTTGTGTCACTTTCCCTTCAGTGCTCCTCAAAAACTCGCATGTTTCCCCCCCGTCCTTCCGGATGCCTCTCGCAGACCCCGACCTTTTTTTCCTCTTAATTTTTCAACATCGTTTTTTCCCGTTTGATCCCGAAATAGCCTTTCTCTTTCATAGTATATGGGCCCGTCTAGGCCACATATCCTCCCCTTTCATTCTTTCATTCCTTGTGTCAATCCTGTACGCAACACCCGGCACAGCACACTCCCTATTTTAGTGAGGACAACTTCCCCCTCCTCCCCCGCTTTTTCCATGCTTTCACTTTCCCTCTGTCTATTGGTAGCGGTCGGAAGACTTGACCGCACACGAGGTCATCCCCTACTTCTATTGCAGGGATCTCGCCCCTTTCACCTTCTTTGAACCTTCGGTTCTATTCAATAGTCCTTCCTGAGACCTTCGATGCTCCCCCCCCCCTTTTATGATTTTCTTTCTGTTTTCATTTCTCTTTTTCTTCGTTCCGTCTGCCTATCAGAAATTCCCTTGGCGATTTCTTCGTGGGCCTATAATAAAACATCGCCTCTTCCTTTCTGAGCCCATGGACTCGCTGATATGTCTCGTTGATAACCTGTTCCTTCGCCTTTCCTTTTTTTTCTTTGCGCAGTGCCAGCTAAAAGTCGGCAAGTATGTTTTCCCCATTTTCCTTAGCGGTTGTTACAACAGCATCTTTTCGCCCCCCGCCCAAGCTCGCACAGCCCCCAGATTTCTACTGCTCCCCCCCTTTTTCTTTTTCCCCCCCCCGAAGTACTTGTTCCATTCAGATATACCCCCTCCATGAGCCACCCCCCCTCCTTCTAGCGAGCCCCTTCCAGATTCGAGTCATGCGTTTCCTTCCTCACGCTCATCGGGATCCCGCTGTTTTTTCCCGATTCTGCTTTTTACATTTCTTCCGATTTTGTAGTACCCGCGTCTCCTTCTTCGAGGACGATTTTTCCTGCCTAACCTATCGTCTCCCTTGTGCCCCCTCTTTTAGAAGGGAGTTGCCAACCATCCCTCTCTCCGTTATCCTCGCCGTTTTGTATAGCTGCAATCAGCCCTTGTTTCCCCTTGATTGATTTCGGTCTGGTCCTTATCTCCCTCCTTTTTCCTATTTGATTTTTGAGCGGACAAAAACCCCCGAGGTTCGCAAGCCCCTTTTTTCACGAATTCTTCCGTCGTTCGCTGCCATTCGCCCCTTTGCGGCCCTGAACTTGCTGCCGATTCACATCCTCATAGATTAAACCAGAGGAGGGTCCTCTTCCGCCTCCCCTCTTTTCCATTCCTCTTATTGATCCCCGCCATCACCCGGAATCCCCTCCCCTAACTCTTCTGCTCGTTCATCCTTTACCCTTTTCTTGCTTGCGGCCAAGACAATTTGACCCCCCTTTCCCTCCCGTCGTTCCCACTTGCTGAGCAGAGCTTTGCCGGTCCCCAGCATCTTTTTCCCCCCACATCGTCAGATCGTTCGCTTCGCATTGACGTCCTTTCCTGATCCCCGCGTTCCTCGGCATCGGTCTTGTTCACCCCCATAGTGGCATAGCCTCTTCGTAACCCATTCAGCTCCCCCCCGTCTTTCTCGGAGAGAGGCTTGATAGATGTGCTCACTTTCTAAACCCAGAGCCGTGCCCCTTTTTTTTCCCCTTCCCTCTGTGAGAATTTAGATTTTTTTTTTCTGTTCTTTTTTACCCCCCTCAACCTTTCACTCGTCTAGTCACTCATCCGATCTCCCTTTTGTATTACTCCTTCATTTGATGTATTTTCTGCAGCCCCGGACATCCTTCCCTCCGAGCTCTTCCTCAACCCGCGAGAAGCGACCCTTACCCTCTTTTTCCTTCCTCTTGCCCGGTGAAACCTGATTTTCACCTGGTCCATGCCGCTGCGCCTTTTTTTTTTTTCCCCCCCCCCTGACATTTTATCGCTTTCATTCTTTTTCAAATCTGGCATTTTTGTTATTCTTTTTTTTTTTTTTTTTTTTTTTTTTTTTTTTTTCTCTTTTCCCCTCGCGCGCATTCCCCCACGGAGGAGTTCCTTCCCCATTCATCAAGAGACGCAGGTCATGGACCGTCCCTCAACGTTTCCCCCCCTCGGTACAAGACCCCATTGGTTCATCGATGCCACCCTCTTAACCCCTTTCTTGGGACTCGTTCTGCCAGGGAGAAGTTCCGATAAGCGCGACCCCCCCCCCCGTTTCGACCTCAAATTCTGATTTGCTTCCCCCCTATTTTTTCTCCGATAACCCTCCGAGCATTCCCCTCTGTGTTTGTTGGCCGCTGATGCCCCTTCACCCACTGGTTGACACCTTACCCTCTTTTTTTTCCTTTTTTGCGTGCTGACAGATTGCCAGCTATACCAGTAGATGAGAGCTTTCCTGTTGCTTCCTTGGTTTCCCCCTTCGCAGACTGCTGAGTTGCGACGTGGTTTCCCCAACTGGTTACGCGATATTAAGACGAGATCCCCCCCCCTAATTCAGATGCTGAGACCAAACATCTGGCGAAGTGCGAACCCCCCAACCATGATTTTCCGTATAAATATTCTCCATCGGGATTTCTTCGGCCGCCTTGCTCCCCGCTGTTTCCTTCTCTCTTGGTTGGTGCGCATGTTTGGTGATTATTGGACTGGCTGATCGCCTTTTTTCGTTTGCGACCTGGTGGAGGGGATTCCTCTGAAATTTAGAGGGTGTGTCTCTTTTCAGTGGCTCCAAATCCTTCCCCCCCCCCTGGGCAGTTCCAACCTTCTTCACAGACGGCGGCTTTTTTGCTTATAATCGGCCCACTTTTTATTGAGGGGACCTCTTCTATTTCCCTGACTCGCATGATACCGAGTTCCAATCCTGCCGACAATGTCCCTTTTGTTTATGATCAGCCACGACTAGGTTTCTTTTTCTTTTTCGCAGTGCTTGATGAGTTGCTCGCTGATTGACTTTTGGAGCTGACCCTGATCCACCTCCCTCCCCTTTTTCCGCGCATTGTAGGTAGGTCGTCTTTATTCCCAATGCCCCTCCCTATGATTGTTCAGAGCCTCCCTTCCATCTGGGTCCAAAGGCCCTCCAGAAAATGCCTCTCTCTCCTTCCAGCGTTCTACGACGTCCCCCGGTCCTTCGGTGTTTTGACGCTTTTTTCCTTTACGAACCAGTATCGTCGGTCTGGGTGCCGGATCCTTTTCAGCTTGTCATTCCTGAAAATCGTCTGCGTGCTTGATATGTGGCCTTCGACCCGCCATCTTTGCGCATTCCGTCAGTGACCCCTACACTAGTGCGAGAATCCCCCCCCCCGCTTGGTTGCCCCGATACTCGGGTTTTCCCCCTCCCCTCTTGGTTTCTTTAAGCTGAACTCAAATTCTTTTCCGCGCCCTTTTCCTGCGTTCTTCCGGGCGACTGTGTCGATCCCTCCGTGCCCCAATGATACGGCTGTTTCCCTTCGGGTTTCTTGAGATTATGGACACCCCCCTCTTCGGCTGGCGAGTTCTTTCCCAAGAGTTCCCCGACCGGATTTGTGATTCTGCGCCCCCCCGGAAGTGTCCCCCGGTGTCTCTCTTTTCCACTTCTCTGGGAGTTTGGTTCTGGCCCCCTTTCGGCAACTTTTTTCCCTTTCTTTTTGAGTTACCAGATCCCCGCGGAGGTTTCTCTTTTTTTACACACTCCTTTTATTCCCTTCCTTGACCCTTGTGGTCCGGTTGAACCACTATTTGGACCCCCATGTTTTGTCTTTACCCCATTCCCGCGTACAGTAATTTTTTTCATCCCTTTTTTTCCCTCGAATATCGTACGGGCTGGATATAACGAGGGGCCGCTTTTTTTGAGTTTCTCTTGCCTCTCCCTCTTTACTCCCTGTATTACTTTACGGCATTAACGAGCCTCTTCCCCCCTTGATACGCTGGCTGACTTGTCGGAACATGCGGCAAGAGCTGGGTTTCATCCATATTCGACCGTGCCTTCGTAAAACACGGCACCAGTTCTGCTCTGATTTCGTTTAAGCTTCTTTTCCCTTCTTTGTTTCTATGCCGCCACCCCACCCCTGCCAGCCTGGCGGGCTGTTTTTTCCTTGGACTTTTTTTTCATCTGCCTCCAAAGATAGGGGTCCTTCGTCTCTCATTCCTCCACTTTATAACCTCACCCTATTCACTACGATATTTCTCAGGCCCAGATGCTTCCCACCCCTCCCTGTTTAGAGAGATTTTCCTGATTTCCGGTCAAGATCGATAGCGTGCCTATTGCAGTCTCTTTTGCCGTGTTTCGACCAGATCAACTCAAGGAGATAGTCTTCCGGAATTTATCCGCAGAACCTGGAACCCTCCCTCCGTTCTTTTTGAATTATGAAAGTTTCATCTCCAGCTACGCAAGGCCTACTGACACTCCCCCCCCCCCCCGATGGTGCTGATCTGGGCCGTTTGTTACGCACCTTAGCGCTGAACCACCTTTTTTCCTTTTTTTAGTTGAGAGGTAAGCCGCTCTCGGCATGAGATCCCTCCTGAATGCCGTCTGAAGTTGAGAATTATTTTTCCTTTAATTTCGTTCCTTCCTCCCCCCTCCTTCTTTCCTGCACCCCCCTTACTCCCAGAAAGTGCTTGATTCTTTTCCAATATTTGTCAAGTAACGTGTCCCTTTTTCGCAACACTCCGGTCCGCGTGAAGGGTCAGCACGGTACACATTTTCAATTTCCCTCCCTGTCCCCCCTTATTCCCTCTTTTTCCCTTAACTTAGCAGTTCGTTGAAGAAGGCCTCGGTCCAATAACACCCACGCTGCCTAGAAGTCCTCCGGTCTCCCAACTTTTGGTCCCCTAACACTTTTCCTCGCCTTGTAATGCACAGTCCCCAAGGAAATTTGCCGGCACGTCCGCTTTCCCCCCCCCTAAGGTCAGTACATTCTCCCTGGGCATGCAGTACTTCATCGCGCGCAGCCTCCTGTTTCCGTTCCCCTTTGCGCTCCTCTTTGCACGGCGCAGAATTCCCTCCCCATTCTTCCCCCCCTCGAACGTAAAACCCCATTTTTAAGGATGCTACTCTTTAAATACCCTCAGAAAAACCTGGGGACTCAACCTCATTAAAGCGTCGGTGCTCTTTGCCCTGTAGGACTTTCATTGTACTTGGTCGTTGCCCTTCAGGTCCCCCCCACATATCCTAACTGTTCTTCGCCTTTCGATGACTTTGCAATGTAGCTGCAAACCCTGCCATCTTGCTCCCCGGGCCTTTTCGCTTCCCTTTTTTTACTACACCCCCCCTTTCCCTTTACCGGCTGACTTTAGTTCACTTTTATCTTTCCTTTAGATCATTCTCCTGATTTCTCGGCACGTTCGCACCACGCTGCAGTTCCCCTTTCTCCCTTGCTCGACCACTCTCCCTTATTCCCTTCGTCGTTGTCCCCTGATATCTACCTATCCGATGCTTTGAAAAACCTTCTTATTCTTTATTGGTGTCTCAGTTTCAGCTGGCCGAGCTGCGTGCCGTTTTTTTTCCCTTCTCGCGGATGCGCACTCCCTCACTTACTTTTCTGGTGCTTATTCCCCATTTGCAGACATTATTTTCCCACTTTGGGCCTCGACATGCTTTCTCCCCCTTCTTTTCTGAACCTTCCTCAGTCCTTTCCATTGCGCAAGGTCCCCAGCTTCCCCCCCCCCTTCCGTTTCGGACATCTGTTGAACTGTCTAGAGGGTACAAATCTTTCCTTTGGGTTTTTTGATTACACCAAACAGAAGGCGCCAGCATCCCGTTACCCCCCTCCCTCCCTTCTAGTACGACAGGCATTCGTCCCGTTTTGATCCTCCACTTCTCCCCCAACCGCCATGCATCACCTCCGTAGACGGCTCTTCCCCAGCTTTTGCTGCGCGGCCCAGGGTACACAAGCCGAACGGGATCGCATGTTGCGCCCTTTCCGTCCGGACCTCAGGTGTAATGTTTCTTCTGCCAGATTGTCTTCTGACGTCGCAAGGCGAGAGGAAGATCTCGTCCCCGCGTCTCGGGGGCAACTTCTTTCTTTCTTACGAGAAGGGGAGGTTTTTTTGACCTCTCCTTCCCTACTGTTCTTTCACTGCGATAGAAGCGGTCTCGCTGTCAATTCTCAGCCCCCTCCCTCGATTATTAAAAAAGGACTTGCTCGTTCTTCCATTCCCTCCTCCAGTCTCCCCTCTGCTCTTCTGTGAGCTTTAAACATAACCCCGGCAGGAAGACTGCACCGACAAGTCGTTTTTCGACAGCCGTTTTGTCGCGCCGCAGCCGCTCCTTCCTTTCCACAGCACTTCCCAGTAATCCTGCTGCGCTTAGCGGTGAATTCTCCGAAAACCCTTACTGCCGCTCAAGTCGGCTTTCATGACTTTATCCACAGCAAGGCAGAAAATCACTACGACTTGTGTTTATGATTAGCAGCTGGTCTGCCCGTACCCCCAGGCGTTCCCCCCTCCTTTGAGCCCGCCGTTCACCTTCTTGATCATCTTCTACGGGTTTGTTCCTTTAAGTCTCTCCCCCTGTTTCGTCTCCCGGTAATGAGTTCCTCAGCGCTTGTTTCGTCCTCCCCTCTTGCTCTATTGGAAACCTCAACATATGGGCTGGCACCCAATGGAGGAACCGACCCCCAAAGCCCTCCTTCCACCCCCCCTCCCCTTTCCTTTTGATTCTGGACGAGATAGGGGGATGTTGCTGGTTTTCCTAAAACCGGCGCCGGCGCATTTCCTTTTCCTTCCCTCCTGTTGAATGAGCCGGAGCCGTTGTATAACCGTCGCATATAGCACTCACCCTCTTTAATCCGATCTCTTGAGTTTAAGGCTCAGTTTGCAGACTGATTCCTATGCCAGGTTAACTTCTTAAAAAACCTTTATTCAGACCCGCGCGCCTGACCCACAACAAGGCCCTCTTCCCCGCATGCCGCTTGCGCTCGACGAGTAGGCTGGTCCTTTAACCATATTTAACGGGTCCAGCCGCTGAGCACCGGTGGAACGCGCTTTATCCATTGTCTGGGGCCCGCAGGTTTCTCAGTACCACTCTGGCACCTTCAGTGTCTCAAAAGGAGGAGTTAATGACTTCTTAAGGCTCCAGAGAGCAGGGTCATGGCCCCGGCCGAACCTCGCGGAATTTCTTTAACATATGTTTTCATAGATGTCTCACGCTTTAACAAGCTCCCCTCAGTTTTGATGTGTTCTTGACGCATGTGGAATCTGATCGGTCGGAAGAGAGAATCCTCGAAACCTCTGATTTGCTATACCCGCTGAAGAGCTTAAGAGAGAGTGCTTGCTGCTGCGGCACGACGCGAGTCCCCGGCCTGGGGGACCCTTTTTGGCTGCGTTGATCATTGCAGAGAGGACAAGATCAGCGGCGCTTCTCCCTTCTTCTCTCTGGAAAGTGCGGCTTGCCTTCCTCTCGCGACGCGTTCGAAGTTTACCTGGGCTCCGTTGTTAGACGTCGCTATACTGCTCCGCCTTTGCACAGCGCATTTTCCTTCTGACCCCTCTTGCGAGGAAAATTACAGCTCTCCGGGTGCCCCGGATCACGCTTTGGCTTTGTCACTTGGGCCTCTGGACGCGTTTTCAGATCATCTACGTGTCGGCGGTCTGTGGTGAGTGAATTGAGCGGAGAAAACCTTTAGCTATGCTGCGCTCCCTCTAGAGGGGCATTGGTTCTTTTTTTTTTTCTTCAGGATGAAAATCTGGCGCTGGTCGGCTTGTGTATCCCCCCCCCTTTGCTACCAACGACTTTTTTGTACACCGCCTCCCTGTCGCCTGTTTTCAACAGGAGGATTCGGCGGCCGAGTTTCTTCAACCCTGCTCAAACTGTCTTCAGTCCCCCAGGGTCCCCCTTCATGATATCGATGGCCCGTGTCTAATATGCTTTTCCCAGCCCAGCCAGGGTTTATTATAAGCAACCCCCCTGAAGGGATCGAGCAGTCTCCCTCCTCTCTCTCATGGCGATCAAGCGTTATCTCCTCTCCCTTCACATGAACGCACCCACATCATCCTCCTACACGTTCTTTCCTGTATCTCTCATGGTTTCTTATGACAATGCTCTTTCTTCCGGACATTAGCTTGTTCCCGCGAGACCTGCCGCCTAGTTTCTTTGAGCAGCGAGAAAATCCTTCTTTCCGACCTAGCAAACTTCCAAGCTTTATTGTTGACTGCCCTTCCCTTCAGGTTTGAAGCGGCGTCTCCTCATGAGCGAGGAGATTGTTTTGGCCGGATTTTTTCTGGTTCCTCTTACATGGAACTTTCATTCGCCTGAAAACCGTTTCATTTTTCTTCTCTGGAATCGTTTTCCCCCTGCCAAGATGAATTTTGCCGAAGACGTCAGTTCCCCTTTTTTTTTTTTGCTGAGCATCCCCCGATTTCATTTTGTTTGCGCTTCACCTGATTGGGGGGTTTGGCGACATGTCATTTTTTCTTTAGAGTAGAATTCATGGACGGTCCCACCGAAATTCCTTTTCCCGGTGGCTGTTTCGATCACGTCTTCTCAACACATGGCTTCGTCAGTCGGAGCTTTATATCTTTTCTTTGGACCCGTCGGGACAGCCTACAGATACCCCTTTCGTTTGATGCCCGATTGCTCCATGGATTTATTTCCTTTCTCAGAGTTTCGCGGGCCGGGTCCTTCTTTTTTATCTTTCCTTTCCCTTCACTTTGAGATGGGGTTTTATTTTTAAAAGTCTCTTCTGCCCATGCTGATCGCGACTTTAGGTTATAGTTGGACGATTTTTCCACTCCCTTCTCTTGTTTTTCCCCCCCCCCTTCTGAATCATGGTGGAAGATTTTCTCGGGAACTTTTTTTCACATGGTAAGAAAGTGATTCACCCCTTCCAGTCCTTTTCTCTCTGACAACTCTTTCATCGACAGGCTCGGTCCCTTTTTTATGGACCTCCCTCTTTTTTTCTTGCCTTTGGGATTTCGTTTTTCAGAAAGTTACTTTTCCTCCCTTCCAGATGGTTTTTTTTCATTACCGAGTGGCCTAGGATGCGTTTTTCTAAGTTCTTGACGGCCACCTTCTTTTTGGACGCGCAGCATCTGACCTTTTCGTTCAAACTCAAACTAGAGCTTGCCAGCGTGGTTTTTTTTTTTTTTCAGTAGGATCTTCCGCGCTCTCTCAGAAGAAATTTCCATCACCCTCCTCCTCCCTGTCTTTCCCTTGTGGATTCTGAAAATCCTCTTCCCAGATTTTTTCTTGGTCCTCTTGACCCCTGTCTCCCCAACTCGGGCCGGAGTTCCCCCCAGAGATCGTCCTTCCAGATCGA
>Ga0179593_1503460_pt1 | contig 15052 bp, 19 predicted proteins | sample CZODoug2_1_08_16_FD_185931 | JGI IMG/M metagenome (GOLD analysis project Ga0179593, IMG submission 185931) | Vadose zone soil fungal communities from Angelo Coast Range Reserve, California, USA - CZODoug2_1_08_16fungal (PacBio error correction) | ecosystem: Environmental > Terrestrial > Soil >... | reverse complement strand
CCCTACAAGAGTGAGTTTTTGAGTCACTGGACTGACCCTTTCAAAGCGACAATCCCTTTCCCCCGGCGATCCCTCTCTTATGATGGGTTCCCCGGTAACTCTTCACCTTCAATTTTTTCAGCCAGGGTTTTTCCCCCCCGGGTGTGTTGAGTTTTTCCTATCTTTTGAATACCAGTAAGAAACGGTGAGCCCGCGGTATCACGTCTTTCCCCCTTCCACGGTGCGCCCGAATTGGTCATTAGCTCGAATGTCCACAAGCCAAAATGTTCCCTCTTTGCGGCCCTCATTCGCGTCCCACCGTCAACCAGGGGATCCTCCGTGCTCGACGTTGAATTAAACTGGACTCCGATAAATGAGGTTTTCGAACGGCGAGCTCAGGAGACACTCACTTTACTTGATCTTCAGGGTCTGCTAAAGCTACTGGGGACAAGGGCCCCCATCGACGATACTTGTGTCTTCCCGGGAAGAATTTGCCCAATCTTTGACTTCTGCGCTGTTCAACGTTGGGCACGCGATGGAAGTTGGCTTATATCCTCTCATTCAAACCCTCTCTCTTTTTCCCGGCCTCCCCCTTTTCTTTTGTGGTTGAAAAATGTCCCCCCTTTTTCCCTTCTGCCCTTTTTTATACAAGCTCCCTCTCTCGGCCTTCATCCTGTTCGTCATCCCTTTGTTTTTGATGAGCTCTTCTTGCTCCCGTGTTAGTCTATACATCTTCTCTGACGCAGCGGCGCGTTAACGAATCTACTTCCAGACCATGGTCCCTGTCGATCGGAATCCTTACGGTGCTCCTTGCCCCTTTTTATGCGTCATTCTTTGTTGATACCGCTCCCCCCTGGGGTGCTCTTTAAGTCGCCCCCCCCCTCCTCGCACTCGTCTTTTCAGCTTTTTCGGGGACCCCCTAGTCTCATTTACTCTCTGGTAGATGTTGGCCTCTCCCAAACCAGTGGGCTCTAAACCCTATCTATCGTTTTGGCGTTTTTTTTGTACCTTTTTCGTGTGCGGGACCTAGCCCCAATCTTCGCCCGGGCCCCTTCTCTTTCTTTCCTTACTGACCTCTTTCTTCTTTTTATTCGCCGAAATCCTGCTCGTTTAACCGTCTTTTCCCCGGTCCTACACTTCCTAGGCGCCTCCGCGCGGTTCCGCAATTCCAGGAGAATAAACGATGGTTTTCGGCCAATGTTCCCTGCCTGCTCCCGTATTTTCTTCTCTCCCTCGTTTTCTGGGGCTCCGGCGCTACTGGTGTTTCCCCCCTTCCCCCACCCAAAATTGGTCAGCCTCTTTAACCATTTTCTTGCGCTGCTTCGTTAGGCCGCTTCAACGTGGCGTTTTTCGCGCCGATCCCCCCCCTCCTTTCTCTTCCCCCGCCGGTTATTCGTCGTGTCCAGCCCGGGATCACTCTTGTGATTAGGCTCCTTGCCTCTTTTTCGTGTCTAGTTCGGTTTTTTCTGTCCCTTCGCCTCTTTTCTCAATTTTATATATCTTTCCCCCCCCTCCCGTTTTTGAAGAGAGATTTCCTTCCAGCGCGCGTAGGGCAGGCATTGCGGAAACCTCCTTTCCTCCCCGCCCAATTGAGTCTCCTCCATCAACTGTTTTTCCCACGCAGTCCCCCCCGCGTCCTTCCCCACGGATGAGGTCCGGTTCTATGCACAACTCCACTGTGATCACGAGCAGCGGCCCGTTTAAGCGAAGCCTGCACGCTCGGGCTTTTTTATAATTGAACCTCTCCAGCTTTGGTGTGTTTTTGCACCGGCTTAATGGCACTCTCTATGAGACTGCCTGACCATCGTCATCGCCCTCCGACCGCGATGATCGCCAAGAAGTGCGGCTTATGCTTTCTTGATGCCTCCTTTTGCGAGACGAGCAAGTGCGGCGTCCTCCCTGTCCAGCGGGGATGCGTCGATCTCGTTTTCAGCACGACGGAAATTATTCGAGATCCTCCTCTCCGGCCCGCGAGCTGTTACGTTTTTGTGCGGCCCTCTTTCCCTATGATAGTCGTTTTTTCGTAGCCACTGTTGGGGAGATCCGGGCGATGCACAACTCTATTTTGCGGACGAAAGTCGCCCGTGCCCCCTTTCGCCAACTTTTCCTTGTAAGAGCTCTCGTGATGCGCCCGGGCCCACCCAACGAGAAAGATCCTCGCTCGTTGCCAGTTCCCCCTTCTAGCTAATTTCTTCTGGTTTTTTAACCGTGGGGTGTTCCAGGTATTATTTAGCTCCTTTCACCTCTCGCTGCGGTCGGACGAGGTCGACCCCGACTGCATCCTGCTCATCCACTTGACGTTCTAAGTATCAGGTCCTTTAGACGTAGATTTTTTTTGTGCCTAGGAACTCCAGGGCCGCGAGGCAATTTCCCCCCGCGAACGGCTTACGTTTCAGGGGTTGTGTGTAGGGCAGTTAACCTACGTCCCCGTCGCACAATCCCCTCTTCGCCGCAGTGCCCCCGTTTCCAAGCGCCGGTGGCCCTGTCCCCACCGTAGCGTCCGGGAAGCTGTAGATTTTGCCTTTGTTCCCCCTCAAGAATTAGCAGCCCCACCCTGACTCATCTTCGCGTAACGGTCTTATGATCTCCGGCCGCAAGCTGGCCTCCACAGTTATTTCGTTTTCCGTTTCGCTAACAGGCTTCTCTGTTTTTGAAGAATGTTTTCTTGCCAATCTCCCCGCGTTGCTGCCGATTCGAGCGAATGCGCAAAAGGAGTCCTCTCTTTTCTTTTGCGCAGACTTTACTCCCGCTCTTCCCGTGTTATTCGTTGTTCCACAGGCCACCCTTGACCTTCGACTGGCCGAAAAGTTTCTGTTTGGATGAGCCTTTAATTCCTTCCCGCGCTCCGTTTTGAGTCCTCTCATTTCTTCGTATTGTCTCCCTGATACTGCCACAGCCCCCGATCGCTGGACCAACTCTAGACTTTCCGCCCCCCCCCTTCCTTCCGACGTTCCCCCCCCATTTCATCCTTATCTCTTAACCGTCCATCTCACTCCTCCCCCAACTCCATTATTCTTCCCCCTCCCTCCTTCCCCCTGCTTTCAATTTCCTCCCCACTTGTCTTTTACCATCCGTCTCCCGTCCTTTCTCGCCACTTCCCCACCTCCCTTCTCCCCGTTCCCTCTCTTTCCCATTCCCGCTCAATGACCCCTCTCCCCTCCCGCATATCCGCCCTTTCACCCTTCCTATCTCCTCCCTTTTTGTCCTTCTCCCCCACTCCCCTCATTCCTCCACCAATCTCCTCACCTCATTAGCTTTCCCACTCTCATTAGCTCCCCCCCCCCTCCGTCTCCTCCTCCCCATCCTCTTTCCTATGTTGCCCCCCGCCTCTTACCTATCCCTCCCCTCCCTGTCCCCACTCCCTCCTAAGTCAGCTCACCTCGTCGTTTTATTCCTCCCCCGCCTTCTCATTTCTCTTTACCACTTCCTGTTACCTCCACCATACTTGCCCCCTTTCCTCTCCCCCCTCCCTCCCTTCCTCCCCTCATCCCCTTTGCCCGCCCTCGCGTCTTCCCTCTCTAACCGTACACCTACCCCCACGCCACATTAATTATCCCCTATATCCCCCACCTGTGCTATCTCTTGTTCCCCCCCCCCCGCTCTCCCCCTCTTTTTCTCCCGCCTTCGCCCTTCCCTGCCCACCTCCTCCCTTCGCCTCCTCCACCTTCTTCATCCTCGTGGTGATGTCCCCTTTTTTCCCTTTCCTCCCATACCCCTCTCTTCGCCGCAATCTCCGGTCTTTTTTCATAGACCAACTCTCTACCCCTCCCTCAACTATTTCCTCCCCTACCCCGCTCCTTTTCTCTTTCGCCCCTTCGTCTCACCTACCACTCTTTTCTTACCACACTCTCCCCCCCTCCCTGGCCCCCACTCCCTCTCCCCCGTGCCTCTCCGATCTCCTGTTTTCAGCCCTCTCCCCCCCCGTCCCTACTGTCCGCCTCATTCACTTACTTCGTCCCATTTTCTCGCCCATTTTTTTTCCGTTTTATAGGCTTCCTTCTGCCACCTCCCCCATTATCTTCTTTCCCCTTCTTCTTTCCTTTACCGTCCTTTTTCCCGCCCCGCCTTCCTCGTTTCATCCCCCTTCTTTTACCTTATTTCTCCCCGACTAACTAAAGCTCCCCCTTCCTACCCCTCGATCTTGCTCCTTCCCTCCTACCCCTCCTTCCATCAACTTTCTCCGCCTGTTTTCCGTTCCCGCCCCACCCCCATTCCCAACTCCTCTCCCTTGCCTCCCCCCCCCACTCCCTACCCACAACTGCTTACACCCCCTTATCTTCACTGCCCCCCTCGATCCATGTCCTCCGTTTTTCCTCACCCACCCCCTTTCCTCCCCCCCGCGTACCTTCTTCTTTGTTTACACAATTCCCCACGTCTCCTCCTCCGCACCCCATTCTTGTTTCTATCTGCTGCTCTCCTCTCCCATCCCCTGCTCCGTCCCCCCGTCCTACGCACCTCCCCCTTGCCCTCTTTTCATCTACCCTGACGACCCTGCCTGTCCCCTCCCCCTCATTTATCCCCCTCCCTCTCCCATCCCTCTATTCTACTCCCTTCTATCAACACCCCCCCCCTCTAAATCTTTCCCCTCTACACCACTTCTCTAACTTTCGTCTTGCTCTTGCCATCCTTGCTATCCTTCTGTAGCTTTCCCTTTTCCACTTTCTTCTCTTGCTACCAACATGTATCCCTATCCATGATCACCTTTCTGTTTGCTCTCTCTCGTAATTCTCCTAGTTGTGTTGGGAGTCTCTCTCCCCACAAAATGTTGCTTGTGGATGCCTTAGGATCCCTCCTCCGTAAGACTAGGCCTTCTCCCTCCTGCTTTCTTTGCCTTCACCAGATTTAAACTCTCCCATGCTCAAGGAGGCTTGTTCGCAGTCGAGTCATGCCGCCGTACACTGCTCCCCCCCCTTCGATTTGATCTCGAGGTCTCCCCCAATCCCCAGCCCCGCTTCATCCAGATTTGTATTTCGCTCGAAGCGCAGCAATGCTTGTCGCTTTGCGCCGCATCGGCTCTCCCCCCAGAGATTTCAGTCCTCTTATCTTTGAACCCTTCCCCCCCTTTTTTTTTCCTTGACTTCTTCCCTCTTTGGTTTGTCGACTTTGGATTTTGAGCGAGGAGATCCCTCCCGTTACTCGCCTCTTAGTTTTTTTCTTCTAACTTAGTTTTTATGGTGGGTTGAAACTGTCAAAACATGAACGCTTCCCTTCTAGCGCTCTGCTCCCTTTGTGCTGGAACAACCCCCTCCCTCTCGACAGTAGGAGATGTCCCAGCTCGATCCCAGTCTATGAAAGGAATGCATTTTCTACATTTCCGCTCCTTTTCCCCCCCCCCCTACTTAACAAGCGTCCCCCTCTTTTCCTTTAGGTGTTCAATGACATGCGCCGGGCCACGTCCTTTCCATTACTATCTAATTTCTCCCATTCGCTCCCTGATAATGTTTTCACTTTTAAATTTGCATGCTGATCATTTTTTTCTTTTATGGGCTATTATTAACCGTAGACTGCCTTCCTTCCGTCACACGATACGCGAAAATGTTCCGACCCTTTTCCCCTTTCCCCCCGTTTCAGAAGACGGCTGAGAATTCCCAGATCCGAGCGTCCCTTGGGCTCTTTCGAACGCTCAATGTTTTGTCTTTCTCCAAGTCCCAGGTTCGCGCCCACGTTGAGAGCTCTTCTGTGTCTGTCCTTTCGTGACCCCTACTGGTGCAAGCCTTATTATGTTGGACGCGCCCCAAAGTGGGCTTCCATTAGTGTTTTCCGGGTCACTTCCTGCATCGATCCTTTTCCACATCATATTTTTCTTAGCGGTCTTTTGATGATAATGTTACTTAAACTTCCCTATGTCTTGTGTTTATCTCCTAACGCTCTTGTACCGCCTACGGAGGGCAACTCTCCCCTATTATAGGACGGTTCTCAATTTGATTTCCAGGTCAAGGCCCCACGATCGATGGCATGTCCTTTTTCCTGCTGCCGTTCCGCCGATCACGTTTTGCGATGACGTACTGGGAGTCTCTTGACCCTTCCCCTTTAACCCAAACTTTTAACCAAAATCTGGATTGATGTTTTACTAAATTCACCAAATCCCATATCTTCGGGGCGGATCGATGAGTGCTTCACCTTTTTTTTTTTTCCTGAGCCTCATTAGGCCAGTCCCTTTCCTCTTTCGTGTTCCCACTTCACTCATTCGGTGAAATTGGATTGAAGCTTCAAGTGGCGGCGTGTATTCGTCTTTCTAGTTCTTTTCATTGTCCCGTTTCTGCCCTACGGTTCATTCCCATCCCTCCTACTTTACCCTCCTCCTTTTTTTTGTTTTTTAGCTTTCTTCCCGCTTTTCCGTAGGTACATCCCCACCTGGGTCAAGAATTGAAAAACTTTGAGACCGAGGACTGCCCTTCTCTGTATAACCCTGCTTTTTCCCCCCCTTCCGTTCCCTCTGGGCGTGGAGAGATGAGGTTTCCTTCCGCGCCTTACCCAGAGCACTCTGGCGGTCAAAACGCTTCACCCTCGGGTTTTGGGTCTTTCCTTTTTCAAAAGTTCTGTTTTTTTTTTGGCCCCCTTCGTTCCTTGCAAGATAGACTTCTCGATATCACAGCGTTCAATCCCTCTCAAATCCCTCATTATGCGAAAACCTTCGTGCAAATTCCATGGGTGATCAGGTGAAGTCTCGTACAGGTGCTACCTCCCCCGATGACTCTCGTTTTAGCGGTCTCCGGGGATGCGGTCGAGTTCTTTTTCTCTATCAGCGACCCCCGACCTTCTGGACAGCTCTTACGAAGTCTCAGGCCCCCCTCCTGATCCCCTGTTTTTTAATTTCTTATTTGGCCTGAAGGGTAACATCCCTTAATTTATTTTAGGAACCCAATGTTGGTTTCGAGCCCCTCCTTCTCGGGACCATTCCCGGGGTTCGCCTCCTCCGCCCGTTACCCGCGCTCTCAATCGTTCAGGCGTTCAGTCCCCGGCATCTCCTGTTCGACGTCCCATGGGGATGAGTCCCTCTCAAGCCTTGACGGTCCTGACGGGATTTTCCCCTTCGTTTAAGCGGAGATTTCTCACACGGGGCGTTGACGTGTTTGAAGTTATCGCTCTCCAACCTCTCCCCCTCTTCTTCGACGCGGCTTAATAGAAGTCGACCTTTCCTCCTGATCATTTTTGCGTTTCCCATGGATCCTCTCTCTTGATTTTTCGATCTGTGTAGTGTTTGAAGAATTGCTTCTAGGCAATGGTCATGGTTCACCCCTCCTCTCAACGCGGAGCGCTTCGTAGGGGTCAAGGAGCGGTTGTCCCCCTCCCCTTTCGACCCCAAGCCGTTTCCGCGCCGTGCCCCCCCCCCGTGTCACAGAGACGCTTCGAGAGTTACTCGCACCGTAGCGCGCCCCGGGTTCTCAGCGCGACTTTTTTTTTTTCAACCTTGATTCGGCTTTACCTTTAATCCCTCAACACATTTAATTTATGCGTCCGGTCTTGATTCTCGCTCGTCCCCTTTACCTCCCTGTCCCAGCGTGACTCCTTCCACCGTTAATTTCTTCCTTTTCTCTCTTACTTTTTGAGATGGAGCTTGCACAAATCGACCATACCATTTTTCGTCCATTCTATCGAATGCTCCTAATGGAAATTCCTTGGGATTGGGTCGCCCTCCTTTGTCCTCCTGCTCGAACTGTGGCCCTCTTCTTCTTCCCCCTTCTAATGTCTGTTGCTTTCTCGCTTTGTCATTCCGTTAACGGTAGCCCTCCCTGAGAGCCCTGCAATGAGTGCGAGTTTCTTCTGGAGTCCTTCCTATAATGCACCTTTGATCCCCCCTTTTTGCTCCCCAGTTGTTGTTTTTCTCGATCCTCACCCATCATGGTTGATTGACGGTGTCATCATCGTACTGGACCCCTACGTCCGAAACCCTCACTCGGTTCTAGCGCCCACTTTTTGATGGCTGCGGTAAACTCTTACCCCCCTTTTTTTCTTTCATCCAAGGTGGGTCAGCACTTATTCTCTCCCCCTTAGCCCTTAAGGTAAACCCCCTCTCAGACACCGGTTCTTCTAGAGCTATCAAGTCGCTCCCAATCCCAACGCCTCTCTGCCCCGCATTGATGTTTCGTTTGAAGCGCAGAGAGACATTTTTTTTCCTCTTTCGCATCCTTTTTTCCTTTTCCAATCTAAGCCGTGTCGCGCCCTCCTCGACCGCCAAAATGTGGAAGGACCGACCACTTTTTTTGCGTCGAACGGACGATCATCTTCCCCCCCTTATTCTCCCAGTTTTTTTGTTGTGATTTATAAGAATTTCTATTTGGTTTCCCCAGGTGCACAACTTCCTGATCTTTCCCGTTGAGCTCCTCCCTATTTTGCATCCCTTTGCCGATCTGACTTTTCTTTGATGTTTCAAGGTTTTGCACTTTACACTTTCCTGAATGCTGGATACTTTATCTTTAGTTTCCGCCTGTGCCAACCCCCTCCCGCCGCTCGTAGTCTTTTCCCGCTCCTGTTGGTCCCAATGAACTGGCCTCGTTGCCTGCGGTCGTCCTAGCCAGCCCCAATGTTCCCCTCCTTCCTTTTCTTTTCTTTTTTTTTTTATTGATTTCTTTGCCTCTGCGTGGCTGGTATTAAGCTCTCCTTAGCAGCTGCGTCGTTCACGACTTAACTTCCCAAGAACCTGTTTAAATTTTCACCCCTTTCCTGTGATATCTTTCCTCCCCGTGATTTAGGCCCATCTCCGATTGTAATATGATTTTTTGAAGCGCACCTGGGGTGGTGTTGGTCTTTGTCGACGCCTTTATGCCCTCTCTCTCCCGGGTCTCTGGTTCATTTTCTTTTTTTCGTTCGAAATTGATCGGTGCCGGGGAGATTTTTCCGCCCCACAAAACATTCTGTCCCAACATCCCTTGCCCCCCCCCTTTTTTTCCAGGAGTTCTTTTTTTTCTTTTCAACCCCTTTCTAGGTATCGGGGCAGGATGGATAGAATGAATCCCTTTATGTCTTAGTGCTGACTCTCTCCCCTTCTACGACAGCTCCCCTCTTTTTCCCCCCTTAGGACGTCATCCTCTTTTCGTTTTCTTTTTTTTTTTTTTTTTTAGCACCCTGGGACTACGGCATTCGACTCACCTTCCTGTTTGGCATTGCCGTGCCATTTTTTCTTCATCGCGTTTTTCGATGCTTTTCCCTTCTTCTTTTTTGATATTCTTTCCAACACATGACCACCCCCCCATCTGTAGCCTGTTCAAGCCCAACAAGAACGCTTTTCGCGGCGGATTCTGTTCCTTTATTTCTTTCCCCCTGGCCGTTTGCGTTCAAACCCCCCATATCCTTCTTCCTCTTTTTAGTACCCTTGATTTTTTTCTCAGTTTCTTTCCTATTCTCTATCTTTGGAGCTTCAATTGTGGCTTTACGATAGTTGTCTTATCTGTTGCCCGGTGTTTTCTTCCCCTTTTCTCCCCCCGTTGCTCAATTATCACCTCTTTTCCTCATCCTCCCGTTTTTTACTTCCTCTTGCCTGGAGTTTTCAGCGCTTTTTTCAGAAAACCCCTGGGCCTCTCCCCCCTCGTTTCCCACGTCAGACGAGCGCCGCCTGAAGTGACGACCACCTTTTATCACCCTGCTGGCCTGCAGAATCTCCCCTCTGCGGTGGATGAGTTGTATTCTCCCACCTCTTCCCCCCCAGACCGGTGTTCTCACTATCCCCATCCTTCCCCCCCTTCCCTTTTACGTCCCGCAGCAAGCTCGGGGGGGTCTTAATTGAAGCTACGATTTTTTTTCTTTTTTTTTTTTCCCAATTGTTTTGTTTTTCCCCAGCGTCTCTCCTCCCCGACATTGATTTTAATTATAGCCCTTGACAGAAACTCTATTCCCATTTTTTTTTTTTTTTTTTTTTTTTCGCAGCCCCTTCCCAGACGTTAGTCCCTCATAGGTCTCCGTTCTTTTTTTTTTTTTTGGGGTGACCCAGGTTTCCTGTGCACCGACCCTCGTACTTCTCTTCTTTTTCTAAGAGGTAGCCGGGGATTTCAGCGCGGTTTTTTTTTTTTCGCACGTAATCCCTAGTTTTATAGAACTTCCCCCCATCAGGAAACTCTCTGATCGATTTCGTTGTTTTCTGTCCCTCTTCCGGTCAAGAAAGATATTTCTTTTTTCTTAGCCCATTGGTTTCCCCCCACAAGCCTCACCCGTCTCTTTTTCTCCCCTGGAGGTGTTTCGCTTTTACACGCGGCGCGCCCGTTCTTCCCGCATATCCTTCGTGGTCGACGATCCCCCCCAGGGCGGCCCTTTCTCCGCAGATCTTTCTCTTCTTTGTAAAATTTACCTTCGTTAAGCCTTTTGACTAAAACGTGGCGTTCCCTCTTTTACTTTCTCCGCTGTGACCCTACGATTTCCCCTGTCGACTAGGCTTAATATCAGAGAAACTCCCTTTTTTCCTTTTTTCCTTTCCTCCTTCCTTGTCTCGAGAACCTTCTTCCGTTGACTTTGAAGGAGATCTTTTTGTTCTCTTGCCTTCCCTTGATTGCGTCGTGCCTTTTGTTACCCCTTCCCTCTACTACTTACCCCCTTTTTTCCCTTTTCTTTCTGTTTCACTGCGAGGGCCCCCGATCTCTTGACCAGCTCCTTCAGCCGCGTTAACCCGGACTTTTGCAGCTCTCTTTCCCCCCCCCTGGGAGACTCACTTTGTCCGCTTGTGTGCTCACTTTCCTCTGTGATTTATTTGCCCCACCTCATTAGCTTTTCCCCTTCCCCCTTCACTATCTGCGTTTTTTCAACCTTTTCCTTTCTCCCCCCCTTGTCGCTCGTTCTTACTTCCCCCTTTCTTTTAGCCGTTTCGCAAAAGGATTCTAATTGGTCGGGTGGACTAGCGTGAGTCCAACCTTCCTCTTTATGAGATTCCTAGTACGCCTCCCCATTCTTTCCCATTTCTTTCCTTGGTCTTTTTTGCCGACCTGTCCTCCCCTCCTTTCTAGGACGGTGACTGATTCCGTCCGGAAGTTATAACTCCAATCCTACTGGTGTCCCCTTCCTTTTTTCTGAGATTTAATTTTTCCCCTTCTAACGTCCCACTTTCCCTCTCACTCTTGCCTTAGTTTTTGGGTCGTCGCTCCTCACTTTTTGCTCAAATTCTGCTTTTAATTTTCCTAATTTTTTTTTTTTTATGGAGTAGATAACCCCCATATTCTGTGATTTCTTCTCCTTATCGATGCCCAGTTCCCTCATTCAAATCTTTTTGAGCGCAGGGATGCCCTTCCCTCTTTAAAATCTAATCCCCTAACTCGGCGGGTAAGCCAGCTCTGTCTCTACGTTAATCTTCTTCCCCACATTACCTTCTAGTAGACAGTTTGGCGCCCCATAACCCAGGGCGAGCTGTCAGAATTTTTTTTTTCCCTTTATCGCGCGCCCCCAAATTCTTCCCTCTTTTTCTCCTCTCTCTTACGGTACCCCTTTCCCTTCGTCCTCTCGCTGTCGACGAACTTCACTTTTTTTTTCTGACTTAGATGTCTTCCCCCCGATGAGATCAAAGACATTTTTACTATCAATTTTATTAAGGTTCTTGTTCCATTTATTGTTTTTCAAGCTAACTCTTAGGGTGGTCACCCCCGGAGCCCCAGATACTTTAAATTTATCCTCCGTTGAGAATTTGGACACGCCTTTGTAAGTTTCCGGCTTAGTTGGAATTTTTGTGCTCTTGCACGGAATGCTTTGACTTGATATCTTTCGTCATTGACCAATCGCTAGAAAGAGTTACGGTTCGTGTTTTTTCCAACTGGCTCCTTCCCTTCCTTTTTTCTCTCCGAACCGCAAAGTATTTCGTCCTCAGCAGATTCTAATGGTTTCTTAACACTGATGTTTACGTTTCCTCTATGGCGTTTCCTCCTTATTTGAGTCGACTCCTTTTAGACGTTCACTCGTACTACAAGACCCTGGTAAAACAGTTTTAGATTCCTTCTCTAACGGTTCATTCCTTCGCCTTTCTTTTCCTCTTGATTTGAGTTCCCATGTGATCGTCTTCTCCTTCTCTTCCGCTGCTTTTTTACCCACCGTGCGCGCGTGTCGCCCTCTTGAACAGCATTTATAGGTGCCTCTAGCTGTTGGGCTGCCCCTTTTTCCCCTCCCCAATTCCCCTATGGGACCTCTTTTGCCTGGACGTCGCCACTGCCTACATCAGTCGCTCGTGGTTTGATCCTTTTGATCTCGTATAACCTTTTTACCCAAGTTTTCTTGAGACCTCGCCCCTCCCTCTCCCATTACTTTCTCTTTTTTTCTCAAGAGATAGTTGTCTTTAAATTAAGACGGCGTTCATCACCGCTGGCCTGGTCCTCCAATGATTGTTTTAGTTTCCTTTTCGCGTTATTCAGGCCCCCCCCCTTCCTATTTTCGTCTTTCGATTCCTTTCCCCTTCTTCACAACCTTACCACAAAATTGCCTTCAATTATAAACAACCCATCCATCTTGTGGCTTCTGTGAACTTTTCCGTTCTTACCCTGTTGGCTTTTTCGAGACCTAAGCTTCCCCCCTAACCTAGTCCGCCGCGGTTATCTGTGGTTCCCAGGAACCATTTTGTCTCAGGTTGATTATTATATTGAGCTCAAGTGGGGGCGTTTCGTCCAGTGTTAATCCTTGTCATTACCCCCTTTTTTTTTTCCCCCCTTTCCGGTCGCTCTTTCATGCCACTTTTCAACCCTCTTCCCCTTTTTTTTGTGCTTTGAGAGATTGGCTTGAGCATCCGTTAGGGAAACACCGGGTCACATGCTAGGTTCTAGTGACGCCAAATTTCTCCCCCCCCCCCCCCGAGCCCCAACCCCCATGCTTGCTTCCCCCAGACAATAACGGAAGCGATTCGTTTTCCCTTCTGCAAGATAGGTTTTAGCACGAGCTCCCCCCGGCCGTGCCGCCGCCCCCTTCAAGTCTGGAGTTAATTAACAAACAGGTCCTCTTTTTTTTTTTTTTTTAATTTTGTTTTGACCCCTTCTTCTTCTCTAGTCTCTCCTCCCAGCGTTCATCCATGAAAGACCCGATTATAGATCCGCAGGCGGCCGCCAGCTGGATCTGTGATGATCCAAGTTTTCTCGTTCATTTTCAGCCCTAGCATCTCTTTTTGTGGTTTTCCCTCTCTCGTTCGCGATCAGAAGGTCAAATAGGGACAGTTATCCTTCGATCACTCCGATTCAGGCAACTCGAATATTTTTTTACCCCTTTTCCCCCCCCCCAGCGTCCTCTTTCCCGCCCCTCTCTCTTTTTGAGTATGCCCACTGTTGCTTCCAACAACAGCATCCCCTTTTCCCCTCGAGGCCGGGTTTTACAGAAATCACGCCTTGACTCTCGTCCCCCCCCTTTCTTCGATGCTGACTCACCGCTACACCCCTTGGTCGCGGAGAACTTAGCAGCAGATGTACCGAGTCCGTTGCCATTATCACCCGTCGTAGTAATGTTTTCGTCCCTTTTGTCAGTGACCTGGTTTTTCTTGCTTATTTTTTGTTATCGTTTAGAGCTTCCCTCCCGAGGCTTAATCGAGAGCCCCCTGGCAGAATGATGCACTGAACAAGCAGTGCGGGCCATTCTCGGCTCTTCTCCTTTCTCTTTGTTCTTCGTACCATTCTTTCTTCAATGGTTTCCTGGTTCCCATCCGCTCGAACGCGGACTGTTTGTCGCGCGTAGGGTTGGCAAATTTGGGAAACTCCTATTTAAGAATTGTTCTCCTCTTTGCATTGCACTCTTCCCAAAACCCAAACTCCGACTAATATTTTTCCCCGGTCCTTTTTTTTCCTCTTTTATTTTCCCTTCGCTTGTGAGTCCTCTCCCCCCCCTGAATTAGCTTTCGCCCACCTGAAGATCTGCGTTAACGGGTTATTCTGAACTACTGCTCGTCCGTAGAGCCTGGTCATCCTGCCACGTTTAATTTGCGAAGGTTCACCGGCCTACGGGTCTTTTTTCCCACTGCTTTCGCGCAAATTTTCATGCCCTTCTTCCTGCAATGCAGCACATTTTCTGAACAGGCCGGCGTGGGATTGGGATCTTTTGACTCTCTGGACCTTTTGATGATTACCTTCTGGCCTCCTACCTTCCTCGACCTGGCTGACCCTTCGAGGATGCTTTTTCCTTCTTTTCCTTTTTCAGTCATCCGCGCCGCAGTGAGATTTTTCGGCGGAATGTCATTACTCTCACCTTTCTTTTTCTTTTTTCTCTTCTTTCCATCTTTAGATCCAACAGAATGACCTGGTGGCAGTTCCTCGACTGACCGCACGAAGAATCCTACCCCCTCTCCCCCCGAGATTCAGTCTTTTTTTCCCGATTACAATCTCAATTCCCCATAAAGGAGGGCCAGTCGATCTCTCCCGGCCGCCTTTAACCAGTCATCCAAGGCGAGCTCACGTCTTCCCCTTCTGCCGACCACTTTCCCCCCCTCTGCGCCTGCTTCCGAAGTTTGATTCGCTCTCGTCGAAGCACTGTTTTTTTCACCATTCACTGTCCACCCCCTTTCTCACAGTTTTTCCTGCCCTGCCTTCTTCTCCTCATTCTTTTAACTGGCCATTTAGTAGTCCCTTAAGTCTGTAGGAATCAAGAACCCGGTACCCTCCCCGAAGATCTAGTTGTGTTGATGTCATACGATTCGTAGGTGGTTCCCCCACATTTTTTCCCCCAATCACTTTTTTGCTCTACTTTTGAGACTTTGAAAAAGAGACTTCGCCTGAAACTGTGGGAGTCCCAATGCTTTTGGCGACTTTCCAGCGCATTTTCCCCCCTAATCGGACCCTCTCCGCGTCGGGATTTTGGTGTCCAATTCCCTTCCTCTTTATGTTTCTCGCACCAGACGACGTTCTCTCTCCTGATCCTTTTATGCACTGCTTTAGTTTTTTCATTCTGCCCGCTTTTTATTACTCCTCGTTCAGCGGGCTTCACGCTCGTTTCAAGGCCCCCTTTCCCGACCCCTCGTGTCTATCCGCTGAGACTCCTTTTTCTGTACTTTGATGAGCTTTTTTCTTTTTTTGCTTCGTCGACTCTTCCGCCGTGCGCCGGCGCGTGGTCAACGTTTTTTCTCCTCCTTTCGCTGTGCTGCCTTTTGCTTTGCGCCCCCTTGGTACGCCCCCCTCCCCCCCTCCCCATTGTGCTA
>Ga0179593_1446607_pt1 | contig 15052 bp, 18 predicted proteins | sample CZODoug2_1_08_16_FD_185931 | JGI IMG/M metagenome (GOLD analysis project Ga0179593, IMG submission 185931) | Vadose zone soil fungal communities from Angelo Coast Range Reserve, California, USA - CZODoug2_1_08_16fungal (PacBio error correction) | ecosystem: Environmental > Terrestrial > Soil >... | reverse complement strand
CCCCCCCCCCCCCCCCCCCCCCCCGCTTTCCTCTTTTCGGACAACGTACTTTCGCCCTTTGGTGCTCCCCTTCCCTCTGCCCTTGAGAACCTTTGTGGGAGGAAACTCGGGCGAGCCCCCCCTCTTTTTACCAACTCCCTGGGGTTTTTTTACTTGAGCATGAGTTATTAGGGTGAACTCCGCCAAATGACACGTCTAGGGTTAGCTTCCCCCCCATTCCCGACACGTCTGCCTAGTCTCCTAGTTCCCTAAGCATTCAACACTAAAATAAATCACGTTCTTCTTCCCGTGGTTTTGAGTTTTTTCAAATATGATTTCCCTTGAACTTTCGGCCCAATTCCCACCCTGCGGCCTCTCAGTTTCGTTGATAATATTCAATACCTTTTTTTCTCCCCTCTTTCACTGGTCTTGACTCCTCCCATTTGTTTGAATTCCAAGAATTTGCATTTCGTAATTCTCCCCAGATACTATGTCCGCGTTGGTGAGCCGGACGCCCCCTTTTTTCGTTGGGGCAACACGTCTTTTTCATTGTGCGAATTTTATTCTCTCGTGGTCATACTCTCCCCTCTCATTCCAGAGATGACACGATAGGATGAGGAAGCACCCTCTCTTTCCTTTCTCCCCCATTAGTTTTGTCCGCGAACCCCGTCCCTGGCCCTCGCCACGCTGCACCAGCTTATTCCTTCCAATTCCAATGAAGTCTGTACCTTCCTTTTCCAAGACTGCTCACCTTCTCGCCCTCGACCTCTGTTTTTATTTATTTGCATATCGCCTCAGGGGAAACCTCCTTCTTTTTTTGTGTCATTTAACTACTCCTCCTCCGCGGATCAAGCTTTGTTGCGTTTGCACCTTGGTCTCCAGTAACCCGAAGTTTTTAGTACCCACCTCGCTTTCTTTTTTGCTTCCGCCTCCCCCAGGCTCCTGAGAACAACCCCCACAGACAAATCCTGCGGACGTTGTCTCTAAAGATCACTCGCCGTCTTGTTTCCGCATAGGTCCCTTAGCAGGCTGCTTTCAAACTCTGAAACTCATTTCCCTTTCTTCTTTCTTTCCCCTATGGCCTCACGGGTGGCGTTCCTTCGAGTCTTATGTCCTTGCCCCCACTTTTTTACCGCTTTTTTCTGCGATACACTTATCTCTTCTGATTCATAGTAGCTGGAACTTAAACGGTGTGACATCTTGAGTTAGAAAGCGTCGTCCATTGTTTGATGAGCTGTCATGCACGCCTTTCTCCTCCCTTTCCCTCCCTCTATCTTACCCATATCACGTCGAGCCTATCTTAAGTATGTTGATCTCCCCCCCTTTGATGGTCTCGCCGCCGCAGAGCTCCTTAAACAGGAAGTCTTTCTCTTTTTTTGTCCTGGGACTCCCCCAAAATCAGTTTATTCAAATCGAGAGGGATGAAAGAGGCTGTTGAGTTTTTTCATGATTTCATCGAGGATTCTTTCTCTCTCTTTTTCTCCTCCGTTGTGGCACGTATTAAATTTTTCTGTCCCTCTCACGTGCCGTCCATCCACCTCGAGATATTTGAATAAGATGCTTTCTGTCTCCCGTCTCACCATTCAAACCCTTTGATCAGGTCCGAGCTTCCTGTTGAGCTCTGCGGGCTTAAGCAACCCAAATTATCAATTATTCGGTATTTCTAGAATTGACTCTCGCTTTTTTCCTTCTTCCGCTTTGTATTCTCGACTCCCCCCCCCCGTCGCTTACCCTTTCAGATTACTTTTTCTTTCCGTCTGCGATCCCCTTTTTTTTTCCTCTTCCTGTATCCCCAACTTTTGCGGAAGGCTCCGCCCCCCCTTGCCGATTGCCTGAGGTCCTCCCCTTTTATGAGTGAAAGTCCTTTTCCAGCCCTTCTGGATTGATTTTTATTGCTATTTATACCCTTTTTTCTCTCCGCTCCACTTCTCATTGTCGGGACCGGTTCTTTTTATCCTTTAGCCGGTTTTTTTTGACGCACTCCTACGCTCGTTCCCTTATTTTTTACATGCTCCCCCTCCTGGGTAATCCTTCCTTTTGCACCTTTGCAAACCCTCTTTTTTCCGTCTTCCTGATACTCTGAATGGTTTACCTCCTTTCTTCTTCGTACAAGTAGTATATGCACATTTTTCCAGGGCTGCTTTTTCGGTTCTTAAAGGGTATCCCCAGAGGAATCGTTTGTCACGCTGCATCTTGTGTAGGAGTTGAAGACCTTTTTTTTTTTCTGGTCTTTTGAAAGTCTTTTTGTGGGTTCGCGACCCTTTGTCAGTAACCCGATGGTGCTCTCATCGTCCGTAAGGGTAATGTCTCTTTTTCCCCTTCTGTAATTTTTTCCGCTCCTTCCATGGTCGCCACTGATTTACGCGGATCGTGTTTGCCGGCCAATAGGCCCCGAAGTGTCCTTTTTCTCTGGGTAATGACCTTGTTCGAATTAACTCTGCTATCTTGTCATTCACTTTCTTTTCGACCCCAATTAGTTGACAGATGTTGCCTAGTTACCCCCTCCTTTCTTACATATTCGACTTACTCAGTCGCCCCTTATCCTTCTGAAGGTTGGAGGGACGATGCCTCAAGATTTTTCTTTTTTTCTTCTCCTATGTCTGCTATTTATATACGTTATTATTATTTTGTTTGCTTCTTGACCCTGCCGCATCTCTCTTTTCGCCGTGCCCTGGAGTTAGCTGCCTCGATTTTGGACTTGTGCGGCGCCCTATATTTCCCTCTTATACGGTTGTTGCAAAACCCCTCGGTAGTTTTTTTGTCGTCCCTGATGTTCCCAAACCCTGAGCGAAGTTCCCCCCTTTTTTCATTCTGTAACGGACGTTGAAATTTTTTTTTTTTTCCCCCTTGATCTTTTTGTGTTTCCGATGCTTGGAACCTTCTGCGATTACTGAATGGCCCATCGCCTCTCCCCCCTTTTTCCGGGTTCTTAAGCAAATTTTTTTGCACAGACTTCACCCACCCCTATTCCCCTGCCGGTTTCCCTGGTTTTGGTTGCCCCCCCTGATGACGATACCAAGCTGATATCGCGATTCTTTTGCAGAGCCAGATTTTTTCTTTCTCCCCTCTATTCGAGTCATGGATTTTCAAAGTTCCTTTTCTTTTTTTTTCCCCCCAATTTTGGAACGGAGCCCGCTCTTTCCCCCTTTACTTTTCCTCCGTTGACTTGGATTGTTGTAACTCCCCCCAGCCGGACGGTCAGCCCGGAAACTGTTTCAAGGGGAGGGCACCCTTCTTTGTCTTGTGGCCAGGGAGTGATTTTTCACAGCGTACCGTGCTCTGCCCTTCTCCTTTCCACCCCCCACTTCTCGCTTTCTTTAACACAAAGTTTAGGCGGGTTCTCTATCAACTTAGCCTACCCCAGGCTTGGGCTTTTTTTCCCTTCTGGCTTTTGCATGTGTTCTCCAACCCCCTCATTCAAAATGTGAGGTGCAAGTCGTGCTGCCTTTGCATCCTGATACAATCCTGCGGGATGTTCTGGCCCTATCGGCGTTCGCCCAGTTTACTGATTCTTTTCTTTCGCCCCAAATCTTTTTTCCTTTTTAGCACCTTGCCCGGCATCCCAACTTGCTCGACCTCGGGCCCGGACGTCGCCCCCGTCCTTCCTTACGACGGGTTTTCGGCGCGACCTCCAGGCCTCCACAAGTTTTCTGTGGCGCTCTATATTGTCGTGTTTGACACCCGTTATACAGCCCTCGACACCACCCCACGCATGTTTGTTCTCCCAAGTCCCCCGGATGCTTCATCTTCTCTTTTTTCTCCTTTGTTTTTTTAGTCTATAGAAGCCTAAATTTTATTTTTAGAACAACTGCGTTTTTTTTTCCTTTATATTCTTGTTCCGGTTGTTAAGACCCCAAATATAGCGCTCAGCATTTGTTTGGCTGCCCGGAGCGGTTAGCGAAGCCCCTTCTTTTCCCTTCTCTGTATGGGGTTGTTTTCTTGCCCCTTTCCCTTTTTTGGCCATGAATTCCTGGGGACTGGCTTCTTGCTTTCCTCCATCTAACAAATTCGGTTCTGATCGTCGGCTCCACGCGTTCTATTAGATAAGCCATTTTAGCCTTTTTCTTTGCGGTCGGCAGCAGGCTTGCACCTTTCTCCTTTCAGATTTTCCTTGGTGTACGCGTCCCAGTAAACAGCCGTTCATTCAGTCTCACACTCCGTTGAGGTAGTTGTCTCAGTTTCCAGCCATCAACTTTGTTTCAGGAACGTCTCGTCCTCGTTGTGTTCCTTTTCGTTTTATTTCATGCTACCTCCTTACGCTTTCCCCCCCCCTTCCCTTTTTCAAACGGCTCCCCCAGCGGCTTCCGCCCCTTTGTTGCCTCTGAAATACGAGTGATTGAGTACCGACCCCCCCTTCTTCTTCCTGACATTCCAATCAGCGTTTTCTCCCTCGTTTTCCCCCCCTTTTCCCCTCCTTCTTGGATTGTGAAGGCCTGCTGTTCTCCTCGTTAGTAGCCTTTTGAGAAGCGCCTTCTCCCTTTTACTGTTGTCTCTCCTTTCCCCGCAAAACACTGAACCGTCATTCCTGTTTTCTTCCAAACTGGTGGGCGTCCGAATTTTTCCTCCCCTTCACATCCAGCTTCCGTTTCCCATTATAGTCTCCTGTGCCATGCCTCTCTTACACAAACCCTCCGTGCATCTTCTGGCGGCAAGTACCTTCGACCTTCCCCCCCCTTTCCCCCTCCGTTTCCGAATGAATTTCGCGCAGGTTTGGGAACCTCCTTGGCTTGACACCCGACTTCCTGGGGGTTTGCTGAAACAACTTTAATCCAGATTTCTGGGAAAATCCTTCAAGCCAAACGATTTTGAGCCCTCTTTTCTAACGTCATCCTCCGTGCATAGGAGTCCTGGTCACGAGCAGCACCCCCCTTCCATTTTCCTCCCCTTGCTTTATGCTGGGGGTGTCTGTTCAAAAGATGACGGGAAAGGCAAGAACACGCTCCGTAATTCTATTCGCCCCTTCCCCTTATAAATTTTTTTTTATCCTCCGACCATTCTGCCTCGCCCTTTTTTCTTTTTCCGAACGTTGCGGCGTGACGTACGCCTTGACAAGCCTACGGTCTCTGTTTTACATTACCTTGGGAACCACGATCGCTGCCGGTTTGGCTTATTACATGACCCAATTCGGATTTTGGTGCAACCCCTCCTTTTTTCCCACTGCACTTTGGCGAATTTCGGCATTTAAATGTCCCTTCTTCCCCCCTCTTTTCTTCCCCTCTACGGGCATAGGATGCTCTCCCGCTCCTTATTATCTTTGTCGCTGCACCCCGCCAGCTTTTCTGATAACGCAGTTGAGCAGCTCTCATTCCCCAATTATTACGCTGCCCCTTTTTTCCCTTCCATTTGAAACTCCTGGAAGTCCACGATTAGCCCCTCCCTTTCCCCACTGTCTTTTTGCTATCGCTCAGGGTACGCAGACGCTTATCTTTCTCCTCCCAGTCCCGATCTCGGTTTATCTGTTTGTTTTCTTGTGTTGGTGAATCAGAAAGCTTAGAGCCTCTTCACTTGCATGGTGGTGTTCCCCCCCCTCCCCCCCCGATTCCTCTCCCCAAACCCCTCACCCTTTCAATGAGAATTTTTTCTCAATTATAACCTAGAAAGTGTTTTAAAAGAACCTTTCTTTTTATTCCCCAATATGGAAATTTAACTTTGTTTTCCGGACCCATTTCCCCCTCTTGTGTTTGAGCCCGCGCGTATGAGTGCAAAGTTTTCCTCTTTTTTTCTTATTGACCTGATTTAATCGTTGTATTGATTGTCATAATTAAATGTTGTTTCCTGACGTTAGGATCCCTTCTGATATGCGTTGCACGATTCTCGATCCCCTCTTCCTCTTATTCCCCGACATAGATCGGCGTGCCACTACCATTACTTCATTTCATAGTTCTTACCCGTGCGTGCTTCAGCCGCCCTAGCCCTACCTTCTCTCTTCATATCTTTTAGTGTGAGCGGGACTCACCCCACTGTATTCCAATATTGCGAGGTGGATGAAGTGTGTAGTTGGCTTGTACCCCCCCCTTTTTTTTTTTTTTTCTCCCTTACTTATTGTAGCGATCTCTATCCCTTTTTTTATTTGAGCGTGATTTTCCCGAATCGATCAATCTTTCTTCCCTCTCTCCGCCCTTGATCAGTTAATAGCTGATTTTGCGTTGTCGGTTTTCCTACACCAAAACCGATAATTTCTGGATTACTGTTAACTGAAGCTATGGCTGGGCTTCTTTCTTCCCCTATAAATTTCGAGCTTTTCCCTCTTTTCGCCGATAGAAGTCCTGTTGCTCGCTCATCCACCTTTCGACGCTGTCTTCCTCTTTCTGCCCCGGTATTCGTTGACGATTCGCATGACTTGTGTATCGCCCCAACGCTTTCACTCAATGGCGGAAGGCAGAGTCCTTCCTTGCTTTTTTTTTCTTTATCCAAAAAATGGTCCCATGTGGTTTTTTTTTGCCTCTTTCTTTCTCTTTCCTCTAGGATTCATCCGATGGAATTTGTGAAGCGATTCTCACCCCCTCTCTGAACTTCTTGTAGGTGACTCTGTGATGGTTAGGGGCTCCTGGGATGGTTGACTGCATCGCCGCGCGATAATTATTGGTTAAGATATCCTTTTTCTTTTCTGGCCCATCCGCATGACCGCAAACTTTTTGATCGCTTTTCTTTTTTCTGTTACCATTTTTTCCCCTCTCTGATTGCTCCCTGTCTCTCTCTCCCCCCCCAATCCTGGTCAAAGGTCTTTTTTTCCGTATCAACTTGAGAATCTAAGCTTTCAATTTAATCCTTTGGCCTCCGAGGGTGATCACTTTCCCCCCTCCATGCATCGGCGTGGTTTTTCTGACTTGGCTTCCCTTCCTGGTATGGTGTTCCCTTAATATCGATTTGTCATGACTGTTGGCATACCCCTTTTCTTTCTGTTTGAATCAGAGCTTGCAATGATTTGCCCATTTTTTTGCCGGCCAGTCCCTTTCCTTTTCCCGGTTGCTCACGCCCCCCCTTTTACCTATTATTACTCGTCACGTTTCATTTCTTTTCCCTGTTTTCGTTTTTTTAACGCTGAAAATTGTTCTCAGTCCCCTTTCACTTTGATAAATTCCTTTTTTCCAAGAAAGCATTGAGTACCGTCCCTGCCGCCAGGTGGAGACTCTGCCTCTTTTCCCCCCTTTAAAGTTATGTAACACACCCAGTTTTATATTTACTTCGACTCTTTAGTGGTTGCTGGCGTGTAGGTGTCCCATTTCAAGCTAGGACTTCTGATGTCTTCGACCCTATTCTTTATAGCCCCCCTATGTGAATGTGCGGTTTCCCTTCATCCCCCAATGTCTGTTTTACCCTGGTCGTTTTTTTCTAATATGGTGGTTCGGCCCGACGTTGACAAAACCATTGCTCTCCTTTTCCGCTAGCCCTTCGGCCACGTCACTTCTTTTGTAGAAACTTGGCCGCAAGCCGATGCCCTCTTTTTTGTTGCTTTCCCCTCGCTTTGAATTTATTTGGTTTGTTTTGGCCCCGCTCTATGCATTGGTCTGAAACGGCCCGTGTCCTTTCTGGTTTTTCTCGGCCAGAACCATTCTGTGTCCTCCCCTAAAAGTTTTAATCCCACCCCTTTGGATGCCGCCTGACGGTCTGCGTTTTGTTGTCTTTTTCCATCAATGCTTACCCAAACGCTCCCCCCCTTTTTTCCTCTTATCGGCCTATTCTTTTTTCTCCCCTCCCAATTCGGTCCGACTCTAGAGAATCTTGGATGTGTTCCCCCCCCTTCCGCCTTGTCTATGGTTCCCCCCTTTCCATCGAGGCTGTTCTTCCCCACGTGGACCCAGTAGACCCGATCTTTTTTATTCTCCGTACTCCCCTCCTGATTTTGCTTTGGAGGTCACCTCAGTGGTGATTTAAAGCGCGTGCTTCCTTGTGGCGGTCTTGTGAAATTTCCCTTGTCAAGGGTACTCTTCTTGCTTCTGCTTTCCCCCCCTGATTTCTCAAAAAAACAACCCCTTTTGCTCGTCCTTGAACCACTTTTTGGAGTCTGTCCTACAACTGTGCCTCCAAAGTCCTTCCTAGACTTCCGTAAGCTGGCTTTTCGCATGGCTCGTACACCCATCCGCCCTTCCTAGTTTAAGGTTTCCCCTCTTTTGCTGGGCAGATCCTTCCCTCCCGGAATCTCAGCAATGTTTCTGTACCTATCACTGTCGTTAGCAAGAGACCCTGTTTATCAGTCTCGCCCCCCCCCATCTTTTAAGCATTCTGCCTTCTGCACCAAAATTGCCGTCCTCGGTGCCCTGTTCAAGTAGACAAACTTTCCTCAGTACGGGTGCCGTGTCGCTCCCTTCTCCCAAAACTGTTCGATCCGCTATATATTGGTTCTGATTCCCCCAGGATACTGGAATAATGCTCAACCCCCCCCACTCATTTTTTTCTTAAATACATTGGCTTCTATTCTATCTTCTTTTCTTCCCCCCCTCCCCCCTGTTTTGTGTGGAGTATAGAAGCATATATTTAGAACCCCCTTTTTCGTTTCGTTTCTAGATTATCCTTTCAGCAGTTCCCCCATATAAGTCCTTTCCTTGGTAGGGTTCGCTCCCCTTCTCTTTTCTGATATTAAGTGGGTCCTGAGTTGCAGACCTTTTTTTTCCTGCCTCCATTTAGGAATGCGCTGATTGTGGCGTGGACGTAATTATCAAGGTACCACTGGACTGACATCTGGTTTTCCCCCCTTTTTCCCATTTCCGATAAGACATGCTGGATTTTTAGTGCCTTTTCTTCTTTGTCCAATTCAGACTTGACTTGGCACCTCCGCTTTTTTTTTATTTTCACTTTTGGGACCGAGTCCTATGATTCCCCAAGCACTTCTCCGGTCACCTGAAAATTTTTTCTTTCTTCAGTTACCAGGTAGAACCCACTAACTTGGTGTTCATTCCCTAGATCCTCTGTTGTGTTTTTGAAATCCTATAGAGCCCCCCTCTTCCGGCCCTTTTCCCCCAGGTCAAGTTTTTCCACTTTCTACCAGACAGCTCCCTTTTCTCCCCTTTTGCCGGCATTCCCCGAAATACTTTGAGTACCGCCAACCAGTTCGCGTCCTTTTCCAATTTGTCTTTCCTTTCCCACTTTACCTCGCCTTCTTGAAATTCTGAGCAGCCATGCGTTCCCTTATCTCTTCTCCTGCCAAGGCTGGCGCTCCCTCCCAGCCTTGATCCCGCTTTAAGTTTTGTTTAATCAGGGAGTTCAGCACCCCCACTCCTTCGCGTTGTTTTGTTTCTTTTGCCAAAGTTCCTTGAGTTTCCCCAGAAATTTGATGCCTTTCCTGCCCCCCTCCCTTTTTCTTCCAATCATAAGCGCTCCGTTCCCGCATCGATTGTGTACAACTCGGCCATGGCTGGAGGTCTCCTTTCTTTTTCCAAGAATCTTGCGGTCGCGGCATTTGAACTTTCGTCCCATTCGTTCCTGGGAGCGCCACCCGATTACACTACCTTTTTTGTCTCAAAACCTGTGAGTTGAGTATCTAGGGGACGCCGTCCCCCATGCAGATATTTGCTCAAGTTCCAGAAACACAGTCATCTTCTTAGGATTCCATAGGTCGCAAGTTTCCCACTCCCCTCCTCCCCTTAAATATTCCATGGTTTTGTGATGTTTTTTTCCCTCTTACGGGAAGGAGGACCTTTTTTTCCTTCGTTTAAAACCCCGGACTTCTACATGTTTCTTTCTTTCGTCCCGATACTTTTCCTTGAGGAACTCTTCCTTCACTCAGCGTGGTTGTCGTTTTACGACACGCTTGCCTCCCCCGACCCTTTGCGAGTTCTTTTCAAACAAGATCGCTGTACCCTTTTCTTCTTCACCCACTGATTTCTTGCTGCTTTGCCTTCCCCACCGTCTCCCGTTGGTCACCCTCCTTTGGGCGAAGCTTCTGTCCTCCTCTGCCTCCGACCTGAATATGCCTACAGACCCGAGCGACGGCCGTAAGTATATTTTTTTACAATCTCTTAGGAATTTTTCTTTTCGCTTGACCCACGCCATGCTTTTCACTTTCGATATCCCTTTTCTCCCCGCGTTTTTTTTTCCTTGCTTCCCCCTATACGCTTCAGTATGTGTACTCTTTCCTTTTTCACCCCTGAAGGGTACAGACCGAGCCTAGACCCCGATGTCCTGTTTTGTCATATCGTATTGGAAAGAAAGACGTTAGATGTAAGAAAGGACCCTCCCCCTCCTCCGCTGGTATCAGCGTGTGCTTTTTTTTGCATTTTTTTTTCTCCTTCCCTCACTATAGCGCCGCCCCTTCCCTCATCTGGTTTAGTGCGTCCATCCCTAGCGCTGATCCCACAACCATCAGTCACCTTTTAATGAGAAGTTTCGCTCTAAAGTTATCCCTTCTTTCTCCCTCAATTCTAGCTCGGCGCCTTTCCCCCTCTTTCCCCTTCAGTTCCTCTTCCAATGGACTTGACAATGTGGCCCCTCCTGGTTTTTTTTCCTAATGCGTCTGAGTGCCAAAAATGTCGTTGGGGGCTTCACCTGGGCGGATGTCTGAGTTACGTCAGACGGAACTAAAACTGGGTGTCAATCTGCGGCTTCCCCCTCGTTCCTGAGTTTCTCGACGAGTCCGCCTTCTTCGAATCCATCAGTCCTCCCCTCTTCTTTTCCCCGTCATCGAGAGCAAGGCGACATCCCTTATTAATTAATCTTTGCCTTTCTGGTTCCGTACGCTTCTTGGAGCTAGGACCTGATGTTTAGTTTGATTGGTCCATCCCAGCAAAATCAGCTATCCACCCTTATCTTGTGTTCTTTCCCTCTCTTTTAGCCGGTCTGTCCCAGTTAGTCGGGAGAGTATCTCTCTCTCTCTGTTTTTTTTTGTCTCGAGAATTTTCCGACTCGATTAGTGGCGGAGACCTAGCTTCATCAGCGTACACTCGCCCTCTTTTCTTTTATTTTTTCGTTGAGGTCTCTCACATTCTTTTCCCTGAGATCTGTAGAGCTCTGTCTGGTTCGTGTCAGTCCATCACCGCTTTCCATTTCCTACCAATGGAGTGGTCTCCCCCTCTTCTGATTTGTGTCCCTTTTTTTTTCTTTTCTCAGCTGTTGCTCGTCCACTCCTGTGCGCCCTTTTCAGTCATTCGAGTGAACCTTTTTCTCCAATAGTAGCAGGACTTTTTTTTTCCCCACGCTTTTTGAATGCGCTTCGCAGGTCCCCTTCTCCTTTCCTAGTTTTTTTAATTCCATGAGGATTGAAGCCTGCGGTATTAATTTTTTCTTCTTTTTCCCTCCCCCCTCTTTCTTGAAAACTACATTGGCTAGTGATACTTTAGCTTCTCCACTTCTCATTTTTCCGTTGATTTTTTCTCTTTTTAGAAGGCGCCGGGGGGCTTTGACGCATTTCGACTGCGCGGTACTTTTAGCCTTTTTCTGGTTCCTCTCCAAAATACTCCTTCCCCACCTGATCGTGCTTCTCGTCTCTTTGTCTTTTACTTTTTTTACCTGGTTTGTTGCTTTTTTTCTGAGTTCGAATGCACAGACGTCACTCTGGTCGAGGTCGGTCTTTACATTTTTTCTCCCCACTTGCATAAGGATTTCCCCTTCCTCTTGGCATCTCGGAAGGAGCTGGGGCTCAATTATCGTAACTTTGCTTGCGTTGTCTACTTGTTACACGAGTGCTTCCAGTACGCGCTTTGCTTTTCTACTTTTCGTCGTCTATGTCTGATCTGATATTTACATGTTCTGGGAAGATAGTGCGCTCCCCTGGCTTTCTCCCCCCCCCATTCTGCACAGCGATTCTTGTTGCCGGTCCACGAGTGTGCGTGTTTCCTCACGCCACCCTCTTTGAAGCGATTTTTTGCAATTCGAAATATCAACGTAGTTTGTCCCTTTTTCCCACGCCCATTTCAACAGCGTTTAGTTCCCCCTTTGTAATATTTCGAAGCCTTGCCTAAACCTTCTGCCTGCTTCCTTTTGAGAATTTGCCGGAAGTTAGTCTTTTTAACGTCATATGTACCCTCCCAGGAATATTCCTCTGAGTATTCTTGTTTCCTTTTTTCCTTATTTCAGACCCGGATTGCGTCTGATTCTCCATTTATGATCTTTTCTCAGCACTATTTCCGTTGAATTTGCGCTTTCCCTAGAACTTCATTCTTTCCCTTTGTTTCAGCCCCCCAGGGGTAGTAACGGGTTGGTCATTAGACGTGTCAAAACCCCCCTCTTCCTTTTCAAGTTTCGTCTGGCGTGTTTCGAAATTACTTCGACAGCCTGTTTTCTTCTGTTTTTTTTTACTCCTTGGAACGGAGCGCATTATTGGTAATGAGTTGCAATTGTTGACATAACCTTTTTTCCTCACAGATCACCAAATCTCCTCTACTTTTGGTTTTTTGGCTTCCCCTGATACCACTCCCCTCTTTCTCTACTTTTCTGTTGCAGTTTGTCTGCGCCTCTATGAGACAATTTGATGCGCTCCTTTCTTCTATGGTCATTTTTCATCTAGAAGCTTAACCTGTTTCTTCAAGCGATCTCACTTGTGTTCTGTACTAATCCCTTATTGGGGGAGCCTTCCCTCCTTTTGGAAAGTCTTCCTCTTGTCTGGTGGCCTTGGAGAAAACGTTTCCGGGAAAAGGTTCTCGTTTTTTTTTTCTGCTTCTTCCCCAACCCCCCCTTTTCGCTTTAAAGGAATGATGGAGTTTTCTCACCTTCCTTGCCCTGACTCCCGCTTTGCGGGAAGACGCTTTTATCCTTTTCTTTTCACCCCTCCTGAACTGGGAAATGCCAAGTCGTGATTGCCTTTGTCAGACTTGTCCCCTAGGAATCCAGGAAGGGTTCTTCTTTTTCCCCCTTCGTTCGCCCTTTCTAAGCTCCTTTGTTCTTTTTTACCTGATTCCTAGTTCTTCCCCAATCGACTCAGGGGCCTCCCCTTCCTTTCCTTTCCCTTTGCTCGGCTGTGAAAGGACGTAGTCTGCCCCACTTTTCAGTGAAATACGTTTTTGCTGTCTTTCACTGCCCTGCCGTCCCCCCCCCCCTTCTTAGCGCTTATTGGGTATGCTGAAACACCCCCCCACCTTGATAGTAATAAACCCTCCACGTCCTTGTTTGTTCCACCCACCCATTATGATTTTCTATCTATATATTCTTTTTTGAGAGATAGACCCCCCTTTTTGCTTTTTATTTATCTTCTGTTCATCGGTTGTTTTCCATACCCTTTCTCTGTCCCTGCCTGTTCGGGCTTTTAGAGGTTCTTTCCTCCCGTATTTTATCTACGTGTCCTTTGAGGCTGAGCCAAGTTTTTTCCCCCCTCCTGGGCTGCTTTTTTTTTTTTGAATCCTGCATTCATCCGGTAAACCTTTGGAGTGATCGCGTTCACGCGTGCTCTTGTACACTTGCTGTAGTGCGTTCTTCTCGTGTTTTCTGCCCAAACTTACTTGGACTTTTTCCTCTTTTCTTGTCCGGGTTGGGCTTTTTGTCCAACCTGTCCCCAAAGCCCGCCTTTCTCCCATTTTCCGCAAAGCTTTGAGTCCTCTTCCGTGTCTTTCTTCTAACCCGCAATAAATTTTTTTCAGGTTCAGTTGTGTGTTTTTTTGTTTAGCCTCCGTCTCTCTTACCCGGCTTTTTCTAAAAATTCCACAGGACAGTTTGGGGCCTCCCTCCCCCTTCCTTTTATTTATTACGCAAGCCGGTGCTCTTCCCGCCAATCCTTGACTTCCTTTCAGCGCAGAGGTTTTTTTTCCAGTTTACCCTTTGCGGCGGAGTTCGCATCTCCTTTTTTCCTTTTGAAGACAGCTGGCGCTTTTTACACCGTCCTTCTCTCCCCTCCTTCTGTGGTATAAGGTAGGCAGCCCACAACCCTACCTCATCTTTTATTTGAAAAATGGTCTTTTGCTGTCCCAGTCTCTCCCCCCTGTCCCTTTGCAGAGGCTCAGTTCACCAATCATCGCTCCTTTTTCCCTTTCCTCTTACCCACCAACATCTCTTTCAGAGGCTGGCGGACAGTAACTTTTTCCCTTTCTTTTTGTGCCTTTTTTTTGAAATTCGCGCCCTTTTTTTGGGTGAACGGTTTTGCCTGCCACACCCTTCCCCCCCTTTTTTGGTTGGTTTGCTTTGACCACCTACTTCCCTGCATGTTTTTGAGTTATATAGGGTACTGTCCCCCAAATGTCCACCCAGGGGTGCGCTCCTTCCCCTTTCCGACACCCCCTCTTTTTGCCTAGGTAGCCCTCCTCCTTCCCTCCCCCCGCAATAATCTTGGCTCCTCTCTTTTCGTTTAAACGATTTGAAGAAAGAACGCGGACTCTCCCCTTCCCCACAATAGTGTTTTCCTTTTCACGGTCCTTTATGTCGTCCTCTAATAATTTCTAAAGGGATGTACTGCCAGCTGAACTATTTGCGTTTTTCTCTTTCCTTTTCCCCAATCTTCAGTTGCGATCTGCCTCATGGGTACCAAGAGATGTCCCCCCTTTTCCTTCTCAAACCGCCACTTCGGCTTTGGCCGCAACACGATCCGGGTTCCCATCCTTTGGCGAAGCATGGAAGTAGTAGGCTGTTTCCTTTCACTCTTCAACTATCTTCTAGGTCTTCGGCTAACCCCCCCCCTCCGTACTTGCCCGCCATCGTTCGACTGACCCACGCCTCTCCTTTTTAGTTTTGACACGCAGATTCCCAGCGTCTCCCTCTTCTTCAATCTACTTGACCCCTTTTTTATTATCAAGTTGTTTTTTTCAAGTCCCCACGAGCAATCGTTTTTTTTTCTTTCCTCTACCGGTGTGACCCTGCTTAAGAAGGACCTCCCCTCTTCTTCTGCAGTTGTTCGTTTTGTGCCTTTTTCTCATAACCGACCCCTTTCTTTCAGGAACCAAACCTCCCGCTTTTGGAGATGGGCCTTTCCTTTCTCCCCCCCCCCCCCCCATCCCCTCGCACCACAATGTAGTCAGTTCTCGAACATTCTTTTCCTATCCGGGTAGTTTTCAAGTTTAGCCGTTCGTGTTCTATGGAAACGCAGGCTTCAATCCCTCATTTCCTCGTGACCAAATCGGGCTTTTCTTCAGGTGGCTTTTGCTTATTCGTTGCCCAAATAGTGGCTCCACACGGTCGTCCTGCCTAGCGTTTCTCGTTAGCCGAAATAAAACGGGTG
>Ga0179593_1415594_pt1 | contig 15052 bp, 21 predicted proteins | sample CZODoug2_1_08_16_FD_185931 | JGI IMG/M metagenome (GOLD analysis project Ga0179593, IMG submission 185931) | Vadose zone soil fungal communities from Angelo Coast Range Reserve, California, USA - CZODoug2_1_08_16fungal (PacBio error correction) | ecosystem: Environmental > Terrestrial > Soil >... | reverse complement strand
CCCTGCCGGGCCCTTTTTTATTTTGCTGTCGTCTCCCCCGGTTGGCCCTTGGTCTTTTATATTTGCATTGTTATATTCAATTTGAATGTCAGACTTCTAAGTCTTTTTCTTGTTTTGTCGACGAGTTTGGAGGCTCTCAAGGGGAGGTGTTCTTCCCCCCCCCCGTCATTTTCAGGCTTCCTGGTATTCCGTCCCCCTTTTTGTGACGGTGTGGCTTCCCCGGGGGCTTTTTCTTTCCGTCCGCCCTCCTTTCCCCCCCCTGCTGGACCCCTGCCGCATACCCCCTTCGACCACAATAAGTGGATGTTTTTGCGCTGTGAGTGCATGTGCGTCCCTCTTTTTTTTGCTGACCATGTTTGCGCAATTTCTTCCTGCTTGCTTCTGGTCCATTCTTTTTTTCTGCCTCGTTTTACTTGCTAGTCCTTTCTCTTGAGCTCCTTTCTTTTTTTTTTCACCCTCTTCCTCGTTAGCGTCGCGACTTAATTAGCAGGGGACGCTTCCCCCCTAATTTGCGTTCACGGTTTTCAATGTGCAAATATTGAGGACGCTACATTTCTTCCGTTCCCCCTTTGGTACCGCGCCCTGTCCTTACTTCTGCCCCCTCTGTTTCTACTTCTTCGATGTCCTAGCTTCCGTCCCCTGAATACCCTTACGCCCCACCCACTCAATTTTGGACGTCCCCGTTCGACATTTCGGTGCGCACAAGGATATTGCCCTCTCCTCGGCCCTCCATTTTTCTGGTTGACCCTATGCTCATCTCCTTGTGCGCCATAGAGGCATTAAGCTTGACTTTGCAAACAGTCGATACCCTTTGCAAGCCCCTGAGATATCCTTTCTTCCAAGCTAGAGTTGTTGGTGAATTGTCTTTAGCTTGCTTTTCCTTATCTTTAAGACTCCTAGCGGAAGAGCTTGCTCGTAACGAAGAGGATCCACCCACACTCCTCTCCGCTCCCAAACAACTCTTGGCTGGGGTAACTCTGTGAAATCCCCTGCATTCGATTTCTTTCCCGCCCTTTTTCCCAGGCTCTTCCCCCTGGCAACCGCCTTTCGTTCTTCTTCATTTTTTCTTTTCCAGGTCCCGAGACAATTCATAGATGGTTGAGTTTTCCTCGTCTTTTCGAGTATGGGAATCTGGACTCCCCCCTTTCGCCCCCTTGGTCGAAGCCTCCTTTTCTTTATCGGTTGTCTCCGCCCCCGTCCCGAGTCCCTCTCCCTCCCCAATCGGCCTGTTTCCGAGGGACACGTCTTTTCTGCAACTTACGGATTGTGTATTATATAGGCTGGTTCCTTTTGCCCCCCCGTTTCCCGGACGACATCCGTTTTTCCCCCGTCTTTCTTTTTTCCGTTCCAAAGGGCACCAAGAGATGATGGTCCCCCTTTGGGACGTTTAAGTTTGCTTTTGGAGCGGGATTGAGTACTCCCTTTGCGCTCCGCAATGCTTCTATGCAATCCATATTTTCCATTTCCCCCCCTCAGTCTCGTTGGCCTGGGCCATCCTGCTAGTTTCCATCCCCATTTCACATATGGCTGACATCATGCTTCGCTGTCTGTCATTTTGACACCAGGTTCGTGATCCCCCCAGGAGTCGTTTTCCTTTTTCCCTTGGCGCTTGAAGCTCTTAAAGAAGACCGTCCGTCGAATAGATATCGCGCCTCCCACCCGGGACCCCCCTGATCGACCCCGCCCTTTATCGACGGTTATGCTAGTTGCACTCCCCTTCCTCCCCTTTCCCTGGTGTCGACGCAATTCCATGAGTATCAGCACCTCCCCGGCTGTTTTCACGCTCTCTTTCAGGGTATCTACAGAAATCTTTTTTGAATCCTTCCGGTTTTCTTTTCTTTGCGCACTCCTAATAAGCTTTTGTCCCGTTCTCTCCCCCGTTGGAACTCTTTTATCGCCGCTCCCCTCACGGCTGGTGTAGTTTTGGGTTACTTGTCTCCCGTTTTGCCGATGACCTATGCCCCTTCGTAGAACTGTCCTCCACTTTAACCGACATCGATTTCGTCTTTAAGTTCCGGATCCCCCCCCCTTTCTCCCATGTGCCGGCCTTGGTTACAGCGAAATGCTACAAGCCTTTACCCAAATCCCCCTAGTCCTTACGTCCTCATCCGTTGTTTTTTTCCATTTTTTGTTTTCTCGAATCCCTTCTTTGTCCCCTTTTTTCCAGTGGGGCTGTATCAATGCGTTACCGGAAACGTACCCTCACATAATCTCTATGGTTTTTTCTTTGAGATCCTAGGTCCCCCCCCAAGTGCGCTTTCCCCCCACTTTCCCCATGATGCGGTTTTCCCTATTTTGATTATCGTCCCTCCCTAGTCACCACCGACTTCTTCAACCGGCGCCCGGAGAGCAAACTTCCCCCCCCCCACCGACATTATGAGACCCTTGATTGAGTTTTTGCCTGGACGAGTGCCGCCCTTGTGATCCCAGCCCCTCTTTTTTCTTTTTTTACTCTTGATCTCCCCCAGAACAAGGACCCTGAATGACCAGATTTTCTGGGGAATGTTTCACTGACCCCCACAGGATACTCTGCTGTCCCCCTTGAGAATGATGCCGCGCACTTTCAAGTGTCTCTTTCCCCCTTTTTCCTTTTTCCTTTTTGATTGGATTGGAACCCCCTTTCCCCGTCCTTTTTCAACGCGTTCGCCCCATTCTCTTCCGGAGTTTTTCCCCTTGATGCTCCCTATCTCCTTCTCCTTTCTTTTTTTCTTAGTTAATGCTCAGCGTGTTGACACTCTCCTTGCGAGAAGTGGTCGCTTTCCACAACCAGACGCGTCGCTCTTGCATGTTGTATCCATCTATTTCCTTTCCTTTTTGACAGAACCCCGCAGAAGTATGGCCCAGGGCCTCCGCGTTTTTTTTTTTCTTTCTGCGAGTGACATCGAGCGCCAGTTCCCCCTGACCCTTCCCGCCCCCTAAACTTCCCACGAACATATCGTTGTGGTTCCAACTTTTCGGTGAATAACACCTTCTCCTTTAACCCCCGTTATGTCTTCCCTTGTCTTTTTCCCCTAGATCTTAACAGTCTTCCCTAGAAACCTTAAGTCGAAGTGGCCGCGGCATTTCCTGATTCTTGCGGCCTTTCTGGCTCCTTTCCCCCCCTCCCCCTGATATCTATTCCTCCTGCACATTTCCCAGTGAAATTGATAGTCCGTCTCTCCTCGTCGTCGTTGGGGAAACGTCTCCTCCTCTTATTAGCCTTTTTCTCCCCTAGTTTCCCCTCCACAGTTTTTAGAAGTAAGAAATAGGTTGCACCCCCCAGTGATTACGGCCTCCTTTCTGCAGCAAGTTTCCCAATTGTTTCCCTACTTCCTCTTTTACCCCGCTTCCCTGCCCATGTTTTTCTAGTATTTGTTGGGGTGACGAATCCTGCCCATTGATGCGACCAAGTCTTTAAAGCAGTCTGCTTTCCTTTTCCCTTTCCCTCAAAGTTCATATACCAAACCTCCCCTTTCCCCCGCCAATGTCCTTTCTTTTTTCCTCTTTTGATATTCTCCTTTTTTTTTTACACGCAAAATTTGGTATCGCAGTAGCCGTTCATAAAGCCGTTCCTTGCCTTCTACTTTCCTTCACAGGGGATAGCCCCTTTTTTTTTGACCCGTTTTACCACTGACTCGAAGCCTCAGTTAAAGTACTTTCTCCCAATGTCTCCCTACCGGTCTTTTCCTTTTTTTTTTCGTTTCCGTCCAGGGGTTTCTTTGAGGAACTTCACTCTTTCTCCCCCCCAGAACTTTTTTTTTTCTGATTTTTCTTTTCCTGCCAAGTACGGCTTAGGGAATTCCATCTGTGCGTATTTCATCTACACTCAACTTTCGCGTCCTCCCCTTTTTTCGCGCCTCTATCCATTCCCTCCCCCTCATATTTTCTTCCTCTCTTTGCTTTACTTTCTCAGCGGTCTTTTCTACTAACGGATCTCGTCCGTGCAAGAGTTCACGGCTCCCTCTCTAATCAGTGTGGCTTCTCAAAATGTCCGTCTTCAAAAAAGAATGGACCCATCCCACAGGGCACTCCTACTTGGACCCACATTTTTCCCTGCCCCTGACCTCTTCTTACCCTTCACCAGGCTAAGAGACACCGATTTGGTACCCTAAACGAAAGTTAGGGACAATTGGTTTTATCGACCGTAGCAGCCTTCTCCCTTTTGAATTGTCCCACCCCCAAAGCAACAGTTTTTGACTTCCCTTCTTCTCTGTTCACCCTCCCTCCCCCTTTTTTTCCGATCAACCCTCAGAGACCGCAGCACCGAGGACTCCCCCACAGAAACCCTTGATATAAAGCGCACGCATTTCCCTGATCACAACCCCCCCACTCCTTCCTTTGAACCCTTCTCCCCCCCTTCTTTTACCGATCGTTCACCAGGAAATATCTTTATCCTTTTGTGTTTGTTGAGATTAGAGGTCCTGGAGATAGGCGTCTTTATGGCGCTGGCTGCTAACTTGGTTCCTTTTCTTGCTTATATTGGAATCTCGGAATTCTTTCCTTCTCTCTTCTTGTTTCTTGCTTTTTCTTTATTGGTGCTTCCTTGAAAGAGGTGAGTTTGGGGATTTCAGACCCAGCCATTGTCTTCGAGGTATGACGTCCCCATTTGTCCTTTTTTTTGATATGCTTATCCTCGGTAGCTTTTCCTAGCCCCCCTTTAGGAACATTTTCTCCCTTCGTCCCACTCCTTTTTTTTTTGGTTCTTAGTTGGAGTTTTCTCGATCTTTTTTCCTTTCCCCGTTTGTTTCTCTCTTGTGCTGCTTTTTCCCCATCCGGTTTCCCCTTTCCCATTCCACTACTTACGAGAGAAACACTGCCGAGACTTCACTGAGTTCTTTTGAATTGCTTGTTAGCGTCGGCCTCCTTGACTTGTTCTTCTTCACAACCCCATTAATTTTTGCGTTTTCCCCCCCCCTGTCAAGTCCCTTCGACCCTCCTAAATGGAAGTTGGTCGAAAGTTGATTCGATGTCCTCACAAGACTTGAGTGCTTCCGACTTTTTGGGCCTCCCTCCCTCCGGTCTCTGTCGAGCTTGACCTAATCCCGATTCCCCTCCGTACGTCCCAAATGAACCTCGGTACATGATAGACAAGGTCATCTTGCCCCTCGCGTCGGCGAATGGTTTTCGATTCCTTGCACTCGGCATAACTTTTTTTGCGCCGCCATTAGCTTGTTCTTTCTGGACTGGCACGGCTAAGGCGAGAACCCTGTGGTGTGCCACGATTTCCGGCGACTGTAATCGATTTGCCCTTCGGATTCTTTTCTTCCTCTGTTTTTTTTTAGTAGTGGCTAGTCCGTCAAGCGTAAGAGCTTTGTCTCCCGGGAGCTTCTGCTTCCCCCCACCCCGGCTACCCCACCCAAACCTGGTTCTGCAACCTGTGTTCAAATCCACTGACTTCTGCCCCGAGTTCCCCTCATTGATCTGGAGGCGGTAATCCCCCACTTTGCACCCTGGGATTTCGGAAGGGCTTCGACCCTCTTTCGCGTTTTCATTCTTCTGTTTCTCTCTCTTTCCCTCTTTCGTGGCTTTGTCTTTCCTCTCCCCAAGTCTGAACTTCTTTTTTTCCTTCGCCATGATTGTCTTAGGTGCTGTTCCTCTTGTGGGTCCCTGACCCTTCCTCTCGTCGCAATCGGAATCCCGCTTCCCTGTCTACTCACTTTTTTTTTTTGTCCGTCCTCTTCTTTTAACGCCGACTCACATCCCTTTCCCGGTCAGATTCTACCCTTCCCCCTTCTATGGATTTTTTCGTTTCTTTTCCCCTTTTTCAACTTGTCTTTTTTGAGCTGTGATGTGATTTCTTTTCTTCCTCGGCCTCATCCGGTCCTTCCAGCGTCTATAGAATCACCGTTTGAGAGGGCCCTTCTTCTTTTTCTTGGTTCGCTCAATTTTTCCAATACCCCGGATAAGCCCTTCCCTTCCTCTTTCTCTTGTTTCGCTTGAAAAGGCGGCATCCTTCGACCAGGATGCTCTAATGGGTTCTATGCCCCACTCCGTCCCCCAGCCTCGGAATCTTATAACGCCCCGCAAAAAAACTGGCACCGCCCTCCTTTGATTATCCGCTTTCTTCTTTTTATCATACCTCCCCCCTCTCCAGTTAACTAGGGTGTCCCTACCTCATTCCTTTTTCTCAGCAATCCTCCCCCCCTTCGTTTTCCACTCAGTTCTTTTTGGGAAAATATCTCCCACCTGACATCTTCCCCTTTTGTTCTTTTGAGTTCCCTCCTCCCTTCTCTTCTAATCGACTTTTCGAGTTCCCCCTCTCGTTGCGCCTTCTCTCCCTTTCCCCTTCATCCCCTGGTCTTTTCTTCTTTGTGCTTTCCCACTGTTGAAGACATCGTTTGGACGTCGCGAGTCCTCTTAATAAAGGAACGACGATTGGTAAAGACCTTGCCCTTTTTTCCACGAGTCTCACCCCTTTCAAATGCCCGCATTATTTTCCTCTGTCGTGCTGCAAGCTCCCCTTTTTTTACCCTTTTCCTCTGTTTGAAATTCTCCTATAGTTTCCTCTCCCCCCCTCCTTTGTTGGTGTTCGAGATCCCCCTCCCTGACTTTTCCATGGTTTGATAGCATTGCTGGATACCACCCTTCCAGTACCCCTTTTCAAATCATCTGTATTTTCATTTAGGTGAGATCCCTCTGTTTTCAAAGTCTGCTTCTTTTTTTTACACAAAAGTCCCCTCAATCGATTCCTTACTGACCTTCTCTTTTTCGCTCGAAATAGTCCCCCGCTTCCTCACCAGGGAGAGCAACCCTCAACAGACCCACCTTGTTAGTGGCGGGCGCGAGACGGTGCCTGCCCCTCTTTTCCATTCCGAACCGCCATCGACGTTTTTTTTGCCTACAAGTCCTCCGACTCTTGCAAGATTGACTGCCTGGTGACTCTGCAAAGAGTTTCTACCATACACTCACTTTTACATTCTGATCTTTGCATTTCCTCCCGGTTCCCACTCGTTTCTCCCCAATTTTCTTTGCACCTCTCTCTCACTCGAGAAAAGCTTTTTCATAAAAGTCTCACTTCCTTGCCGTTGGCCCCCTATTCTATTGTACGGTAACTGGGGTCCATTTTACACTGCTCCTCTTGTGCACCCCCCTCCTCTCCCTCGTAGTGGGATCTCCACTTTTCAAAAATGACCAAGCGAGAGTCTGCTGGGTCTCCTTAGTAGGCCTTTTTTTCCTGGATCGCCAATCTCCCTAGGCTGTCCCTTGCCTGCCTGCGCTGGTTACTATTTTTCTTCCTGAGCCCTCCTTGTTTTCCTCCTTTGAACCTTCATAAAGTACTACCCAGTCCGTTACTTTCCTTACCCCCTCCTCGCTGTTGTTCCCGGTTCCTGTCCAACCTTTTTCTCATTCTTTTTTCGCTTCCCCCCCCCCCCTGGATCAGGAAGAGCCTGAGTCTAATGCTTCGACGTGGTTTCGACTGAAGTTCCGATTTAGCTTTCTCTTTTCTTTGCTTCACCGATTCCGCCCTCCCGATAGTTTCCGGCACCCAAATTTATGAACTTGAGAGTACCCCTACCATCAATCTAAGAGGACGCGGATAACGGCTCTCGCAATAGCTTGACCGTTCGGACTCCTCGCTGGTTTCGTCACACATCCTTCCCTCCTCCTTAACCCCGCCTTTTACATTTGCCTTACCGCCCTCATTGCGAAAGGTAGCTACCCTTAATCGACTAGGCATAGTCTTCCCCACATCTTTTACCAGCCCCCCGTTGGGTAGCTTCCTTGGTGCGAAGCTTTGCTGCTTCCTCCCCTCTAGTTCCTTCTTTCTCCTCCTTCAGCTAATATACAGAGACGACACATTCGAAACTCGTACTTTTCCTAGCCTATCCAGGGTCTTTCGCCCTTTGGTCTCCCTGCTTCAGACGTTTCCCATTCCCCGTCGCACGCTTCACTACCGCTACTTTCTCCCTCCCTTCGTCTAGTCAAGATTTTCCCCCTCTCCACCGGGAATGTGTTTACCTCCTCCCCTGATCACAAAGTTCAAGACCCTTTAGATTCTCTACGGTTTCACTCCCCCTTTTCTTCCGCCTTGTTGGTCCTTCTGAATTCCCAAGAACTTCTCCCTTCGATAGCCGTTCACTTCTTCTTAGTTTTCATCCTGTGTGTCTTGCACTTCCCCCCAGAGAAATCCAACTTTTCGCGACTCCCATTTCTTTGTGCCTCCGACTCTGGACCCGTGTTCCTTGCCTCTTTTGGGATTACCTTCTAATTATAAGGTACTTCTGAGTTTGGCTAGCGACTTGTTTAATCTTTTTCCCACGTTCAGTGAAGTGATTGATTATTCGCCTCCAATGTCTAGGCAAAACAGAATTGGTGACCACCCCACCGTTCTAAAAGAACTATTTGGCTCCCCCCCATTTGTTCAAATTCATATACTGCACCCTTTTCCCCCCCTCTCCAAGCAACCCGATGTGGTAATCATTGGGCCATTTTCCCGTTCACCTTTTTTTTTCTGTTCGAGATTGACCCAGATTGCTTCCCCCACGACCCCACATGGACGCATTTAGCCCTGTCCTCAAAACTCTTTACTCTCCCCCCTCACCTTCCTCTCCCCTCCGACACTCGCGCCCCCCCACACTCTTCCCAAGCGAAAGAAGCCCTCGAGACCATTGACACTTTCAGAAGCACATTCTTCCCCTTCGCCTCGCTAAGCCCTCTCCGAGCTCTCCACAAGGACCAAGATCTCCTCTCCCCCTCAATAAGGGGGGGGTTTTAGATCGAGTTGTTTACCGTATCGGCCTCTTTCTGTCCTTTGCGGCGCCCTGATAATTTTGCTTCTTATCCTGGTGACCCCTGCCTTTTTTTATCATTTTCCTTTTGATTTTTTTTCTTTTGGTTGGAGGGCAGTGGTGAGGCACGGATACTTCCTTTTTTTTCGGTCTTTTTAGCGCTTTCCACGGTTTCTTCCTGTTCTCTTCTTTCCCAACTTGGTTTTTTATGACTCCTTTTTCTCTTTTCGCTCCTAAAAAATGTCAGGAACATGGCCGTACCCAAACAGTTTTTTGTGCCTCTTTGTGAGTTTTCCTGTATCGTTTTTCCCTACACCATGTTTTCTCACTTAGTTCTTGCATGCTTTGATTATGGTTCATCTGTGCATCTGCCAATTGCTACTTCGCCACACTTTTTCTCTCTCCTTTCCCTGGCCTTTGCCCCGCTCCCGTGCTTGCGTCGTCTCCCTCATCCTTTGCCGTGGCGATTCCCCCCAAGATTCCTTTGTTGCGTTCCACTAGTCGCTGCGTTTTCAGACGAAAATACAATTTGAATGGTCCTCTCCCGTTGCTTCTTCCTTCTTTCCCCCCCCCTTCAACGCGCATTCGCTACTTCGGCGTACTATCTCTCTGCTTCCGAGCTTAAGTACTAACGAATTAACACCCTTACACGAACAAATTTGCGACCTGACCGTAGAAATTGCGACACTTCACCTTTCTCCTTTCACCCTTTTGCTGCCGCTCCTCTTCCTTCAGCCTGGGACTTCGGCCCGTCGATAGTGAAATGGAAACTTCTCGGTGACCCAGTGCTGGAGACAGCCTTTTCAGATCCTCTTGTTTTCCCGGGTTTTTTGAGAGGGTCTATTTTTTGGAAGTGGCCTTGATGAAAGTCACTAGAGGAAGAGTCCCTTCAGCATTTGAACTCCTACCCACACTCGTTCTACCCCCACCTTTTCTTTTTTCCCTCTTTGTCCCTCACTGATTCTTCGGGTCTTTAGTTTCCTTCGAAGTATGCTTCTTTTAATTTTCCAACTTGGGTCCACCCCCTCATGGCGGAATTCGTAGGCCAGGGATTCTCCCCAGTTTCGCCCGACCTTCCCGCTTTCGTTCTGTTCGTTCCCTCTCCCTTTTCCTTTCGAGGATTTGGAGTTTTAGAACCTTCTTTCTTTCCCCCCCGGCTTTATCGTGCTGGCAATCATTTCTGGATGAAAGAAACTTCCGAGCGGCGCCATGCTTCACCCCCGTAGGACTTCCAATGTTCTTTCCTTCCATGTTTTCCTTATCTATTCATAGCCTTCCCCCTATGGGTCCCCCTTATGTTGTATTAACTTGAAAAGTTTGACCCCAGCTTGATGTGTATGTACGTTTCACTGGTATTTCGAGTCTGAGGACTGGGTCTTGTCCCGACTCTCTTTCATCTGGATCATGACCCTCCTCTTCTCCCCCCCCGTACCAGAAGTCCGGGAGGAAGGGGACCCATATGATCGAGTAGTCATTTCCATCTCCTAAATGGTATTTACTGGTCCTCATGCTCGATTTGTTTCCGTCCTTTTTTACAACGGGCGGGCGCCATTTTGAACCACGTGATGTCTGAGACTGGGGTTGCAGTTACCTCCCTCCCCCCAGTCAGTCTGAAACTCCAAACAGAGATACAAACACGGAATGCACTCTGAGGATTTCTGCACCCGCTTTTTTCTCCTTACTTCACGAGATGAAAAGGCCCCCACATCGTTCCCGCTCCTCATTATTCTCTCTTTCCAGGCGTTGAGGATAGTCTATCTGGGCCTTAACCCAATTTGGCACACTCTTTTTAAGGTTTTTTCCTTTGCGCATTGCCTTACCTCTCCCCGAGTTCGTCGATTTCCCCCCTTGCCGTCCCCCCTCTATGCGCCTCCCATAAAGTATCCGGTCTGGGTACGGTGTGTTGCTTCTTTATACTTTTTTGCCTATCTGCGCGCTTACGTCCATCCCTTCCCACCCCCCTGTCACATAGATTTTTGTCCATTATACTCTTTGTGTCCCCCACGAGTATCCTACTAACCTTCCCCGTCGTTCTCCTGTTACTTTCCCCCCTTGTGTAGCCGCAATTCCCAGGACCCCTGGAGCCCAATAGCTTTTTTGAATTTGATCTCCTCTTTCCCCCCCTCCGTGAGCTCCAATTTTCCCTTCATTTGTGCTTTTGCTTCTCTTCGTTCGACCCCTCTCATCTTTTTTTGTTTCCTTCGTTTTTCTCTGCCTCTTGCACAAAGGAGGATGCTTTAAACCCCCTGTCCAAATCGCTGCGGGTCTTCCCCCTTATGACAAGGATCTAGCCTCCGGAAGCCTCTTCCCCCCCGGTCGAGACACAGACCCCCACGACTTGACTGATTTCTCCTTCGCGATTGACTCCGACATTGACCCCCCTCGTTGTCCCCGCTAGTTTCGTTTTCTCGAAAAGAACCCCTAACTGCCTGATTGCCACGATTCTGTCTTTGCTTCCCTTCCCCCCTCCTTTTTGTTCCCCCCTTTTGAGCCTTCCTCTTTTTCGCGGCAAACCCCGGATTTGTCAAACCTATCCACTTTCGGCACTTCCTTTTATTTTTCTCCGTCCCTTTTAAAGCGTTTTTTCTCCAATAGACGTTCAAAGGAATGCGTTCACGTTTGTGAGAGAGCCCTCCAGACTTACTGGGTATGTCCTTCTCTGTTTTTTTTCACCTTCTCCTTCCCTTTTCGAGAAGTGTCTTCGCTCCCTTTCAAAATGCGAAACGCCTCTTTTATTATGGGCTTCTCCATGGAGTATGGCAGTGAACTTATAGTCACCTCGCTCTCCAGTTGGCCCCCGCGCTTTGTTTGTATCACGCGCTGCCCATACCTCTTTGTTCTCTACTCAACAGCAATCCCCCTTCCTCATAGCCATTCTTGACGTCACATGTCTCTGCTGGGCCAACTTTCCGGTCCCCAACTTCCCTCCCGCTGGACCCCCGGATGTCTCTTGCGCCTCTCGTGACCTGAGTCCCATTTCCTTTTCCCTACGTGGCCCGCCCATTCAGATTGGGACGCGACGTCTTTGGCAGCACAAAATTAGCCCTTCTGCTATGCCAAATCCCTTCTTTCCCTTTCGAGTCCGGCTCATCCTCTGACTTCCTGAATACTGGGCAACCTTCCTTCCCATCGACTACTTCATTCGGTCCTCACTAGAGTTTTCTGAAAAATAACATGACTGATCATGTACTCACACCCCCCTTTTAATTTATTACCTCCCTCTGCACTCCCCAGTGTCGACTAAACTAGAAGAATCAGTGATTTGTCACCCCTCTTGGGTCCGTAGAGTTTTTGGGGCCGTCGCGTTTCCCGGACCCAGCCTTTCTCCCCCTTAGTTCCCCGTTCCAGCCCTGCTCCTACTTCCCCGTCCCGCGGTGAAGATCCCCTTTTTCAAATGCGCCTTTTTGCACTTGGACCGCGTTCTCCTTATATTCTTTCTTGCCCTCACCTGGTCTTTCCGTATCCGTGTCCCTTCCACGTCGGCCGCCCGATGACCTCTACTTTTGGCGCCCTCTCTGCTCGGCATAACCAGAATTTCGCCCCGAGTTCAAGCATTTTCTCCCCCCTCAATTTTTCTCCACTTTTTCGTACTTCCCTGTTTGTCGGAGGACACATCTCTAAATGATTTTTCTGCCAGTTTCCCCTTTTGGAATTCCACTTTATGACGTGGAAGCACATCAACGTCTTCCCCCTTCACCGCGGCCTCCTTTGATTCCTGACCCTCTTTTGTGGAAGAGCCTTTTACTAGAGTCGCCCTCCGCTTAAGCAGCCTTGCCTATTACATTAGTTTTTGAGTATCGATTGCTCTCCTTTCTTAACCCTTGTTTCGGATTTCACCCCAGAATTTACCCCCCGAAGTCTGTCAGAAACCCCTTGCGTTTTTTTAGTCCCCCCCCCACCTTGAAAGATTACTGCTCCGGCAAATACCAGATCCTCCCATGATTGTGGCTGCCTCATTTTGCCCATGTTCTTCAATTTTTTTCCGCTTCGCTCCCGCCTATGGTCTATCCTTTAAGTCCTCAACCTTCCCGTCCCGCAGACAGGCTTATCCGCCTCCATTCTTGTTCCTCCGCCCCCTCCACCGTGCCATTCCACACCCAGACACACTGAAAAAAATGACCCGCCCAGAAGCAATGCGGTTTCTTTCCTCCATACCCCCCCAATTAGCCCGAGCCAGAATCGATACCCCACGGCCGCCAGGAAATCGACTATATATAGTTCACATAAGTTGTGTTTTTCTAGTCTCTTTATTGTTGTCGGATCCGGATTCAGCCTCGTCTATTCCGGTGTCTATATTGTAATGGTGATAGTTAATTATGATGTCGCTATAAGTTTTGCTTTGGCTTGTTTCCTCTTGTGAGCTTTTTCGGTCCCTTTTTGTGTGGGACTACGATTCCCGCTGCATGGAGTTCATCCATGCTAGTGCAGTAACCCTGGTGTTTCGGTTTCTTCCTTCGGATCGGTTCTTTCCCGTCCCTCTACCCCCAAATCCGGAACAATTGGGTCACTAATATTCGCTTACCCACCTTTTTCTGTTCTTTTCCTTTTGCTCCCCGATCTTTCATTTTCTTCTACCACTTACCGCTGCTTCGGTTCCCTCTTTCCTTGACCATTTTGACTCCAGAGACCACACTGTCTTCGATAGACTCACTGACGGTGGTCAACGTGGCGGTTCTTCTTGTCGGCTCCCCTCCTTAGGCCTTTTCCTCTTCCAACCCTCTTCATTTCGTCACGCGGCTTTTAATGTTCCAGGTCACGCGAAACGGAGTTCGATTCGGCCACCTTTGCCTTATCGACTCGTGCCCTACTTTCCATCTGTCTCCTCTTGAAGTTCCCCCTAAATAAAAACTTTTTTTTAATAACCAGTTTTGCGACATCCCCCTCCTGGGACATTTCGGGCCCCGACACTGGCTCTTTCACTTTATAGGAGTACATGTCATGACAATTCTTTCTATTTTCCTTTTTTCTCGGCAGTAGCGGCCCTCGAATTGAATGGTACCCTTTCTCGTATGTCCCCAGACCTTCTCCCTACGGGCTCCCAGTACGAGTTGCGGGCGCATGTGCTGGTATTACGATGGGTGACCAGTAGGAGCTGCAGCCGTCCACTAGCGAAGTTCTTGCACGCACCTTGCCTCATTGAGCCCCCTCTCGATACCCACAACTTGTGTGGGTAAATATGTGGTCCCTCAAATTAGAGAGTTTCCCTTTAGCTACCTTTGCGTGCTGGGTCTCTGTAAACCCCTTTTTCGCCCCTCTTTCGTTCCCTCCTTTCTTCGGGTCATGATTTTTCAGCCTATTGCGGCTCATACGCTTTTCGGCGAGCTTTTTTTCCTTCTTTTGTCGTAGAGGATGGCGAGAGGGTCATTTAGAATTTTTAGCCCCCAGCCTATCGTTTTGCTTGAGGGGGTTAATTCCCCCCCCTCCCCTGACGCGCTACTCCCCCCAATCGGAAATTGCCTCTCCCAACTCAGTCATGAAATTTTTTATCTTGTCCTGATCATACTCCCTTCATTCCCTTGTTACAGTCCTTTTGGAGTTGTATTACCGCCAAGTTTTGGCCCCGAGTGCTTTTCCGTAGGGACTTACAACGGGCGTAGTCCTTGGGATTTCTTTTTACTGGACGTCTCACAAAGTTACTTTACCCAGTCCTCACCTCCAGCTCTGTGCGTTGCAAGATTTTCGCGCGTAGACCCGTTACAATTCCTACTCATATGCTACTGTGAACATTTTATGCTCCGCTGCTGCTTTTTGAAAGTCTCTCTCCCCTCCCTCGCAAATTGAGGCGTGTGGGGAAACACCTATGTCTGACACTCCACGAATACCCCTTCCGTCGGAAGTTGCTTCCCCACGGTCACCTGCATTTCACCATTGTATTGAATTCTTCGAGACGGTGACTGACGTTTGACCCAGCCAATTGGCCCTTCCTAGTTTGTTTTTTTTCCCGAGCCGAATTCATGCCGGCCAGCAATTCTCCCAGGTTTTTACCTTCTCTCGGTAGTTCCTATGCGGTTCAGGATAAGGCCCTCCCAATATTTCCAATCCCCCTTCAGGTTTCTGTTTTTTGCGCATCAACCCAGTTTGATGAACTACGCCTAGTTGTCACAACTTGCGGCCCTTTTCCCCCGTTTGGGTTTTCCTTCGCCCCAATCGGTCGGGTATTTCGCTTCGATCTTCACGTTTTCGAAGCTTTGCATATTGCCGAGCGTCACTCATTGGACTAAAGGAAACACCCGTACCTTCTCTTTTTCGTTTGTGTAAGAGCGCATTGCCCCCGATCCCTCAAATGCCCTCTCCGTTCTTGACAGCAGGTCGTTCTCATAAGAAATCTCCCCCCCCTGGAGTTG
>Ga0179593_1733666_pt1 | contig 15053 bp, 20 predicted proteins | sample CZODoug2_1_08_16_FD_185931 | JGI IMG/M metagenome (GOLD analysis project Ga0179593, IMG submission 185931) | Vadose zone soil fungal communities from Angelo Coast Range Reserve, California, USA - CZODoug2_1_08_16fungal (PacBio error correction) | ecosystem: Environmental > Terrestrial > Soil >... | reverse complement strand
CCGTTTCCCCCCCCACCCAAGTGTGCTAGTGAGGAGGCGCCTTAGTTTAGTCTTTCAGCCTCGGGCCTTCTTTTTTCGAACTTTTCCGGCCCTCCTCCTCTCTTCTCTCGACGATTGCTTCCCCTCAATGAGGAACTCCCCGTGCCTCTTTTCTCTTAACAGATAGAGTTAGTTTCTTCTGCCCCCCGCTTCTTCTACCTTTCGAACGTAGAAGCACAGGCCTTTTTTGCTCGCAAGTCTCCTCTCGACATAGGCGACGTGGCCCGCCGGCAGGAAAACATGGACTGGTCTTGGAAGGTCGTCCACCATTCCCTTCTGCGTTTCACTCGCGGGCTCTTCTTCCCCTTTTCTTCGGCCCGTCTCCTCTTTTCCATTCTTTTTTTTGTTTTCGTTTCTCACGGCGGGCCGTGCGGCCCGAGGTATGCCTCTTCCCTCAGACTTTTCCCGCTTTTCTCCTTTCTTGTGACTATGTCGATCATCCGCAAGCGGCGTCACTTTCGGTCCCTTCACCGCTTTTTTTTTTTTTCCTCACTAAGCCTATCCACCTTTCTCTCTCTTTTTCCTTCCTCTGACGTCCCAAATGGACAAGAAGAGATGTTCTATACCCCCCCCTCCTTTTTCTTGATCATTAAACCGGATGCGGTTTTTTTCTTCCGCGGATTGACCATTGCTTTTTCAGTTAAAATTCTCACGTTTTCGGTTTTCTTTTCCCGCCTGTCCGGCGATGTCTTTTCCTCTCTCTTCCCGAAGGCGGAGTCTACAGAGGAGTGCCTTCCTCGAGATCCCCCTCTCTCGTCGATTTATCCCTTTTTTCCCTGAAGGCGCTTCGGTGTGGACTCTCTCCCCCCTTTTTTCTCTACTCGGGGTAGTGCCTCTTCTCTGGCCTTTTTTTGTCGCCGATGACGTAGACGTAAGCTTTTTCCATACCCGTTCTTTTTCCTGCAGTTGGCGATTTCGGTCCCTTTTTGGACATTGACCCGTGGTCGTCCTCCACTTTTTGCCTTTTTCGGCGTTAGCTTTTCCCTCTCCTTCCCCTTTCCCGCGAAGAAGAGAGACTGTGTCCCCCTCTTTGCCGCATTTTCCATTCTTTTTCTTCTCGAAGGAGGTTCTTCCGGTTTTTAACATTTCGGTGAGGTTGATGATCTTTTTTGAAAAATGTTGACCATCCTCCTTTCCTCCCTCTTTCGTTGTCCCTGGTTCCCCGGTTTTTTTTTTTCCTGGCCCGAGTTCATTCAGCCGATTAAACGCTAGATGTAGCCTTTTTTCCTGGCCATGATGAGCCTACACACGGTGCAATCTTCTTTCGATAGGAAAAGTCGATCTTCCCCCCCCCCCCCCTTTTCTCGGCAGTCGTCGCCTTCTTTTTTCTCTTTGAACCCCGATTGAGCGAGTTGTGTTGTTTCACCGTCCTTTTCCTGACGCTGCGTGGTGAGCTCTCTGGCGAGTCGATTTTCTTCCTCTTTCCCCCCGTTTCCGATTTCGCCGCCTTTTTTTCTTTTCCAATTCCGAGTGAAGACGTGGAAAACGCTCATTTTCTTTTGTGCCCCTCATGAAGCGACGGTTTTTTCCTTTCCCCGACCTCACGTTAGTGCTCCGCTTTTTCTCCCCTCTTCGCATCTCTTCCTCTCGACTTTTGCTCCTTGCTTCCGACACGCGGAGATAGTCCTGACCTTCCTTTCTTGTTCCTCCCGTAGAGGACAGCAACCATCTTTCTCTTCCCTCTACCATTCGTCTTTCCTTTTTTCCCCCGCCGCGCCTGAGGTTGCATTTCCTTTCCCCCTTCCTCGGCGCTGTCGAGGTTGATCTCCCTTCCTCGATTGACCAGGTCTCTTTCTCGTTTTCAGTACTCCTTTTCCCATTTAGTAGAAGCACTCTTTTCGGTCTTTCTTCCGCGCCGATTCCTCAGATGCACACCCTTCTTTCATTCTTGCGGTCCTCCTCCCTTTCCACAAGGTTTCACGGATTTTTCTTCTTTCAAAAGCTATCACGCGGCGGTTTTTTTTCGCCCAACCCCCTTTTTGGGGGTTAAATCAATGCCTGTGAGCTCTTTTCACCGACCCAGGTGCGAGAGTTCTTCTCCTTTCAGTTTCCGGCGTTCCTCTTCGAAGGCCGCGTCGATGTCATAGAGACCAGAACGCCCTGGTCCCACCCCTTTTTCTCTTCGATGACGCTGAAAAATCCCCTTTCTGTTGATCTTGGACCCAGCTCCCCTCCTACAGCGGCTCCCTGCCCTGCAAGAAGAGCGTGGCAACGATCCGTCCTTCCACGATACAGCAACACAATTTCTTTTTTTTTTCAGTATCGACACGACGGATGCCGGATTTCCTTTTTCTCTGTCCCATTTTTCTTCTTTCCACCGTAGGTGAACAAGTCGCGGGAGACTTCCCTTACGTTTTTCCCCTCCTTCCCTTTTTTTCCCCCAGTCGCCGAACCTGAGGTCGCAGTCTCTTCCTATTGCGAAGTAGAGATCTTCTCTCTCTCCTGTATGACCACGATCCCTCCCTCCCTCTGCTCCGCCAAGAAATACCCTTCGTGCCTTTTCCATGGGTGAATGAACGTTCCTTCTGAAATTCCTCAATATTTCCTTCTCTTTTTTCGGGTCCCAAATGGGGCGGTCTTTCCTTTTTCTCTTTGGTCTCAAAAGGATGTAAATCGTTAGGTGTCCTCGGGGCCCCCTCCCTTTTCTGAATGGAAGGTTGAAGCCCCAACATTTCGTAGGAGGTCTTTTTTCCGTGACCGAGTGGTAGGAGGCTTCGCTTCCCCTTGCCTCCCTTTTACCTCCTTTCGTAGAACGTAGTATTTCATTACCCCTCCCGCAAATTAGGTTCTCGCCGTTTCCTTCCTCAAGGCGAGCGCCTTTCCTCCAATTTCTCCGCCGGTGGGAGTGTGTGTTCTCAACCCTTTTTTTCTCTGTCTCCTCTCCGTTTTTTTTTTTTTCTTCGTTTCGTCTTCACAAGCAACTTCCCTTTTTTTTCGCATTTTCCCTCCCCCTTCTCTTTTTTTCTAGATCAACGGAGAGAAGGCCTTTTCTTTGGGACCCGACGACTTCGATTTTTTCCTTGAGGACCGGCTTTCTCCCTCTGCATCCGACCCCCCCCTCTTTCCCCCATGGTAGTCCTGTCCCGCTCCTTTCCTTTTAAAAACGGCAGGAAGTCCCTGCTTTTTTTCTCCGAAAACCAGCCTCTTTTCACACGTTTGTCAGCCCTCAACCATGAAACAAGTCCCCAATCAGTCCCCCCCATTGTTCTCCTTCTCCAGATGGAGGAAGTGAATTTTTCCCTTCAGCGGTATAACCCCTTTCCTTTCCCTCCCACATTCTTCTCTCTTTATTTTTTTATCTACTTAGGTTCGAAGGAGCTAGGGTACCCCCGCCCTTCTGGCAGAGCTCGAAGTCTCCCCCTTCTTTCTTTTTTTTTCGCGCGACATTAAGGTGCGCGAATTTACCACTCCCTCCCCCCTTTTTTCTTCCGCCTTTCCCTCCCTTGCCCGCGTCCTGGGACCCCGCGACGGAGGAGTCTGCCGCAAATTTCTCTTCGTCGACGCACGGTGAACTCCTTTTCCTCTCCTTTCGAAATCGCGACGACCTTTTCTATTCTTTTCCTAACAGATTAAGCGAGAGTCGTTCTTCCTTTTTGCGCTATGTTGGGTATCTGGGCCACTTTTTTCTCTTCCGCAATCGCATTTTCCGCTTTTTTTTCCCCCCCCCTCCGCTACGACGCCGCTGAGAATGGTGCCCCTGTTTGTTTCTTCCGACGAGAGCCTTGAGGAACTGGTACCTAACTTCCCCCCTCTTTTCGCCACTCGCTCCCCCTTTCCTTTTTGGCTACGCCGCGCTCAAACGGCATTATTCGCCCGACGCCGGATTGGGCGATTCCGTGATAGCTTTTGCGCACGGCCTCCCTTTCCCGGAATAATTTTTCCACCCCCCTTTTTTCTTCCCTGACAGATCCAACGTAAGAGGTTGTGCGGTGAACGAAATCGGCCCCCGCGTTTCCTCCCCGCACGTGGGAGCTGACCCTTTTCTTCTTTGCTTCCTCCGCCATGTGGAGATCAGTCGTTCCTGTGACTTCTCACTGGTCAATCGCTTCTTCCTTCCTCTTTTTCGACGAGTCAGCCTCTCCCTCTCCCTCTTTCCAGCTCTTTTGCGGAAATGCACAAATCCTTTAGTCGTTCTCTTGTCAAGACGAATGGTCGGAGCAGTCTATTCTTTCCCGCGCGGGGACTCCTCCTCCCTGCCGAACCTCCTACGATCTCCGTCGGGTCGTCAAGAGAATTCTACCGACTTTTTATAGACGAAGATGGTTTCCTTCTAGAAAGGGGAGAAATCTTTCGCACTTCCCTTTTCGACGGTTTAGCCCTTTTTTTAGCACACTCGCGCTCATTCGTTTTCCTTCCCCCAAGGACCAGCCGCCTTCGTCTCTTCCCCAACTCGGCCTTTTCCTTTTCCGACTCGAGCCCCAAATGGCGGCGATAGTAGGCCCACAGATCTCTCTCTTGCTCTCGATGCCCGGTTTTACCTCACCCTCTCCTTTCCGCTCACGCGCACACGTGTACGGTGATTTGGTCACCCCTTCCTGAGACGACGCCGAATCTTTTTCTCTTTCATCGACTGGTCCTCTTCTTTTTCTATAGCCGCATCTCTTTTCCCTTTGGGCTTTTTTTCCAGCGTTCTCCATCGAGAGGTTGAATAGGCTACGGTCTTTTTTCCCCGGGACCACGAAAGAGCTTTGACTTTAATGGTCAACATTTTCCCTTCTTTGACCTCATCAACCCTCCCCCTCCCTTTTCTAGGGGGGTACATCGACAACGAGCCGCCCCTCCTTTCCTCTTTTTGGCTGAAAATGCGGCCTTTTTCTCGCGTAGCGGGAGTTTCTTTCTTTTTTTTTGATGCGATGGTCCTGCTCCTCCCGCCATTTTCTCTTGACGATCTTGCGCAAAGTTTGCATTTTTTCCCCAGGAGGGATGCCGAAATAGGACCAACTCTTTTTTTTTTCCCCAAAGATTACGTCGACAGTCATAGCGACCCGTCTTTCCTCCCTCCGTACCCGCTTATCGCGTCCGCGATCCTTTCCCTCCTTTCTCTCTCTTTTCATTCATAGAGATCCGAAGAAGACAGACTTTTCGGCGACTTATCTGTAGACGCCGCCTTTTTTATGCTCGCTACCTCGCTGCTCTTTTTCTCCCCCCCCCCGCGCAGTCTTTTCCTTACTCTTTTCCCCTCCCATGGTAAATAAGCGAGAAATGCCCTGATGACTTCCCCTCGATCATCGACCGCTCGTCTTTTTTTTTCTTCCTGATCTCTTCGTGTCATGTGGGCGTCTTGCCGGTTTTTCTTTTTTCTTTGAGTGAACTCGTGCTCCGTTTTTCTTTCCTCCTTTCTCCTCTTGTCTTTTGACGCCGAATGTTCGGATGAGAGAATCTCCCCGTCCCCGCTCCTTTCCCTAAGTCTCGAAGAGCAGACCTCGGATTCTTTTCCCAACACCACCAGACGCTTTTTTTTTCTCCCCCCTCTTCCCCCTTGCTACGAGCGTCTCCTTTCTTCTTTTTTTCTCGAGGCTTGGAAACGCAGCGTCTTGTAATGGTGGCCTTTTCATTTCGAAGATCAACGACGCGTGGTCTTTTTTTTTTGGAACGGTCGCGATTTCTTTTTTGATCTGCCCCCCCCTATCCCTCGAAGAGGAAGTTTTTTTTATTGTTTTTCGACGTTCGGACAGCGGGTCTCCTTTTCGCCCTACTCAGATGTGTTACTTTCCCTTCGCTTCTTCCCTTTTTTCTTCGAATCGCCCCTTTCTTCTTCCCCGAAGAGAGGCTAGGGCTTTCCGTTCTTTCGACCGCCGAATTAGACTAAGATGAGGCCTTTCTCTCCGCGAAGGCGCAGCCCACTCGTCCCCTCTTCCCCTCTATTTTCTCCCCTCCACGTGTTGTTGTTTCGCTTTTTCCCTCTTCCCCTCCCGTGTTCGAGTGGGAGGCGCCTCGCCTCCTCTTTTTTATTCTCCTGCTCCAAAGCGGAGTCGAAGTATAGTTTCTTTACCTCTTCTGTACAGGTATAGATCTCTTGATTTTCTCCTTCACTGCGGACCCCCTTTTTCCGTCGGTCGCAGTTTCGATGAACCCTCTTTTATGGGATCTCCTCTCGTCGATGACTTTCCTTTCTACCCCCGGCATAGTAAGTTCTTCGCCCTTTTTTCACACCCCCCCCCCTCGCAACGTGCCAAAAAGCACGGCCTTTTCCCTCGTAAAGTTCGTCCACCAGGACTCCTCAGTCTCTTTCCCCTTCTCTTCCTCTCCCTCCGGACGCGATCTAGGAAGGATTGCACGAGTTGTTTCGCCGTTTTTTTTTTCCCCCTTCTTTCAAGTGCGGAATCGAGGTCTGCTTTTTTTTTCTCAGAGTCAACATCGACTGTGAAGATTTCGCTTCATTTTTCTCTCTTTCGAGGTCCCCCTTTCTTTTTTTCCTTCCGAGTTCACTCAGGCGATAACAACAGTATCGTTTCTTTTTAGAGCTATCCCCCCTCCCCCTGACACGAGAGATGCGGGCCAGACCCCTGAGCGTCGATGATAGATCTTCCCCTCCCTTTTTTCTCCTCTGGTGGAATTCTTCTCTTTCTTGGTTCCCGTCCACATCGACGAACAAGTCTGGGGTCGGTCTGTAGCGAGCATAGAGCTTCTCCTTCGATGTCGAACAGTCCGCTCTTCCCCTTTCGTCGGCTTCCCTCTCTTTCTTTTCCTCCCTCTTCTGTGTGAAATTTTCGGCTTTGATAGCCGTCCGTGCGAGTGCGAGGCCTATTTTTTTCGCGATGACTGTCGCTTTTTTTTTCCCTTCATTACCGATGCCGCCTCTTTCCCTCCTCTTTCCCTTTTTGCATCCGACCGCGTAGGAGACACTCATTGACCACTGTCTCCGATCCCCCTTTCTCCTGCGCATAGAATCCCCTTTTCCTGGCCCTCCCTGAAGCGCTCGTCTACTCGGCTTCCTTCCAGCAGCGGCTGCCTGGCGCTTTTCGCGTGCGAGAGAATTCTTATCGCTTTTCCCATTTTCAGGTGAGGTTGATGCTTTCCCTTCGACGGTGAAAAAATGTTGACATCCTTTTTTTCCAAAGCCCCCCTTTTCTTTTTCAGCGTCTGGGCGGAAAAGGATACTTTTCCTTTTCCCTCCTGACTAGATGTAGACGCTTTTTTTTTTTTCTGCTAACCACACTTCCATCGATGAGGTCTACTCCCCCCTCCTCTTCCGATAGGTCAAAAGTCCCCCTATTGAATCCCCCTTTATAGGCGGAGTAGCAGAAGTTTGAAGCGTTTGTCCCTCTTTTCTCCGCTGCACCCCCCCCGGCTGTGCGCGTGGCGAGGCCTACTCCATTTTTTCTTTTTTGCATCGAGCTCCTTCTCCTCGTCGATGTCGTCGTGATGTAGCCTCCCCCCCCTCTCGCGCCATTGGCTCTCTTCGTGATATAGAAAAGGGCCATTCCCTTCCTCTCCCCCCGCATAAGGCGGCTCTTTTGAGAAGGCGACCCCCCCGACTTTTTCTTCTATTTTTTCACAGCTGGTATCACCCCCCACGTTTAGTGATACCGCTCTCTTTTCTCCATATAGAATCTCGATCTTTTCTCTTACGAACTACTTTCTTTTTGATTAAATATAGTAGTTCTTATCTTCTTTCTTAAAGTAGAGGACCTTTTTTTCCTCTTCTCAGAACATTCGGCTTTTCTCTTTCCAGTCTCCCTTCCCCCTTCTGCAGTCATCAACGAGCAATCGGCTTTTCTTCCCATATAGAAGAAGATTGACCTCTAAGGTAAGGTGACCTTTTCCACCTATAGTCACATTTCTTTTCTCCATCCCTCTTGTCGAGGTTCTTTCACCTTTCTTGATGACCCTGGTAGGTAAGCCCTTTCAACCTCGGCCTGGATTAGTGTTCCTCGACGTCAAATTTTTTCTTTCGGTCATTTCGCTTTTTCCCCCCAATCTATCACCCTCCCTTTTTTCCCCCCGTCCCCATCTGGTAGTGGGTTTTTGGTTGATTTTCGTAGCACTAGGCTCCTCCCGTGTGAGCCTGAGTGGGCTAGCTTGAGCCGTTTTTCGGTCCTTCGTTTTTTTCTGTCGAAGGCTTCTTTTCTCTGAGATCGAACGCCCATGGGCACCCTTGCTTCCTTCCTTTTCGCTTTCGTATGACGCTGAACAATTAGATGAGTCCTCCCCAGGTTTTGATCCTTACACGTCCTTTTCTGAACGCCGCGCGTTTCCTTCTTCTCTACGTCTCTTTTTCCTTCCCCCCTCGCAGCAACAAGGGTAATTTCCTCCGATTTTCTCCTTTTTTTCCCGAGGGACGGATGCGTCCCCCCCTCCCTTCGACGATCTTTCTTTTTCCTGTGCTGGCCCTCGTAGCAGCCGTAGTTTTTTCATTCTTTTGACGTGTTAAAACCGGAGTACACCTGGTTTTTTCCCCTGAGGTCGCAGCTCTCAAAGCTCTCCTCTTTTCTTCCTTCGTCGACGACTTCCCTCCTCTCTCTCCCCTCGACCCCTCACGAAGTCGATCGCAGAAAATAAAGAGTTCCTCCCTCTGGTTTTTTATGGGTGATGAACGATACGGAATGTTTCTCCTCCATCTGGATGGGAGGTCTTCCCCCCCCTGGTGCGGATGGTAGTTTTTTTTATTTCTCCCCCGGTGTCCTCGGCTGTGGTAGATGGTTCCCAGTCCTCTCTTTCTTTTGAGGAGGGGTAGGATTTTTTCTTTTCTCCGAAACATGTGCGGCGTGTTCTTCCCCTTTCTCTATCCTTTCTTTTCATCGAACGCGGCGTACTGAAGTCGTCTGTTTCTTTTTCCCCTCAGCAATTAGGTTTTTTCCCCAACGGCGAGCGTCTTTCTTCCCCTGCCTCAGGACTGTTTCTTTTTCTCTCCAGACGAAAAGAAAGATCTCTCTTCATCCATTTTCCGATTCGTTGAGTTTAGTCCCCCCCCCTCCCAGCCGGATGAGTTGTCCTTTCTCCCCCCCCCCGGCGATCGAAGTTTCGCTCCCCTCCGAGAAACCCCTACTGTTTCTTTTCTAGCCCGACGACCTTTTTCTTCGAGACCTTTCGTTTTTTTACTTTCTCGACGGCGAATCTCCCCCAAACAACCAGCGTGCCATTCCCCCCATCCTACGAACTTCTTTTTTTTAAGTAATGAGGCGGACTTTCTCTAGGTACCCCCCCCTTTTTCTCCCATTCTACCCCGTCCATCCCCGCACCATTGGGGACCTCCTCCCTCTAACTCCTCTTTTCGTGCATCGCTAAACAAATCCCTTTTTCCTTTTTTTCATGGGACCTTAACACGGATTTCCTCTAGTGGGCGGTCCCTTTCTTCGTCTTGATGGTTAGAAGGCGGGCCCCTTTTCCTTTTTTTTTTCAGAAGTAGACTCGCACTTCCTTTTTTCCCCCCCCTCCAGGGGCGGCGACTGGTCCCCCTCCCTTTTCCGGGGTTCGGCTTTTTTTTCCCCTTCGCTGCCCGCGACTGGTCCGGTTCTTTCCAGCAACTTTCCTTTTCCGATCGTCGGGACGTCCCCTCACGCCTTCCCCGCGGGTCGAGGACGAACTCTCCTCTTTGGCCGAAAAAGATTCCTTCCTTTCCTCCACGCGCGGCCTCCCGGGCTCGCGCTATTTCGTACGTGTATCTGGGTCCTTCCCTTGGGGCATTTCCGTCCTCTTTTTTCTTTTTCATCGACCCTCCCTCCTTCTCGCGCATGTGGGCCCGTGTCCTGCTCTTCCGCGCCTTCGAGGAACTCCCTTTCCCCCTGCTAAGCTTCCGCCCAATCGAGTCACGTCGTGGATTTCTTTTTTGCGGAGAAACCGGTTTTCCCCCCCCCCCACGACGCCTTCTTTTTCCCCTTTCCCCCGGCAGCGTGGAGAGAGTTGCTCGTCCCCGGCTCCCTCCTTGCCAACTGTGGACGTTCTCCCCCCCCAGCAAGAGGAACACGCCCTTTTTTTTCCATTTTCGGCTCCTCCGCTTTTCATCACGCCGTTTTTTTCCTTGAAACCTCCCTCCTTCTTTTTTCTCCTCATTTTTTTCCTCGGAGGAAAGTTATGACAGTGACGGCTCTTTTCCCCTCTCGGAGAGATGTTTCGACGAGTCTCCCCCTTTCTTCCCGCTCCCGATTTTCCTTATTATGAACTGCAAAACTTGTTTTCTCCCGCGGCAAGCCGACCCTTTTCTAGCAGCTCCTAGCGCATTTGCCTCCCCCCCCTTCTGGGAAGACCCCGTCCTCCCCCCAGACGAAGAATTGTCAGACGAATCGCAGTCGTTTTTTTTTCCCCACGCTTTCTCCCTCTTCCTCTTTTCGATGTCGTGAACTGGCGAGCAAGGGGCGATCGTTTTTCTTGAGGGGCGACGTTTTTTTTTCTTGGGAGGGGCCCCCCCTTCATTCTTTCGACTTCGCCAAAGACACGCATCCTTTTTTTTTTCCACTGCGGACTCGTTTCTATCAAACTACTTTCTTCCCATGGCGGACGATAGTCTTTTTTTTTCCGAAGAGGATTAGTTTGCTTCTATGACCTTTCCTCCCCTCTAAGCGGATGCGCCTCCCCCGTGGTCGGTTTCTTTCTCTGATAAAGCGGTTTTTTTCCCCCCCATCTCAAACTTACTTTTTTTACGCGGAATCCGGTGTTTGTTTCCCCTTGTAATATCGGAAAGAGTTTTGATATAGCCGCAGCTTTCCCTTTGGGAGCTTTCCCTTCTTCTAATCGAGGCGAGTGGCTCCGGTTATTTTCCCCCCTGTAGACAAGAAGCTGAACTTTCTTTCTTTTTCTTACGCAGAGTGGCGGCTTGTCAACATTTTCCCGTTTCTTGATCATCACCCGCACCGAATGTTTGAGGAGGGAGACTCGCCCAAGTTTTTCTTTTCCTTCTGAGAGCGCTAGCCAGGCGTTCTCCCGGCAAGCCGAGTAGACGCTCTTCTCCTGCGTTCTTTCCCCTTTACGGGGGATGACGATTGGAGAAGTGGCCTCCTTCCTTTTTTTTCGTGGTCAATGCCGGGCACGACGCTTTTTTTTTCTTTCCGAAATCGCAAATTCCTCCTCTCCCTTCCCATCGGTATGGCCCCTCTCTTTCCTCTTCTCGGGGGACACGGGGCGTTGTTTTCCTTCTCCCGCTATAGGGAAGCGATGTTTTTTTTACCCTCAGAGCTATGCATCATCGGATTCCCCCCCTTCTCCTCCGCGCGGGTCGTTGGCGCGCTTCTTTTTTTTTCCATCGACGATTTAGCCCGAAGAATTAGGGGTTTTCTTTTCCCCCTCGCCGGCGAGGACTTTTCCCCTTTCCTACGTGGTCGTCCCTCTTTGGGACGTGCCACGCCATGGTCCTTCGTTTTACGCATCCGGTTTATAATCGATCCCCTTTTCCCCTATGGCGGGTGATCTGCCGTCCTTTTTTTTTTTTTCCGTCATGCCGGACGTCCCTCTTCCTCTCGGGGATCGGCTGAGTTGAACGCGGAGCCCTGTAGTAACACAAGCTTTGACAGATCCCCGCGGGCTTGAGGCCGACCTTTTCTTTTGACCCATTTCACAGTCGACCGGTCCCCTTCTTCCGCCGCGTCGAAGTCTCTTCTTCTCCCCCCTCCCTGCACTGCCCGCTTGGCCGAACTACACCAAAAACAGACTTTGCGCCTATCCCCTTTTTTTCTACGAGAGTCCTTTTTTCCTCGAGTGGAAATGCGTGTCCCTCGTTCCTGGTGGACGACCTTCTCGACGATCAAAGAGAGTGTGTAATTTTTCTTGCAATTATTGTCGTGATCGCCCCCTTTTCCTACGCCTCGGACCTCTTTTTTCGTATGTAACGTTCGCAGTCATGAGACGAGGGGAGCGTTCCCCCCCACCTTGAAGGAGACCTGCGTTTTTTCCCAAGTGAGATGATCAGTTTCTCCCCCTCTCCGACGCCTGGGGTATTGGAGCATTTTTTTAATCCCTCCCCCCGCAGTTGATTCCTTGATGATGCTATGATAACCTCGCCTTTAGGCTCCCCCCCTCCCCTTCGGATATCTCTCTTTTCTACTCCTCGTTTTTCTCTTTTTCTACCACGGGGCGAGTGGCGGCGCTTCGCTGCTTTTCTCCTCCTCTTTCTCTTCCTCAAAGGCTTTCTTCTCATTTTTCGGGTAGTGAAAAAGACGTGCCTCGCAGATTAGGTAGGTCCGATGATGCTGAGAATACATTTTTTCCCTTCCCAGTGAACATTTCTCTTTTTTTTGGAAACAGATATGATTTAGGAGAGGCTCTACCCGCTTTTACCATAGGAATAGTAGAGTGTCTCTAATTTTTTGAGATAACTCATCTCTGAACGTCCCGCAAGGAACAACCGATTTTTTTTCTCGTAGATTCCTGTCGCCCCCCCCTGACTCGAGTCAGAGAGTTCCAATAGAGGGCCCTCTTCCAGTAGCACCTTTCTTTTTTCTGGAAGCGTGGCTAATAGCGCGTCTGGTGTTTTCTTTTTTCTCAAGTGCGGCATCGAGGTCTTTTCCTCTTTCCGCGGCTTGATCAGTTACCTTTCCTTTCTTTCTTCCGCTCCTTCGGCGTCAAAGACAGCTGAGATTCCTCCCCTTTTTTTTTGAGTTCACTGCAGCACGATCCCTTTCCCCTTCTGCATGACGTCCCACATGACACATTCCTCTCTGTCCGATCCCACCCTCCCCTATTCCTTTTCCCCCCTGCTGATCGATATAAACCGTGTCGCGTTCGCGCGGGAACTTTTATTTAGGGCCTGATTGACCTTTTCCCTCTCCCAAGTCTGCGCGTTGGCGGAGCTCGCCCCTTTTTTTTTCTTCGCATCGGCTCCCCTCTTCCCCCCCTTATCATCGTCCGATGTAGCACAGGACGAGCTCGCCCTTTTTTTTCGATGATGAAGAGCGATCGGTGTTTTTTTTTTTTCCCGCCTGATCGCGTCCCTTTTTTTAGTTCCTTTGAGGTGCCGAGTCCCCTTTTTGGTTTGCAGATGGAAGGTCTCTGAACTTCCCGGGGGGGGTTTTTTTCCTTCCATCCCGACGGTCGGAGACCTCCTCCCCCTGTCGTCGTAGTCAATCTTCCCTTCTTCCCTTAGCTGCGCCACGCATACCATTCGCGGGCAGCTGAAGCCGCCTTCTTCCTCGGATTGACGAATTTTCTTTTTTCTATTGAAAGCTTCTCTCTTTTCTTTGCGAGCGTCTTTTTTTTTGTCTCCCTCATCAAACATTTAGGTGCGTTTCTGGCCTGTGAGGAACCTCTCCGGCCACTAGAGCTATTCACTTCAGAGTTGGTTTTTTTATTTCATTAGCGATGCCCCCCCCCCTCTTTTTCATCCGCTTGTCAGGGAGGGATTGAGCTCCCACCTGTCTTTCTTTGATATATCAACCGCCTTCTTATTCGGCTGATCGACAACCCTCCCTTTCGTCGTCGCATTCCTTTTTTTTTTTTAATCCCAGGATTGATCAGATGCAATCCCCCCCCTGACCATTTTTTCCCCCCCCCAGGACGCTTCGTGGCTTTTTCTGGCATCGAGCTCTATCCCTCCCTTCCGATGTCGTCGCTTTTCCCCCCCCTCCTCCCCTTTGGCTCTCGTCGTTGATCCCTAGGACAATGCCTGCCTCTTTTTTTCCCCCCCGACTCAGGCGGCTGGTCTGGTTTCCCCCTAAGGAGCGCGAGGTTTTTTTTTCCTTCCCCGTAGCTTTTCCCTTCTTCTTTCCGCCCCTGGTAGCCAGTTCTCCAATGCGGTCATCTTCCTTCACCGGCGCTACTCTTTCGAGAGTCTGATGCCTCTTTCTTCCTTTCTTCATGGCGTCCCCTTCGAGGACGCCCCCAATTTTTTTCGGACGAAAATTTTTTTCAGTAGCTGATCTTTTTTTTCCCAGTTCATAACCTCCTCCCCATCGAGATGTTCGTCTGCCTTCCCACATATAGCACGCGATTTTCACCTCTCCGTCGACGTTCTTCCGAGGGTTCTCTCAAATTTGAGTAGACGCTTGAGAGGTTCCCCGTGAGGTGATGCTTCTTTTCCGGTTTTCAGTTCCTCCCCCCCTCGGCGTGATCTGATGTACGAAGTCCGACTCACAGCCCCCCCCGAGGTAACTTTCTGCGCTTCCCTCCCCCACAGCTATCCCTCCTCGACGTAGCAAAATACGGCAGTGGCCCCCTCGGAGTCGGGAGAGACTTTCTTCGCCAATAGCCTAGCAACCCGACAAGGGGAGAGTTGGGAGTCTCCCTACCTTCTTCTGGCTTTTTTGTCGTAGGTTCTCTGAAGAGTGCGTTTCAGAGACCCCCTCTACCTTCCATGATGCCCCCTTGGAGCGTCGTTTTTCTTTGATGAAGCTGCCTCTCTTTACTTTCGAGTGAGGATCCAGGTTGATATTTGCCACAGTACAAGTACCCCCTCTCGCGATCTCCCTCTCGGGGAAAAGACGCTCCCGTTTCTATATAAGCCCCCTCGCATCTGATTTCGAGCTCGACCCTCCTTTTCTTCTTTGGTTAGTTCCCCTTTTTTCCTATCGTCGTCAATGTTGATGGCCATAGTCTAAGACCGTTTCGGCCCATTTTTGCGAATTTTGCAACCGGGTCCCTTTCTATTGTTTTCATGTTTCCCCCTTTAGCTCCCAAAAGCGCGTCCTATTCGGACCCCTTCGATTCTTCTTTTTCCCTGATTGAACAAGATCGCCTTCCCCCCCTACGTAGATCGCCCACACGTCGCCTCCCTTTTTTCCTTCATGACCCCCTTATGGTGAGGGGCAAGCTCGGCTTGATCTTTCCCTTCCCCTTGCATCCCTTTTTCTTTGGTGATTTTCCCCCCCCACTTTTGCGGATTGCCTTTTTCCCTCTTCTCAAACGGTGTACTAGGCGGTTTCCCAGTCCGACGCCTTCTCCTTTTTTTTTTTTTTCCCCTTTGACGGCGTTTCCTTGGGTAGTCGAAACAGCTGTTTGCGTGAGTGAGGCTTTCGGAGATATTAGTTCCGTAATTTTCTCAAGCGGAGTAGAATCCATAACGAATCTTGTCTTTTCTACCGTTGATCCTCCCCCTGCGGCGCTCTTTTTTCCCGCGGTGGTCTTGGCTTGTTTTGAAGTCCAATAGA
>Ga0179593_1272209_pt1 | contig 15053 bp, 13 predicted proteins | sample CZODoug2_1_08_16_FD_185931 | JGI IMG/M metagenome (GOLD analysis project Ga0179593, IMG submission 185931) | Vadose zone soil fungal communities from Angelo Coast Range Reserve, California, USA - CZODoug2_1_08_16fungal (PacBio error correction) | ecosystem: Environmental > Terrestrial > Soil >... | reverse complement strand
CCCAATTTGCTTATTTGTCTTCTGTTTTCATTTTTGGCTTGACTGCCTTTCCAGTTGTTTTGGCTTTTGTCTTTTTTTTCAGACCGGCTCTACAAGTCTTTTTGCTTTTCACTCCTTCTTGGCTGCAGTCCCCCCTATGCAATCCTTTGGCGGTATCTTAGTTACATTGGCCGGCCGTATTGTCATGTTCTGCTCATTAGGATTGTTAAGTTTTGGGCTGTTTTTTTTCCTTGTTCAAGTTTTGCGATCGTAAGTCCCCCCGCCTTTTTCCTTGCTACTGTTCTACCATTAGCACGGACCCCCTAGATTCCTTTTAGGTGAGCCTATGTCGGTGTCGTTCACTATCTAGAAAAGCCCGACGGTATCCAGTACGCGCTCCCATATGACAGTAAGACACCCTTGCCCTGATTCCTGATGTACCCACTTCTTGCCATTTTACACTGTGTAGCTCTTCTTTCGTCCCTCCCTGGTAGGTTCCCCCTTTTCTCCTTATCCTTTCCCCATGCCACCAATTTAGACTTGCTTTTGGATGGTCCTCCGTTGTTTTCCCTTGCGGTGTGAAGTAATGGAACGCGTCAGCCTCCCGGTTTCTGTTCTGTGCTTTGACCCTTTCTCTGAGTTCTTCTCGCCCCACGTGGTCCAAGTTAGTTCTTATTTTGGCCTAAGGAACTTTCCTTTATTTCCCCCCCTGATGAACCCCGTGAACCTTACGCACACGATGGACTTCCCCTGTCCCCCCTTTCCCGACCCTTCCAAAGCCCGAGAGCTTCGCTTGACCCCTTTCCTGACTCGTTTTTTCTCTTGTTTCTTTCCGAAAGAGTCGTAAGTCTTTTTTTCTTTTTACATACTGAACCGTCCGGTCGCCGACTTCTCGGTTTTTCACTTTTTCTTTTTTGGGCCCCACCTCGCCACGTCTTAAAAGGGCAGGTTCTTCTTTTTAGCATCGCCAAGTCTGCGAAACCAGGTTGGGGCTTGGATCCATGTCTACCCCGGCGAACCAGTTTCAAACGCCGGCAATTTTTCCTTCGTTCCTTTTTAGTTTCTGGGAGTTCCCCTTCTGTTTTTCTGATTTGCGGCGTTTCTGAGATCCCGCTGTAGCCACAAAATGAACCCGCCCCCCTCTTTCTGGTTCTTGCATTTATCACCCCCACGTCTCCCTATTTTACCTTCCCTACCCCGTAAATTTGGGTCGACCCCCCTTCGAACATTGCTACTGCCTTTCCCAGTCCACCAGAAGTACCTCTCCCCGTAATGGTATATTGATCTTCACTTCCTTTTTTGTATCCCGAATCAATGGACTTCCGCTTTGTCGTTCTCCAGTTTCAACTCTTTGCACGCGCCCCCCTCCCGATTTCAGGTCAACCCCAGATCAACGTGTCTTTCATCCCAATACTTTTGCGGTGGGTTTTTTTCCCTTTTTTCAATTTTTCCCCATCGTCTTTACTAGCGTCCGACGTCGATGCCTCTCCCAGAGATCCCACGTTCTGACTTTGCGCCTCCCGCGTTCCGAGACTTCCCATAGGTACTTCTCTTTCGGCAGTCATTTTATAGGCCTTGACTCCTTGAATCGTAAAGTCCGAGTACCAGAGGGTTCCTTCTTTGCTCTACCAGATTGTGTGTTTCCCTGATTCCCATCAATTTTCTTTGCGGTCTGCGTTTTTTGTTCGGCGACTCGGGTTCCTTTTCACGCTAGCCTGGCAGTTCGTGACTCCCCGATTTGCTCTCTCTCCAACGTCCTCTGAGTGAGCCTTTTGCACCGCTACACTACGTTTTCTTTTGATTATTGAACTCACGCATTCATCTCTTTCCCTCTACTACCTTTGTGTGGAGCGACGTAGCTGTCTTTCCCGTTCGACTGTCCGTTAGGTCTGCGGTCCTTTTTTCACCCCGGTTCGTTTTTCATCAACTCCGGTTCGAAATTCCTTTATTGCGAGTCTTCGACTTGCCCTCTCGCCGTCGATTCCACGCTCTGTGCCCTTCCTTAATTCCTCTTTCAGCAAACTAATACGGGCCTTTTTTTTTCCTTTCGGCCGCCCGTGAGTTGCCTTTTTCGTGGTTTCAGTTTATGACCTGCACCATGTTTCTTGTTTTCATGGAAGTACCGCCTCTCCCCTTCCTAAGTGTTTTTCGTGTGATGATTCCCGCCCTTCTCTCCCCCCGCTCTTCCTGCCAGCCTTCCCCGCCATGCGCGGTCACGTTTCGACACCTTCGTATTAGCAAGTGACGTTGGTCTTTTGGCGGACCTTCCCCTCTCGGCGGCATTGCTTATCCTTTCCGGCCCGGTCTTTTCTTTCGGCAATGGATCCCTTTTATTACCTTTTTTCTTGATCCTGCCTCCTCCCCAGACGGAGTTCTTTTAAGAAGCTTCTGTTAATATTTGTCTTCTTCTTTTTTTCTCCACCGTAACTTTTTCTCCCCAATTTAGATTAGTTTGAAGCAGGGCTTCCACCCTTGTTACACAATGTGCCCCTTTCACAACAATCGGCCTGTTTTCTACTGTTTTTACCCAGCTTTTTCTTCCACGGCCAGCCCTTGTCCAGCCCACACCATTCTATTTTCAGCCACAATTTTCTTTCCGACTCCCCACCTTGAACCCTTCCCTGAGTTTTTGACTTGGTTTAGACGATCTTTGGTCTTTGTTCTCATTTGTCCTTCTTTTCTCCCCCTCCCGCAACCCTATTGCTACGTGGTATTTCATTCCGCGCCTTATTTCACTGAAGAAGTGACCTTTTCGTCGAATCTGTTTTCTTCGTTTTTCACTAAAATAACCCCCTGGCAGTGTTTTTTTTTGAAACATCTTTTTTTTCGCAAGGATTTCTAGGTTTCCTGAGTGATCTTCTGTCTTTTTTGCGAGCGTCTGACTGGTTCCCCTGTACTCCCTTGTTTTCCCCCTTAGGTTCACTGTTCCTGTTTTGTTCCTTATCCCTTTGCCCTAAGCTTTCTTCTCTTCACTACAACTTCCTTTTCTCCTTTGTGATGACAAACAATGTCCCTCTCATTTCTCTTTCCCCCCGCGTTCTTTTTTGATTTTTCTTTAGGAATCGACCCCCCTTTTATTACCATCCCGCTCTAAATTCGTGATGGGACAGTTTCTCCCTGGGGAGTCGAGTTTACCTTTCCTGTTTCCCTCTGACTACTGACTTTTTTCCCTTTTTCACGGAATGTTTGACGCGAGCAGGATTTACATTTCCATTTGGCGAATTCATTTTCCTCCTTTACTTGCCTTTACTTACTAGGTCTGATGGAGAGATATTGACTGCTCCGACCTTGTACGCTCTGACAGCATAGCTGTTTGGGAATTCTTCCTTTCCAGGGCCATTTAATTTTTAGTTTTCTTTTTGGACCATTTAACTGGATCCTCCCCTTTAATGGGCCTTATTGCCTCTCCGCCCCCTCTTATTCTCGGTTCTTCTCATGCCTTGTCCCAACCGCGCCTTCCCTTTAAACGAAGTAGAAGCGTGGTCCCCTGTGCCCCGCTCTCCCTTCAGCCGCCGCTGACTTGGTCTTTGGATAGGTTCCCTAGAAAAATTGCCCTTCGTAGTCCCCATCCCTAGAGGTTTTTCCTCTCCTTCCCAGGCCAAATCCTCCCTCTCCCCCCCTGTTTCCCCACCTGTTTTTGAACGCCTGGTCTTTCACAAAACTTCAGCCGTTTTTTGCCAGCGTAGCCGTCTCTGATCCCCCTAAAGAAAAGGCCCCTGTTTCCTTTCTATCTTCTTGCATGCTCCCTCTTCACGCCAGGCTCTTTCGTGTTCCTTTTTTTGTTTTTTAAACTTCTCCTATCCGCATTTTCACCCTTTTCCAAAGGAACGAGCTTTTCGGCTCCCTCTTCGAGGACTTGTCCCCCCTCTCTTTGCTCGAGGATTGACAGCATTTCCCGTGATATGTCTCTCCATTTAGTCTTCCGGATTGCATTGGCCTTTTAGGAACCCCGGTGACCAGGTTCCTTCTTTTAGCCTCGCCCCAGTCCTTCTTCCTGGGTAATCATTGCCGTAAGCCCCTACTTCGGCAGGTACTGTTTTCCCCCGCCGCTCCCTGCCGCTAAAGGTTTCCCTCCGGTGAACGATTCCGTTCTCCTTTGCCCCGGCTGCCGGTTCTTTTCCTGTTTCGCCGACCGGTCTTTCCCCATTTGTTTTGTTCGCAAACACGTCGCGGGACTCCTCCCTTCCCTTGAAGTACCGTGCGCCCTTCCTTCGTCTTCTTGCTGATCCTGCCGGACTCGGCGGCGACAGCGGCTTTTCTTCCAGATCCATTTCTTTACCACTTTCCAGCGCTTGCCTTCACGGTATATGTCATCTCGACTATTCGGGACCCGTGAATCAAATTTTTTCGCATTTTTTTTTTCACTTCCGGTTTTGACCCCAGTCCGACGAAAGGGACCCTCCTTTTCCTTGATTCTCGTGGCCATCCGCTACATTGGTTAGAACTGCATTATATCGTTCTCCTTTTGTTGTGTTTTTCGTCCCCAGTTAGTGTTATGGACAGTTCCTATTTTCCATGCGCCTTCCCGATTTCGGCGGACCTTGTCAAACCTGTTGCCTTTTTCCACCTCCCTCATGGATTTTCTTTCTTTTTTATCCCCTTCCCCTTCCAAGGTTCTCGATCGCGTGCCATCTCAATGTTGCACATCTTGATCCAGTTTCTAGTAAACATGTAATAAACTCTTTCCACTCGCGCTCTTTCCCCCCTGTCTACTCAGAGCCATGCCCTCCCTTCCAGGTCGTAGTGGCAGGAGTGTCTGTGTCTTCTTTGACGTAACTTATTGTCAATTAATCTAAACTCTCCCGGTACAGCCCTTCAGCAGTTTGGCGCGAGACACGGGTGGTCATCGTACACCCCCCTGATTTTGATTTTTTCCTTTGTCCCTGTGCTCTCGTCTTTTGCCGGTGGTCCCCCCCGAGACAGCATTCTTGATAGCTTTTCTTCCCCCTCTTTTTTTGCTACATTGATAGTGGGACTTCTTCCAAATTGTAATCCCTAATCTCTTGTTTTTCACCGTCTCCTCTTCAGAATAGGTGGGATCTCCTTCTTGCTGTCCTTCAATTCGCCTCGACTTGAGAGTAGTCACCCCTGTTCCCGTGTCCTGGGAACGACCTCTCCCCTGCCCTGTGATTCAAACGCTGTTTTCCTAGTGCCAGACACCCAAATCCTAAACCCCCCACCTATTTAATAAATACCTTCTTTCTGGGGCTTCGTCTCGCCGATAGCATCCTATCTCCGGGGATTTTCTAGCTGCTGATTCAGGCGGCGAGCATTTGCGAGCTTTTTCTGTTTCACCCTAACGTTCCGAATCACCCTTGGCCCGGCTCATTTTCATTCCGTCGTTTTTTTCTCTTTCAGCCGGGTTTTCTTTTCGTGGTTTTCTCTCACCGTCCTTACTCAAAAGGCCAGGCTCGTTCCTATGATGTGCCTTTCTTCTATCGTGTGCCATTCGATCTTTTTGATGTTTTTATCCAACTTTGGTTACCGTTTTGAGTGATGCTCATTGCCATGTACTGGCGTAGCACGTCCCACTCGTTATACCTGGTTTTTCCGGAAGTCCCACCGTTCTGCTGTTTTTTCTCTGTTTGCGCTGTCCGCACTATCTCTCGACAAGATTCCGCGGTTACAGTACGTTGTTACACCCAGATATATGAACTTCGTCCCGTGCCCTGTATTTACGCGTCCCCCGAATGACCCTGTAATTTTCGTTCTCTTCTATACTTTTCTCCCGGCTACCCTCTCTCCCTTTTCCCTCGCCCAATTTAGCGTTTTGTAGGCTTTTGTAGAAAGTTTTCCTGCGGGTGGCCACCAATGACAGAGTCATCGTACGTATCCGTTTAATAATTTTGTTTCTTGCATCTCAATTGATGAGCGTTTAATTTTTCTCCTGCTGTGTTGTTCTCCTTTTAGTATCGGGACTTTGCAGTGAATTGTATTCCCCCCTGGAACAGCCATCCCTTCCTTTAAGTGGACCCAGTCCTCCACAAGTCCCCGCGCTCGCAAGATTCGAATCATTTTTTTTTTTTGAATAGGGGTATTCTCCCATTTCGGCAAGGTTTTTTGAGACCCTACTAACCCCTCGCTGACCCCTGTTCCCAGTGTTGCTCCCCCCGCTGGTATCCTGAGACCCATTAGGCTACTTTTCGGGATTAGTGTCCCTCACCAGGATGTCCCAGATTCGCTAAATGTAGAAAGTCTTCCTACCCCTTAAAAAGTTTCCATTTTTTTCGGTTTTAGAGAGCCCCCCCAATTTTCTTTGGATGAGCGGTGGTTTTTTTGATGCAGATGGTTCCGGATTTTAGAACTTTTCTCACAAGGCGATACCGGCCTCAGTTTTGATCTTTTCGATCCCCCACACGAGATTTACCCTTTCCCTAACCCCTTCAACTTTCTCAGTTTCTGGATGCCCTAGTCCCCCTTAATTCCCTTTCTCCATAATCCCGAAGTTCTTCCCTCCGATGATGTCCTTCTTCCATCCTAAGCTTGTTCTTTGTCCGTTTCCTGGTATAATGACGTTAGCGAACTTTTCATCCCAAGTCGTCAAGATCATGCTCTCGCCCCCTCTTTTCCCCCATACCCCTCACTTTAACAAAAATAGCTTTGGTTTTTTTCCTCCCCCCCTGACAGCCCCTTCGATGGTCCGCAGGTCTCTACAACGGAGACGCCTAATTCTCATCGTGCGTTCGCCCTTTCCGCGATGCACCCCCATCATAGGTTCCTGATGTCTTTCCGTGACCTCCCAGTCTGCAATTACTTTCAGTCTGATCGAGCGTTTCGGCTGGCGACGAGTTTTTTCGATTACCATAAATGGGTCTGTCGCTGCTTCTTTCCTTCCAAAATCTGACTTCTACGTCGACAGTATCCCCCATTTTCAGTTTTCCGAATTCCCTTCTTTTTCTTTACATCCCCGCCGACAGAGTTAGCGCCGCCACACCTTACCACGTCCCGAGGGTTTTGCCTCCCCCCAAGTGCACCGTCACCGATCTCTCTCTCCCATCCTCCCCCTTTGTTGGTTTCTATTCTTGATGTTGTTATTTTTGGCGTTCAACCGTCTTTTTTCTCTTCCTCTTTTGCTCCCGGCCTTGTCTTTATCATAGCCAAGGTCCTTTTTACGCACATTTGCTTGGTTCTTTCGGACGGCCTCTTCCCGTGTCTTTTGCTGGAACGAATTCCCCGCGACTCCCCTTTTGTTTTCATCCCCCCTGACTCACTTTCGCCTCAGCACGAAGAGCACCCCTAGACGATTCTCCCCAGGAATTCGAAACACGGAATCGACAAGGAGAAGGAGGAAAGAGGAGACATCCTGATGGAGAGGGGCCGGCTAGGTTTGAGCTCTAGACTTCCTTTTTCTGCCCGGACGGTGCAAAAGGGCATCCCTTCTTTCTTTCCTTCCTATTTTGCTTTCATCGCTCTGTGGTTCGCTAGCTCCCATTCGCCTAGCTCTCGTTGTTGTGCTCATCGCCTTATCGCTATCCTGATTTTAACTCCCCCTCTTGCCCCTGTCACTGTCGAACAACCACTTTATTGTTCCTTGAAGCCACGTTTTCGTTTGTTCCTGTTTAACGCTTTTTCTTTTGCCGAACCTTTTTCCAAGGACTGAAAGCACGCCGGTTTCCCGGTCTTCTTCCTTTTCTCGCTTACAATCCCTCTTATGTCTGTGACCTTTGCCGGTCACCATTAAGGGGTGTTTACTCTCTTCTGGACTCTTGTTCCAGATAGGTTGGAGTATTCCCTATTTCGCAAGCTTTACAACTTTTTTCCCCCCATTTCCTTCGAAAGGTCTGTGCAGAGAGGAGGCACAGATTTTCTTCAACAGAGATCCCTCTTGGGGGTTTGCTTTTCATTTATTTGCGCATTCCGCACTTTATCTGCGTTCGAAGTTTTGTTACCTAGGGCCGTGTGCACTGCCGGAACGCGTCATATAAGCAAACACCTGCCCCTCTTTTCCACTCAGTACTTTTTCTCCTAAGTGTCAAACCTTTTTTTGCTCTTTCGTGTCGCGTGCTGTTCTCCTGTCTACATCTGGTTCTCTCCCTTTTGTCTCTTTCTAGCCCGGTACACTGAAAACATTTCTTCATTTTATCAGAAAGTTTTTTTCACCGGTCATTGCTTCCGTAGGCTTGGTTTTTTCAATCCCCCCCCCAACTTTCTCCCTAACTTCCCAACTCCTCCTGTTCTGCGGGTCCCGCAGGGTCTTACGGATGGGCGGTCTGTCGGATGGTCTGAAATTCCATGCTTTTCAACGGTCCCTATACAGAGACCTCCTTTTCATGGCCTGTCCACCCTGCGGACTACACCGCCCTCGGATGCCCCTTTCGACCCTCTTCCTTAGCGGAGAGCGACCACCTCTAAACGATGCCGGTCTTTCCGCGTTTTTCAGGTCCCCACTCCCCTAATGGAACCAATCTACATCTCAAGACGATCCTTGCTTGTGCCGGCCTCTGATTAGTAAAAAATTAGGGTCATTCAAGCGAAATCATCTTCATCGTTCGATGTTTGACTTGAGCAGGATCGCCTTCAGTTTATGTTGGCGGAATTCCATATCCTTGTTGAGCCTTTACCTCTCCAGCGGATGGTCGAGAGATAGTTGCCTATCCCCTTTTTTGGCCGAGCAGACCATCTTCTCTCGTTTGAATTCCCCCTCAGGGCCCGGTAGCCTAGCTGCCTGTGGACCTTCACTATTGATACACCATTCTCCCTTAGGATTTCCCCCCCAAGCACCCCTTCCAGTAGACATGACCCCCCTCCTCGTTTTGCAATGTACCAGTTAGCCTTTCTTCCGCGCACGACATCTCCCCTCCTCGATTGCTCCTTTTCCTTTTATCCTTCCTCCCCTCAGACCACGATAGGAAGCAAGGCACGGTTTGTTCTTGATTCAAGCTCTTTAAACTTTCCGCGCTCAGTTGATTCTCTCCTGTTGTAAAAATGTAATCTCTATCCCGGCCTTTCCTTTTCGTCGTCTCTTTCCCCCCCAGCGGTAGCAGAAAATCAACCCCGTGACTTTTCCCTTACTTTTTGCGCGGGCGGGCATCCAATCTTGTTCTTTGCCATATTTTTTTTTTTCCTTTTCTGTCTGACTTCCGGCTAAGGCCTTTTTTTACCGCAAGTTTCCGTTTCTCTTTGCTACCTCGGGAAAACCATCCTCGGGCGTCATCCTCCTTCCTTTCTACGGTCCCGGTGGAGTCTTCGGAGCTTTTTCCAATCCCGGAGGAGATTCACCGGTGTCGAGTCCCAGATCGGGATTTTTTTTTCAGTCCCCCCCATAGCACAAGACGCAGTATGCCTTCTCCTTTCGCTTAGGTGACCCCCCCGTCTGAGACATAGCTGCAAAGGTTTCCCTCACATTTGTAGGACTGATCCTGTCCTCGTTGCGTGCAACCGCGGGCTGTTTTTTCGGAGGGGCTTTTTCGTAAGGAATTGTGACAGCTTTTATTCCACTCAAAGTGTCTCTCTTCCCCTGCCAGGACGTATTGAACTGCTTCCCCTTCCTTTCAAGCTTCTGGTTGGTTTTTTCCGGCCGGACTCGTGCTTCTGCGTGATTGTAGAAAGATTTTTCCACCCTTTTTTAAGATCTCCCCTTTCCCTTGCCCATCCGAGAGTGCCGCGATGCGTCCTTTTTCCTACGGGAACAGTGAGAATCAAGCTTGTTTTCCTGGCGTTGCACAGTGCTCCTGATGGCCAGATTTAATCGCCTTTTTCCAATTACTTCAGTTGGCCATACGCGAATTGGTTTTCAACGACTCTTTTTCTTCCTCCCAGTTGTTGCTCTCGTTACTAAAAAAGGTAGAGTTTGCCTTCCTATTTAAGTTTCTGATCTTACCTCTGTGACACTTGTACAAACCGCGCACTTTTCCAACGGCCCGCACCTGTCGTCCCCCCTTTTTATTATCACCATTTTTGAAATTTCGTCTCTTTTTTCATAATGTGACTGCGGTGTGGAGTCCCAGTGGCCTTTCGTCACATCTGGAGTTCCCCCCCTCGGTCTGCCTCTATGCAGTGTTTTGCAGAGTGCCATGATTTCAGCCTACAGCTAAGGAGTGTTTGCACTCTTTCAGGAGGTCTTTCCTCTTGCTTTGATTTTTGCGACCTCACTTTTTTAATTCCTCGCGTGTTTTTCCAGAACGCATTGCCCAATCCCTCGTGAAACCCGGGAATAGTCCTCCCTGAGGAAACCTTTGAGGTCATTTTTATTTTTCGTTTGCCACACGTTTAAGCTCAATTTCGGCTTGGGCGTTGCACTTAATGCTTTCTTTGTCTACCCCTGTACCCCTTTCTAGTTGGATCCACTTTCGACTTTATGCGGGCTTATTGAATACTCGCTGGATCGCCGCCTGGTGATGTTTTCACAGACAACTTCGCTCTTCCGCTCCGTGGACCCCCTGGTCATAGACTGAGAGTCCCCTGTCGTCTGGGAGCTAGGTGCCAACCGGTCAATTTCCGGATGTACATTCTCTTAGCAAACCTCCCCCCAAGTCATCCTGTTCTGAGGATGCGCCTGACGCCGCTCACCCGCCATTTGCATCTGGCCAGCCTTTTTGTATTGGATTCTGTGGAAGACACAGTCGAGGGGGCGCCGGTTGCTCTTTTCCGCTGGTACCAATCCCCAGGTGTTCACATTGAACGATATGGAGTTTTTTCCTTTCTTCACCCCGGTGATTTTGCTGGTTCCTCGCTTGGCGGCTCGTTCGTGCTTTTTTCCTTTCCTTAGCACTTGACCCAAAAAGCTGTTGCGCGCGTGCCTATTAAGTTTCGCTTTTTTTCACCCCCCCTGCGTCTTTTCCGTTCGTATTTTCGTTTTTGGCGGCAGGCCTCGTCCTTTATGTTTAAGAGGGGGTGTAAATTTGACTGTTAGTCCAAGTCCCTTGGGTACCTCCCATGCACACGTATTAGTCCCACCTCGAGATGACGGAGTTCCGTTTCCATGTCACATTCTCGACGTTTTAGGTAAGGCCAATTCCCTTTTCACCAAGCCACTTTTTTTTTTCGCCCCCCCCAGCAACTTGTCATTTTGAATGTCCCCCTATTGACCCTCTTTCGTTATTCTTTTTTCGCCCTTGTAGACGGCTCCCCTCTGTATGTTAATATTCTTTTCTTACCCAATTTCGACTATTTTTTTTTTTTATTAAAAGGTTGTTCTCTTCTTCCTTGCGTGTTTGTTCCAGACCCCCTTAAGAACGCTACGAGAAGGAATCGGTTTTCAGGTTTTCTGTGAAGCTTTTCCTTGTATAGCTTGATGTTCATAGCGGCTGCTATTAGGTTTGATTTATCTAGCTAGTTCATTTATGCCCGGTTGTATTTCGCTTAATCCCACCCCCTAGAAATAATTGCTTCACTAGCTTACATCTGGTTTTCTTATGACCGACTTTTCTACTCTTTTTCCGGCAGGTCCCCGCGATTATTTTCTTATTGGAAAAACCCCACGCAAACCCCCGGTCCCCTCTCCTTTCCTCCTCCCCGGTTCGTCCTCCGCGCAGAGCGGCACATCATTTGACCGTCTTCCCCCTTTTCTCCGGGAAGTGAGCTAGGGCGCAATGACCCCCAAAGGATTGGAACCAGGGAGCCTCTTGACCATACTCGGGACCCGTCCGTCACATGGCCCATTTTGCATTCGGAGCTCCACACATTTGGTGTCTCCCTACACGCGCTGTAGTTTGTTCCCGTTTTTACCTGCTTGTGCCAAGTAGTTCACGACCGTTCCCTCCCCCCCCAGAACATTTTTGGAAGCTCAGTTCTGGATTAACCCCCCCCTTCTTTTCCTACTCACCCACTGTAATTTTTCGTTACAAGTGTCTTGTTCGACTTCAGTCCACTACAACTCGTTGAACTTCTCCCCTCCTCTTTCACACGCGTAGTGTCTCGTCGAGGCAAGGATACTTTTGTTTGGTGGTAAGCGATCAAGGTATCCCCTGCCGTTCCACCTTCGAACCTGGTTCGCAGTTCCTCGACCGTTGTTTTTAATCCTTAGATCCCCCCTCCCCCCCCCATCTGTTCTTCTTCGCACAATCCTTTTTGGGTTTTAGCTTCCGCATGTTCCCAATAGGTGATCGATTCCTTTCGCTGCTCCCCCTTGAGCTCCACGTTTTGCCTGAGACGCTCCTTTTCAGAGCGATGACACAATAAATATTTTCTTCTGTCTTTCACCGTCCAGGGCCTTTCTGAAAGGTCCTCTGTCCTTTTTGAATCCGAGGGTTTTTTCTTATCCCTCTTTTTTTTTCTCGTACCGTCTCTTCCCCCCTTCGGATCAGGACGGAATTTCTTATTGGAAGTCAGCAACTTAAAGCCCTTTCCTGTGCGTGTTCTTCCCGTTTTTTAGATACACGCTTTTATCGTGGCGCACTCAACCCTCTCCCCTTTCTCTTTTCCTCCCCTTCCGACCGCCAACGAATTCACGACTCTTTTCCCCTACCGTTGTTGTTTTCTCTTTTTTCGTGATTAGTTGGAGTTTTAATGGCGTTCAAATTCGCCTTTGCGTGTTTTCGGTCAACCACCGTTTTCTGCGTGTATATCTCCCAATCTTTATAGATTTACACACTCCAGTGTTCATTGGTGGATCCTCTCCCCCATAATTGGTATTTGTACGACCTTCGCAGCTTTTTATGTCCTCCCTCCCAACACCATCTTATCTCAAAGCCCACCTGCTCTGATCAGGGGGTCCTCCCTTTATGGAACTTAGGTTACGGTGTGTGAAAGAGTTGCTGTTAGAACTCCTTCTTTTTTCTTTTCTGCTCCGTCCTTCGACCCTCAGAGCAATTACGAACTTCGTTCCGTTCTATTTCCTCGACCTGCGCCTATCGCCATAATTTGTTGAACGTTACTTGTTCAACCCCCCCCACTTCTTTTTCTCTTACTCCCCGGTATTGTTTTACCTCTCTGGAGAGAGCCGTTCTCCCTTTTGAACTGGACGCCCTTTTTGTTTTTTTCGTTTGGGCATGGACTTCTGCTTTCACTTTTCTTCTTCTCTCGAGTTTTTCTTTCCTTCTGTTTTGAGAAGATTTTTGCCTTTGTCTTCGGCTATTTAGACACATTCCCTCCATTTAGTTAGAGTTTTGGCTCAAGCTTGTAACCTTTTGTGACTCAAGGACTTAGAAAGCTTCCCCACCCTCCCCGTTTTTCTCTTTTTCCCCTTGGGCGAAGCCTGCTGAACCGAAGCCTGCAGGCCCACCACCCCTTCATGTCCGCGAACCTGTGCAGTCCGCGAATTTCCTTATTGACGTCTTTTCCCCGCTGGTCTTTGTCTTTCCCCCCTCCCTGGATCCCTTCCATAATCCTTGTCTTTTCCCTCCCCTAGCCCCCGACATTTTTCCGTGTTTCTTTGATTGTTCCTATGAAGGCATTCCTTTCCTTCCGACAGGTTCCTTAGTTTTTCCCAATCAAACTAATGCCCCTTCCCCTTTGCCAGCTTTCAAAAGAGTTTTGCATTTTTTGTCACTTCGCCTCGGGCCTTCCTCGGTGTCGGGATGTCCCTGAAGTCGTGCTGCTTTGGTCACGATACCACTCTTCCTCAATGAATTCATTTCCCCGCGGGCTTAATGCACTCGCTTTTCCACTGCGACACCTCTTTCCCTTCCTTGGTCCCCCCCAGACCAAAAACTTGTAACTATTGCGCTCCTTTCCGCTCCTTTTTTTAAACCCCCCGAATGTCCTCCGAACCAACGTTTCTCCCTACCCCCCCCCTCTGATTCTACCATTGCGGGTACCTTACGCTACGGTCCTTCCTCCCCCTGGGGGCCCGCTCTTCCCCCCTCCTCACTGACTTCTCCTGAACGGTGCCGCTCTTTTTTCGCTTGCTCGGGTTGGTGTCGTTGAAGTCTAAGGTAAACTTTCTTTTTCCCTTTCCTGCGTCTCCCGGATTTGTTTCAGAGCTTGGACCTGCGCATCCATTGGCCCCCAATTCGACATCGTTTCCCCTCTTTGGGTCGTTCTGTTCTAAGGTAGAACCAGTGCTTTCCTATCTTCCTCCCCTATTTGCCAGGAGAGCGCCGCACCTGCGGTCAACCACTTTTTCTCGGTTCTTTCACCATTAGCGCTTCCCTGTCAGAAGGAGACTTCCTTCCCTTTCCCGGCGTCGCCTTGCCGCGCGGATGTCCGCCCTTGGGACTTGGGATAACACCCCATTTTTTACCGTTTTCTCTTCTGACTTATCTGACGGTCTCAGCGATTCATGAAAAAATTTCCCTCGTCTCCCTGCCAAGGGTGATTCCTTTCTTTCCCTCCCTTGAACTCTCGTCCCCTTCCCTCCCCTTTTCGTGAGGCCTTTCTGTTCCTCCTAAATCTGTTCCTCTGCCCTTTCATCGGTTTGATCGTTTCGGCCTCTCCTTCTTTCCTAATCTTCTGAGGGTTACTTCTTTTTTGTCGTTACACTCTGCTACTCCTTCCTTCCTTCCTTGCACCCCTCTCCTTATAGCTCTTTTATTAGAGGACCATTTTCCACTATATGGGCGCGCTCATTTGTTGGCATCCTTCCCAAAGGGGATATTCGCATCCAGCGAGTCTCGTAAGCTTTTTCCACTGCGGGCCGCTTTCCCTTTGCTGCAATTTTTTTCCCCCCAACGTTTGGAATATGTTAGGCAAATCTAGCCAAATAAAGCCCTTTTGGCTAAGACCAGACTTCCACTCCATACTTCTTGTCTCTTTTGTCCGCCCCGCGACTGAACCATTCTCGACAAAAGGTTTCTCCTTTTCTTGACTCGTGTTGCTCTTTTGTCCCTCTTTTGCTGTTCTTCGCGTTTGTTTTGCCTTGGTTTTTGCAATTATTGAGATCTCCCCCCCCTTTAAGTCGCCTGGTTTTCCCTCTCCTTCTGACTGTAGGAACCGTCACCCTGTCAACGTTTTCGGCTGCTTCTTTTCCTCGGGTTCGCGTACGTCTCCCTCCTTTTTTCAAGATCCCTTTTTTTTGACGACGGGACTTTCACTCTTTTCACATGTTTTGATTGGCGATTAAGCTCGGCGCCCCTAATTTACCCCTTCTAAAACGATGCGCGCCCTTGTTGCTTCGTTTGCACCGTGATTTTCGTAGGTGAACGCTGTTCACTCGATTTATTTTACTGTCCCTGTGTTATACGCGAACTTGTCAG
>Ga0179593_1584741_pt1 | contig 15054 bp, 16 predicted proteins | sample CZODoug2_1_08_16_FD_185931 | JGI IMG/M metagenome (GOLD analysis project Ga0179593, IMG submission 185931) | Vadose zone soil fungal communities from Angelo Coast Range Reserve, California, USA - CZODoug2_1_08_16fungal (PacBio error correction) | ecosystem: Environmental > Terrestrial > Soil >... | reverse complement strand
CCTGCCATAAAATGTCTCTTCGTGCCTCCAGATGTTCGTTTTCTCCCCTGCCTTACCGGCGTCGGCATAGCTTCCTCCCTCTTTTTCATCGCCCTGCCACTTTTCCCTTCTCCCCCTGCAGAAGTAGAAGAATTCGCGTCCCTCCCTTTAGCACTGATGGCTCGGATTCCCTTTTTTCCGTCTGGATCATTCTCTCTGATGAAGGGGCTGTGGCTCTCCCTCCCCCCTCCCTTTCACCCGAACAGGCAGAGCTCCGCATGATAGGAGGAGTAGACTTTTCCTATAGGCGGGGTCTTCGCGATCGTTCCCTTCTCTCACCTCGAGGCCGGCGAGGCTCTTCCCCGTGTGCCGTGCTGGCAGATGGAAGAGACAAGGCCTGCCCCCTTTCTTTGACACGGCTTCCGGCTCCCCCTTTTTTTTCCGGTCAACCCACCTTCTCCTCTCCTACGTAATCTTCTCCTTCTTTTCTCAAATCAGGTCCCCTGAAGGAATCCCGGACCCCTACTCCCCCCCCCCTCCTACGGACGTCGCGCTGGTTCCCCTTTCCGAGGTTGATAAGGGCGGATAGTCTCCTTTTCCCTTGAGCATGAGAAATTGGGCGTTCTTCTTCAGGATCTCCCCTTCCCCCTCTTTTATATCGGCAACGTGATCCTCCTTTTTCTTTTCTGCCGATGGTACGATGTCTTATTCTCTCATTCTTTCTCGTCTCGGCTCTATAGCGTGTCGGTTTTTTTTGAGGGATTTCGAATTTCTTTCTCTTTTTTCAACCTGAAATATACGTCCTCCCCGGCTTTTCTCCCTTCTTTTTTTTGCGTCTGGGGGGAGTGCCCCTTAAAAATGTAGAAGGGGGACATGAGTCTCCTCGTCGGCCGCATTCTGCGCTCTCTTTCCTAGACCTGCCTTCAAAGCTGTCGGCTTCTCTCCCCTAGTGCAAGAGACTTTCCCGTAGGTGAGACAACCCCCCTTTCAAAAGAGGGAATGTATTGCCTTTCCCCTAGTTTCCCTTTCCCGAAGTTGACAGCTCGCCTCCCCCCTTTTTCCCTGCGCCGCAAACTTATCTATAGGGAATTGACGGCTTCTCCCAAAAAATGTCTTTTCGCCGCATTTTTCTCGACCCTCAGTCCTCGAACCCTCCCCCCTCTTCCCCCTTTGGAATCTCGTGTTATACCTTTGGTCCCCTTTTCCTTGTCCCCGTCAGTTTTCGAGATCGAGAAGGAGAAGCTTCCCTCCTGAAGGTCGCCAACCCCTTTCCGACCCCCCTCCTACATGACCGATCCTCCTCTTTCCCATTTCATCGAGGTGTTTCCCTGCTGGTGAAGGCGGAAGCGACCTTCTCATGAACGCCCGATCGCGCTTGGTTCCTCTCTGGTGGTTTCTATTTGCCCCTCCAAGACCCTGGTGACTTTTCCTCTTCCCCCTCCCCTCCCTGGCCAGGAAAGCTTCCTAAGTAGCGAGAGACGTGGCTCCCCCCCATTAGGGAGCGCAAAGTTTTTTTCCGTTCTTGTCGGCCTCCTTTTCGTGAAGCGCGGCTCGGTTTTCGGTTCCCTTGATGATCCTAGACCCCTTTTCCGAAGAAGGTGCTCCTTTCTGCGTGCTGGCGAATTCTTTCTTATGACCTTTAAGGGTCTTTCTGCCCGGAAGCCGACGACGTTCCCCCCCTAAGTGAAGTTTTTTTCGGATCTCATGCAGGAGGACCCCCTCCCCCCCCCCCCCTATGAGGTTGCTCTTTACCCCCGGACTGAGGCCTGGTCCAGCCTCTATGCGGACCCCTTTCAAAGTAGACAGATTCCCCCCTTCCTCGGTGAGTTCGCCCCTTTCGCGGCCACTCCCTCCTGCGGTGCGAGGCAGTTGTGATGGGCCTGCTGGACCTTTTCAAGAGAAGCTCTCAGGCGAGGACCTCGTTCCCAGAAGTGAGCGCGGTGGGCACGCTTTTCTCCCTACCTACCGAATGAATAACCTTCCCCTGGCAAGAATTGAAGAGGTTCCCCCCCGAGATCGCGCCCCTAACTGACTTGGCCCCGGCGGTCGGCTTTCCCCACACGTCTACCCAGATTTTTTTTCTCCGCGATAGAAGAAACATGTCCTTTTCCGTGCGTCTGGACTCCCCCTTCGGCCTTTTCCCCCCCCTATGATGGTGATCCTCCCCTTTTTAACGGAGAGTTTTCTCACCCTTCTTCGGCTTTTTCCTCGTCACGCTCGCTAATTCTTCCTCCCCGACTGGAGCCATGTTAGACCAGGACTTTCCTCTTTGGCGGACGCCAGGTTCTAGTCCCTCCCGAGTCTTCCTGACTGCTGGCATTATGACGAGCGGCCCTGCCCACATCTTCTCCTCTCCCCTTTTTTTCTCTTATTGCCACAAAGAGTATGACCCTCTCTAGAGGCGCACGACTCCCGCCGCGGAACGGTGTGCCACCTTCTTTCCGCTTCAATCTCCTAAGAAGGTGTGTTGTTGACGCCCCGACCTCCCCTTCACCGTCCGCGTTGTCCGTCTTCTCTCCCCCCCCGTATCATGAGAGCATTGCATAAGGATTCTACAAGCACGGAGACTCTGCCTCTTCTTTCAATAATTCCCGCCATGTTGAAGACGTCGCCGGACACTCTCCTCCATAGGAGAGAGAAGACCTTTTGTTCGAAAACAGGCTAGAGGTTGAATTTGGTCTTCATTCTAAGGAGGATGATTTGCTTTTTCCCCAGAGGAGAGCCAGCGGCCTGGTTTCTTTTTTTTTTTTTTTATTTTTTTCTTTTTTGTTGGGGTTTTTTTTTTTTTTTAACTTCTTGTTGATCACATAGTACGCTTTTCCCTTTGTGAGGATAACCAGCCTTCCGAATTTCGTTCCCCCCCACTCATCACCGACATCCCTCTCCAGGCTGAGGGGAGAGTTCCCCATCCCGCATTGTAGACGTTGTTTCTCTTGACTCACCCTATAAATGGACCGGATCTCGGTAGGATTCTCCCCCATGAGGGAAATGGTTCCATTTGCTTTTCTTCAAAGCGACTTTTTCCCCCCCAAAGAGGTTTGTGGGCAAGGCGCTTCGCATTTGCCCACCATACGATTCCTTCTTTCATCTGGCTCCCCTGAGCCATCCACCTCCCCCCCCCTTTCAATGTAAGGCAAGAGCTCTGAATTTGCGAGTTTTCTTTTGAAGCTACTGGGCTTCTTCCTCGAGATCATGCTTCCCTCCCCTTCCGTTTTTCTTGCGAAAGAGTTCGGAAGGAGTACGCCTTTTTCCGACCACGCCGCGGACCCCTTCCAAGTTTCCCTTTTTCGCCTCGCTCCTTCAGGGTCCTTCCCTCCTGGAAACGGGAAGCCTTCCTCCAGCAAAGAGAAGATTGCCTCCCTTTCCCCTCTCTCGGGTCGAGGATCATCTTTCCCGAAAGCCCCGATCCTTTTTTTGTCGCCTCCTTCTCCGTCCCTCCCCCGAATATGAATTTCCCGTAGGGTAATCCTCTTCCTCCCCTTGATAGAGCCGCCGGGCACCCGGCTCTTGGCTTCTTCTTCTGAAGTCGTCCCCTTTAGGGAGTCCTCGTTCACGAGTACCCCTTTTCTCTGCAACAGCAGAGATAGGAGTACATGTCTTTCGCTTAAGACTGAACCTTGTCTCCTCTATGATGTCCATTCTCTCGGTTTTTGGATAGCAGGTTTCTCCTTCTTGTTCCTTTCGGGGTTTCTTCTGCATTTCCCTTGTTGGAGAACTGCCTTCTTTCCTTGCTCAGATAACCTGGCTTCTTCGAGAACAACGTCGTTGCCTTCTGCCCTTTCCTCCCCCACGCCTTCCAACTTTCCTTAATGAGAGGAGGCGTGAGAGTGGCGATCCCTCAGACCAGCCTATTTCCTTCCCCCTTCTCTCGTCATGCGCTCTCGTGACTCCCCCGTAAACAGCCTACTTTCGCCTGTCATTCGGCTTGCCTACCTTTGGTTCCCCCCTGCCCCTTTACATTTTTTCCCTTCCGGCCATCCATGAAAAAGTCCCCCAAAGACGAGAGCTCCCCTCGAAAGCAGAAAGGGTGACTCCTTCGATATTCTCTCTCCCCCCTTCGAGAAAGCCCCTCTCGATGAGGAAAAGTTTCCCTGGTGACTTTCCCTCGGCGCCCCACGAGCCCATATACTCTTCCTCCTTTGATCAGCGGGGAGGCCCTCCCATAAGGACAGAAGAGACCTCACTCCTCAGCAACGCGATGTCTCCCCCCCCCTCTAGGGCTCCCACTCACGTTCTTTTCCCTAATCCGGGGTAGAGCTCTCTTCATCTGGATCTGCGCGAAAAGGGGACCCTTTCCGCAGGGAGGATAACCTTCTTTCTGCGGACCAGGACCCAGAATCCCCTTCTTCTTTGCCTCATCCCCCTTTCCCCCCTCCAAGCCCCATATGATCAGCGCCTCGATCCTGGTTTTTTTTCTCCCAGAAGAAAGTCTTCAGCAGATTCTCAGCCCCCAGTTATTCTGCCATTTTCTTCGGGGAACGCCGGTGTTTTTTCTGCGACACAGCCCCCTCTTTCTTTCAAGACGGATTGGGTGGGCCCCTCCCCCGGCAGCACTCCGAGAAGTCCTTTTTTTAAAAGCGAAGACGGCAGGCCCTTTCCCCCAGGCTCGGCAGCATTCCCCCTCCCCCCCCCCGCTCTTCCCCTTCCCTCTTTCTCTTCATCGCCTTCCCTTTTTTCTGCACCTCGGGATCCCCTCCAGCATGAAGTAGAAGACTCCCCCTCTGCCCGAAGTTGACCTCGGCTCCGGTCTCAGTGTTCCCCCCAGCCCTCTCATGCCTTCCAGAAAGCGCCCCCGCAAGAGAGAAGAAACGTCCCCCCCCTCTCCTCAGGGCGGAATATTCGGCGCCGTCTCACCCTTTCTCCAGCAGACCTTCTTCCGATCAAACCGAGGTTTCTGTCCCTAGGCGATAGACGAATTTCTTTCCCCCCCTCCTCGGACCCGGAGGAGAAATATGCGTAGAACGTCTTCCCTCCTAAAAAGGCATGTTGAGCAGCTCAATCTCTTTCTTTCATACCCCCCCAGGTTTTTCCCCCAACTCGATCCATGATCAACCTGAGGGGGCCTCTCTTTCCCCCGTCCGACGGAGGACTTTCTTCCAGGAGATAGAATAGAGGAGATCGCCTCTGATTCGAAATGAAATGATCGCGGTCCCCTCTTTCTGTAGTTTTCGTAGAGGAACTATTCTTTCTTCTGAATGTCGCTGGTTTTGTGTTCTTCTCCTGCTGGGCCCTATGATGATAGGGATGTGGCTCCACAGAAATGTTCACTCCCCCTTTCATAGTTCAGACCCTCCGCTCTTTTACTCTTATGCTGGTGGCGATCGGGCGTCTCGTCCCTCTTCCCTCTTTGCTCTCAAGCATCGAGGCCTTTTTTTTTTTTTTGCAGATTGACGGTTCCTTTTAACCTGATGCCTCTTCCCCGATCAAGCCTTTTTCTCACGGCGGTGACCGGTCTTTCTTTTCTTGCCTGGCGAAGGTTCTCTCGGAATCGATCCGTTTGGGGGCTTTTCTCTCCATCGGAACAATTTTCCTTTTCTGAAGCGTGCGGCCCCCGAAGGCTCACCCCCTTGGCTCCCTGCGCGAGCTGGTTCTTTTTTGGCATAGTACAGAAATTCTTCATATGGGCGTGCGCGTTCCATTCATGCCCCGATTAATTATGCGGGCCTTTTTTTCCCTTCCCTTGGAGATAGTTTTTTGTTGAAAATGCAGATGGTCCCGCTTTTTACGGCGGGTGCCCGTCCTATTGGTTTTTCGTCGGCGCCTATACTCTTCTCTCCTTTTTCGACATAGCGTTTTTTCCTTACGGCATGCTCGGCCACTGAAATATCCCTGCTCCTCGGCGTTATTTCCCTTAGCGCGCACTTCTCCCCTTCTCACCCCATGTTAGCATTCCTTGGCCTGTTCATACATGCATGCTGGCGCTCGTTCAGCCCCCTGTCGGCCCTTCAACCGTGGCTGTTTTCCGCGGTGACCTTTTTTTTCCTTTTGATAGTAGGTGCGGAAAACTTTTCATGGAATGCACCTTTGAATGTTCTTTTTGTGAGCCCCTCTTTCCCTCTGCGGCCCCCCCCCCCCGAGAAAACCCCCCATGGCGGGTTACTCCTTCTTCTACAGGAGGTGCTTGTAGTGACCTCCGAAGAAGAGATGACTTGATCTTCCCCCCGCCGCCGCGCCTTCAGCGCTTTCCTTTTTTCGTGTGCATCCTTCCCCCCCCTCCTTTCACGAAGTGTTCTCTCTCCAGTGATCGAGCAGGAGCCCCGACCTTCCCCCCCCCAAGGGGCGGCCTGCCACCCGGACATCCTCCCCTGAGAAGAAAGGGAGATCCCCTTTCCCTATAGGGCTGAGTCGATTCCCTTCGGGTGGTCAGGAGGAAGCGAGACCTCTTTCTTTTTTCTCACATAAGAAGTCGATAGAGAAGGCAGCATTCCCCCCCTGAAAGACCACCCCTTGTTTCTCCCCTGGCCGCCAAGGACCCTGGGCCAGCTAAGAATGTTTGATGATTAATTGCTGCTGGACCCTTTTGCGCGCTTTGTCCTTTTTCCGGGGCGCGGCTGATTTTCCCTCTCTGCCTCTTAGTGTTCCTGATGATCCGTCGACCCCTTGCGAGAGGTCCCCGGGCCCCTTTCCTTGTGCCTCCGGTCCTTTCAATCAAGATTTCCTTTCCGAACCTGAAGGACTTCCGTTCCCCGTTGCCCCTTTTTTTTCTGGGCCGCCTCTTTTCCCCTTCGGACGCGCAGCGGTTCTCTCTACAAGAAACAGGAAGGAGTGCCCTTCTCCAGTTACAGGACGCTTCAAGTCGCCCGATGACCTTTTTCCTGGTGTTATCCCGTCCTTCTGCTCAACGCGGAGGCGTTCCTTTTTTGCGGTTTTGTCTTTAGTGGATACTCTTTCCCTTCTTTGGGTGGGAAAAGGAGCGTGCCTCCTTGCGCCAGCGGTGGGCACGCTTTCCTCCCCCCCCCCTACACAACTATTTCGATCACCATGCCCGCATTTCGTCCTCTCCTCCCGACCCCAACAAGAGTCTTTTCTCATAAAGGAGGGGAGGCGCCTCTACAAGCTGCGCTGCACCCCCTCTCCCCCCGCAATGGTCCCCCTTTTCCGGTGCCGTTCCGTTTCTACCCCCCTCGCTGAGCGGACTTTTTTTGGGGATAAGGAAAAAATTTCTTTCTGACTATGTGATCAACCCCCTCCCTTTACCAGGTCTTTTCCTTGTAAGGCGGTCACGTCCTCCCTCCCTTCTATTTTCCCCTCCAAGAATGGAATTCCCGTTAGAAAAGGTCTTTTCTCCTATGCTGACGCCATTGTTCTTCCTTCCCTACCCCCCGTTCCCTCTCCGGCTGCCCCCCCCTCTTCCCCTCTGCTAAATCTCTTCCTATAAGTGATGGTTTCCCCAAAAGCGTAATGGAGGCTTCATTCTCTTCCGCTTCGAGAAGTGAGACACCTTTTCCTTTTTGGCTTTCAACCTTTTTTTCTCTTTTTCCCTCCCCCTTTTTTTTTTCTCTAGAGAAAGTGACAAGAGGACCTCAATATGTCCCCACCTTGTCCCGAACACATCCGCGATCCCCTCTTTTGACCTAGCTAGACTCCCTGGCGCATGACATCCTTTTCTATAGGTGCAGAACAAGCAAGGAGATTTCTCACGATTGCGCGTCCTCCTTGAGCTAGGTAAGACTGTCTTCTTCTTTTCCTCAGCAACATGGAGGTCCCTTCCTTTTTCTCAGATAGGAAGTAGAACAGGCTAGGACTTTTAACCCTTTGGAGACGGCGAGCGGAAGCCCCTCTTTCAGAGAGAGTTCTTCTCTCTGGTTGATCACATAGTCTACCCCCACTGGCGAGGGAGTAATCCCCCCCCTCTCAGCATCGCCCCCCAGCGCGGTTCTTCCCCCTTCCCCCGAAATTCCTTCGGGAGAAGACTCCGCAAGCTTGTAGAACGTGTCTCCTCCTCCCAAGCCTTTATTCCTTTATTCCTCCCCTGCTCGGGGTGGTGGCTTCTTCTTGCAGAACTGCGGGCCATGGTTCTCTTTCCCTCCGGTAGGGTAGGCAAAGACCCGGCGCCCGTTCTTCCCGGGAGTGCCACCCCCCCTCTAAGCCCTTTTGAGGACAAGTTCCCCTCCCCCCTCCTTAACGCACGAGAGCGTCCCTCCCGCAGCCGGTCGTCGCCCCCCCCGAGGAATTGCGCGTTCCTTCCTTTTTTTTCTCAGATATGCTGCCAGGCCGCCGTCCTTTTTCTCTCTCTAGAAACGCGTCTTTTTTCTGGAGGGTCGAAGCGATACTCTACCTCCTGAACGTAGAACCTTCCTCCCTAGGGCAGCCGCATTTTCCTTTTCTTTAAAGTCAAGTCCTCCCCTTCCTTCGAACAGCTCGGCTCCTGCTCTTTTTTCGTATAACCTTCCCTTCCCGATTCTCGGAGAGAACGCTCTCCCCTCCCACGGAATGAGATGACCCTTCGGCCGCCCGTCTGGGTACTTTTCCCCACTTTTATAGAGCGACGTTGATCCGCTTCCTTTTTTTGAAAGTTTTTTATGTCTCTCTCTCGCAAACAGGGTTTGTAGGTCTCTCTTCCCCCCTGCGTAAACACCCCCTTTCATATGAAAACAGCGCCTCCCGACTTTTTCTCCCCAGCCTTCCCCTTCTTCCCCCCAGCCCGAGATTGCCCTTCCGTGTGGATCTCCTTCCCTTCGGGGGGGGGGAGTCTTTTTGCTGCCGCCGCCCCCTATGAGAACGGCAATAAGCTTCTCCCTTTATGAGGCTTTCCTTTGAACACGTTTTCCCGTTTTTCGAACTTTCCCCCCAATTAAAAAGGCAGAGTAGGCTTGTTCCGCGGCGGCGTTCCTCTTTGGCGTAGTCCCGTTCTGGCGAAAAGACGCTTGGTTTCTTCTGTGAACTAGATAAGTCTCTTTCCCCCCCCCCAGTGTCACCTCTGAATGGGTTTCGCGGAGTCTTCCTTGCCCCGAAACCGAAGGCAGGAACCTCTTTTTTTTCCCCCGGCCCTAACATCCCGTCTTTGCCTCAAACCGATTGGTAGAAAGACGACCCATTCCAGGTCACCGCGCTCCCTCCTAAGTCCCTTCCCGTCTAGCTCATCAGCACCGCAGCGAACAGAATGCAGTTTGGAACATTCTCATGTCCCCCCTTCCTGAGTACTTTCTTTCCTCCCTCTCAAGAGCCTTCCCAGAAAGAAGTATTCGGATATTTCAGTTCCCCCTCATCCCTGACAGCCGCTCCCCTTTCCCACGATTGGTTCCCTCCCCCCCGCACACGCTATCTTTTTCGATAACAAGAATGAAGGGGTTCCTTACGGGCACAAGAAGGATTCCTTCGATCCCCCCTCCTTTCCCCAGAGGAAAGGTTCAACCTGGTCTCTCAGTGAGATTTCGAAAAGGAAAAAGAATCTTCCCATGCATCCCCCCCCTCTTTTTGACGTCAAGCCACCCTTCCGAGAGTTCCTTCTTCGCCCCCCCCTCCCCAGAAGATTTCCCAAGAGTAAGCAGCCCCCCCCCCTCGGTATAGGCATTGTTTCTTTTTCCCCTTCTGCGAACTTTCCTTCCTGGTGCGCGAACCTTCTGGCGACCTTCCCCTTCCGTAGGAGATGAAAGAAGCGCTTTTCCCCGGCAGCACCCCTGCCTATCTCGACGTTTAGACCCCTTCCTCTTCTCCTTTCTGCCTTAAAGGTCGGCATCCGTTTGCAAACCCCCAGCATTTTGGAAAAGGAAATCTTTTTCCCGATGATGACCGAGATCACTTCTTTCTGAAGCCGATCTCCATCCCCTCCAGTCGAGCCTCAGAGTCAGTCTTCTCCTTTTGAAGCTCGCATGTGCGCTTACGGTGAAGATTCTCTCCCCAAGAGCCTCCCCCCAGAGCTTTGATCTCCTCTCTCTCAGAACGACCCAGCCTTCCCCCTCAGGCGAAATATTTTTTTTTTTTAAGAGAGAGGAGGCGACCTCTGCGATAAACCAGAAGGTGCCTTTCTCTCCTCCGACTCTCAGTTCGGACTTTCTTCCTTCTTTGCCCGGGCGCAATCTGTAGCCTTCCCCCCTCTTCCCCCTTCCTTCTAAGATTCCTTTCTGTTGTAGATATATATATTTTGAATAATCTCCTTGTTACTCGATAATGCTCAACATTGCGGTTTCATTTTCCCTGAATCCTAACTTCTACCTTTTTTCGTCCCGCCGGAACGGCGATGCTCGCTTTGATTTCCTCTCTTCATCGAAGGCAAATCTTTTTTTTCCTTTTCCCTGTAGAGAGAAGGTAGAAGCCCTTGCCGGAATATTTCGTCCCCTTATTTAGGAATGTACTGGCTTTTTCGCTGATCAAAGGATCTGCCTTTTCCTTTCTGTGGTCTAACTTCCCCCCCTCCAGTAACCGAACTTCCCCCCTTGCAATAGATGCCGGAGGAGTTTTTTTTGGAGATAGGGTCTTCCCTCGGTGCTTCCCCAGCTTCTTTCCAGGAAGAGCAGCTCTTGACTGTTTTCCCCTTTTTTTTGTGCAACCTGCTGAAGAGGCCCCCTTTCCTCCCCCCTCTTAGAGGTATAAAAAACGGTCCCCTCCTTTCTCGGAGTGCTGAAGGGCCGCCTTAGTCTATCTACTGCGAAGGCTTTTTTGCGCCATCCCCGTTCCCCCCGGCACCCTGCGTTTTGCCGGAAGGAGTCCTTCCTCCCAATGAAGATACCGGCGGCGCGTCCCTGGTCCCCTACCGTACCCTTTTATCATAGGGGGCGTGCTTCCTTGATGCATTAAGAGCCCCTTCTCCACAGCATGGATATAGGCAAGGGATCTACTTTCTCTCCCGCAGATCATGAGGGTGCCTTCTTCCCCCCTTCATCTTGGATTTCTTTTTTCTCCTATAGCGTGTCGGGGCGGCGTTCGACCTTCCTTTTTTTTGGGCTTAGGCCCCCCCTTAAATAAGGAGAAACGATGATTCCCCTTCGGGCGCGATGGTGATCTCCTTTCAACCTGTCGACCCAAAATGGTCTTCCTGTAGAAAGAGGCGGAGAATTCTCTTCTGATGATCTCGCCCATGGCTCCCGCTAGGTCGCTTGTTCCTGTGAAGATCTTTTGATAGGAGGTGCTATTTCTGCCCCTAGGTCCTTCCCCCTTTTTTAGAACTCGGGTACTGCCTTTTTCCCCATCTTGACATTCTCCCCCCCCCAAATAATTCGAGCCTCTTTTTACGGAGCACTTCTCCCCTTTTCGTCTTTTATGTAAACTTCTTTTTTCGGCCGAAGACGCGCTGCTTGCTCTCCCTCTCCCGCCGCCTGCAGTTAAAAGACGCCTCCCCCCCCTTTTTTTTGGTGAATAATGGAAAGCGGCTCCCCTCTCGCGAAGAATCATTCCCCTCGCTGTTGTTCCTATGATGCCGGTTGCTTCCTTCGAACTTTTTTCTTGCATGAATAAAAATGACCCTCTCTATCCCAAACGTCCTCGCCTTTTCGCCCCATGGCTGTTCTCTTTTTTCCCAGGCGGACCGAAAGGAGAGATTTATAGATCCGCGATGGTTCCCTTTTTTTTTCCCCTTTCGCGGGAACGGATCTTTCCCCCCTTTCGAATTTTTCCCTCCCTTCTCCCTCCCGGGCCAGCTACAAGCAGTTCTTTGTTCCCCCCGTGGATTTGTACCCTTACGGGCGCTCTCTTCCTCTCGTTTAAGGGAGGATTTTTCCCCGGCGGTAATGTCGAAAGTGATGATCCTAGATCCGAGAAGGTGGCCCGCCTTTTCTAGTGGTTGTTTCTTTCTTTTCCCAGCTGCTGAAAGATTTCCCCTTCCTTCCTTCCTTGCAGCCTGATTCGTTTTTTTTCGTGGTAGGAAAGAAAGGACTTTCCTCCTTTATATGAGGAGATATTTCGCACTACCACCCCCTTTCAGCCTGACTCTTTCTGCGCCCTCCCTTTCCTCCTTAAAGTCGCCCGAGCCCCCCTTCGTCAAAGTACCTCGTTTCTCTGGCATGATAACCGCAGGGTGTCTCCTGGCCTACGATGCAGCGCCTCCCCCACCCGCGTGTCCCCCGACGCCCCCTTCCTCCCGCTTTTCCCCCCCCTCCCCTAGCTTGTGAATACCCTCTAAAGGTGAGATACCCCCTTGGACCGCATTTCTTCCTTCAGACTTACTCTTTGCTCCCTTGATCGACCGTCCTGCTTGGTCGGAGAGGAGGTTTATCAAAGTAGAAAAGCTTCCCTCTAGAAGAAACCTTGGCTCTTTAAGTTTAGGTCCCCCCGCGATGAAGCTGGGACTCGCTCTGATGGGACCTCCCCCGGGATAGACTCCCGTGAAGGAGCTCTCGCAGTCCTTCTAGACGGATGCCCCCGACTGGCCTCCCCCCCCCCGAGCAGTTCGGAAAAGCAGTCCCTTTTTTACTATGAGGAAGAACCATTCCCCGGTTCAGGACGACGTCTTTGCTAAGTTTGCCCCCCCTTTTCGAGTCAATCTCCCTCTATTTCGGAAACCTCCCCTGTCATGAAGGCGATCAGGTCTCTCTTCCCGACTTCCTTTGAGACAATCGGTCCTCTGTCTTTTCTCCCCAATTAATAGATAGTATTCTTTTCGAGAGGGGGGTTCTCGACCGACAGAGGACCCCTCTTTCCTCGTTCCTCGGTTCTCTGCTCGCCTTCATGACGCGTGCCCATTCAGATCTTTCCCAAGCACGAGATGCGCGCTAGTCTACTTTCTCTAAGCTTTAGTTCCTGTTCCCGCAACAGGCGGTCCGAAGTGCGTCTCGCTCCTCTCCCCGGTGGCGTTTTAGAACAGGCTGCGATTGAGCCAGTTTTTGAGGGCAGTCTTCTGGTCGGTCGCGAAGCGCTGTTTTCTCCCCCCTGAGTGATCTCTCCAGGGCGCGTTCCCCTCCTCCTTCCTTCCTTTCTGGTCTTCCAAATCCCCGGCACAGAAATGCTTCTCCCCCTTTTGAGAGATTAGCAGCAGTTCCCCTGTTGATTTAGATTTCTTGCACCGCCTTGCTCTTTTTTCTCTCAATTTTCTTGGTGCGGAGGCTTATTTCCCTTGCCAGGGTTATATACAACATTCTTAGTTGTAGGAAAGCACGAATCCCCCCCCCTGCGGCTTTTCTCTTTTCACAGGAGAGGTTACGAAGAATTCCCCCCTTCTTACGTCGCATTGCATCCCGGTTCCCTGACCACCCTTTCCCCTTTCCAAAGGCCGCCGCGTTTCTCCGCGCAGCCGGTCCGAAATAAAAGATTCTTCTTTTTTTTCCCGCGGAGAATTGAAGGAGTAATGGACCCTTCGCAAGGAAGACCGTTCCTTTCCTTCTAAGCTACCCCTATCTCCCGGTAATGCAGGCGGCCTACCACTTTCGGATCTGCCGGCAAGATTTCCCCCCCCAATCAGGATTACATTCAGGGTAGGCAACGTCTGCAGAAGCTTTCCGCCGCCCTGTCCTTTGCCTCCTTCTCCCCCCCTGCGCTATAGATAGGTTTTCTGTAGACATGAAAGACGAGCCTTCCGCCCGGAAACGATTCACTGATCTCGCGCCCGTATTTTCCCCTTCCCCAATTGCAGCACCTTTCCTCCGAAGGAATGATTGAGATGGGAACGTCTTCCCCCCTCGAGGAAGTCGCCCCTTTTCTTGAGTTTCTTCCCCCCCCTCTTTCCCTTTCCTGCACACCAAGAGCTCTTTTTTTTTAGGAGAAGCTTCTTTCCCCTGCGGATCGAACAGCCCTCCCCGAGTTTTTTTGCTCCTTTATGGTCACTTGAGCGATGAAGTGTTTTCCCCAAAATTGTTGGAGACTGCGAACCGGCATCCTCTTCTTCTTCCCTGGATTGTTTTTCGTTTTTGCGAAACACTTTCCTTTTTTAGCCCCGGTCCATTATGACCATTCTCCCGGATTGTTTGAGGGCGGTATATAGTAGTGTTTCTTCCCAGAAGATTTTTGCTAACCGCCATTCTCCCTCCCGAGAGAGCTTTCTTAAAAAGAATTTGAGAGCTTTCTTTCGCCTGGGTCTTAGGACTTGCGTAACTTCCTTCTCTAACCACCCCCCCCCCCTCTTTTGAAGGACAGGAGAACCCCCGACCGTGGTCGAACACCGCCGATCCTCCCAACCATCTTTCTCGTTAACCTCTCCTTTTTTTCCTCGGGGTGAAGAGGCCTCCTAGCAGCAGCAGTCCACCTCCCCCCTCATGCTCAAGCTTTTTTTTTTTCCTGAGGAAAAGGATCATGTCATTTGACCTTTTTTTTTTTTTTTTCTTTTTCTTTTTCCGCAGATAAATAGCAGCCTCTGAGGGATCAGCGGGGGCGGCCGCTATTTCCCTCAATCTAGCAGTCTCCCCCAGCAACGCTGATTTCGAACATGCCGCCCTGAAAAGATAGAGGTCTCCCTCCTCCTCCCGGGTAAGGAGAGAAATATTTCGCGAACAGCGGAACAGCGGCCTTTCCCCCCCTCCTTTTTTTTCCCCACGTTGCCTCCCTTGGCGAAAAGGACCCAGAATACATCGTTTCCTGCATCTACAGCGGGAAATTTTTTCTTTAGAAGAGAAACTCAGGATTTTTGTTTTCCTCTTTATGAAAAGCGTCAGCCTCCCGCCTCCCTCCCGGTATAGGCCCTTTTTTTTCTCTCAATTCAGGAAAGAAGGTGCCTCTTCACACAGCCTCTCGATTCCTTTTCTTTCGCCTATGCCTTTTCCCCGGAAGCACGCCCGGAGTCCTTCTCCCTGAGACAGTGGAGATCTCCCTCTGAAGGAAGGAAATGAGATACTTTCTCCAGGCAAGGTTGCTCCCCCTCTCAGGCGATTTCTCGCCGGCCTCAGATGCTGGAGTAGCTGGCGTCATTCGAAGAAGCCCTCCTTGCGGAAGACGAAGATCCCAGAAGTTTTTTTTGAGGTGTTTCATTTTTCTTGCTTGAGCTCCCTCAAGCTTTTTTTTTTTTCCTTGATAAGAGAAGGAGCCCCCCCCCCCGCGACAGGCCGAGGCAATCCTTGCTCTGAATCCCCCCACTTTTTCCTACCGGCGGGCGCTATCTTTTCTTTTCCACCCCTGAGGTGACCTTCTCCTTTTTTAGAGAGGACGATTCCTTTCTCGCAAATATGGTAGCCGTCGATGCATTTTCCCCCATCAAGTTTTCGTCTGTGGTAT
>Ga0179593_1529359_pt1 | contig 15054 bp, 27 predicted proteins | sample CZODoug2_1_08_16_FD_185931 | JGI IMG/M metagenome (GOLD analysis project Ga0179593, IMG submission 185931) | Vadose zone soil fungal communities from Angelo Coast Range Reserve, California, USA - CZODoug2_1_08_16fungal (PacBio error correction) | ecosystem: Environmental > Terrestrial > Soil >... | reverse complement strand
ATCTCTCTTCTTTCCTTTCCCTTTCCTCTCTTCCCTTCACACCTTAAGTTTTTCTTTTCTTTTTTCCAGCCGAGCTGCTAACTGATGGAATAATTTTTTAGTCTCCCTTTCCTTTAGAAGTTTCTTATCCTCCTTTCCCCTGATTGGCGTGGCATAATTGATTAGAATAACCTCTTACCTTCTCTCCTTTTCCTTTCACGTCCTTTTCCACTGTGAGGAAGAAAAAAGAGCGTCCTCCTATCTCTTTCCCCTTCCTTCTCCTTTCCAGACCCTTTTTCGCCTGGTCAGGATGGGAGAAATTGGAGGTACGCCAACATGCACCCCCCTTTTTCTCTCCTCCTCCTTTTCTCCAGCTTCAGTTTATTTTCATTCTTTTTTTTTTCTTTCCCTCTTCTTTTTTATGGGTAGAAGTGGATTTGAACGGGAATGTGGAAGTGAGTCCTTCGTTTTTTGCCTCTTTCCTTCTTTATTTGTTCTTTCTTCTTCTTTTCTTTTTTTTTTTTTTGCCTTTTTTTTTTTTTTCCTTTCCCCCCCCACAAGCACGGCGCTCGGAAGGCAGGAGGGTTTTCTTACCCCTTCTTTTTTTTCTGTCCCTTCCCCTCCCTGAGCGTAACGGTTTTTCTTCCTTTTCCCCCCTCTTTTTCCCCCCAAACAGGGTGCCGCTCGTATCGGAAGGTTTTAGCTGTGGAAAGGAGTGAGGTTTTTGCTCTCACTTTTTTCTTTTCTTTTTCCTCCTTTTTTGCGATCTTTCTTCTTCGAAAATTTTTTTCCTTCTTCTTCGTTCATGTTTAGAACGAGAAGATCGTTATATTCGGACGTTTCCTTTTCTTTTTATTCTCCCCTATTCTAATCGGCGTCCCCCTCGGCTTTTTGCTTTTTTCACCTGCGGTCGGGAAGTTGACGCAGAATGATAAAAAGCACGTTCTCCGCTTTTTTTTTCTTTTTTTTTTCCCATTGCTAAGATTGGAGTCCTTTCTTCCTTCTTCATCCACTACATTGAAAATGAATAAGCCGAAGACGGTGTTTTTTTTTTTTCTGTCCCCTCCCCTGATGGTCCTTTAGCTTTTTTTCTCTTCCTCCCCCTCGCAGCTCTGAGACGGATAGAAAAGTATAAATTCCATCCCGTCTTCTTCCTTTTTCCCCCCTCATACCCTCTCTCTTTCCCTCTCTTTTTTTTCTTTTCCTCCCCTCTTGGGCTATCGAGGGTGTATACAGATTAGGAATAGGGAGATAAATGGTTCTCATGTTTCCTCTCCCCCCCCTTTTTCCCTTTTTCTTTCCGGGGTCTTCTTCTTTCTGAGAGCCCCTTTCCCCTTTTTCCCCCTTTGTCCGGGAATATCGACATTGAACACCTAGTCGTCTACACTTCGTCGGCCAGATGTCCCTTTTTTTTTTCTCTTTTTTCCCGTGTGCCATTTTTTCGGGACCCTTTCCTCTTTTTTTATGCGCTGTTCCGCAACGAGCCCGAGAGAAACAGATTAGAAGGGTGGTCTTCGGTCCGTCCTCTCTTTTTCCCCTTTTCCCCCCTTCCCAACTTCATTCCCTTTCCCCCCGTTTTTTTTTTTTTTTTTCGGCGTCAGCAGCGGCAGGACATGAAGGTGATTGAAGAGAGGATGTTACCGTCGACCTATCTTTCCCCTTTTTTCCTTCCCCGGTGCTTGTTTTCCACCCCTTTTCTCCCTTTCCTTTCCCTGATCGTGTGGTCGGCAGGTGGAAAAGGGATGATGAGGACGCCTCTGTCCTTCTGAACCCCTTTTTTTTTTTTTCCCCTCCCCCCTTCCTGCATTCTCTTTCCTTTGCCTCCTTCTTTCTCCGCCTTCCGGCACCGGCGACATATTGTGCAGATTGAAGTGTGAGGGGAGGGGGAATGTTCTTTTCCGCATCCCCCCTTTCTCCCCCTCCTTTCCTCCCTAGCGGCAGCAGTGTTTTTTTTTTTCTTTTTTTCCTCCTTCGGTCCGCGGCGATGGTTGCCCTGGTCTGAGCCATCAGCTTGTGTCTTCTTTTCTTTTTCCCCCCCTGGTTTTTCTCTTCAGCTGTTTTTTTTTCTTTCCCACAGAGAATCCAACAAGAGAGAGAGGAAATCTATCTCTTTACTCATCTACTTTTTTTTTTTTTTTATCTTATTTTTTCCCTCTCCCCCTTTTCTTTTTTCCTTCTGTCTTCCTATGTGCATTCGTTTCCGGTTTTTGTGAATTCCTTCTTTCTTTCGGGCGCCACGACCGAACAACAATGAGGCCGAAGAAAAGGGAAAATCTTCCTCTCCCTATCTACTCCCTCTTTTTCTCCTTTTCCCCTTTCCTCCCCTCGGCGCGGCCATGACTCCTTCTCGTTTTTTTTTTTTTTTTCCCTCTCACACGGCAATCGCAACAAATGTCGAACGGTAAGGGATGTGTGGAGAACGTCTCTCCCCTCCCCCCTCTTTTTCTTTTCCCTCTGTCTATGGTTTCTTTCTTTTTTTTTCTTCTTCGTGGTCGCCGGAAAAGGCGTCATCCGCCCCCCGTTTCCGCCCGTCCCTCGTTCTTTACTCTCCATTGCTGAGTGCCTGTTTCCCCAAGTTCTTTTTTTCCGTTTTTTTCCCCCCCCTTCGATGGCAGCAACGGAATGTAATGCGATGCATGAAGACGAAACAGCATATTCCCCATTTCCCTTTTTTTTGTTTTTCCTTTTCCGCGACCCGTTTCTTCTTCAGGTCTCCTCCTTTTTTTTTTCTTTCCCCCCTTTCTAGCGTGCCGAGTCGGCTCGGTGTTTCGGGAAAAGGGAAATAGAAGAACCCGGGTTTGCTGCTGCCTCCTTTTTCCTCCTTCCCTCCCCTTTTTCCCCGCGTCTCCCTCCTCACCCTCTTTTTTTTTTCTCCGGTACGGAGGGAGTTCAAGGCAGATGACGAGGAAAAAAATGACGACGCTGGTCTTTGTATCTTTTCCTCCCTCTTCCCCTTTCCCGGGGACGCCTTTCAGTCCCCTTCCCCCTTTCTCCTTTTTTTTCCCCTTATCAATGGCCGAAAAAGTTAGAGAAAGAGAGCCGATCTTTTATCCCCTTTCCTCTTTTCCCCCGATTCCCCCCCCGTCCTCTCTTCTTTTTTTTTTTCTATCGAATCCGCCGCGGATGGAAATTGAGATCCCCTTTTCTATCCTCTTCCTTTTTTTCTTTTCCCCCTCCCGGCGCTCCCGCCCATTTGGCTTTCTTTTTTTTTTGCTGGATTCATGTCGTGATGTCAGCCGAGGCGATCTTTCCCACCTTTTCCCCTCCCCCCCTTCTCCCTGCCCTTCCTCCTTGATTTTTCCTCCACCCCCCCTCGTGGCGAACGCTGGTGATCAGGAGCGAGGCCAACTTTCCGCCGGCCTATTCCCCCCCCCCTTCCCTCCCTTATTCCGCTGCGCACTCTCTTCCGATTTTTCTCTTCGGGGAGGATGTAACCTTAGCTATAAGATTAGTTTTTCACCCCCCGCCCCTTCTCCTTCTTCCCCTTTTTCCCCTTCTTTGCGTCTTTCATCTTCCTCAAATTTTTTCCTCTCTTTTCCTTATTCCCCACTCAGCGCCGTGACAAAAAGAGGAAAAGGAAATAACGATTTCCTTTTTTTTTCTACTCATTTTTTTCTTTTTTCACTCCTCCTCTCTAATCACTTTCCAGAATTTCCCTTTTTTCTTTTTTTTCCACCCTGCATGGCTCCGAGCGAGGGATTGTGGGGGGAAAGAACGCTCCTTTCTATGCTTCCCTTTCTTTTCCTCCTTCCTTCCCCCAGCCCTCTCCCCCGCCTCTTTATAACGTTTTCCCTCCTCCTTCCCCCTTTCCCCCGGGCGCAATCCACAGCCCGGTCAAAGGACAAGGGAACCCCTACCGTTTTCCTCTTTTCGTTTCCTTCCTCCCTTTCTCCTAACCTGTTACTCTGTCTCCCTCCTGATTCACTCCTTTTTTTTTTTTCCTCCCCCCCCGGTCCCCAGCGCTGAACGGAAGCCAGAGAAGAAAAGAAAAGGGCTTTTCTTATCGTCTTCCTTCCTTTTTTCCCTCTCTCTTTCTGCGCCTCGGTTTTCTTTACGTTTCTTCCCTTTTTTTTTTCTCTTTCTGTCGGAAGCAAGGATGCGCACGGCACAATCGGGGTAACTGTTGCTCTCTCTTTTTCTCCCCCTTCTTGTTTCCCCTCCCACACGGATTCCACTTTGTCTATTTTTTTTTTTTTTCCCCCCCCCCCCCAATCTCGACATCCGCGAACTTCGAGAGGAGTGGTGACGTCTCCTCCAATTCCCCCCTCTCTCCTTTCCTGATCCTCTCTTTATACTTCCCTCCTTTTCTTCTTCTTCTCCGCGCGCCCAACTGAGCCAGATCGCAACGAGTTCTCCCCCCTTTTTTCCTTCTTTCTCCCTCCCTTTTTTGCTGTTTCTTTCCTCCTTTCCTCTTTTTACGTCCCCTTGACTCTTTTTTTTTTTCCGCGCTCGCGAGAAAGATAAAAGGAAAGGAGTTGTCGGTTCCTTCTCCCCTTTCCTTCCCTTCGTCAAGCGCCTCGAGATCCTTCTTTCTCCCCTCCCTCTCCAGCAAGCGATTGAGAAATATAAAAATATATCTATCTCTCCCCTCTTTTTTTTTTTCCCTCTTTCCGCAGCCTTAGTTGTTCTTTCCCTTTTCTCTAAGGATCGGAAAGCGCGATTTGAGCAAGGACCGGGGCCTCTCTTCCTCCCCCCTCCTGTTAACCCCTACCCCGGTTTTCCCGGATCTTTTTTTTTCCACTGCATTTGCAAAGGGTGAGAGAGAGGAAAAAGCTTTCCTCTCTTCCTCCTCCCCTCCCTTTCTTTTCCTTCCTCTATCCTTCATATCTGTTGCGTGAAAGACGTTTAGAAGAAAATAAGGTTTGTGATTCAGTCTTTTTCTCCTTCTTCCACCTTCCCCCGTCCCCCCATCTCCGCCTAATTTCCCTGTTCTCAGTAGATAGAGGATGAGATGCTTTGCATTCCTCCTTTCTCTCCGGGTTTCCCTTTTTTTTTCCCTTTTTCTTTTTCTGAGTTGGGGAGGCGCGCAGAGCGACTAAATGATGGAATACTTTCTTTCTTCCCTTTTCCTCTTTTTCTGCCCGTCTTTTTCTTCTTTTCCTTTCTCCAATCCTTGCTTCGCATCAAATAGAGAAAGGAGGGAAGAAGGCCTTACTCTTTTTCCCCCCTCTTCGACCATCCTAGACTTTTCCTCCTCTTTTTCCCCCCCTGTTTGTTTCTCAGATGGCGAAGGGAAGAGATTTTTTCTTTTCTTTTTCTCCCCCCCCTTTCTTTTATTCTTGCTACCCATTTGTTACCTTCCCCTCCTCTCCTTATTTTTTCTGAACCGATATGGGTAGAAGTGGAATGTGAAGGGCTGTTGTCTTTTTTTTGTTCGCTGTTTCTTGCAGCGCTTTTTTTTTTTTTCTCTCTTTGCTCTTTGCTTGCTGCGGGGTTGCTTGATGAAAATTAGTATTAGTTCGACCTCTTACCTCATCTACCCTTCTCCCTTCCTTGCGTCTCTCTCTGGTTTTTCTTTTTTTTCTTACTTTCCCAGGGAAGTCGAAGCAGAGAAAGTGTGGCGGGACAAGATTCTTTTTCGTCCCTCCCTCCCTTTTCTTTTTCCCGCCTTGTTTTCTTCCTCGACCCTTTTTTTTTTTCTCGTTTTTACTTTTTTCTCTCCTCTATATGAACGACGAAACTACGTTGAAAACGAAGGAGATAGACGTGGCTCCTTTTTCCTTTTTTTTTCCCGAGGGAATATCGTAGCTTAACTTCCCTCCTCTTTCTCCCCCCTCCCCCTTTGATCAGCCCGAACTAGGAGAGAGGAGAGACAGAGACGGCGTCTTCTCCTCCCTTTTTTTCCCGTTCCGCGCCTCCCCTTCCAGCGTTTCTTCTTTCTTTTCGCCAGCTATGGAATAGAGGGTAGCCGCAGTCTTCCTTTTTTTTTTTCTCCCTTTGGCTCCTCGCCGACGTCCCCTACAGGACTTTCCTTCCTCTCCCCTCAAGAGATAAGGGAGATCATGAAAATGGAGTGGTATGTCCCCTTTTTTTCTGTTCCTCGAAAAAGGCTTGTCCCTTCTCTGCTTCCTTTTTTCTTCTCCTTTCTGGGTGGTAAAAAGAAGGACAAAGAGAGACGGGGCTCTCGCTACTTTCGCCTTTTCTGCTGACAATCTCCGTGCTATCGATCCCATCTCTCTTCTTCCTACCTTCTCACTTGTCCCCATCACCTACCTGCGTCACACCACTCTCCGGTCTCTCTTTTCTCTCTTTTTCCCCCTCTCCCTCCAGGATAGGTTTTTGAGATGGGAAAGGGGAAGTGAGAGGAAGGGAATTCTTTCGCCTATCCTTCTTCCCCCCCCCCCCCCTTCTCCCCTCTTTTCTCGTGCATAGCCCAATCCCCTTTTTTGTCTTTTCGTCTGCAGCCGGACGTAGGTCGGAGAGCAGTTTTCTCGGGTCTCTCTTTTTTCCTTTCCCTTCATAGGCATCACACTATGTCCTCCCTTCCCCTTATCGGACACCGCTTAGACGGAGTGGAGAGAGGGTACTTTGCTCGCTTTCCTTCTTCCTTCTCCCTTTTCAGGATCCACTCGTCCTTTGAGACTTTTTCCCTTTTTTCTTTCCTCGAGACATTGCAAGTTGCTGCCGATAATTGTTAAGTAGAAAGATAGTTAGGTTTCTTTTTTCCCCTTCCCTTCTCCCTTTTCGTATACTTCCTTTCTATTTCTTTATAGGCTTTTTTCTTTTTCTTTTTTTCTTCCTTTTCGGAGACCAGAAGATGTTGGAGAAGGTAGAAGGCCTCTTCCTCCTACCCTCTCCCTTTTTTTTTCCTCCCCCTTTCCCTTCGCTTCTTTCTCTAGCTCCCCTTTCCTTTTTTTTCTATTGCCGTGTTGCGGCGTTGGAATGGGGTGTTAAAAGCAGAATAAAAAGCCTCTCTCTCTCATTTTTTTTTTCCTTTCCCTCTCACTTCGTGACTTTTTTTTCTTTTTTTCTTTTTTCTGTTCTTCGGAATAAGAGTGGGAGGTAGTGGCGCCTCCCCTCCCTCTTTTCCTTTCCCTCCCCCTTTTCTTCCTCTTCCTCCAGTGGAGCCCCTTGCAACTTTCTCCGAAGCCTTTTTCTTTTTTTTTAGGAACAGGAATCTCTATCTTTTCATAATCATATTATCTTTCCCTTTTTTCTTCTCTTGTCAACTGTCTTTTTGCTGGGGTTCCCTTTTCTTTTTTTCCTCCCCTTTTTTTCTCTCCCGCTTCAAAGGCAGGCAGAGAGCCAAAGAGAGGGGAGGGAGAAAAGAAAGCCCCCACTCTTATCCTCCTCTCTTCCTCTCCCCCTCTCATTCCTTTTTTCCTCCTCTCTTAAAAGTTTCCTTTTTTTTTTCTTTTTCTTGTGGCTGCGGAACAGCCCATGAAAACAGAAGAACCCCTTTCCCCTCCCCCTTCTTTTCTTTTGTCTCCGGAAGATCATTCCTCCGCCTCTTTCCCTCCTTTTTTTTTTCCCTTTCCTTCTTCTCTGGTCGGCGAGCCGGCCGGCGAAGGCGAAAAAGCGCGCTGTCGCCGGCAACTTCGTTTCCTATCCCTCCCCCTTTCCCCCATTTTTTCCCCCTTTTTTTTTCCCCCCTCCCCGAGGTCGTCAACGACAACCGAAAAGATCGGTCGAGGACCCCCTTCTCTTCCTTTTTTCTTCTTTCCCCCCCCTCTCTACCAGTTACTTTTTCTTTTTCAATCTTTTTTTTTCCCTCTTCCCGTTTATGCCCGCTTATCAGACGAAGAAAACATCAGCGAGACAAAGTGCCCGCCGTCCCTTCTCCCTTCCCCTTCCTCCTTTCCCCCTCCCCCCTTGTGATGATGCCGCTCAAGTTTTCCTCTTTTTTTCCCCCAGAGGATCCCGACGCAAACGAAGGACCGGATGACGCCTACTGTATCCGACCTTTCTTCCCTTTTTTTTTTTCTTTCTAGCGGATCAGCGCTTTTGTTTGATACTTCTTTTTTCTCTTTCCCCATCTTCCCCCGATCCGGCGAGCGCGCTGATCAATGCCGCACAAGTATCTCTCCTCTTCCTCTCCTTCTTCCCCCCCCCTCTTCCTCGGCATCCTTCCCTAACTCTTTCCTTTTTTCTTCATACGCAGGCTGATGAGAATTGAGATCATTTTCGATCCGCGTCCTCTCTCCTTTTTTCCTTCCTCCCCCCCTTCCCCCCTCCATCAGGGTCAGGCCCGCCCCCCTCCCCGCTGTTCTTTTCTTCTTCGTGAGTCAGCAGCGGGCGAGATAAACAAGTGCGAAATGGCGAAGACACTTATCTTCGTCCCCTTTTTCCCATTTTCTCCGCGGTGATAAGCCCTCAACTTTCCCCTCTTTTCCCCCCCTACGTTTGGGCCGAATACGACGGAGAGGCGAGCGCTCTCCTATTTCTTTCTTCTTTCCTTTGTTTTCTTTGTTCCCCCCCTTCGCCTTACTCTTCTTTTCGAACTCTTTTTCCCCTTTTTTTCTTTCCTTGTTGCAAACGGAGGGGCGTGTATATAAGAGCTATCAAAAAGTAACGCGGACACCCCTCCTTTCCCGCCTCCCCTCTCCCTTCCCCTCTGAACGGCGATACTCTTTTTGAGCTTATTCCTTTTTCTCCCCCCACACTTTCCGAGGAATTCAATGGCAAGGCAAGATTCTTTTCCCCCCATCCTTTTTTTTCCCCTCCCCTTTCTCCTATGGCGCCGGGCTTTGTTTTTTTAATTTCCCTTTTTTTCTTCCTTTCCCTCAGCAGCAAAGAGCCGCGAAGGTAGATAAAGGCGAGACGAAACTTCTTTCCTCCCCCCTCCCCCCCCCTTTTTCCCCTTCCACGGCTCCCCCTCTCTTTTTTGACTTTTTTTTTCTTTTTTCTTCTCTTCCCCTCCACTGTCGAAGAAAATGACGATGTAGAAGACATCCTCTTTTTCCCCCCCCTTATCCCCTCCCCTTTCCCCCCTCTTCGGCTCATTCTTACTTTTTTTTTCCTTTCTCGTCGGTCACCGAGATAGGGCGGCGCCTAGGTTGGCTGAGCAAACCCTTTTTCTCCCTCCCCCCTATCCTTTCTCTCTTTTTATTCCCTCCTTCCCCTTTGTACTGGCTTCGCTCGGGCCGAAAAATGCGCCCGACAGTGACGTCCTTTCCCCTCCTCCCCTTCTTTCCCCCCCCTTTCTCCTTTTTCTCTGCCTTTAGCGCGGTCTTTTTTTTTTCGGTCTCCTTCCCCCCCCTTTCCCTCTTTCCCTAGACGGTAGCTATAGAATGAAGGAAGTTGATATGGGAGGTCTCCTCCCTTTTCCCCCTCTTCCATCTCGAAACTAGCCCTAACCTTTCTTTTTCTTTTTTTCAAGTTCAGAAGAAGAGGAAGCATGGGCACCCCTACTGTAGGGGGTCGAACTTTCAGGTTCCTTTTTCTTTTTTCCCCCGGTGAACTAGTGTAAGAGATCGAGAGAAAGATCACCGTCCCCTTCTTTTTTTTTCTTTCTTCCCCCCCCCCCCGATCGGCAGGCCTCCCCATCTCCTTTTCTTTTCTTCGAGCGCGGGAGGGAAGATATGAGAGGAATGAAAAGGAGCCTCCCTTCTTCTCCCCCCTTTTTTTTTTTATTCTGAGATGGAGCAGCGCTTTACCTTTTTTTAGAGTTCCCTTCCTCTGTCCTCTCGGAAGCGGTGATATTGAGATGACAGGAGAATGGCCTGTATTTGTTTTTTTCCTCCTTTCCCACCCTCCTTGCGGTGATTTTTCTTTTATTCTCCCCTTTTTTTTTTTTCCCCTCTCCTCCGTCATCGAGGAATAAGAACATAGAAGTTCGCCCTCCCTTCTCCTCTCTTCCCTTTTACCGTCTTCAGTTTTCCTTCCCTTCTTTCTCCTTTCCCCCCTTTTTGCTTCAGCTACGTTGCGATATGGAGAAGTTGGAGCTGCGGCCCTTTCCTTTCTTTTTCCTTTTCCCCCTCATCATCCGATTCTTCTTTTTTTTTCCCTCAGCATCGGCCTTTTAGAGACGGCACCACGCCGCGCGAAGTTCGCGCTTTTTTTCTTTTTTTTTTTTCCTTCCTTTCTTGGCGGGCCATGGACAAGTAAAGGGCGGGAGAAGTTTAGGCCTCTCCTCGCCCCCTTTTTTTCAATTCCTCTTCGCATCACTTCCTTTCTGAGTGCTTTTCCCTTTTTCCCCTGGCGGAAGAAAAAAGGGGGAAGACCGATTTTCTTCTTTTCCCTCTCTTTCTCTTCCTCTGAACCTCTCGTTTTCTTTTTTTTTTTTTCCAAATCGGAAACCCGCGAGATGGAATCAAATTGGTGAAGACTGATGCTTCCCTTCTCTTTTTTCCCCTCCCTTTCTAGGGCCTATGAGGCTCTTTCTTAAGCTTTTTTTCTTTTCTCTTTTTCTTTCCCTTTGGAGTGCACCGTAGGGGTGAGAGATGGAGTTTTTCCTCTCGTCTCTTCCCTTTTCTTTTTCTCTTTTTTTTTTGCGGGTTTGTCTTTTTTTTCTGTCTTTTTTTCCCCCCCCAAGCACGGCCGCTCGGAGAAGGCGTTTTTTTCCCCTCCTTTTTTTCTCCTTTTTTCCTTGACTCTCTCAGGGGTCCCTCTTTTTCTTCCCTTTCCCCCAAACGGGCAGCTTCGTTATCGGCAGGGTTTAGATGTGTGAACGGAGCTGATCCTTTTCTTCTCCCTTTCCCTTTTTTCTTTTTCTTTCCTTTTGATCTTTTCATGAACCTCCCCTCTTTTTTTTTCCTTGTTTTTCGACGTGGGAAGATCGGAGAGGAGAGGTGAAATAATGACTAGAGAGACTCTCACTACCCCCTTCCTTTTCTTTTCCCCCCCTTCTCCAAACGTCGGGTTTTCGGCTTTTTTTCCTTTTTCCTCTTTTCTCCACGGTGGGTGGGTTGAGGGAGAAAGATATTCCTTCTCTTTTCTCTCCTCCTTTCTTATTTCCTCCTCCTCTGAACACACTCCTTCTTTTTCGCCGATCAATCAGAACGTACTGGGAGATACTCCCCTCTTTCTTTTTCTTTTTCCTCTCCTGTTTTTCCCTTTCTCGCTTCCTCTTTCAAGGACTTTTCTTTTTTCCCTCATACCAGCTCGACGGTGATGATATAGATGATGAAGACTTGTTTTCATTTTCGTTTTTCTTTTTCTACCCTCTTTCGGACTCGTGCTCTCCCTTTTTCCTTGATTCTTCCCCTACTTTTTCCGTTTCTTTTTGATCTGAAGGAAAGAGAAGACGGAAATAATGAGGCTCCCCCACCCCCTTTTTTTTCTTCCCTTTGGTCCGAGGAATCGCCCCTCATAGTTTTTTTTTTCTTCTCTTGGGGATAATATGGGTAGATAGTGGAAATGGAGTTTTCTTCTTCATCTCCCCTGGTGATGTCTATTTTTTGAGACTTTCCCCTCCCCCCTCTTAGACTTGTGGAGAGAGGTAATGTGAGAGCTTCTTTTCTCTTCCCCCCTTCTCTCTCCATTCCCTTCTTCATTCCCCCCTTTCAGCGGAGGTCATTTCCCTTAACTTTCTTTTTTTTTTTCTTCAGAGCAGGGACATGCAGTTGATGAAGAGAGAATTTGTTAAGTAGACCGATCTTTCGTTTCTTTTCCTCCCTCCTTCCCCTATTTCTTTCCTTTCTTTTCCTTTAATTTCCTTCTCTTTATATTCCTTATTTCAGCCGTGCAGGCGAAAAGAGAGATGTTGGAAGAAGGTAGAAGGCTGTTCTTCTCCCTCCCTCTCCCTTTTCTCTCTCTCTGCCATCTTCGGCGTCGGATTTCTTTTTTTTCTTTTTTCCCCCTTCCCTCAATTGGCGATTGCGTGTGAGGATTTTTCCTTTTTCCTTCTTCTTTTTCTCTCCCTCCTCTCGCGCAGCGGTGTGCTCCATCCTTTTTTGTTTTTTTTCTTTTCCCAGTCGATCGGCGCAGGCGATGGTTGCAATGGTATTGGACTAAGCCCCTCTTTTTTCCCCTCTTCCTCTTGCAGCTTTTTTTTTCCTTCCTTCTGAACATAGCCGCCAAGACTGATTGCCCTAACGTTTAACAAGAGAATCCACCCCTTTCTCTCCTTCACCACTCTACTCCTCCTTCCTTTTTTTCTTTTTTTCCTTAGGGCCTTCCTTTTTTTTTTTCCTTCCCCCCCTTTATCGACGCGTCAAAAGCAGGCCGCGACACAAGAGAGGTGAGGGCGAAAGACCGCCCACGGCTGATTCCCCTCCTTCTTCCTCCTTCCTCTCATCCTCTCACTTTGAATCTCCTCCTCCCACCTTTTTTTCTCTTCCTTTCTTTGGGCTGCGTGGAACAGCAAATGCAACACCGCAGAAAGGCAATCTTCCCCCCTTCTTCTCCTCTTTCTCCTCCCTCCTCCCCCTACTCCTACGATGGCTCTCGATGTTTCTTTTTCTTTTCCTTCCGCGGTCGGCGAGCCGGCCGGCGAACGGCGCCAACAGCGCGCTGGTCGCCGGCCCCCCCCTCCTTTCCTTTTCCCTCTTTTCTCTCTCCTTTTCCCTTTCTCCCGGCAGCGAGTATCCTTTGGTTTTTTTTGTCGTCACCGAACCGAAAAGATCGGTCGACGGACCCTCTTCCCCTTCCCCCCTTTTTTCTCCCTCCCTCCACAGCATCCTGTGAATTTTTTCTTTCTCCTTTTTTCCTTTCCTTTTATCCTGACCGTGGCCGAGACCGTTGATGCAGCTTATAAGAAGACCTCCCCCCCCTCTCCTCCTTCCTTTCTTTTCTTCCCCCAATGCGCTATCCCCTTTTTCTCTTTCTTTGCCGATCGGAAAGGTGGAAGAGAAATCCCTTTTTCCCACTCTTTTACTCCTCCCTCCCGTGCTGACGACGAATTTTAGTCCTTTCCTTCCCCAACTGCCGACGCGGGTAGGTGTAGCGGAGGACGCGAGGGGTTGAAGATCATTCTCCCTTCTTTTCCTCTTCTTTTTTTCCCCCCTCTCCCCCCCTCTCGTCGAGCGCGCTGATTTCCCTCCTTTTTATAGTTTTTCTCTTTCAAACGAGGCAAGAGGAAGAAGCGAGATCATCACTCCTCTCCTTTTCTTTTTTCCCCCCCCTCTGTTTCCTTTTCTCCTTTGCTATCTCTCGCTCTTTCCCCCTCTTTCTCCCCCCCCCCCCCTAAAGCAGAGACCCCGACCATCAGGGTAAGGATGACAGTACGTCTCCTTTGTCTCCCTTCCCTTTCATGTGTATGTCAGCGCGGCGCGTCTCAATTTTTTTTCCTTTCCTCTTCTCTAACGCGAGGCAAAGAGATGGAGAAGAAAACCCCCATTTTTTTCCTTCCCCTTCTTCGGTTTCTCTTTTTGCGCCGAATAGAAGGAGAGGAGCGCCGTCGCGCTGGCTTTTTCTTCGATGCGGAGGATGTAACCTTTTTCCCTCAGACTTCCGTTTTCTCCCAGTCGAGCGGCTGCAGTTGCAAAAAGGAGGGGAGGAGGGAATATCAGCGCTCTCCCCAAATTCTCTCCCTCCCCTTTTTCTCGCCAGTCAGTTTCGTCAAACGCTCCTTTTTAAAAAACCCCCCCCCCACCGCTTCCCCTTCCTCTTTCTTCCTCAAAATCGTTGTCGAACATCTTAGTTCTTCCTCCCCCCCTTTGGGTCGCAACCGACTGGCTACGAGAGAAGGGATGTGGTGGTGTAATCTTTCCTCTTTCCTCTTCCCCATCCCACCCCCCTCCCTCACGACACTGGGAGCCCCCTTTCGTCTTTTCTTTCCCCCTCCTCTCGCACCCCGCCGGGCACTACACAGGCCCGGTCAAAGTAAACGGTTCCCCTCTTTCCTTTTTCCCTCTCCCTTATCTTTTCAAATTCATCGATGTCTCTCCTTCTCTTCTTCACAATTGAGAAAATCTCGGAGGGGAAGATTGTGGAGACCGTTCCCTACTTCCCATCCTCTTCCCTTCCCCTTTTTTCCTCTTCCCTTCCTCTCGAGCGACCCTCTGGGTTTTTTTTTTTTTTTGTTCTCCCCCCAAGGTGCGACGATGAAGTTAAAGGGAATGAGTAACGCTTCGCTATTTTCTCCTTTCAACCTGGTAACGGACTTGCTTTCCCCCCTTTTTTTTTTTTTCCTCCCGAAAAGGATGACAGAAGGGAGGAGATAGCGCCCTCCTTCCCTTTTTCTTCTTTCCTTTTCTTCTCACAAGGCTAGCTTCCCCGCAGTTTTTCTCCTTCCACTTTCTCCTGAAGGAAGTTGCATGGGAGGTATAAGAAAGGAGAAGTAAGAGCCACTTCTCCCCTTTCTCCCCTTTTACTCCCTTTTTCCTCCCCTCAGCTGAAGCATTGGGCCCCGTTCTTTCTTTTTCCTCAACTTACGAGGTCGTAGTCCTAGATGACGGATTATCGTGGAAGGGCCCCCCTTTCCCCCTCTCTCACGATCCCTTTTCCTTTGTAAGCGTTATTCGGGATTCACCCCCCCCCCCTTTTTTTTCCTTCATCAAGAGCCGCCCCCACTTCTTTTTTCTTTATGGCGCGGACTGACCCGAGCCGAAAGAGATGAGAAATTCTACCCCTTTCCTCCTTTTTTTTTTTATGCAGAGAGATGTGTAGCTGTCTCCTTTTCTTTCCCCCACTTTTTCCCCTCTTTTCCCCTCACATCGTATGAAGATAGAGAAGCGGCGCTTGACGATTCCCTTCTTCTTTTTTCTCCCTCACTAACTCTGGACCAGAACCCCTTTTACTTCCCCCCTAGTTGAAACGGGTGAAATGCAAAGATCCTCCTTCTCTATTCTCCTTTCTCCTCATCCTGTGGTGAACAGGTCTTCATCTCGGTTTTTCCTTTTTTTCTCCTTTTTCAGTTGGCGCTGCAGGCCTCCGGAGGAGAACGCAAAGAGAAAATTACTGCATCCTCCCTCTCCCCTCTCTTTCCTTCCTCGTCCTTTTCTATACGGCACCACTCCTTTCGTCCCTCCTCGGATTTTCCCTTTTTTTTTCTTTTCTTTTCTTGAGGCCAGGAGTAAAAGGTATTTCTCTTTTTTCTCTCCTTACACAGATTGGGCCTATCTTTCTTTTTCCTGTAACGGCAGAGAGAACAAGTGTGAGGCGCCTCCCCCCCTCTCTCCTCTTTCTTTTCTCTCCTGAGCATGCCCAAGATTTTTTTTTTTTTCTCCTTTTGCGCATTGGCGCGTCGCAAAA